>JABLTQ010058213.1_pt1 | contig 327532 bp, 342 predicted proteins | sample 7160101 | NCBI WGS metagenome assembly JABLTQ01 (sample SAMN14651228, study PRJNA627086) | human gut metagenome | isolation source: feces | host: Homo sapiens | reverse complement strand
GCATTGTCATTGGTTCGGGGGTTGCCATTGGTTCCGGGTTTAAATTGCAAAAATTTTGATTTTGCAATTTAAACCCGGAACCAATGGCAACCCCCGAAAGATAATTGGCAATTTTACAAAAAGCTTGCAAAAAAAATAAGAAACATATATAATAAAAATATATCATAAAAAATAACAAAAAGAGAAGGGAGCGATTTTTATGAAAATAAAAATAACAGGAAAGGAACTAAAGATAACAGAAGCAATCAATGATTACGTAGAAAAGAAATTAGACAGAATAGATAAATATTTTGATGAAGCAGAAGCAGAGGTTACATTAAAAACAGAAAAAAATGAACAAATAGCTGAAATCTATGTGACAGCAAATGGAGAAAAATACAGAGCTGTAACAGAAGACAAAGATATGTATGCTTCTATAGATAAAGATATCGATATATTAGAAGGTCAAATAAGAAAAGCAAAAACTAAAAAAGAAAAAATGATGAAAGAAGCTTCTTTAAAAAACATGGAAGTTGCTCAAAGTGAAGTAGCTGAAATCAAAAATGAAATAGTAAAAACATCTTATTATGAAATAAAACCAATGTTACCAGAAGATGCTGTTATGAAATTACAAGAGAAACCAACACATAATTTCTTAGTGTTTATAAATGTTGAAACAGGTAAAGTTAATGCAGTACATAAATTAAAAGATGGACAAAACTATGGTTTAGTAGAACCGGAAGCATAAAAATATCAAAAAAGAGGTGCTTGACAGTAAATGTCAAATACCTCTTTTTATCATTTTTATATCATTAATCGAAAAGGTCCGTCCCCGGTGGCAAAAAGTTGCCAAAAAGGTCCGTCCCCGGTGGCAATTTTAACAGAATTTTTCTAGTGCTTTTGCAACTCCTTCGTCGTTGTTTGAATCTGTTATGTAATCACAAATTTCTGTTATAACTGGTGTGCTGTGTTTCATTGCGATTCCTAATCCAGCGTTTTCTATCATTTTTTTATCGTTGATATTGTCTCCAATGGTTATTAATTCTTCTTTATTTATGTTTAATTTTTTTAATAAAAATTCTAAAGCGTTCCATTTGTCAACGTTTTGTGATGAAATTTCTGTGTAATAATATTCTATAGGAAATTCTTGAGTTCCTTGTTTTATGATTTTTCTAGATATGTGTGAAACATCTAATACTTCTATGTTTGAAATGTTTTTTAATTTACGAGTTATAGAATTAAAGATACTTTTGCTGTCATCACATATGGTTATTTTTAAAAATTTTTCTTCATTCATATTTTTTACATATTCATACATATTTTCTACAATGTTAATATTAGTTTTTTTACTTTCTTCTTTTTTTAGATTCTCTTTATGATAGTATAAAACATTGTATTTTAGAGATGTGGCTAATATTGTTTTATCTGTATAAACATTGTAAGAGATGCTATTTTCCTCACATAATTTAATTATTTCTAAAACTTTTTGTTTTGATAAATATTTTTCGTATATAACTTTATTTTCTTTTATGTCGTAAATAAGAGCACCATTTCCTGCTATAAAATAATTGTTACTTCCAATTTCTTTGGCTATTGATTGTATAGAATCTATAGGTCTGCCGGATGCTATAACAACATCGGTTCCTTTATTTATTGTGTTTTGTATAATATTTTTTGTATGTTCTGTTACTATACCATAACTGTTTAGCATAGTTCCATCTAAATCTATTGCAACTAATTTGTACATTTTATTCACTCCTTGTTTCTATTATATAAATAAAATAAATTTATTACAACAATAAATAAATTAAAATTTAAATTTTTCTATATTAGAAGAGTTATATAAAACTATATTTTACACAAATTTATTATATAAATTTATTTTTAATATAGAAAAAATATTGGTAAAAATTGTTTGTTTATTTTTCTGAAAATTTGTAAATGATAGTATTAGAAAAAGCAAAAAAAGTTTTTTCTTAAATGTAATATTACAGGAGGTGAAAAAACATGGCAAACAACAGAAATCAAAAATTAGTTCCAGAAGCTATGTCTGCTTTAGATAAATTCAAATATGAAGTAGCTAGTGAAGTTGGTGTTAATTTAAAAGACGGATATAATGGAGAAATATCAGCTAAAGACGCTGGTAAAATCGGTGGACAAATGGTTAAAAAAATGATAGAACAAGCTGAAAGAAACATGAAATAGTTAGAATTTTATTAGCATTTAGTCTATAACAAAAAATAACACTAAAAGTTATATTTTATTTAAAAATAGGAAATTAAATTTTGTTTTTATTAAAAAATTTAATCTTTAATACTTAATAGATTGAATTTACGAATTTTTATATTTGTACATTAATAAAGATAGGATTTGATTTCCTATCTTTTTATATACTGCACACAAATCTGTTGAAAAATCCCCAAATTTTTTCAAATTAGTTTTATAAATTTATATCATGATTTCTTCTTAATAGTAAAATAATATTTAAAAGTAAAACTTTCGAGGTTTCACGGGTTATCCTTAAGCTAGTGCTGCTCAAGCTTTTACTTTTAAATGTTATTTTACTATTAAGAAGAGAAAACTTAAAAATTGATTAAGAAACAATGCAAAAACAACTAATAAAATTCACTTAATCCTGTAATGTTACAGAAATATTACAAGAACATTAACTTTATATTACAAGATTTTATTTTCATTGATTTTGAATATTAATTGGGTTAAAATAAAATAGATGGATATTTTGTAAAAAAATATATTAAAATAAATATTAAGGGAGGAATTTGTCATGGCAACAAATCCAATGCAAAGAAAAGCGAGAAATTCATTTTTATTAGGAATGTTATTAATGCTAGTAATTTCAGGAGCTATAATAGCACTATTATTTATGCAATTAATTAATAAAAACAAAAAAGAACAAGAAGAATTAAAAGCAAGCGTTAAAGCTTACGTGTTAAATCAAGATGTTAGTTCTGGACAAATTATTACAACAGATATGCTAACAATTCAAACAGTTAATAAAACATTAGTACCAAGTAATGCAACAAGTGATATTAGCTTAATTGAAAACTATGCATTACAAGATAAAGAAGGTAATGACATATACACAAAATATAATAAAAATGATGAACCTAAATTATACATAAAAAAAGACAATAATGAATATGAAGTAAAACAAGAAGATGAAACAGATAATTATTATATTGAAAAAAACAAAGATGAAAAAGAATATCTTGAATTAAATAGTGTGCCATTAGTAGCTAAAGTTACAATGAAAAAGAACACATTAATTACTACAGAACTACTTAGTAAAGGCGATAATAAAGTTCAAAATGATGTTAGAAAACAAGAATACAACATGCTTGTTTTACCAATGGACTTAGAAACAGGCGATTATATAGATGTAAGATTAATGTTGCCATCAGGACAAGATTATATAGTTGTGGCTAAAAAAGAGGTAGAAATACCAAATACAGCTGGAACAGATTCAGAAGATACAATATGGTTAAATTTATCAGAAGATGAAATATTACATATGAGTTGTGCTATTGTTGATGCATATAAAATAAATGGAGCAAAATTATATGTTACAAAATACACTGAAGCTGGAATGCAAGATGCAGCAACTCCAACATACCCAGCAAATGAAAGCACAACAACATTACTACAAAAAGATCCAAATATACTAGAAAAAGCCATGAATGAAATTAGAAATAGATATAATCAAACAAGTGGAGCAGAATTGAGAAGAGATTATATAAAAGACACAATAGATTCACAAACAGATCAAGGGCAAGCAAACTTAGAAACAAAAATGGAAGAAAGTATCACAAATTCTAAAAATTCGAGAAAAGAATATTTAGAATCATTATCAGGAACAGGAACTACAAGTGAGTAAATAAAAAAAGGAGAAATTATCAAATGAGGAAAATAGGATTTATAGGAGCGTATGATAAAACAGATTTAATTATAAATGTTGCAAAAATATTAACAACTACAAAAAAGAAGGTGTTAATAGTAGATGCTACAATATTACAAAAATCTAGATACATTGTACCTGTTATAAATCCTACTAAAATGTATGTTACAGAATATGAGGATATTGATGTAGCAATTGGCTTTTCAAATTTTGATGATATAAAGAAGTATTTGGGAACACCTGAAGAACAAGAACTGGGTTATGATATAGTTTTTGTGGATACGGACAACGTTCAAGGGTATAGACAGTTTGATTTGCAAGATGCTGAAAAAAGATATTTTGTAACTTCTTTTGACTTATATTCTTTAAAAAAAGGACTAGAAATATTAACAGGATTAGAAAATATGACAAGTTTAACTAAAGTATATTTTTCTAAAGATATGTTAAAAGAAGATGATGATTACCTTAATTATCTTTCAAAAGAATATAAAATAATTTGGGAAGAAGAAAAAATATATTTTCCAATTGAAAACGGAGACTTAAGTGTTATTTATGAAAATCAAAGATTAGCTAAAGTTGGATTTAGAAAACTTAGCATACAATACAAAGATGGATTAGCATATATTGCTGAACAAATCTTAGGAAATGGCAGCGATGGAGAAATAAGAAGAGCGATAAAAGCAATAGAAAAAGGAGGATAAAAATGTCAATTGTAACATTTTGGAATGACAAGAAAGAACAAACAGGAAAAACATTATCAGCAGTTGCGGTTGCTACGTATATGGCTATAGAACACAATTATAAAATTTTAGTAATTTCAACAGGATTTAATGATAAAACTTTAGACAATTGCTTCTGGAAAGAAAAAAAAGATAAAAAGAACTTTGGAATATTTGGCCCAAACACAAATGTTGCAATGGAAAATGGCATAGAAGGACTTTCAAAAATGGTAAAAAGCAATAAAATATCTCCAGAAAGCATAACAAATTATACAAGAATAATATTTAAAGATACATTAGAAATTTTGCAAAGTTTTAAAGGAAATAGAGAAAATTACGAAGAAATAAAAGAACACTATGTAGATGTAATTAACTTAGCAAATAGATACTATGATTTGGTATTTGTAGATCTAGATATGGAATTAGGAAATGATGTTATTAATACTATATTAGAAAATTCAAACTTAATTGTTGCGAGTTTAAGTCAGAGATTAACAAGTATAGATAGCTTTATTGAAAAAAGAGAAGAAATGCCAATATTAAAATCTAAAAAAACTTTAATATTAATAAGTAGATATGACAGAGATTCAAAATATACAGTAAAAAACATATCAAGATACATGGGAGAAAAAAATAAAGTTTCAACAATACCATATAACACATTATTTTTTGAAGCTTGCGAAGAAGCAAAAGTTGTGGATTTATTTTTAAGCATTAGAAAAATTAGCGAAGACGATGTAAACGGAATGTTTTTGTCAGAAGTAAAAAGAACGGCAGAAAATATAATATATAGACTACAAGATTTAGCAATGAGAATGTAAGGAGGGTAACCTAATGACAATAGTAAATATCATATTGATACTAGTAGTTATTGCGATTGCGGTATATGTAGTTTACTACAGTATAAAGAAGAAGCAAAATGCAGAAGTCGAAAAAGAGGTAAATGTAGATGACAAAACATATACCTTAGAAAAGATGACTGAATTTGTTAAAAAAAGATTAAATGAAATTACAAAGGTCAATTTATATGATATAGGTTTATCTGAAGAAGAATTAAAAAGAAGAAAACAAAAGAAATATGAATTAAAAAAGGCGTTAAAAGGATGTACGTATGGAGATGTTAATGATAAAAAATATGTTAAAGAATTAATATATGATTTATTACAAAAAGAATATGGAGTAACAGAAGAAAATATATCAAAATCAATTCCTTTTGATATTCCATCATTATTAACACCTCAAGATAAATTTGATATTTTAATTTACGCATATAAAGTTCAATTTGGTTATGAAGCATTAACAGAACTTATAAAAAAATATGATTTAGCAAGATTAAAATATGTAGAAGGAGAAACAAAACCTTCTTATGTAATAACAAGCGATGAAATAGAACAAATTTATGAAAGAGAAAACATAGTATTATCTTTTAGTGACAAATTAGGAGTAGTAGTTCAAAGAATATATCAACATTATAAAGGATATAGCTCAATAGATGAAGTAAGAGATATGAATATAGATGGTGTGTCTGGTGGTGTATCTGGTCTTCCGGAAAGTTTTTTAAGCCAAGTTGCACAAATTGATGGAGATTACTTAGATCAAATAGCAGAACACAAAGTTCCAAGAGCTTGTGATAGTATATGGATATTCTTCCAAGGTAAATCAATAAGATTAGCATTTTTATCTTTTGGAACAGAAGCAGAATTAAAAAGAGTATGTCAAAATATTTATAAATACAATAACCCAGGACAATTATCAGATACAAATGGATATAAAATTAATGAAATGAAAGATGGTTCTCGTGTTGTTGTTGTAAGACCAAGTTTCTCAGAAACATGGGCATTCTTCGTAAGAAAATTTGACGTTAAACGTTCAACATTAGAACAATGGTTTAAAGGTGAACCAGGTTGTGATGAATCTATAGAATTATTAAAATATTTAGTAAAAGGAGCAAGAATTATATCAATTACTGGTGAGCAAGGTTGTGGTAAAACAACAATGCTTATGGGAATGATAGAAAATATATATGAAACAATGAACATCCGTGTTCAAGAAACTGCATTTGAGCTTCATTTAAGAAGAATTTATCCAACAAGAAACATCTTAACATTTCGTGAAACAGATACTATATCTGGACAAGAAGGTTTGGACGTTCAAAAGAAAACAGATGGTTCTGTTAACATTATAGGTGAGGTTGCAACAGACCCCGTAGCATCTTGGATGATACAAGCTGCACAGGTTGCATCTAAGTTTACATTATTTACTCACCATGCTAAAACATTTCCAAACTTAGTAACAGCACTTCGTAACTCAATGTTAAGAACAGGAGTATTTAAAAACGAAAAAACAGCAGAAGAACAAGTTGTACAAGTATTAAATTTTGATATACATTTAACAAAAGACTTCAGAGGAAAAAGATATGTAGAAAGAATAACAGAATGTATACCAGTAGAAGAAAAAAATGAATATACATTTGATCATAGAAAAGAAAAAACATTAGAAGGAAAATTTGATAAATTTTTTGATAATGCAACATATTACTTTGAAAAAATAACAGACAGAAAATTATATACATATAGAAATATATTAGAATATGTTGACGGAGAATATATTGTAACAAATCCAATCTCATATAATAACTTAAAAGGAATGAGAGAAAATATGGATGAAAATGACTTAGAGGCATTCGACAGATTTGTTGAAAAACATTGGGGAAATGTTAAAGAACAAGAAACTATTCAAACAAACTCAATATTAGAAACAAATACAAAAAGAAGAGGTAGACCACCAAAAACAGAACTAATTTAAGTTGAAAAAAGGAGGTGCTAAAACAAGTGAGTAATAACATGATATATTACGTAATGGGAGGGACTGTTGTAGCTTTTGTAATAATAATAATTGCATATGTAATATTATCAAAAAAGATGCAAAAATCTGAATACAAAAGAATACAAAAATTACAACAAGGAACTAAAGAAAGTAATTTTTCGACAGAAATATTATTTCAAAAATTATATCTTACATATATAAAAATACCATTTCTAAAAAGATATGTATTAAAACTAAGAAGAAGATTAGAAATAATTAACATAGATGACGAATATATAACAAGAAAAGAATCAGCAAAAATACTAACTAAAGCACTTGCGGTTATAGCACCTGTTATGGTAATTACAATAATAATTGCCAAATCAAATGCTTTATTAATGGCTATCTTATTAATGTTTGAATTATTCATGATTGATACATTAATAGATGGATCAGTTGATAAAATAGATAATGTATTGCTAAAAGAACAAATAGAATTTTTCTCAGAAATAAGACATGCCTATCATGAATTTAACATGGTAGAAGAAGCTATATACCAAGTATCACAAGATGAAGAAAAAAATGTATCTAGACAAGGTGAAAAAATTTATGAAGTTCTAATATCAGACGATCCTGAAACAGAACTAGAAAAATACTATGATATAGCACCTAATAGTTTTTTGAAGGAATTTGCAGGAATTTCTTATTTAACAAAAGAATTTGGAGATAGAAAAGTAAATGGAGCATCATTGTATTTGAAAAATGTAAATAATATTACACAAGAAATGCAACTAGAAATATTAAAAAGAGATAAATTAAATTATGTTTTCCAAAGTTTATCTGTAATTTCTATTGTACCTATACTAATGTTAGAGCCTTTAAGAAGTTGGGCGGTATCTAATTTTTCGTTTACAGCAAACTGGTATAATGGAAAATCTGGAATGATAGTACAAATATTAATATTATTAATTACATTTTTATCTTATATATTAGTTAGAAAACTAAAAGACAATGGCTCAACAAACATTAATACTAAAAACACAGAAAATCCATGGCAAGAAAAAATATATAAGAAAAAACCAATAAAAAGAGTTGTTGATTTATTCATACCAAAAAAGGGAACAAAAGAATATAGAAAAACAACTCAAATGTTAAAAGACTCTGCATCACCATTAAAAATGGAATGGTTATATGTAAATAGAATATCTTTAGCAATAGTTACATTTATAGTATCAATAATTGTATTTTCTCAATTACATATGATAGCAATAAATTATGTATATACAGAACCTACAACAGAGTATGATATTATAGGAGATTTGGATGCAAAAGATAAGAAAAAAGCGGACGAATTAACAAAACAAGATAACGAATTTTTAGATAAATTTAGAGGAAAAACTAAGACAACACAAGATGATATAAAAAAAGCAGTAGAAAAATCAAAATATTATGAAGAAGCAGAAGATAGTGAAATACAAACAGCAACAGAAAGAATTTATAAAAAACTACAAATAGTTAATAGTGAATACATGCAATGGTTTGAGTTATTATTAGCATTTGTATTTATGATTATAGCATATATGTCACCAATATGGTTGTTAATGTTCCAGGTGAAGATGAGACAACTTGAAATGGAAGATGAAGTAATGCAATTCCAAACAATTATACTTATGCTTATGAAAATAGAAAGAGTTAATGTTGAAATTATATTAGAATGGCTAGAGCGTTATTCAAATATATTTAAACCTCAAATAACTAAATGTGTTAATAACTATGAAGCTGGTGCATGGGAAGCATTAGAAGAAATGAAAGAAGAAGTAACATATTTACCATTAATTAGAATTATAGAAAGTTTACAAGCGGCAGTTGAAAAAATACCAATAAAAGACGCTTTTGATGAATTAGATTCAGAAAGAGATTACTATCAAGCTAAAAGAAAAGAATCAAATGAAAGACTTATAAGCAAAAAGGCAATGATAGGAAAAGTAATTGGATTTGCACCAATGGTATGTATGTTTGTTGGATATTTAATTATACCATTAGTATTCATAGGATTAACAAGTATGTCAAATTCATTTAGTTCAATGACTGCTATGAAATAGCAAAAGGAGGAAAATAAATGGAAAATGCATCAAAAGCATTATTAATGGCAGCAGGTGTATTAATTGCATTAATAATTATTGGAGCATTATTATTAATGTTTAATAATTTATCTAATTATCAAGAAACGAATACTCAAAACACAAGAGAATCACAAATTGTTGAATTTAATAAGCAATTTGAAACATACAACAGAAAAGATGTAAGAGGAAATGAGCTAATATCATTAACTAATAGAATAATAGATTATAATGAAAGAAAAACTAGTGATATAAGTGATGAAAAATATGAAAAAATGCGAATAGAAATCAAAGGAATTAAACCAAAAGATTTTTTATATGAGCAAAATAATTTGGAATTAATTAAAACAAGCTATAATCAAGATGATATAAAAAGCAAATTATTAAATGAAATACAAAAGATTGAAAAAAAATATGAAATCAAATATATTTCAAAGTTAGTTTCAAATATATCGAATGTAGTAGATGATAATAATGGAGAAAATAAAGCTAAAGAAATATTAAATAAGTCAACAATAAATTTTAATGAAGTAAAAGAAGATACAAAAAAATATTATCAATATACACAGTTAAAAAAGGCATATTTTAATTGTACTGATAGAAAATATAATAGTAATACAGGAAGAATAGTTAGTATGACATTTGAATTTGTAAAAATAGGAGATTAATATGGAAAATGCATCAAAAGCATTATTAATGGCAGCAGGTGTGCTAATAGGTATTATGGTATTATCATTAGCAGTATATTTATTTGTTACCTTTGGATCAACTTCAGCACAAATGCACCAACAAAAAGAGCAAGATCAATTAAATCAATTTAATAGTCAATTTACATCATATGAAGGAAAAGAAGATTTAACAATATATGATGTTATAACAGTTGCAAACTTAGCAACTGAAAATAATAAATATTATGAGTTTGACACAAAAAAATCATTACCACAAAATAATAAAGTATCAGAAAACTATATTTGGGTAGTAGTATCATCTAGAGAATATTCCACAGGTAAGATCCTTACATTTGGAAAAGAAAAAGATAGTGCGTTTATTAATAAAGAATATAATGATGTTATTAATGGGGATTTAAGACAAATCGGTTCTAATTATTCAACATTTGATGAAGATGCTTATTATTTATATAAATATAAATGTGAAACTGATATAAGTTCCATAACAGGTAGAGTATATAAGGTAATATTTACTCAAAAATAATTAAAAAGGTATTGTAAACAAAAATGCAAAATGTTATAATAGAAAAGGATAGAAAAATGAAAAGAATTGCGTTATTTTTTCTAATAATAATTATAATTGTTGTAGGAATTTCTTATATGTATTTAAACTACAAAGCAAGCTATAACACAGCAAAAAAAGAAAATTTAAAGTTTGAGAGTTATTATAATCAAGAAATAGAAGGCGCAGAGTTAGCAACAATTATAAATAGAGCAATAAATGAAAACAATATAAATGAAATAGAAAAAAACAAAAAAGGAAAATTTATAGATAATGATAAAAATTCAATTAATATAGACATAAAAATGTTGGATACAGAAGAAACCTATAATATGGAAACTTTATATAATGGTGGTATAGAAAAATTTGTACAATATTATAATAAAATAAAATTTAAATGTACAGATATAAAATATCATAAAACTACAAATAAAGTTAAATATATGTTATTTGAACAAATAACACAATAAAAATGTTATTAAATTTTACTAAAATATTAGTAAGTTATAAAAATAAATAAAGTAAGAAAAAAACTAAGGAGGAAAAATTATGGAAAACGCGTCAAAAGCACTAATTATCGCAGGTGCAATATTACTTGCAATACTATTAATATCATTGGGGATTATAGTTTATAGACAAGCAGCAGGGGTAATGGACAATAATGCTATGGATGAGGTAGCAGTAAGTACATTTAATGAAAAATTCCAACAATATGAAGGAGAAAATGTAAGAGGCACACAAGTAAATTCTTTATTAAATACTGTAAAACAAAATAATTTAAGTAATAGCGGAGATACAAGTAAACAAATAAAAGTAACTGTTACTGCAACAAATTGGTCAGGAGATAAAGATGAAAAAGGAAAAGCATTAACAGGAAAATCATATAAAATAACATGTACATCAGATACTAAATCAGGATATATAACAACAATAACAATTGCTGATGCTTCATAGAATATAAAATAAAGGAGAATGATTATGGAAAATGCAGCAGAAGCTTTAAAAATGGCAGCAGCGGTATTGATATTTGTACTGGCATTGTCCATAAGTATCAATTCTTTTAGCGAAGTAAGGCAAACATCTCAAACAATATTAAATTATAGAGATAGAGAATATGAAACTACATATGTAGAAGATAATGGCTCAACAGAAAGACTTGTTGGAGCAGAAACTATTATACCAAGTATATATAAAATATATCAGGAAAATTATAAAATAATATTCAATATAAATAGTATTGGATATCTATATAAAAAGAAAATAACAGAGGGAGAAAAAAAAGGACAAGATGAAGAGATAAATTATATAGATTTACAAAAAGAAGTACTAGGAAATGAAAGTCAAAAACAAAGATTTATACAGGCAATTTTGTATGGAGTAAATAGTTTTGAAGGAAAAAGTGATGTTGAAAAAGAATTTAAAAATTTAGGCATAGAATTCAATAATCCAAATGGGATTTTTGAAATAATAAAAGATAAAAAATATAAAGAAAGCTTAGGAGTGTATTATCAAGAAGAAGTTGATTCAGATAGTGCAAGTAAGATTTCAGAAAATAATAAAACTAAAAAAAGAGTAATAACATATTCAGATATAAATTAACACTTATTAGTGTATAAGGAGGAAAAAATGGGAGATACAGTAATAACAGTAATTGCAATAGCATTAGCAGCAGTTTTAATGTTTGTTTTTCCGTTAATGACAATGTCAGATAGAACAGATGATGTTTCTCAATTAACAGTAGAAACCGCAACTACGGAGTTTGTTGATGATGTTAGAACAACTGGAAAATTATCATTAGATAAATATTCAAAATTTGTAGAAAATATTTCATCTACAGGAAATTCGTATAATGTAGAGATGGAATTGAAAGTATTAGATGAAAATCCTGGTAAAAAAACAACACAGGCTAATGCAACTAAAATAGGTGATAATGTTTATTATTCTAAATATACTTCACAAATTTTAGATGATATTACAGATTCTTCTTCAGGAAAAAGTAAAACTATTTCATTAAAAGAAGGAGATATTTTTTCTGCTAGTGTAAAAAACACTAATACGACTATGTCTCAACAATTAAAAAACTTCTTATATAAAGTATCTGGTAATGATACATATACAATAGCTGCAGAACATGCAGGTATCGTAACTGCAAATGGAACAACAAATAATTAATAATAAACAATATGAGCTTGTAATGTATGTTACAAGCTTATTTAATAACATAAAAAGGTGAAACAAATATGAAAATACAAAATTTAGCTGTAATATTTATAATAATAATATTACCGATTTCTTTAATATTAACTTCATATGTACAAAATCAAGTAAAAACATTAGGATTGCAGGTATCATATGACACAAAATTAAATAATGCTACATATGATGCTTTAAAAGCATTTCAGTTAAATACTTTTAATAGTGATACATCAGATTTGTCTAACTCAAAAATGCGTGATGTAGAAGCATCAGCAAATACTTTTTTTACTTCAATAGCAAGTAATTTTAATATGGAAGGATATAACAAAGATGTATTAAAAGATTATGTACCGGCATTAGTATATACTATGTATGATGGATATTATATTTACTCTCCATATACTAATACACTTTCTAATAATGAACAAAAAGATGACGCAACATATAGTAATGGAGAAAAAATATATGGTTTAAAACCATATGTGTATTATAGTTGTAGATATAAAAAAGATGATATAGATGTTGTTATAACTTATACATTAGATAATTATATAACGATTCAGGGAAAAGTTAATGGAGAATCTGTATATAAATATGGGTATTTATTAGATAACATAATGGTTAATGGTGATAGTGTGGCATATCGTCAAATATCAATAGATGAAGAAGTAACAGAAGAATTTGTTGATTCTACAAATAAACGACAATATGTAAAAATTAATGGAGTGAAGTCATATAAAGAAAATGATGGTTCATGGTATACAAATTTAAATGGAGAAAAAATACGAGATTCAAATCATGGGAATACAAATAAATCGGGGAAACAGTATTATATAGAAGCATATAATTTTACTAAGTGGGTAAAAAATAATGATATTGCAAAATTAACTCCTCAAGATGCTGTTTATGAAAATGGAGAAAAAATTGATAGTAAAGGAAAAAGTATTGCAGATAATTTAGGTTGGCGGCAGTGAAAGAATTTTTGATTTTGGAGATGCAACTAATGGCTCAATAGAAGATCCAAATTCTAATTTTAATCAACATAGATTGGCAGTAATAAGATATTCAATAGAAAAAAATTTATCAATAGCAATAGCAAATTATAACAATTATACAGATGTAAAAGCTAATTTTCAAATGCCAGAACTAAAGGAAGATGAATGGTCAAAAATAATTAATAATATATCTATTATAAGCTTTTTGCAAGGGGTAAATATAGGAGGAAAAGTATATAACGGATATTCAATTATAAACAACACAAAGAATAATGAATATGTTAGTGAGGATTCTATTTATCTAGCTGATATCGCTGATAATGGAAATTATTATAAAATAACAGATGCTTCAATAAAAAATGATAATGAAGCAAATCAAGGAAAATTTATAGGAGTTTTAAATACTGATTTTGAAAGAAGAACATATACTGAAAATGGAATAGCAAAATATTTCTTTCCCAAAAAACAATTGGCAAGCTATACTAGTATAGTAAATCAATCAAATATTGATACCGTAACAGATGGAAATTTGTATAAATATGTACAAAATAAGGGATATGAGATAGCTAAAATTTACTATACTGCACTGGGAAGAGAAAGATATAGCATGTATAAAACTAATAATAATATTGAAACTATAGGAAACACATATGGAACAAAAAAATATAAAGTAAAATATGATTTAAATGGAGGAAATGGAACAGTAACAGATCAAGAAAAAGTAGAGGGACAATCCTTAACATTGAGTGGAAGCAAACCAACAAAGAGTAAGTATACATTTAAAGGATGGTCAAAAGATAAAAACGCAAAAGAACCAACGTATCAACCATCAGGAATATACAATGAAAATAAAGAAATTACATTATATGCGGTATGGTGGGAAAATAGATCTATACCTAGAGGTGTGAAGTATTCCTTTAATATTAGCGGATCAAATAGCAAGATAGAAAGCGAATGGCAAACTACAATACGATTAAACAAAGGAGATATAGTTAATTATGCATTTGAAGATGTAGATACTTCAAATGATGTAAATAAACATATTAAAATAACTAAAAACAATTTATTGATAACAGAATGGGAAAGTAATTTTGATGAAAGAGAAACTTATACTTTTAAAGCTTCTGAAACTGCAAATTATTATTTTGATATAAAAGTTTCATGTGCTAATACTGCTAAAAGTTATTTTTCAGGAACATTTAAAATAAATTCGATATATAATGAAAATACAGGGGATTGGTATGAACCGGTAATAAATAATAATTAAAAAACAAATAAAAAAGTTGATTTTAAAATCAACTTTTTTGTATATCAAAATAAAAAAAGTAAATACTAATAATAGTTAAGAATAAGGAGAAGATAAATGAAAAACAATCTAAAAAGACTTATTAAAAAACTATTATTAGTATTTTTTTTATTAATAATGTATTCATATGCATTAGTCATCACAAATTTACCAGATGAATTAGTAGTATTTGAAGGAGAAACTATTTTTATGAAAACATTATTAGGACTAAACATTAAATTAAATGACGAAACAATAGAAACATCATCAAATAGTAGTCAATCATTAACAAAACAGGCAGGAAAATCAACATTAGAAGTAAGCTTATTTGACAGTATAAACATAAAAAATGTTAATGTAGATGTATTACCAAAAACAACAGTAATACCAGTTGGAAATATAGCAGGAGTAAAACTATACACAAATGGAGTTTTAGTAGTAGGAATGTCAGAAATAGAAGGATATGATAATAAAAAATATAAACCATATGAGAATAAAGGAATAAAAGAAGGAGACACAATTGTAAAAATAGATGAAAAACTTATAAATTCAACAGAAGACTTAATAGAAACAGTCAACAATTCTCAAGGGAGAGATATAAAAGTGCAATATATACATCAAGAAGAAACAAAAGAATGCAGTATATCTCCAGTAAAAACATCAAACAGTCAATATAAATTAGGATTATGGGTAAGAGATAGTGCAGCAGGTGTTGGAACAGTAAGTTTTTACGAACCAACAAGCAAAACATTTGGAGCACTAGGACATGGAATAACAGATATAGACACAAATGAACTAATAAACATAGCATCGGGAGAATTTGTAACAACAAGAATATTAAACATAACAAAAGGAGAAAGCGGAAATCCAGGAAAAATACAAGGAACAGTAGAAAATCAAACAAATATAGGAAAAATTTACAAAAATAGTAAATTTGGAATATATGGAAAAGTAGATAATATATCAAGTTTAAACATAGACATGTCAAAAGAAATGGAGGTAGCACTAAGAGAAGAAATAAAAACAGGAAAAGCAAGAATACTATGCAGTTTAGACAACCAACAGCCACAAGAATATGAAATAGAAATAGAAAAAATAAACAAAGAAAACAATTATGACAACAAAAGCATGCAAATAAAAATAACAGACCAAAAGTTACTAGAAAAAACAGGAGGAATAATACAAGGAATGTCAGGATCACCAGTGATACAAAATGGAAAATTTGTAGGAGCAGTAACACATGTATTAGTAAATGACCCAACAAAAGGATACGCAGTATTTGGAGATATCATGTTAAAACAATCAAAAAACACATTTTAAAATACCATTGCCATTGGTTCCGGGTTTAAATTGCAATTTTTATCACTTTTTTGCCAGTAAAATATAATTTTTAAAATTATATTTTAGCTGAAATAACTACTAGCACAGGCATTTAGAAATACCGAACAAAAATTTTGAAAAAATTACAAAAAAGTATTGACAAATATAAAAAATAGATATAAAATAGTTTTAGAAAAAACGAACAAGAATTTGCAAAACATAAATTTGATAAGGAGTGGTAAAATGAACTTAGTAAGAATAAAAAATAGAACAAAACAAACAGTAAATAATAGCATAGAAAGACATCCGGTTCCAATTTTAGGAATAGATTATAAAGTAAAAATAATATATAAAAACATAAAAATAACAGAATTAGATGTAGAAAACAAAACAATAAAAATATCACTACCTAATCGATACAAAAAAATATCTAATAAAGAAATTTTAGATTTAGCAATAGATAAAATGTACGAACAAATTGCAAAAGTAGAAATTGAAAGAGCAATGGAAAAAACAAGAATAATGCTTGGATTTGCTCCAGAAGAATATGAAATAACAAAAATGGATAAATTAGGAGAATGTGAAGATAACAAAATATTTATAAACCCAGAAATAGTACAATACAATAGAAAAATAATAGATTATGTAGTACTACATCAATATTGTCATTTAAAATACAAAACACATTGTAAAAGTTTCTTTAACATGTTAGAAAAATATAATCCTAATTATAAAGAATGTGAAGCTATATTATTAAATATATAAAATAAAGACATATAGATCCGGACTAAAAAAGATATATAATAATAATGCCATAATGGCATTATAAAAATTAATTAAGCCTAAAATCACAAAAATATAAAAAATATTAATAATAAATTACAAAAACTATTTATTATTGATATTTTTTTTGCTATAATACAAATGTAAATATAATTTATATTGGGGTATCGCCAAGCGGTAAGGCATCGGACTCTGACTCCGACATGCGTAGGTTCGAATCCTACTACCCCAGCCAATTTTATAAATGGAGGAAACAAATGAAAAAAGAAATAAATAGTGCAAAAGGAATAACCTTAATAGCATTAATAGTTACCATTATAGTAATATTAATACTAGCTTCAGTTGGAACATATAGTGGAATTGAAGCTGTAAAAACAGCACAATTAAATAAATTTATATCAGAAATGAAAATAATGCAAATTCAAGTAAATAATATTTATGACAAATATAAAAATGGAGAAGAAGTTTTAGGACAAAAAGGAGATAATATAATTTATGAAATAGGAAAATCACCATCAGAATCACCAAAAGCTGATAATGTGTTTACAAGAGATGCGTCTGGTATAACGGATACAAGTAGGTACATATACTTTGATACTGAAACAATAAAACAGTTAGGAATAGAAGGCGTAGAAGGAGAATTTTTTGTAAATATAGAAAAAAGAAGTGTAATAAGTGTAGATGGATTTGAATATAATGGAAAAACATATTACACAATGGATCAAATTCCAAGTAGTTTGTATAATGTTGACTATGAAGAAAAAAGTTATGATAATCCGACATTTGAAATTAATTGCGAATTATCAGGTGAAAATAAATACAAAACTACAATAGTTCCTAAATATGATGTAAATATAGAAAAATGGCAAGTAAAATACAAATTAAGTGAAGAATCTAATTGGAATACTTCAGATAATTTGGAATTTGAAATAGAAAAAGCAGGAAAATATCAAATACAAATACAAAATGGAGACATAAAATCAGATATACAAGAACAATATTTAGGATATATAACAGAAGGCTTAATGGTTCATTATGATGGAATTATAAATACAAGAAATGGAAGTGATGGAGGAGCTACAGCTTGGCAAGATTTAAGTGGAAATAGAAATGATACTATTATGTATAATATGAATAGTACTACTGGTTATTATGATAAGAATGGCTATGTGTTTAAAGAAAATTCAAGTTATATGGAAATAAGTGAAGGTTTTCCAATGAATGTAGCAGAAGGAAATACTATAGAAGTAATCTGTAAACCATATACAAATAATCCATTTACTTCGCAAACTGCAATATGGTTTGGAACTAGACAAGCGATAAATGGTGCAACGACATCATTAGCTATAAGAAACGATACATATAATAGCCCTTATATTGGTAGGATGAATACAAGTTATTTTCCAATAACAAAAAATTTAATAGAACAAAATAAAATAGTATCAGTAGTAGTAACAATTCCAAAAGAAACATATATGAAACAAGAAACATCTAGTACGATAGTTCCAACTATTTATAAAAATGGAAATATTACAGTAGGTTTAAATAAAATTTCAGCAACTGCTAATGCTGTAAAAAATGAAGTTTGTGAAATAGGGAGAACTTGGCAATGGCAAGGAGAAAATAGATCATTTAATGGTAAAATATTTGCAATAAGAGCATATAATAGACAATTAAGTCAAGAGGAAATAATGAGTAACTACGAAATTGATGCAAAAAGATTTGGAATAAAATAATAAAAAACACTATAATTTTAAAAAATAAGACAAGATTATAGTGCTTTGTGTTTCTATAAAATTTTACTTTTAAAGCTCAAAAGCTTTACATTTTCAATGTTTTACGATATAATGTATTACATCAAAATAGAGATGAGGAGAGATAAAAATGCAAGAAAACAAAAATCAAAATAACAATGAAGTTGAAGAATTAGACATTAACCATTTAATGCAAATAAGAAGAGATAAATTAAATGAATTACAACAAGAAGGAAAAGACCCATTTGAAATAACAAAATTTAATAGAACAAACACAGCAGGAGAGATAAAAGCAAATTACGAAAAATTTGAACAAAAAGATGTTACTGTAGCAGGAAGAATTATAGCAAAAAGAATTATGGGAAAAGCATCATTTTGTACAATTCAAGACTGTGATGAAAGAATACAAAGTTATGTTAGTATAAACGATTTAGGAGAAGAAAGTTATAAAGCATTTAAAACATTTGATATAGGAGATATTATAGGAATAACAGGATTTGTATTTAAAACAAGAACAGAAGAAATATCTGTGCATGCAAAAGAAGTAACATTATTATCTAAATCTTTAAGACCATTGCCAGAAAAATTCCATGGATTAAAAGATCCAGATTTAAGATATAGACAAAGATACACAGATTTAATTGTAAATCCAGAAGTAAAAGAAAGCTTTGTAGTAAGAAGCAAAATAATAAGTAGTATAAGAAAAATATTAGAAGAAAAAGGATACCTAGAAGTTGAAACACCAATATTAAATACAATATCAGGAGGAGCAACTGCAAAACCATTTATAACACATCATAATGCTTTAAATATAGATATGTATTTAAGAATAGCACTAGAACTAAATTTAAAAAGATTAATAGTAGGTGGATTTGATAAAGTTTACGAATTAGGTAGAGTTTTTAGAAATGAAGGTATGGACATTAGACATAACCCTGAATTTACAGAATTAGAATTATATGCTGCATATCAAGACTATAATGATATGATGGATTTAACAGAAGAATTATTTTCAAAAACAGCACAAGAAGTATTAGGAACAACAAAAGTTAATTATCAAGGACAAGATATAGAATTAGCTCCAGGTTGGAGAAGAATTACAATGATAGACTCTATAAAAGAAGTTACAGGAATAGACTTTAATGAAATAAATACAGACGAAGAAGCTGTAAAACTAGCAAAAGAAAGAGAAATAGAAATTCCAGATGCAACAAAAGAAACAAGAGGAGATGTAATAAGTTTATTCTTTGATGAATACGTAGAAGAAACATTAATACAACCAACATTTATTTATGACTACCCAGTAGAAATATCACCACTTGCTAAAAAAAGTGTAAAAGATAAAAGAATGACAGAAAGATTTGAAGTATTTATAGCAGGACGTGAATATGGAAATGCATTCTCAGAATTAAATGATCCAATAGATCAATATGAAAGATTTAAAAAACAAGTAGAAGCAAGAGAAGCAGGAGACGAGGAAGCCGGAATGATGGACGAAGATTATATAAATGCACTAGAAATAGGTTTACCTCCAACAGGTGGATTAGGAATAGGTGTAGACAGATTAGTAATGTTATTAACTGATAGTTCATCTATCAGAGATGCTTTATTATTCCCTACAATGAAACCGTTAAATTAAAATATAAGTAAGTTAAAATCAAAAGAAAAGGGGAAAGATAGGAGAGTTTATGTTTAATTTTTCATTTGATAAAAGAATTGTTTATGTAATTATAGCTATTATGGTATTATCAACAATAACACAGTATATAACAAACCCATCAGCACTATTTATGTTATTAGTAAGTGTACCAGGAGTATTAATAGCAATAACATTTCACGAGTTTGCGCATGGATATGTAGCATATAAGCTAGGTGATAATACAGCAAAATTAGAAGGAAGATTAAGTTTAAATCCTTTGGATCATTTAGATCCAATTGGAACATTAATGTTACTTTTGGCTGGATTTGGATGGGGAAAACCAGTTAATGTTAATCCATCTAATTATACAAGAAAAATATCTATGGAAAAAGGAGAAGCACTTGTATCATTAGCAGGACCATTAATGAATATAATACTTTCAATAATATTTGCGATAATATATTTTGCAATATATAAATTTGCAAATGTAACATTTTTAAGTTCTACAGTTGGAACTGTTCTTATGCTATTAATATCTGCAACAATATCAATAAATGTAGGCTTAGGAATATTTAACTTAATTCCATTACCACCATTAGATGGTTCAAAAATTATTATGCCATTTTTACCATATAAAGCAAAACAATGTTTTAGAAACAATGAGCAAATATTTTATATAATATTTGTTGTTATATGGATAACAGGAATAGCAGGAATAATAATTTCTCCAGCAATAAATGTGGTATATACAGGAATAATGAAATTAGTAGGAAATATATTTAAAATTTAAACAAAAATATAAAATAAAAATAGGAGCAAATTTCGAAATGGAAAAAGATATACTAACATTAGGAATTGAATCTAGTTGTGATGAAACCTCTGTATCAGTTGTAAAAAATGGTAGAGAGGTTCTATCAAATGTAATTGATACACAAATTCCTATACATGAAAAATATGGAGGCGTTGTACCAGAGATAGCATCAAGAAATCATATTGAAGCTATTTCTAGAGTTGCCAAAAAAGCATTAAAAGACGCAAATGTAACATTTGAAGATATTGATGCTGTTACTCCTACATATGGTCCAGGACTAGTAGGTGCTTTATTGGTAGGGCTATCATATGCAAAAGGATTAAGCTATGCAATTAATAAACCGTTAGTAGGAGTCAATCACATACAAGGTCATATTGCTGCTAATTATATTACACATAAAGAATTAAAACCTCCATTTATATGTATGATGATGTCAGGAGGAAATACTCAAATAGTACATGTTAAAGATTATAATGATTTTGAAGTTTTAGGCAAAACAAGAGATGATGCAATACGGAGAAGCTTTTGACAAAGTAGCAAGAGTAGTAGGATTAGGATATCCAGGAGGACCAAAAGTTGATAAATTAGCAAAAGAAGGACAAGCAAATATTGATTTACCAAAAACACATTTCGAAAATTTAGATTTTAGCTTTAGCGGAATAAAAACAGCAGTAATAAATTTACATCATAAAAATCCAGATGTAAACAAAGCAGATTTATGTAAAAGTTTTGAAAAAACAGTTTCACAAATATTAGTAGAAAACATAGAAAAAGCAATAAAACAAACAAACTTAAAAACAATAGCATTAGCAGGAGGAGTTTCCGCAAATAGTTATATAAGAAATGAGTTTTTAAAGCTTGAAGAAAGAGAAATAAAAATATATATGCCAGATTTAAAACTATGTACAGACAATGCAGCAATGATTGCATCTGCTGGATATTATAATTTTATAGCTGGAAAAAGAGATAATATAGATTTAAACGCAATACCTAATTTAAAATTATAGAAAATAGGAGAATTAAATGTCGATATTTGTAATAGGAGACCTTCATTTATCATTTCATGAAAACAAGCCAATGAGCATATTTGGAGATAATTGGGAAGGTCATGAAGAAAAAATAAAAAAAGATTGGATAGCAAAAGTAAAAGAAGAAGACTTGGTAATATTACCAGGAGATTTTTCATGGTCTACATATTTAAAAGATACATATGAAGACTTTACATACTTGAATTCACTACCAGGGAAAAAAATATTATTAAAAGGAAATCATGACTATTGGTGGACAACACTAAAAAGTATGAGAAAATATCTACAAGAAAACGAATTTAAAAATATTGACTTTTTATATAACAATGCGTATAAATATGACAAGTATATTATGGCAGGAGCAAGAGGTTGGTGTCAAACTGATAATGAGGAAGACCAAAAAATACTAAAAAGAGAAGCAATAAGATTAGAACTTTCTATAACAGGAGGAATAAAACAATATGGGGAAGAAAATGAAATGATAGTATTTATGCATTATCCACCAATAACACAAAATAATATATTAAAAAACGAAGAAAATGACTTTATAAAAATATTAAAAAAATATAATATAAAAAAATGCTATTATGGACACTTACATGGAAATTCAATAAAAGATGCGGTAGAAGGAAAATATTTTGGAATTGAATTTAAATTAGTAAGTTGTGATGGACTAGATTTTAAATTATTAAAAATACAATAACAAGAAAGTTGCTAAAAGAAAATGTCTTTTTGGCAACTTTTAGTAAATTAAAGGAGAAAAAATGGATTTAAATAAAGATGTAAAATTTATAAAAGGTGTTGGACCCAATAGAGTAAAACTACTAAATAAAATAGGAATATACACATTGAAAGATTTAATTACATATTATCCAAGAACTTACGAAGATAGAAGCAAACCAAAAAATATATGTGAATGTACAAATGGAGAAGAAGCATTAATTGAAGGAATTGTATGTAATAGAATTTCAGAAGTAAGAATGCATGGAAAAACTATGCAAAAATTAATTATAAGAGATGAAACAATGTCTGCGAATATTACATGGTTTAATCAAAGTTATTTAAAAAGCAGATTTGAAGTGGGAAAAAAATATAAATTCTATGGAAGAATTAATAATCAATATGGAAAAATAAGTATGACATCACCAGTATTTGATGATATAGATAAAGATAATAACACAGGAAAAATAATACCAATATATCCTTTAACATTTAGTTTATCGCAAAATGTATTGAGAAAAATAATAGAAAATGGATTATCAGAAATAGAAGGAAAAATAGAAGAAACATTACCTGAGAAAATGTTAAAAGAATATAAATTAGAAGAACTAAATAAAGCAATAAAAGAAATTCATTTTCCACAAGAATTTAAAGATTTTGATAAAGCAAGAAATAGATTGGTATTTGAAGAATTATTTGCTGTTCAATTAGCATTATTAGAGTTAAAAAATAAATATATAACAGAAGATAAAGGAATACAATTTAGCAAAGATGCAAAAATATCAGATATTATAAATGAACTTCCATTTAAACTAACAAAAGCACAACTAAAAGTATTAGAAGAAATTGATAATAATATGGAATCAGATAAACCAATGAATAGACTATTGCAAGGAGATGTTGGATCCGGAAAAACAGTTGTAGCAATGTGTGCTGCATATAAAGCAGTAAAAAGTGGATATCAAGCTGCAATAATGGCACCTACTGCAATATTGGCATCTCAACATTTAGAAAATTTTAAAAAAATATTTGATAGATTAAATATAAAATGCGAATTATTAATTTCTGGAATTACAAAAAAGAAAAAAGAAGAAATACTACAAGAATTAAAAGAAGAAAAAATTGATATATTAATAGGTACACATGCATTGATAGAAGAAAACGTAGTTTTTAAAAATTTGGGGTTAGTAGTTACAGATGAACAGCATAGATTTGGTGTAAAACAGAGAACAAAAATAGCACAAAAAGGAGAAAATCCAGATGTATTAGTAATGACAGCAACTCCAATACCTCGTACTTTAGCATTAATTCTTTATGGGGACTTAGATATATCAATCATTGATGAATTGCCACCAAATAGAAAACAAATAGAAACATTTGCTGTTGGTAAAAATATGACACAAAGAGTTAATTTATTTATAAAAAAACAAATTCAACAAGGAAGACAAGCTTATATAGTATGCCCTCTAGTAGAAGATGATGAAGAGTCTAATTTAAAATCTGTAGAAAAACTATATAAAGAATATAAAACAACGATTTTCCCAGAATACAAGGTAGAATACATACATGGAAAAATGAAAACAAAAGATAAAGATAGTATAATGAAAGATTTTAAAGATGGTAAGATAGACATTTTAATATCTACAACAGTAATAGAGGTAGGAGTAGATGTTCCAAATAGCAATATAATGGTTATAGAAAACGCAGAAAGATTTGGGCTAGCACAGTTACATCAATTAAGAGGAAGAGTAGGAAGAGGAGAATATGAATCTTATTGTATATTAAAATGTGAAGGAAAAAGTGAAACAACAAAGAAAAGAATGAAAGTAATGTGCGAAACAAATGATGGATTTATTATATCTGAAAAAGACTTAGAATTAAGAGGAGCAGGGGACTTTTTTGGAACTATGCAACATGGAATTCCTGAATTCAAAATTGCTAATTTATTTGAAGATATTCCTATTTTAAAATTGGCACAAGAAGCGGCAACAAAAATAATTAATGAAGATCCTTATTTAGCAAAAGAAGAAAATGGAAAACTAAAATATTTAGTAAAAGATAAGTTTATGGATAGAATTGAATTATAAAATACTATTAATTGTGATACAATAATAAGAATAAATAAAATGCAGTTTTACATAAATTGCAAAATTATGTAAAATGTGTTATAATAAAAATGATGTTAGTATAACTAACAAGTAACAAGTAAACGGGTAAATACCCAAACAAAACCCAAAGGAGGAAAAAATAATGGCTAAAACATTTGAACCGAAGCGGGGGTATTATGAAGTAAACTACCTCTTAAGAGCAGCAAGAGTGGATAAAGAGTTAATAGGTTATAAATTGCTACAAATTGCAATTATGACTTATCTGAACAATCCGAAACTAACTCTTGAGGAATTGGTTGAAATTTCAAAGAAAAACTCACCAATGTACTTAGAGAGTGAAGAGCAATGTTTTAAAGAAATGAAAGAAGCGTTGCATAGTGTGTGCACAACTCATACAGACAAACTTGAAGCTGATAATGCTGTCTTTAAATTTATAGATAACATTTCAACGGAAGTTAGAGTTGGAGAGTTGGTTCGTATTCACATGATGGATAAGGACATTTGTGTTGAACAGCAAATTGTTGAGATGTTGCTCAGAGTGTGCATCAGAAGAAAAATGAAGAGCCATGATTCTTTTTCTGCTATTCTTAATCATACTGCAGGAAGATGCGGTTATGATGAAGTGAAAGATTTTGTTGATGACCTGTACAAGGTTGTTGGCAATGAAAAAGAAATCGGTTTCAAAGAAAAAACCAAAAGATTAAAAGCATTTATTGATGAATGCTTGGCTAAAAAAGACGAAATGGAATTTTAGCCATTTAGTGGTCTATTTTGATTTTATCAAATAGACCACTTTTCCTTGTATATTTATAATTTTTGTATTATAATGTGTATATAATAAAAAAGGATGTAGAGATTATGGTACAGTTAATTATAAAAATAATTTCATTAGTAATGGTATTAGTAGGGCTTATAATGGTATATGATGCAAGGATAATAACTAAAAAATTCTTCGGATTTGGAGATCAAAATGAAGCATCAAGTGGTCTAAAGATATTGGGCTTTATTTTAGCAATTATAGGAGGCTTAATTTTATATTTTAATGTATAAAATATAAGTAAAATTGCTTGACAATTAAAGTATAAATATGCTATTATAGTTATTGTTAAGTAAATTTGATATGCGGATGTGGCGGAACTGGTAGACGCGCTGGTCTTAGGAACCAGTGCCAACGGCGTGGGGGTTCGAGTCCCTTCATCCGCACCACGGGAAAATTTCAATGAAAGTAGCTTGTATCTAAGGATACAAGCTACTTTAACGTTTAGTAAGTAATATAATTTTTTTATAATTTTTAAAAATTAATAAAAACCATATTTCACTAGAGCTATAAGACTTTTCACGATTTTTAACTTTTTGCTATAATTTCCTTACTAAACAATCAACTAAACAAAAAATACTATTTTAGCGATTTTTCTTGAAAAATTAAATTGTTTAGTAAAATAAAAAATCAAAAACTACGAAATGCAGTGATAGCAATAGATACATATCTACTAAACACGTTTAGTGAATTTGTTAATTAATAATAATTATTGTTAATTTTCTATAATTATTTTTCATTTTCAATTTCAGAACTAAACGAATTTGCAGGAGCATTTAAAGTTAAATTTTCATTTAAATAATATTGATTAACTTTATCAATTTCATTTTGTTTGAATTTATCAAAAACAGAAGTGTAAGTATTTAAAGTAATGCTTATATCTTTATGCCCCATTAATCTTTGAACAACAACAGGAGCCATTCCACTTTCAATACATCTAGTACCGAAGGTATGTCGTAAACTATGGGTAGAAATATCTGTAATATTAAATTCTTTTTTTAAAATTCTCTTTAATTCATTATTCACATTTGAATGTCTAACATATTTACAATTTTGTGGTTTGAATAAAAGTTGTTCGTCATTATTTTTCTGATTAGTAGCAATTTGCATTTGTTCTACTATATAAGGATATAAAAAGTCAGGAATAGGGATAATTCTTTTTCCTGCATAAGTTTTTGTCTTATTTCCCATTATAATATGTTTATTTTCATCAACAGTTAATGTTCGACGTATATTTATTTTTCTATTATGTAGGTCAATATCGTGAACAGATAGTGCAAGAGCTTCGCCAACACGTAATCCCATATACATTTGAATTAAAAATACATTTCTATATTTATAATTATTTACAGGTTTATTAACCAACCAATTAGTTAATTGTTGTTGCTCTTCTACTGTTAAAGCTCTCACGATTTTGTCCTCTTTAGAGCTGTTAGGTCTAATAACATTAGCCATAGGATTTCTTGTAATATAACCTTTATTCATAGAAGTTTTAAAGCCTTGGCTTAATTGTTGATATGCCTTCTTAATAGAAGAATTACTTAACTTATCTGTTAGAGAATTTAGATAATCTTGAAGTTCATTAGATGTTATTGAATCTACATTTTTAGAACCAAAAGAAGTTTTTTCAAGTTCTTTAATTGTTGCAAGTACACGAGTATATTGTCCGGCAGAAATTTGATTGGTATTCATTTTTAAATTTAAATTTTGTTTTAAAACTTCGCATAGGGGAATTCCGTTATGTTTTATATATAAAGGATTTTCTTTTTGATACATTATTGAATTTAAATAACTTATAGCATCAGCTCTTGTTTCAAAACTTTTGGTTTTGGGCTTTAATTTACCAGTAGTTATATCATATGCTTTATATTGTGCGTTCCATTTTTTACGTTGTTTATTAAAAAATACAGAGCCGTCACTACTACCATTTTTTGATGCCATATTAATCAACTCCTCTCTTATTCATTTTCCAAAGTAGATATGCTGCTAAAGTTACAGTTTTTCTTTTACCAATACATATAGTTGGGAAATCTTCTTGCTTAAATAAGTCATATGCTTGGTTGATACCAATATGTAGGTCTTTTGAGACATCTTTAGCAGATAAAATAGTAAAAGGATTACTAACTTTATTTAAATAATTTAAAACTACTTGTTTATTCATATTTTGGTTTTCTTTTGTATCAATTAAATTTGAAGTATTAATATTATTCATTCTTTATATCTCCATTCTTCTTATTTTTTAATATACCAGATAGAACTGATTGTAAGTTTATTAGTACGTCAATTAGAGTTTTTTCAAAACTAATATATTTTTTATTAGTATCAAAAGTTTTTGAGTAAGCAGATAAAACATAATTTTTCTTTAGATTAAGGGGAAAAGATGGTGGCATTTTATTTATCAAATTTTGTGTAAACCATATAATATCTTCTTGTGATAATGATTTTAGTTCACGTTCGTTTTTATCAATATTTATAATAATAAAATCTCCTTTTATAGTTCTTAAAGGTAAAATAATATTAGCTCTCATAAAATCATTGAAACTATTATTATTACAAATTATATAGGCCCCTTCATAAGGGATAATATTAAGCTGTTTTTTTACAATAGCTTTTTTTAGAATAAATACATTGGGAATAATTTTAATTTCAGGAGCCTTTCCAACTTTTTTATATAACACCCTAATTGAGTTAGTATTTTTGGATTTTGCATAAATTTTATTATCTTTCTTGTTCATTATTTTCAGATACCTCTAGGCAATTAGTTTCTAAATAATGCTCAACAACATATTTTTCAGCATATGATTGGAAATCCTCAAAAGTTATTGGAATGCCATCATCATTTCTAGTTCCCCATAAAGAATAAGGACTTTTATCTGTTGTTCTGTATTCAGTAGTAGCCCAATCATAATGAAAATAAGATTTTCCAGCAGGACTTTGTAAATGGCCTGAACCATCATTGTAACAAATCCAAGACCAACCATTTAATAATTTATTTTTAGCAGGTTGAATCTTTATTGAAATTTGATTATTTAAAGTAGTATTATTAATATTCATTTTAATTATTACCTTTCTTAACTTTATTGGTTTTATATAATAACTCAAGATTGTGTTTAAAGTGATTAATACCTTTAGTTCTTAATTTTATAACTTCATTTTTAGAAAGTTTTAATCTTTTACAAACATCATTTAATCTAAGATTTTCGATATAAGAAAGATATAAAACTTTTCTTTCAATTAAAGGAACTATTTTCATTGCTAAGTAATAAGTTTCATTAGAAAAAATATTTTCTAAGTGATTTATATTGACATCTGATGTATCTGCCTTTTCCATTGAAGTTCTATAATAGTTTTTCTCTAACATTTGAATTATAGTTTCTGTTTCAAGTATTGTTTCAATAACTGAATCTAATTCAATATCATTTGTATTTAATTTTTTTACTTTTCTAATTTCCATTTTTAAAACTCCTTGTATGAAATTAAAATTTCTAGAAATGTTTTATATGTTCGAACTGGTATTAGTTTAGCACGTAAAGAGCGTATTAAAATGAAAAAGGTTCAAAATAGTTCAAAAGGTTTCAAAAAGGTTCAAATTAGTTCAGACGTAAAGTGCTTTAACATTACAAAAAAACTACTAATTTAAATAAATTAGTAGTTCAAAAAATTGTTATATTTTAATGCAATAATATTTATAAAATTACAAGGGGAAAGGTAATAAGTATCAAATTGTAAATTTAGATATGTTTTAAAATTACTTTTAGCTTTATTAGTATTAATTCTATATAAGGCATTTTTTATATTAGATTTTACATTTTTATTTTCATAGTGATTTTTTTGTATAAATTGTTTTAAAATATCATTATAAGAACAATCATACAAATTATTAGAAACAACATATGTAATTAATTCTTTTAAATAAATAGTACCTTTGCTACTTGGATTTAATCCTAATTCAAAAAGTAAGTTATATAGCAAATATGAAACTGTTACATTATCTTTAGTATAAGTATCATATTTACTATCCATAATACTTATCCTTTCCATAAATTGTATAAGAAGTATAACAGCTTTACATAATCAAGTCAAAATAGGATATTTTGCATATGGCGTAACAAAAGTTGCAGAGTATGCAACAAAATAGAAAAATTGATTAAAATTTAATGTAGTTAGTGATGAAAATAAAGAGGGTTAAGGAAAAATCAAAGAAAAAAAGAAATTGTTACGTGATACGCAACAATGGAAAAGCTAAATATTATTAATATTATTATATAAATTGAGTTAGAAGTTTTTTATATGAAATTTACTTCGCAAATTTCAGGTCCTAGTATTTATGTATAGGAAGTTTGTAGAACTTGCCTATACATAAATACTAGGAGATTACTAAATCTCCTAGCTAGTCTTAACAACCTCCACTTCCACCGTGGGAAAGCTACCATTTTGTTCATAAAATTTTCCTCCTTTTTAATTAGTCTCTATTTATTGTACATAAGGTGGAAAATCCAGAAGAGGAAGTTCATATATAATTAAGCTACTTCAGCGCGTAGCTTGAACTATAACACGTTATGTTACAATCAAGCTAAGTGCTTGGGCAAAATCATATAAAAGACATTACCAAATAGGTATTATGTTAATTATACTACAAAAAGGTTTTTATTTCAAATTTTTGTAAAATTTAACAAAATTCACATAATGTTCGCTTGTTTTTTATTAAAAATTATTATATAGTATAAAACATAGAAAATGAGAATAAGCGGAGTGCGTTGCCACCTTTGACTCTTTGATGTTTACATACTACTTCCACGACTTGGTTAATCATCATCTGTATTTTACTACATAGGCAATAAAAAATAACCGTTCTGCTTTTTGCCGAGTAAACGGTTATTTTAGTATTCGGCAACCACTTTCGTGGTTCTCATTTTCTATCTATATTATACAAGTATTTTTAGTTAAAGTCAAATGATTTTCCAAAATTAAATATGTATATGAATACTTATTAAAGATATAAAGGGAGGTACAATATGTCTGAATTTGATAGTAAAGAATTTGGAAGAAGATTAAAAAATTATAGAATTCAAAAAGGATTAAGCCAAGAAAATATGGCAATGAGTTTGAATAAAAGCAAGGCAACTATTAGTAGATATGAAAGTGGAGAGATATTACCAGATGTGAGAGATGTAAGTATAATCTGTAAAGAGTTAGGAATATATGAAGCAGATTTATATGGAAATAATGTAAATAGAACAATGCAACAAGATAAATCAAGAAATCCATTTAATACAGATAAGTTGTATATTTATTTTAATGCATATGATTTTAGAACTAAAAGATTTAAGCCAGATAAATATATACTTGAACTAGAACAAAAGCAAGATATTTGTAAAGTGAAATTTGTTGATTATCACGATAAAAGGGTATATTCAGAAGGGCACTTAATATGTAATGACGAAATAGCATTTGCAGTAATGGAAAATTATAAACCAACAAGTGCAAGAGTAGATGCTTCTATTGTAGAAATAAATATATGTAATGGAACAGAGGGGCTAATGCTTGGAGGATATTTTGGTACAAATGCAAAATGTGAACCAAGTTTAAGAAAGTGTTATTTTTCAAAGAAAGATATGGAATTTACGAAAGAAATGTTTGAACAATTAAAGTTAAATGAGAATGAAAAAGAAATATTAGAAAAACAAAATGCTTTATACTTAGATATATTTAATATTTAATGATGTATAGATAAACTATAATAAAAGTTTAAATAAAATTACGAAGGGAAATAAAAGGGTAGTAATTTTATTGGTATTGCAACTTTAAGAAATTGCCAACAGAGAAGTAATAAAACTTTTATTATAGTAAAATTCCCTTATTACTATATAATGAGCCAACAAGAAAATAGTAAAAAATAGTAAAAAAGTTGTTGACAAAAAGAAAAAGTTTGTATATTATAGATATACAGAAAAAACAAAAGAGGAGAAAAAAAGATGAAAAAAGCAACCAATGAAAGCCTTGAGGCTGTAAGAGAGAGAGAGAGAGAGAGAGAGAGAGAGAGAGAGCTACACTTTAGTAAATAAAAGTAGCTTATTAAGTTTAGCTAAAACAGTAGCATTATGTCTACTTAAAAATATAAATATGAATAAAAAGACAGAAATAGAGCCAATTTAACGGCTTTTTATTGCTGTCTTTTTTTGCTGTTTAATTAAGTTATTAAATTTTTAAATTTAAATATATAAAAAGTAAATTTAGTAAAATAAGAAACTAAAATTTACAAATAAAAGGAGGAAAGAACAGATGAAATTAAATCTAAAAGAAAGGAAAGGTATAACCCTGATAGCGTTGGTAATAACAATAATTGTATTATTAATATTAGCAGGAGTTTCAATTGCGATGTTAACAGGACAAAATGGAATACTAACTCAAGCACAAAGTGCAAAAACAACAACTGAAGATAAGAGTGCAGAAGAAAAAATTAAGTTAGCAGTAATGGCTGCAAGAGCACAATCCGAAGGAGCACTAGATGCAGATAAGTTAGTAGCAGAAATAACAAACAATTATGGAGGAACAGCAACAAAAACAGGAACAGGATTTCCAGTAAATGCAACAGTAGATGGAAAAAGTTTTACAATAGATGGAGATGGAAATGTAACATCAAAAGAAGATTCAAATCAACCAACACCTAATCCAACAGACAAAATTTCAAAAAGTACATCATATGTAGGATATTATGCAGATATAGATGCAGATGGAACAGTAGATGGAGTAATATATGCAGACTTAGCTAAAGGAGATAATGTAGAAAAAAAATGGAACAATGATTCAGATAGTACATATACAATACCAACAGTAACAGAAGGACTAAAAGACTATTATATAAGCAAAACAAATTATAAAGCAAATGAGGGATTTGGAACAAAGGATGTAATATCACCAACAGGAATCGGAAAAGACAGATTTTATATAATGGCATTGACTGATATAGATGGAAAAAGAAATGGAACATATTATGACTGGTATAATGCAGCATATAGTAAAGGAATGAGTGATTATGCAACCACAACATCAGGAGATTTTGGAAAAGGAAAGTCAAATACAACAACAATGATATCAAAATGGAATGCAAAAGCATATGGAGATCAAGATCAATGTTCATCAGGATATAAAGATATGTGGGGACAAATACAAGAAAAAGTAAACAATGGATGGTTTGTGCCATCTAGGGCAGAATGGTCAGCGTTTGGAGGAGAATTAGGCATATCAAAAGATAGTTCAAACGAAAAATATTATGGAAACTTCGGCCTTAGCACCCACTACTGGTCTTCTTCGCAGGGCAGCGCTAACTACGCGTGGTACGCGAACTTTTACGACGGCTATATGCGCAGCAGCAGCGTCAATAATCACTACTTCTACGTTCGTCTGAGCGCGACTTTCTAATTTTGTAAAAAATTAGAAAGCAGATAAAAGCGTTATGCAAATAACGCTAAGAAGTCAAACTGAAATTAGCTTCGTAAGAAGCTTTCAGTTTGACTAAATAGTTAAATGGAAGAGAAAAAATGGAAGAACAACGAAAAATAGTAAAAAAAAATCACTGGACTCAAACTAAAATAGATAATGCAACAAAGAAGATAAATCAAGAAATATATGAAAGAAATAGACAAGCACCACTACAACTAAAACTAGATGATATGGCAATATATATAAATGATAAAATTACAAGAAGAGGAATAGCAAAGGGCTTGGTATCAATTCAAGAAGATTTAAATAATAGTATTTTGAAAGTAGAAAAACAAACAATGGAAGCACTTTTAACAACTGAAACAAAAAAGCAATATAATCATTTATTGCAAGCAAAATATATTATGAAAGTTGAAACTTGGACTGATATAAGATTTTTAATGATAAATAAGGCTATAACACCTGGCGAAATAACAGAATTAATAAGAAAACAATTAGAAATAGACAAAGATTTAGAAAAATGGTTAGTTGCAATAGAAAAAGCTATATCCGCCAATAGGTAAGATTAGCAACTTTTGTTATTTAAATAAAAGAAATTTAATATAATGAAAGTGATTGCTCCACCAACAAATTGGTATTATCAAAAGTTGAGCAATAAAAAGTGAGTGAGACATAGTCTAAGTATTCGGCCTTAGCAACTACTACTGGTCTTCTTCGCAGAACAGCGCTAACAACGCGTGGTACGCGAACTTTAACAACGGCTATATGAACAACAACAACGTCAATAACAACAACTACGTTCGTCTGAGCGCGAGTTTCATTATAATAAATGTAAAAGCCTTTAAAGGGCTTTTTTTATAGGGGAGAATTATGGAAGATAGATTAGAATTTGAGGAATTATACCAAGCATATAATTTGTGTTTAAAAAATAAAAAGAAAAAAAGAGGGACATACAAATTTACAAATGAAGAATTGTGTAAAAACCTAATTGAACTAATTGATAAACTAAATACACATACATATGAGCCAAAGCCATCGAATTGTTATGTAATAACAGAACCTGCATTAAGAGAAATTTATGCAGCACAATTTAGTGACAGAATAGTACAGCATTTTTATATGAACGAGATAGAAGATATTTTAGAGGAAGAACTTATAGAAGGCTGTTGTTCGTGTAGAAAGGGAAAAGGAACAGATTACGCGTTAAAACTATTAAGGAATTTTATAACTAAAACATCAAATTATGGAAGAAAAAATTGTTATTATTTAAAAATTGATTTATCAGGATATTTTATGTCGATAGATAGAAAACAAGTAAGCGACAAATTTAGAAACTTAATTGTAGAAAAATATAAAGGAAAACACAAAGAGTTACTCTTATATCTTACACCAGTAATATTTGAAAATAATCCAGCATTAAATTGTAGATATAAATGTAATGAGGAAATAAGAAAGAAAGTTCCTAAAAGAAGAAAGATGAATCCAGATTCAAATTATGGAATGGCAATAGGAAATTTAACAGCACAAGCAGCTAGCAATCTAAATTTAAAAGAATTTGACGAATATATAACAAAAAATTTAGGACTAAAACAATATGTAAGATATGTTGATGATATAGTAATCATATCAGATAATAAAAAGAAATTGATAAAAGAATTGGCTAATATAGTGGAAAAATTGAAAGAAACTAATCAAAAAATAAATATGAAAAAAACAAAAATAGATACAGCATATCACGGAGTACAATTTTTAGGCAAAGTATCATATCCATATGGATATCAAAAGCCAGGAAAACAACTAATTATAAGAGTTTGTCAAAAAGGGAAAAATATAAAATATGATGATAAAATGGAGTTATTATCAAAAACAAACTCACAAATTGGAACATTAAAAAAATATAACGCCAGAAAATTAATTTTGCAATATAAAACAATTTTGCCACAAAAGGCACAAAATGATTTAAACTTTGATGAGAATACGTGTAAATTTTCAATTAAATAGTAAAATTCATAAAAAAGATACACTATGAATGAAGTGTATCTTTTCTAAATTGATTAGAATATTTTATTTTTAATACTATTTATCCAACTCCTCAAACATTTCATCTACACTATTAAAAGCTTTACTTAAATTTTTTCCATTTTTAACATCTTCAATTGCTTAAATAGTTTGACCAATGTAATAAAAAATGTATAATGAATATACTAAAGGAAGTAATATTGCAAAATATTATGAAAAGGAAACACCTAGCCTAAAGTAGGGTAAAAGAAGAACAAAGGTGAAATCTTTTGCTCAAAATATTTTATAATCATTTCTCAATATGTGTAATAAAATCTTCAACTATATTTTTTAAAAGTTTAGTAGGAAAATTAAAAAGATGTTTTACAACTTCAAAAGTTTTATCAATGTAATTTTTAAGTTTTCTATTTTCTGATTTCAGGTTCATATTTTCAGTTTTTAGATAAGTATTTTCTTTTTGCAATTGTTCAGCTCTTTTTATTAATGGATAAGTTTTACTAAATTGTAATTTTAATTTATTGGTATATTGTACTAATTCTTTATTTTGCTGTAATATTAAATTAATATTTTTAGTGGAAATAGATTTAATTTGTTCGTTAGATAATTCGTATTTTATATTTTCATAATTAGTTATTTGTTTTAAAGTTTCAATTGGTATATGAGTGTTATCTTTAGTATTGCCACGTTCTAAATCAAATCCGTTTTCAGTCATATAAGAATAAAATTTATCTTGTAGTTGTCTATAACTATCTTTTCCTTTCCAATATTGGCTACAAGCAATTTTATCAATTGTGTTTCCTTGTTTATCTTTAGTATGGATAACTGGAACAAAAACTAAGTGAAGATGTGGTGTTGATTCATCCATATGAACTTTTGCAGATATAATATATTTTTCTCCTAAATCTTTATAATTTGCAACAAAATCGTAAGCAGTTTGAAAATATCTTTTTGTTTCATCTATTCCGATTGCATCAAAAAATTCTTTATCAGAAGTAATGATAAATTCACAAGCAATATTTGTAGTTTTTATAATTCTACCTTGTAAATTATTTTTATGTATTAAGTTCTTTATTGCATTTGAATATGTTGTATTACATTGTTTTAATGAATAATTTTTAATTGAATTATTTTTATTAATATCTTTATTTGAGTAATTAGTATTTTTTCTTTCGTTATGTTTATATAATCCTGCCAGATTTTCTTTTTTGTAATTTGCGTTTCTAATTATTGCATAACTCATTTTTTAATTCCTTTTTATTATAGATAGCCTTCGAAGGCTTACTTAAAATAAAACACCTCCAATGATTTTTCTTTAAATAAACTTATTTTGAGTTTCTAACATACTAGAACGTCGTAGACGTTCTGTATGGTCAGGGAAAATTCTTTTCCCTAACAACCCTTTTTTAGAAAGATATATAATAAAATTTTTCAAATTTTATCAAATATCCTTCTTGGCACGATTAATATTTAATTTATTTCGCAGAAGCTCAATAAATAAAATATTTTAATCGTGGTATAAAAATATTCGCATTGCTCATATTTTTATAATAAATTTTGTAAGCTAAAGCTAACAAAATTTAAAATTAAGCAAGTAACAAAAACAAAAATAAAATTATAATTATAGTAGAAAAAATAGTAAGTTAAAATAAATTTGTGGTATGATATAATCGATATTCATTTTTTGTAATTTATTTTAATTAATTACAATTAAACAATCAACTAAACAAAAATGATAAAAGCTATATAAATAGTGGATATAGTCTTTCCATCCGCACCAGTATAGATGTTTTTATAGGAATTTCACGGTTCTATAAAGATATCTTTTTCTTTATACTAAATGTATACCAAGCAGATTATTTATGTATAAATCTTTATCATAAAGCATACAAATATCTAAAAGTAACTTTTCAGCTTTTTATATTATTGAAATAATAAAAGGGCTTTATATAAGCCCTTTTACTGTTAGTTGGTAGTTGACATTAATTCTTTTGTTTGATTAAAAATTTTTTCCACGCTTTTAGTGTGTTTTTTACTTAATAAATTCTTTGTAATAATTTCTTTGCAAACGTCTAGTATAGCATTTCCATATTCTTCGATTTCAGCAGAGTATTCTTCTATTTTTTTTCTATTATCTCCTGTAAAATAAAGTTTGTAGCGTTCTTTATGAATAGCCTGCAAATATTCAAACACATTTACTAAAGATTTGTATATTTTGTATTTTTGTATATTTTGCGTAATTTTAAGAACTATATTTGGAATTAAATACAAAGCCCAAAGTGAATAACATACAAACATACATATTGTAGAAAAAGTATCTGCTTTACCTATTAAAAATTTTATGGTAATGTAGAAAAGCCATCCTAAAGAGATTGCCCAACTAACTTTCCGTGTGATTTTCTTTTTTGTCATAATGAAATCCTCCTAAAAAAATTTTTTTAATATTGTGACAACCCTCTGATGAAAAACGGAGTTGAAAAGTTTAACTTATGCTTATTATATCATAAATTAACATAATCTGCAAATCAAAGACGAACCTATTTTATATGGCCAACCAGAAAAAAACATATTATATTGCTGAAATACTATGAAATATTACGATTTTATGATATAAATTATGTATAAATAAAATGGGAGTAATAAATAATGAATTTTGAATATTTAAATCAAATGGTTAAGTATATAGAAGAAAATTTAACTAGAAATATAGAATATAAGAAATTAGCGAAAATAGTTGGCGTTTCAGAATATAATTTGCAAAGAATATTTGTGTTTTTAACAAATATGTCATTAGCAGAATATATAAGAAAAAGAAGACTAAGCAAAGCGTTTGAGGAACTAAAAACAACGGATATAAAAATTATAGATTTAGCAGTTAAATATAAATATGATTCAGCAATATCATTTACAAGAGCTTTTAAAAATATGTTTGGAATAACTCCTAGTGAGTGCAAAGTGAGCAATAAAGAATATAAACAATATCCTATAATTAAATTTAATAACAATAATGATATTTGTAAAGAGTTAAATTATGAAATAAAAAACATTGGTGAAATTAAAATATATTGTGTAGAAACATCTGCTACAACTCACGAAGATTTATTATATAACATAAGAAAGTTGTATGCAGATATTGAAGAAAATGACTTGTATAAAAAGTTTAATAAATACGGTATGTATGGAATATTTGTGCGTAATAAAAATGGATATTTATATTATGTAGGAAGTAAAGAAAAATACGATAATACAAAAGAATTTATAATTCCAGAAGGTAGATATGTAATATTTAGTTCTAATTCAAGAAATCAAAAAGATATAGTAAAAACAGAAAAAATGATATACACACAATGGTTACAATCTACTAATTATGATATTAATGATGAATTTAATTTTGAATTATATACAAGGGATAATTGTTATTTATATATGTTAATAAAAGATAAACAAAACTGATTTCAGTTAAGTTTATCTTTATTCTTTTTATTTAATTATAATAAGAATAAAGTAATGAATAAAAAAAATCTGTGATGAATTAATGAAATATGGAATAAAAACCCAATCTATTCCTACGGTAGATGTATGGCACTTTGGAGAAAAAACTAGTCATCTTAATTTAGAAGAGTACTTAAATATTAAAGGTATAAAATTAGAAAGTCTAGTTTTAGGCGAAGTTTTAGGTGAAAAAAGTTTAGAAGAATCAAGATAATTATAAAGGAGTAAAGCAATGGAATTAAATATAGTTGTAAAAAATAGAAGAAGTATTAGAAAATATAAAGATATAAATATTCCTGATGAAATAATTGAGGATTTAATAGATTTTGCAAGACTTGCACCATCAGCAAAGAATAGACAACCCTGGGAATTTGTAATTGTAAAAGATAAAACCAAAAATGAGATTGCAAATATTATGAGTGAAAAAGAGGAAAAATCAAAAGTTGATTTAAAAACAAAAATATACAATGCAAATAGCAGTGTTGAAGCCACTGCGAATATTATGAGACAGGCTCCAATTTTAATATTAGTATTTAGACCTAAAGAAGATAATTGGATTATAGGAGATTCCTTATCAATAGGTGCAGCAATAGAACATATTTGCTTAAGAGCGACAGATTTGGGATTAGGTTCTCTATGGATAAGAGACATTGTGTACACTCAAAAAGAAATTACTGATTTAGTTGATAAAAGTGATATGGAATTAATATCTGCAATTTCAATAGGTTATCCAGATGAAAATCCAAATCAAAGATCTAGGAAAAAAATAAATGAAATCTTGGAGTGGTATGAAGATGAAAAATAAAGAAGGATACAAAAACACTATGTGTTTTTACCTTCTTTTTTATTATCTTTCATAATTAATTCAATTAAACTTTTAATCTGTTCTTTTTGTGCTTTAGTAGGAGGATTATAATCTTTTATGTTGAACCCCATTTTTAAAAGACCTAAAGGGTCATTTGAGTTTTCTGGATTCTTAATATCTGATTTACCTAATAAATAATCTATACTACAATTGAATGTCTCAGATAGCTTATTTAAAATATCTATAGATGGCATATTTTTATCATTTTCATAATTAGCTATGTTTGAACGTGAAGTATTTATTTTTTTTGCTAATTCTTCCTGTGTTAAATTGTTTTCTTGTCTAATTTTTTTTAGATTGTTTCCAAAACTCATAAGTATGCTCCTTTCTAAAAAATTATATCATTTTATTGTCAGAGTTGCAAACATTTTTTAAGAAAAAGACAAAAAACTATTGACAGCACAACAAACATTTTATATAATGACAGTGTAACAAACAATGCAAAAAGTACTGTGATGAATAAAAATGGAACGGATGTTAAACTATAAAAATGAAAAAAATTTTTTATTCTTTCTTGACAGTATATCAAACAAAAAAGGCTACAAAATTAATAAAAGCGCATAATAAACTACCCTAAATAATTGCTTTACTAAATTATGCACAATGGAGAAAAATAGGAGGAAAACTAATGAAAAAAATAGACAAGAATAAGTTGCATCAACTTATAGGAAAAATATTATTGTATATCAGTTTATATTTATTAGCGATTGGAATGTTAGTACTTGGATTTATAAAAAATACTATTTATTAGAAAATAATTAATAAGTATGTTAAAAATCAAATGAAAAATTCATATGGCTAACATAGTTCATGTTAGAAAATAAAGTAATACTCGGAATACAAGATGAGCAAAAAAATGACAAATTTTGACTTTTTTTCCTTTACTTTTTTAGTTAAATTTGTATATAATATAAAAAATAGAAAAGATAGGAACGATTTGGCGACCGGTAACTATCTTTTCTATCTACGCTATACACAAAAATGTATGCTTATTTATATTTTAGCATGTTGAATATATTATGTCAATAAAATTAGAATGGAAAATAATCGGATGTATTTAAAATGATGCAAGTATTAGATATACTGATTTTTAATTTATATTGATTAAAAAATAGTAATATATTAAGTAGATAAGAATAGTATTAAATAAATAGTTACAAAGGAGAAAAAAGTATGACAAATATTATTTCTAATATTATGAGTTTTATATTTGGGGCGGTTCCGGATATTCTTTATTTTACTTGTTTTATAATTTATACATATAAAATAAAAAATAAAAGAAAAATATTATTTTTTTTAATAGGGGTATCATATATATTGCTAATAATGATGATTAGACACCAAATTATATATTATATAGCTTTTATATTATCTATTTATTGCATATTAAAGTTATTATATAAAAATATGATTCAAAAGATAGATATATTTGTAATTTCATTAAGTAGCGTATATTTAACAATTATATCTTGTATATGTTCTATTTTTATTAATCAAAGCATAATAATTTATTATAGTTTACTATTAATAAATAAGTTATTATTATTTTTACCATTTTTGTTTAGAGAAAAATTTAATATATTATATGAAAAGTATAGAAAATTGTGGAATAGAAATGATAAAGAGAAAAGATTTATTAAAAGTATAACTTTAAGAAATGTAAGCTTAATAAGTGTTAATTTATTTATATTGTTATTAAATATAACTATAGTTAATATTTTAAGCTTTAGATAGGAGGTGTTTTTATGTACCCACCAATAAATTCATGGTTATGGTTTTGTAATACAGAAGATGGAGAATAATATAGATGATAAATAAAATTTTAAGAAATTGGAAAACAATTATATTCAATGTAAGTGAAACAGTTATAATAATTATATTGGGATTTGCTTTGAAATTAAATATAAAGGATATAGTTACGGTGATTTTGTTATTTGGACTGACAAGATGTATAACAAAAGAAGGATTACACTATAAAAGTTGGAAAAAATGCTTATTTTGGAGTACAACATTACTTTTTTCATTGTTTGTTTTAGTTAGAGTAGATATACGTATAGCTATTTTTATGACAATTTTTTCAGCAGTGATTACATCTAAAAAAGCTGATGTTAAAGATTGGTCTATGTACAGAAATAATCCTAAAGAACGTAAATACAGAGAATTAGAATATTATATAGCCAAAAATAAAAAATCAAAAGAATTAAAGAAATTCGAAGAAATACTAATAGACTTGAATAAAACATATATGGAAAGATATAAAGTGAATCTCTATGAAGTGTATAAACTTTATTTTTTAGAAGGTAAAAGTTTTGGAGAAATAATAAAGATAACTGATATTTATGACAATCATGGTGTTACCAAAGCTTTAGATATAATATTTTTTAGTTTTAATACATATATAGTAACAATAGGAGAAAAAGAACAATTAAACTTAGAAGAACTAACTTATAATAGTTAGTTCTTTTTTTGTGTGTAATAAAAAATATAAAAAAATAGTATAGTGTACACTGACATTTTAAATGTCGAATATTGTAAAATAATATCAAGAGTTGTAAAAAATAAATTCAAGGAGAAAATATAATGAAAGATATAATAAAAAAAGAAACAAAAGTAAGTTTAGAAAGCTTAGTTAAAGAAAGAATTAATGAAAATAAAAAATTATTTAGTAAAGATGAAAATAAAGTGATTTTATCAAATGTTAATCTCATAAATAAAATATATTTGATAGGTTTTTTAGATAACAAATTTTAATATAAAAAATATAAGGAATTTATAGGAGTTGAAATAAGATTTAATATATGTTATACTTGAATAAGTTACATAATACAGAAAAAGATTTGTATATAAAAAATGAAGTATATAAATCAAACAAAAAGAAACTGTTGATTTGGCAAAGAATGGAGGTACTTATGGGAATACGGCAGTTAAGAAATTGTGTAATTATCTTTATTGTTTTCTTTTGTGGTTCGGCTTTGGGTTTAAGGAGTGAATTGTTAATACTGACAATATTATTGCTGATAATATTACCATTGCTTTATTTATCGGTGGTGTTTATTACGGTGATGGATCTTCGATTTGATTATGATGAAGTAAAGGCATCATATAATTATTTAGAAGAAATAAAAAAAGAAAAATTAAAAGCCCAAATAACATCTTCTAATGATATGGAAGTTTTAGAGGATAAAGTATTTGAATATAATAGTCAGATAAGAATGATAGGTAATAAAATCATATTAGATTCTGAAAATTATTTATCAAATAAAAGGTATAAAAAAATCATACCAGAAGATTTATATAAGCTCCAGAAGGAAAAGTTTATAGAGCTTATTGAGAAAGCTAAAAAGATAATTATAGAAAATTAAAAGAAGATGCCATAATGGCATCTTCTTTTATATATTTATATTTATATATTTATATTGACAAAAAACATAAAAAAATATAAAATATGAACTACAATACAACTTTTATAAGTTTTGTAAAAATAGTATAAAATGAAAAATACAATTAGTTTATATATACTAATTGTTATATAAAGGAGGAATTATAATGGAATTAAAAGGAACAAAAACAGAAAAAAATTTAATGGAGGCATTTGCTGGTGAATCACAAGCAAGAAATAAATATACATATTTTGCAAGCAAAGCTAAAAAAGAAGGATATGAACAAATTGCTGCTATCTTCCAAGAAACAGCTGATAATGAAAAAGAACATGCAAAAATGTGGTTTAAATTATTACAAGGTGGAGCAATAAAAACAACAACAGAAAATTTAAAAGCTGCAGCAGAAGGCGAAAACTATGAGTGGACAGATATGTATGATAGAATGGCAAAAGAAGCTAAAGAAGAAGGTTTTGATCATATAGCATATCTTTTTGAAGAAGTTGGGAAAATTGAAAAAGAACATGAGGCAAGATATAAAAAATTATTAGAAAATGTAGAAGATGGATTAGTATTTAGCCGTGATGGAGATAAAATATGGAAATGTAGAAATTGTGGACATATTGTAATTGGAAAACAAGCTCCAGAAATTTGCCCAGTTTGTAGCCATCCAAAAGCATATTTTGAAATAAAAGCAGAAAATTATTAATAAGAAGGTTTTATTAAATATATATTTTAGAAAATAAAATGTAAATTTTAATTTTGAATAAGTCTAAAAAAGTTGAAGTATATAGAAAATATACTTCGATTTTTTTTATTATAGGTGAGTTCTAATTTAAGATAATTCAAGATGATTTAAGATATTTTTTACTCATAGTAAATTAATATTTTTCATTAAAACTTTCGAGGTTTCACGGGTTATCCGTGAGCTAGCGCTACTCAAGCTTTTAATTCAAAATATTAGTTTACTATGAGTAGAGAGCAAATAAGGTTTAGTTTTATTCTATAACTTTTATTATAAATTGCTTGAAAAAAAGGAAGAAAAATCATATAATAATATACATAAGAAAAGGAGAATATTATGCCAAAATTTTTTGTAGCGGAAAATCAAATAGATAATAATAAAATAACAATAATAGGTGATGATGTAAATCATATAAAAAATGTATTAAGGCAAAAAAGTGGAGATAAAATAACAATATGTGATACTTCTAAAGAACAAGATTATTTATGTAAAATTGATAAAATTGAAGAGAAAAGTATTGATTGTAATATAATAGAAAAATTAGAAAATAATACAGAGTCAAATGTAAAAGTTACAATATTTCAAGGACTTCCAAAAGCTGATAAACTGGAATTAGTAATACAAAAATCAGTAGAATTAGGTGCTTATGATATAACTCCATTACAAATGAAAAGATGTGTTGTAAAATTAAATGAAAAAGATAAGTTAAAAAAAATTCAAAGATGGCAAAAAATATCTGAAGTAGCAGCAAAACAATGTGGGAGAAATATAATTCCAAAAATAAATAATATAGTAAATGTAAAAGAGGTTTGTAATTTATGCAATGAATATGATATAGTATTAATTGCATATGAGAATGAGAAAGAAAACACCTTAAAAAAAGAATTAAAGAATTTAAAAAAATTAGACAAAGAAGAAATAAAAGTAGCTGTTATTATTGGCCCAGAAGGAGGAATTGCGCCAGAAGAAATTGAAATGTTTGAAGAAAATGGAGCTAAAATAATTACATTAGGAAATAGAATTTTGAGAACAGAAACAGTTGCACTAAGTGTTTTAAGCATAATTATGTATGAATTGGAAAAATAGGAGGGAAAAATGAACAAAAGAGCAATAGAAGAAATGGAAGATAAAATACAAGAGCAAAAAAAAATTCCAAAAGAAGTTTCTCAGGAAATTATGAAAAAATTATTTATAAATCTGCTAAAAGCAATAGGAATTATGATTTATTTTGTAATATTAAATTTGGCATATGTTAATGTAGAAACTAAAATTTTAGCTCAGTGTGTAGAAAGTTTTGCAGGAATATTTTTAATAGCTGGATTAATTGCTTTAGAAGTGGCATATAAAAAAGATAGTGGAACAATTGCTATTACAGGAATAGAATTATTGGTTATATCATTTTTTACATTGTCAGCTACACATATATCAACATTAATGAAGTATAATTTTAGATTTTATGTTTTAACATTTTCTTATATTTTTTCAACATATTATGTATTAAAATGTATTATAATTTATACAAAAGAAAGAAGAAAATATTTAGAAAGTTTAAGTGATATTTCTGATATAGTAAAAGAAGACAAGCCTATAGTAAAGGAAGCTAAAAAAAGAAATAATAAATCTAAAAAAGAGGTAAAAATAAATGATTAAAAGTATGACTGGATATGGAAAAGGTAACATATCTGAAAATTTAAGAAATTATCAAGTTGAAATCAAAAGTGTAAATCATAGATATTTAGATATATCAGTAAAAATGCCAAGAGTATTAAGTTATTTAGAAGAAGATGTAAAAAAAGTTATTTCATCAAAAGTTAAAAGAGGAAAAATAGATGTATTTATTACATTTGAAAATTCTTCAACAGAAGGAAAAGAGATAAAAATAAATAATGAAATTGCTAAAATGTATATTAATCAACTAAAACAATTAGCAGAAGAAGAAAATATTTTGGCAAATATAGAAGTAACAGAAATTTCTAAATATCCAGATGTTTTAAGTGTTCAAAATACTCAAGATGATGAGCAAATAAAAAAAGAATTAATAGAGGCAACAACAATTGCAACAGATAAATTAGTTCAAATGAGACAAGTAGAAGGTTCTAAAATGGCTGAAGATTTATTAAAAAGGATAGAAAAAATAAATCAAAAAATTGAAAAAATATCTGGACTATCTACTGGACTTATTGAAGAATATGTAGTAAAATTAGAGAATAGAATAAAAGAAATTTTAAAAAATCAAGAAATTGATGAATCAAGATTGGCACAAGAAGTTGTAATATATGCTGATAAGTGCTCAATAGAAGAGGAAGTTACCAGATTAAAAAGTCATATATCACAATTTAAAGAATTAATCAATTCTGATGATGCTGTAGGAAAGAAATTAGATTTCATAATTCAAGAGATGAACAGAGAAACAAATACAATAGGATCTAAAGCAAATAATTTAGAAATTACAAATGGGGTAATTGACATTAAGACAGAAATAGAAAACATAAGAGAACAAGTACAAAATATAGAATAGAAGGGAATGATTTTAATGCAATTAGTAAATATAGGATTTGGAAATATTATTTCTGCTGAAAGAATTGTAGCTATTGTTAGCCCTGAATCAGCACCTATAAAAAGAATGATACAAGAAGCAAAAGATAATAAAACAGCAGTAGATGCTACATGTGGAAGAAGAACAAGAGCAGTATTGGTTATGGATTCAGGACATATGATATTATCAGCAGTTCAACCAGAAACTGTTGGAGGAAGAATTGATAAAACGATTTCACAAGATGAAAAAGAATAATAAAGTTAAAAAGGAGTGATTTAAAATGATGGTAAACCCAAGTGTTACAGAATTATTAACAAAAGCAAAAAATAGATATGAATTAGTAATTGCAACAGCAAAACGTGCTAGACAAATAGCTAATGGTGCTGAACCAAAAACTAGTGTTAAGGAAGATTCACCAGTTACTTTAGCTGCAAATGAAATTGCAGAAGGGAAGGTAACAATATGTTAGTAATATTATCTGGAGTTTCAGGAGCAGGAAAAGATACAATAAAAAAAGAATTAATAAAAAGAATGGAAGATGTAATATCTCTTCCATCTTTTACATCTAGAAATCCACGTGAAGGAGAAGAAGAAGGTGTTCAATATCATTTTATAACAAAAATGGAATTTGAAGAAAAAATAGGAAATAATGAATTTTATGAATATGATTTACACCATGACAACTATTATGGAACATCAAAAAAATTAATGAATGAAAAAATTGAAAGTGGAAAAATAATAGTAAAAGATATAGAGGTAAATGGAACAGAGAATTTAATAAAATTATTAAAGGATGAAACAAAATTAGTAACTATATTTTTAAAAGTTGAAAAAGATGAATTAAGAAGAAGATTAATTGCAAGAGGAGATAACTTATCAGAAGAACAATTAGAACTAAGACTTGGAAGATTAGAGTATGAAGAATCTAAAATTAAATTATATGATTATGTTATAAAAAATGATGATTTTGAAAAAACAGTTGATATAATTCAAACAATAATAGAAGATGAAAGAAAATTAGAAATGTCACAAAAATAGTTGTGGCATTTTTTTATAATTTTTGATATACTATAAATCAAAGATATTTATATAGGAGAAAAAATGGTAGCAGAAGTAATAATAAATAGAACAGCAAAAAAATTAAATAGAACTTTTGATTATAAAATACCTAAAAACTTAGAAGATATAATAATAGTGGGAAGCAAAGTGCTAGTACCATTTGGAAAAGGTGGAAAACTAGAAGAAGGATTTGTTGTAGGTATAAAAGAAAAATCAGAGTATGAAATAAAAGAAATAAGCAAATTAGAAGACAATTTAACAGAAAATCAAATTTGTTTAGCTAGATGGATGGCAAAAAGATATTTTTGTAATGTGTCAGATTGTATAAAATTAATGCTTACACCAGGAACAAGAAATAAAGATAAAGAAAAAAGAATACGAGACAAAAAAATAAATTGCGTATTTTTGAAAAAAAATATAGAAGAAATAGAATTTGAAATTGAAACAAAGAAAATAAAATCAGAAAAACAAAAGAAAATATTAAATTTTATTAAAGACAATGAAGGTGCTACAATACCAGAAATAGAAATGTTTACAGATTGCTCAAGGGCAATTGTAAATACATTAATTAAAAATGGATATCTAGAAATAGTAGATAAAAAGATAGATAGAGATCCTTTGGCATATAAACAAATGTCAAAAACAAATAATCTAGAGTTAACTGAAGAACAAGAACAAGCATATAAAAAAGTAGAACAAGCAATTATATCAAAAGAAAATAAAAGCTTTCTTTTATATGGAATTACAGGTTCACGGAAAAACAGAGGTATATATACAATTAATTCAAAAAGTATTAAATATAGGAAAAACAGCTATATTATTAGTCCCTGAAATTTCACTTACTCCCCAAATGATAGATAGGTTTATTTCAAGATTTGGAAAAAAGGAAATAGCGGTTTTACATAGTAAATTATCTGTAGGAGAAAGACATGATGAATGGGAAAGAATAAGAAAAAATGAAGCCAAAATAGTAATAGGAGCTAGGTCTGCTATTTTTGCTCCTATGAATGATATTGGAATAATTATTATAGATGAAGAACATGATAGTTCATATAAATCAGAAGCAAACCCTAAATATAATGCAAAAGAAGTTGCAAAATATATAGCAAAACAAAGTAAATGCCCATTGCTACTTGGAAGTGCTACACCTGACATTAATACATATTATAAATCATATGAAAATGAAGAAATAGAACTTTTAAAACTAACCAAAAGAGCTAATAGCTCATCATTGCCAAGCGTAGAAATTGTTGATTTGAAACAAGAACTAGCAAATGGAAATCGTTCAATGCTAAGTGTCGATTTGTATTCAGAAATAGAAAAAAATTTAGAACAAAAAAGACAAACAATATTATTTTTGAATAGAAGAGGATATTCTACATTTATTATGTGTAGAGATTGTGGATATACAGTTAAATGTAAAAATTGTAACATAAGCTTAACATACCATAGCTATGAAAAAAAATTAAAATGTCATTATTGTGGATATGAAGAAAAACTTGTTACAGTATGTCCAGAATGCCATAGTGATAAAATCAGATATTTTGGAACAGGAACTCAAAAACTTGAACAAGAAATACATAAACAATTTCCAAATGCAAGAACAATTAGAATGGATATAGATACAGTAACTAAAAAGAATTCACATGAACAAATATTAAACAAATTCAGAGACGAAAATATAGATATTCTTATAGGAACGCAAATGGTAGTAAAAGGTCATCATTTTCCAAATGTAACATTAGTAGGAGTTATTGCAGCAGATAGTTCTTTAAATATAGATGATTATAGAGCAAATGAAAGAACTTTTCAAATATTAACGCAAGTGGCAGGAAGAGCAGGAAGAGATAAATTACCAGGAAAAGTTATTATACAAACATATAATCCAGATGACTTTAGCATTCAATGTTCTAAAAAACAAGATTATGATATGTTTTATGAAACAGAAATCGCATTAAGGAAACAGTTGAAATATCCACCATTTTGCGATATAATAGTAATTGGATTTAATAGTACATCTGAAACAGAAATCATAAAAACAAGTGACAAAGTTTATAGTTATTTAAAAGAAGAAATAAACAACAAAATAAATAGTGCAGAAGAACAAGAGTATAAAATTTTTAAACCAATGCCATCACCAATAGATAAAATTCAAAATCGCTACAGATGGAGGATTATAATAAAAGGCAAAATGAATGAAGAATTAAATAAGATATTAAATAAATGTTTAGAAAAATTTTATGATGAAAACAATAAAAATACAAGAATATCAATAGATGTAAATCCAAATAATATGACTTAATAAGTAAAATAAAATGTGAAAAATAACATCATATTTATATATATAAATAAAATTAATGAAAGGAGTAGAAAAAATGGCAATTAGAAATCTAAGATATGAAGGAGACGAAATATTAAAAAAGAAATCAAGAGATGTAGAAATAATAGATGAAAAATTACAAATATTAATAGATGACATGATAGAAACAATGCACAAATACAATGGTGTAGGACTAGCAGCAGTACAAATTGGAATTTTAAAAAGAGTAATTGTAATAGATTTATATGATGATAAAGGACCAATTGCGTTAATAAACCCAGTTATATTAAAAACAAAAGGAGAACAAGAAGTTGATGAAGGATGCTTAAGTTTTCCAAACAAATTTGCAAAAGTAATAAGACCTGCTGAAGTAGTAGCAGAATATACGGATAGAGAAGGAAAAAGAAAAAAAATAAAAGCAAAAGAATTATTAGCACAAGCAATATGCCATGAAGTAGATCATTTGAATGGAGAAGTATTTGTTGATAAAATTGTACCAGGAACAATGGAATATATAGAACCTGAGAAATAAAAAAAGTTGCCACTGGGGACGGACCTTTTTGGCAATTTTGAACTTTAATATAATTCAATAATATAATGTTTTACGTTCATCCCCAACTACGTAAAAGACTGTATATAAAATTTAGTTCTATTACTAAATTTTATAACATTCTTTAACTTGTCGGTCCCCACAGCATTCACTTTAAAACATTATATTATTGAATTATTGTATGTGAAAATCATATAAATTGCCAAAAAGGTCCGTCCCCAGTGGCAATGAAGGAGGATTAATAAATGAAAATAATTTTTATGGGAACGCCTGATTTTGCAAGAGATAGTTTAGAAGCGGTTTATAATGCTGGATATGAAATTATAGGAGTTGTAACAAATCCAGATAGACCAAAAGGAAGAGGAATGAAAATGATTCCTTCACCAGTAAAAGAATTTGCATTAGAAAAAGAATTAAAAATATATCAACCTGAAAAAGTAAAAAATAATATAGAATTTATAGATGAGATAAAAAGTTTAAATCCAGATGTTATTTGTGTTGTTGCATATGGGAAAATTTTACCAGAAGAAATATTAAATATACCAAAATTAGGCTGTATAAATGTTCATGGATCTTTGTTACCAAAATACAGAGGAGCTGCACCAATACAATGGGCAATTTTAAATGGAGATAAAGAAACTGGTGTAACAACAATGTATATGGACAAAGGAATGGATACAGGGAACATGATTTTAAAGGAAAAAATTACAATTGGAGAAGATGAAACAACAGGAGAATTATGGGATAGACTTTCAAAAATAGGAGGAGAGCTTTTAGTAAAAACTTTAGAACAAATAGAAGATAGAACAGCTCCTAGAGAAAAACAAGGTGAAGATTATACAATGGCACCAATGTTAAATAAAGATATGGCAAAGATAGATTGGGAAAATAAAAGTGCAATAGAAGTTAAAAACTTAGTAAGAGGCTTAAATCCTATTATGGGGGCATATACTTTTTGGAATGGGAAGAAAATAAAATTTTGGAAAGTTGATATAGCAAAAGAAAACGAAATAATGGTAGATAATTTAGAAACATTAAAAAATGGAACTGTTGTTGTATCAAATCCAAAAGATGGATTGTATATTAAGACAAAAAAAGGAATTATAAAAGTTTTAGAAATTCAAGGAGAAAATGCAAAAAGAATGCCTATTGGAGATTTTTTAAGAGGAAACAATATAAGTGAATTTGAAATATTTGAATAAATATGAAAATTTAGTGAAAATAGTTGTAAAAAAAAAGAAAAATTGATATACTTATATAAAATTTAAGTATATCTTTTTTGATATACAAAAGGAGGAAAAAATATGAGTGAAGATAAAAAAGAAAATGAGGAAGTAGTAGAATTAAATGAAGAAATAAAAACAGAAAATGAAGGAATACAAATATCAAATGATGTAATTGCTGTGATTGCAGGAGTGGCTGTATCAGAAGTACCAGGAGTTTCAGGAATGGCAGGAGGATTTGCAGGAGGAATTTCAGAAGTATTTAGTGGAAAGAAAAATTTAGCAAAAGGAATTAAAGTTGATGCAACAGAAACAGAAGCAAAAATAGATGTTAACATTATAGTTGAATATGGTACAAGAATACCAGATGTAGCATTTGAAATTCAAAATAGAGTTAAAAAAGCAGTTGAAAATATGACAGGATTAAAAGTAGAAGAAGTAAATGTACATGTACAAGGAGTAAATACAGATTCATCAAAAGAAGATGAAGAAAAAGTAGAAGTAGAAGAAAGCAAAGAAGAAGAAAAATCTGAATAAAATTAATTTATGAAATTAATATAAAAACAAAAGTATAAAATTAAAAGGAGAAATAAAAATGAAAATTATAGAAAAAATAACATTAACAATATACTCTATAATAATGCTAATTGCAGCAATATTAACATGTCTATTAATATTTGGATGGTTAGATATGGGATTAGCAGGAGGACTAGTAAAAGATATAATAACAGGAGAAACATCTAGAAATGTATTACTTGCAGTTAATATATTATTTATATTACTTTCAATTAAATGTATATTCTTTAGTTCTTCAAGCAAAGAAAAATCAAGCGTAAAAGAAGGAGTGTTACTACAAAATGATAATGGTAAACTAATGATTTCAAAGGAAACAATTGAAAACTTAGTAAATTCAGTAGCACTAAATTTTCAAAGTGCTGAAGATGTTGTAACAAGAGTAGAATTAGATAGAGAAAATAAAGTAAAAGTATATGTAAATTTAATTGTAAGTGCAGATGTAGTTATTAAAGAATTATCAACAAATCTTCAAAACAAAATAAAAGAGAAAGTAAAAAAAGCTACAGATTTGGATGTCAATGAAGTAAATATAACAGTTAAAAAAGTAGCTCCAAAAGAACAAGCTGAATAATTAATTTACAAGATTTGAAACCAAGAAAGGAGATATCATGGATAGTATTAAAGATTTTTGGAATCAATTTAAAGGTGCAATAATTGGTGTAGTTGTAGCAATACTAATATTAATTACTAGATTACATGATTTAATTTTAGCAATTGTAGTATTAGTTTTAGGTGCATTTATAGGAAATTATATACAACAAAACAAAGAAGATGTAAAAGAAAAATTAAAGAAATTTATCGATAAGATGTAATATGAAGCGAGGAAATAAAATGAATAGATCAGCAATAAGAGAACAAGCATTTAAACTTATATATAGTTTAGATATCCAAAGAAATGAAAATTTAGAAGAACAAATAGAATTATATATAGAAAATAATATGATTACTGAAAAAAGAGCAAAAGAATATATAAGAGAATCAGTTAAAGGTGTAGAAGAAAATAAAGAAGCTATATTAAAACTTATAGAAAAGAACTTAAAATCTGATTGGAAAATAGATAGAATATCAAAGATAGATATAGCTATATTAAAACTTGCTATATATGAATTGGAATATACAGAAATTCCATTTAAGGTAGTAATAAATGAAGCAGTAGAAATTGCAAAAAAATATGGAGAAGATACATCTAAAAATTTCATAAACGGAATTTTAGCAAGTATTGTAAAAGAAAAAAATAGTTAATTTTATTTTGCCAAAGGGGACGTGCCATGGGGGACGGACATTTTTGGCAATTTATATGATATTTATTTATACACGATAATTTAATAATATAATGTAGAACATTATATTATTGAATTACATTAAAGTTCAAAGTTGCCAAAAGGTTCACACTTAATGGCAGAAAAAGAGGAAGATATGAAATATGCAGAGTTAGCAGTAACAGTAACAGATCTAAATAAATATATAAAAGATAAAATAGCAGATGATGAATATTTAAACAATGTTTTAGTGAAAGGTGAAATATCTAACTTTAAAAATCATTATACAGGACATATGTATTTTACGCTAAAAGACGAAAATTGTTTAATTAAATGCATTATGTTTAAGTCATATGCTCAAAAACTAAATTTCATGCCAAAAGATGGAATGAAAGTAATGGTATTTGGAAGCGTTTCTGTTTTTGAAAGAGATGGAGTTTATCAAATATATGTAAAAGCAATGGAAGAAGATGGCTTAGGAGACTTATATACTAGATATCAAGAACTAAAAAAAGAATTAGAAGATAAAGGGCTATTTAATGAAGAACATAAAAAGGAAATACCATTAATGCCAAAAGTTATAGGTGTTTTAACATCACAAACAGGTTCTGTAATTAGAGATATTATAAATGTATCAACAAGAAGAAATCCAAATGTATATATTAAATTGTTGCCTGTACCTGTTCAAGGAGAAGGAGCTGCAGAAAAGATAGCTTATGGAATTGAATATATGAATAAAAATAAGTTAGCAGATGTATTAATATTAGCCAGAGGAGGAGGCTCTTTAGAAGACTTATGGCCATTTAATGAAAAGGTTGTTGCTGAAAGCATATATGAATCAGAAATACCAATTATTTCTGCAGTAGGACATGAAACGGATTTTACAATATCAGATTTTGTAGCAGACTTAAGAGCACCAACACCATCTGCGGCAGCAGAATTGGCAGTACCAGATATATATGAGGTAACGAAAAAAATAAGATTGTATGAAGATAGATTAAGAAATTCACTTATAAAAAAAGTAGAATTTATGAAAATGAGATATGAAAAATGCATGTCTAGTTCTGTAATTAAAGAACCAACAAGAAAAATTAATGAAAATTATATTAAATTAGATGGATATATAAAACAATTAGAAAATATAATAAAAATAAAAAATGAAAAAGAGAGAACAAAATATGTAGAACTTGTTGCTAAATTAGATGCATTTAGTCCTTTAAAAACTTTAACTAGAGGATACTCTATTACAGAAAAGAATGGAAACATAATAAAAACTAGTAAAGAATTAAACAAAGGAGATATTGTTAGTATAAAATTTATAGACGGAAATAAAGAAGCAACAATAAATTAATTATAAAAATGAAAATAGAAAGGAGAGTATGTTGTATTTAAGTTATTAAATATATCATACAATATAAAAAATGAATAAAAGTTTTGAAGAACAAATGGAAAAATTAGAACAAATAGTTGAAGAACTAGAAAAAGGAAATTTAAATTTAGATGATTCAGTAGCTAAATTTGAAGAAGGAATGCAAATATCTAAAGAATGCAACAAAATGTTGGAAGAAGCTGAAAAGAAAATTACAATATTAGTTAATAAAGACGGAGAAGTTTCAGAAGAAGAGTTTGAGGCAAAATAATAATTTTATAAAAGGGGAGTAAACAAAATGAAAAATGATTTCTTTGCGTTTGCGCAAAACAAATACATTTATATACCATTTATTTTATGGTTTGGAATACAATTATTCAAATTAATATGGGATTTAGCAACAACTAAAAAGTTTAATTTTAAAAGATTAATGGGAGCTGGAGGAATGCCAAGTTCTCATTCAGCAGTAGTAGCTGGATTAGCAACTTTAATAGGAAAATATGAAGGACTTAATTCTGCAGTGTTTGCAGTTTCATTAATTATGGCTTTTGTAGTTATGTATGATGCTTGTGGTGTAAGAAGAGCAGCTGGAAAACAAGCAGAATTATTAAATAAAATAGTAGAAACGCCAGGGCTAACAGGGTTACAAGTACAAGAAAAACTAATAGAAGTATTAGGTCATACTCCGGTACAAGTTTTTGTAGGAGCATTAATTGGAGTAATAGTTGGATGTATAGCTTAAGTTAAAAATTAAGAATATAAATGTAAAAGAAGGTGTATTAAATGACAGATATAGAAATTGCAAGAAATACTAAATTAGAAAAAATAATAGATGTAGCAAAAAAAATAGAAATTGATGAAGAAAACATTGAACAATATGGAAAATATAAAGCTAAAATTTCTAGTGAAGTATATGAAAAATTAAAAACTAAAAAAGATGGAAAATTAATTTTAGTAACAGCAATTAGTCCTACTCCACTAGGTGAAGGAAAAACAACAATATCAATTGCAATAGCTGATGGATTAAGAAAAATAGGAAAAAAATCTATTTTAACATTAAGAGAACCATCATTAGGACCAGTATTTGGCATTAAAGGTGGAGCAACAGGTGGAGGAAAAGTACAAATAGCGCCAATGGAAGATATAAACTTACATTTTACAGGAGATATTCATGCAATTACATCTGCTAATAATTTACTTTCAAGTTTGATAGATAATCATATATATTTTGGAAATGAATTAGAATTTGAAAAAATTGTATGGAAAAGATGCGTGGATTTGAATGATAGACAATTAAGAAAAATACATACAGGTTTATCAGGAGAACAAAAAATTGTACCAAGATATGATCAAGTCGATATAACAGTTGCATCAGAAATAATGGCAATACTATGTTTAGCGGAAAATATAGAAGACTTAAAAGAAAGATTAGGAAATATTTTAATTGGATATAATAAAAAAGGACAACCTATATATGTTAAACAATTAAATGCACAAGGAGCAATGACAGTTCTTTTAAAAGATGCAATAAAACCAAATTTAGTACAAACATTAGAACATACACCAACAATAGTACATGGAGGGCCATTTGCTAATATAGCACATGGATGTAATAGTATTATTGCAACAAAATTAGCATTAAAGTTAGGAGATTATGCTGTTACAGAAGCGGGATTTGGAGCAGATTTAGGAGCTGAGAAGTTTTTAGATATAAAATGTAGAAAAGCTAAAATTAAACCAGATGTAGTTGTGTTAGTTGCAACAATAAAAGCTCTAAAATATCATGGTGGAATAGAAAAAGAAAAGATTCAAGAAGAAAATTTAGAAGGACTTAAAAAAGGAATTGATAATTTATATCATCACATTGACAATATAAAAAATAAATTTGGATTAAACGTAATTGTAGCAATAAATAAATATAATCAAGATACAGAAAAAGAAATTGAATTTTTAAGAAAAAAATTAGAAGAAAAAAATGTAGAATTAAGTTTAGTAGAAGGATGGGCAAAAGGTGGAGAAGGAGCAGTAGATATTGCAAACAAGATTGTTCATTTATCAGAAGAAAAAACAAATTTAAATTACATATATGATTTAGAAGATTCAATAACAAATAAAATTGAAAAAGTAGCTAACAAAATATATGGAGCAAAATCAGTTGAATACTCAGAAGAAGCATTATCTGAAATTAAAAAAATTGAAGAATTAGGATATGGAAAATTACCAATATGTATTGCCAAAACGCAATATTCTTTTTCAGATGATCCTAAAAACTTAGAGTGTAAAGGTGAATATAATATTCATGTAAGAAATATAGAATTAAAATCAGGAGCCGGATTTATTGTGGTTTTAGCAGGAAAAATTATGACTATGCCTGGACTTCCTAAAATTCCAGCGGCAGAAAACATTGATATAGATAAAAATGGTGAAATTATAGGAATATTTTAAGTTAGTAATGGTTGACAGCAAAATTGGGGGAAAATTATGAATGATAAGATTATTATAAAAGGTGCAAAAGAACATAATTTGAAAAATATAGATTTAGAAATACCAAGGGATAAATTAGTTGTTATTACAGGTCTTTCAGGTTCTGGTAAGTCTTCTTTGGCTTTTGATACTTTATATGCAGAAGGTCAAAGAAGATATGTAGAAAGTTTGTCTTCATATGCAAGACAATTTTTAGGGTTGATGGAAAAGCCAAATGTTGAAAGAATAGAGGGGCTTTCTCCTGCAATTTCTATAGATCAAAAAACAACATCTAAAAATCCACGTTCTACAGTTGGAACTGTAACAGAAATTTATGATTATATTCGTTTATTGTATGCTAGAATAGGAGTACCATATTGTCCAAATTGCCATACAAAAATAGAAAAACAAAGTATTGATCAAATAATAGATAATATAATGAGTTTGCCTGAAGGAACTAAGATACAGGTATTGGCTCCAGTTGTAAGAGGTCGTAAAGGTGAGTTTACAAAACAGTTAGAAGGATATCAAAAAGATGGTTTTGTAAGAGTTAGAATTGACGGAGAAATATATGAATTAGGTGAAGATGATATTGTAATAGATAGAAAAAAGAAACATGAAATAGAGTTAATAGTAGATAGGTTAGTTATAAAGAAAGACATTATTAGCAGATTGACAGAATCTGTTGAAATAGCATTAAAAAATGCAGAAAATATGGTGTTAATTGATGTGGTTGGAGATAAACCAAAATTATATAGTTGTAATTATGCTTGTCCACATTGTGGTTTTAGTTTTCCAGAATTAACTCCTAGAATGTTTTCTTTTAATAATCCTTTTGGAGCTTGCGAAGTTTGTACAGGTATAGGATATTTAATGAAAATGGATGAAGATTTAATTGTTCCTGATAAAAATAAAACATTATATGATGGTATAAAAGCATTTGGATCAAGTACAATGAAACGTGGAGATACAATGGCTAAAATGTATTTTGAAAGTATAGCTAAACATTATGGCGTTGAAATAAAAAACAAAAAAATCAAAGATTTACCACGTTGGTTTATGGAAAAAATATTATATGGTACAGGTGATGAAAAAATTGATTTTGAATATACATCATATACTGGAACAAGAAAATTTACTTCACCATTTGAAGGGGTTTTACCTACATTAGATAGAAGACACAGAGAAACAAAATCACAAGGAATGAGAGCTTTTTATGAAATGTATATGGCAGAATCTCATTGCTATGCATGTAATGGAGCAAGATTAAAGCCAGAGATATTATCAATAAAAATCGGTGATAAAAATATTAATGAATTAACACAAATGTCAATTAGACAAATAAAAGAATATTTAAATAATTTAAAATTAAATAAAACAGAAGCAATGATTTCAGAATTAATTTTAAAAGAAATTGATAAAAGATTACAATTTTTAATTGATGTTGGACTAGAGTATTTAACACTATCAAGAAGTAGTGGAACATTATCTGGAGGAGAAGCTCAAAGAATACGTTTAGCAACTCAAATAGGCTCAGGTTTAACTGGAGTACTATATATTTTAGATGAGCCAAGTATTGGATTACATCAAAGAGATAATGATAAATTATTGGCTACATTAAAAAAATTGAGAGATTTAGGAAATACACTTTTAGTAGTTGAACATGATGAAGATACAATGTATGCAGCTGACCAAATTATAGATATTGGACCAGGTGCTGGCACACATGGTGGAAATGTTATGGCACAACGGAACTGCTGAAGAAGTGAAAAAAGTAGAAAACTCAATAACAGGACAATATTTAAGTGGAAGAAAGAAAATACCAGTACCTAAGAAGAGAAGAAAACATACAAAAACGAGAGTTATAGAAGTTCAAGATGCAACAGAAAATAATTTGAAAAATATTAGTGTGAAATTTCCTCTTGGAGTATTTAATTGCGTAACAGGAGTATCAGGTTCAGGAAAATCCACCTTAGTAAATGAAGTTTTATATAAAACAATAGCAAAAGAATTAAATGGATCAAACTTAAAACCTGGAAAATGTAAAGCAGTAAAAGGTATTCAAAATATTGATAAAATTATAAATATAGATCAATCTCCAATTGGTAGAACTCCTAGATCAAACCCAGCAACATATACAGGAGTATTTGATTTTATACGTGATATTTTTGCAAGTACAGAAGAAGCAAAATTAAGAGGATATTCAAAAGGAAGATTCAGCTTTAATGTAGCAGGTGGAAGATGCGAAAGTTGTAATGGTGATGGAGTTCACAAAATAGAAATGCATTTCTTGCCAGATATTTATGTGCCTTGTGAAGTGTGTAAAGGAAAACGTTATAATAGAGAAACTTTAGAAGTTAAATATAAAGGAAAAACAATTGCTGATGTTTTAGACATGACAGTTGAAGAAGCATTAAAATTTTTTGATAAAATACCAAAAATAAAAAATAAAATTCAAACTTTAAGTGATGTAGGATTAGGATATATTAAGCTTGGACAACCGTCTACAACATTATCTGGAGGAGAAGCACAAAGAGTAAAACTTGCAACAGAATTATCAAAAAAGGCGACAGGAAAAACATTATATATTTTAGATGAGCCAACAACAGGACTTCATATTGCAGATGTTCATAGATTAGTAGAAATTCTACAAAGATTAGTAGATACAGGAAATACAATTATTGTAATTGAACATAATCTAGATTTAATAAAAACATGTGATCATATTATAGATTTAGGACCAGAAGGCGGAGACAATGGCGGAGAAGTAGTTGCAATAGGCACGCCAGAACAAGTATGTTCAAATGAAAGAAGTTATACAGGAAAATTCTTAAAAAAATATTTAGAATATTAAGAGTATATATATAAAATAAAAATACACCTAGTATTAGATAAAAATTTATTAATATTTAGGTGTATTTTTATTTTATTATTTTCAAAAATTATTAGTCTTTTATATCATTTTCTATATCTTTTTCTACAATTAATGGTACAAAATTTTCAATAGCATCTCTAAGTTTAGGATGTTTAATTACAAAATGGATAGAAGGACTACTGTCTTTTGAAATCATAACCCATTTATTTTCACAAATAAGAATTTGTATATTTTTGAAAATATTAGTTGTATTAGTTATCAATTTATAATTAATATTATTTTTTTCAAAATCTTTTGTTAATTTTAAATGTTCCAAATACTCATCATAAGTATAATTGATTTTATTTTCATAAAAGCTATCTGAAAGTGAAAGTGTAGGAGTGTTATTATGAAAATCTTTTTTAGAAATTTCAGATATTTCATCTTTAAAAATACTAGAACTTAATACTATATCCATTAGTTTCTTTTGTTCTTTTACAGCTGATAATATATTTTGAATATCATTATCAGAAATTTTATTGCGTCTTAAAATTTTTAAAAGTAGCTCATCAGAAATAGTATGAATAGGTAAAGAAGATAGAATTCTTCTACGATTTCCTTTTTCTTTAGAACTAGACTCTAAAAAAACATTAAAAGAATTTTTAGAATCATATCTATAAATTTCCATAAGAGGTTGAGCTTTTTTTAATAATAATTCGGCTTTTTTTCTATAGTAAGAGACTTCAGATTTATTGCTTGTTAAAGAATATTTTCCGTTTTTATGGTAACCGTTAATACATTCTCCTGTAAGAGCGGTTGAGCCTGAAACATAGTTAAGATGACAATATACAGAATCTTGAAATCCTTTTAAATAAAAAGGCGAAACTTGACCAGTCATGTAAATAGGTATCCAACTTTCTAAACCTAGCATCATTTCATTAAAAGGCCTATCTAAATTGTGTATAATGTTTAGATGAAGTCCTTTTTTTAAAGTCATTGCAATTGCAAACATCCACTTTTTGCCGAATTCAACATCTTTTGCCATATCTTCCATTGGCATATCACTACACATAAAAACTGGGTCTGTTGATTTAGAAAGTACAGTAGATTTAAAGAAATCTAATTCGCCTTTTTTCATTTCTTCTATACCATAGTAAGATTTTGATGTTGATTTATAAAAAGGTACAAAAGGAACTTTCATTTCATCAAAATGTATTGCTTTTATGTATTGATTTAGATCAAATTCATCTAAGTTTTTTAAAAAATTATTAATATAATCAGGTGCAGGTGTGGTATTAGTAGAAAACCATGTTATTAATTTTGAAAGGTAGGTTTTGTTATCTTTCAATTCTTCAACAGGACAATCGATAAGAAGAGAAACTGTTTTTTTATCATCATCAGAGTTGAATTTTTCTACAACAAAATTACACACTGCTTCAATAAAATCTTGAGGTTTAGAAGGTTTTATATTTCCTGTACGAATTTTAGAGACAAAAGAAGCATCATATCCAATAAAACGTGATAATTTTGCAATATTAATATTCAAAGTAGAAACTAACTCATTTAGATTTTTACTTAATTGTTCAAAATTGATAGAAATATCATTTAGTGTGTTTGATAAATTAAAATATATTTCTTCTCGTTTTATATTAATATTATTTTTACAGCTTATTTTATATAAGCCATCTGCTAAATGTTCTAGTTGTTTACTTTTAATACGTGGAGTTCTATCACCATTACGATAACGACTAATTACAGTAGAAGACAAACCAGATACATTTGCTAATTCTTGAGAAGAACAATCAAGTTGTTCTATATATTTGTTTAATTGTTCACAAAAAGTCATAAAAAACCTCCATAATAGTAAAATTAATTATATTACTAATTATTATAACATAGCATATAGGGATAAAAAAATCAATTACCAATTTGTCATGGAAAAAATGGTAAAAAATACTTGAGGATAAAAAAATATATGATAGAATAACAATATATAAATTAAATTTAAAGAAAGAGGTAAAAAAAATGAAAAAAACAAGAGTATTATCAATGTTTCTTATAATTTGTTTAATGGCTAGTTTAATATTTCCTATGATTGAAAATAAATCATATGCTGTTACTTATCCTGACGATATTCAAATTGAAGGAACATATAATGGATTTGGTATGGAAATACGTTTAAATGGAGAAAGAGTAGGAGTAGAATCTACGAATATAGGGGGAAAAGCCAAAGGATATGCAACAGGAGAAGTGAAAAATATAATTACAATTCAATTAGCATTTGGTGATGGCAATATTGGAAGTGTATCAGTAAATGGAACAAATATAGCTTTACCTGAAGGAACAAAAGATAGAGTGGAATTTACAGTTGAACCAGCAAATAAATACATAATAGTTGTTACAAAAAGCCAAGATACATCAAATATACCAAGAACAATAATATGGGAATCTGATAAATTAAACAATACATCATTAAAAGATAATGAATTATTAAAAAATGGAACAATAGAAATACTAGATATACAAGATAAAGAAGGAAAATCAATAGGATTAAAAGATGTAAAACAAAATTTAACAAAGAATAATGGATGGGCAAGTATAGTGCCTGGTTCTAAAGTAATATTAAGACTAAAACCAGATTATGGCTATCAACTAACTTCTATTAAAATAAATGATGAAACTTTAGTAGCAAGAAAAGAAGAATCAACTTTTGAATATATTATGCCAAACACTAATGTTCATATATGTGGAATATTTGAAAAAGTAGATGACAAAGTAAATGCTGAATCTAGTAAGGTAAAAAACGGAACAATAGAACTTGGAGGAAAAGAGATAAATTCTGGTTCAGTTGTTTTATCAGTTAATGATGTGGAATTAAATAATGAACAAATATCAAATTTTGAAAGAAATGCAAATGGATATAATATATCTTCATATTTAGATATTAATTTATCACAAGTTATATATAAAGGAATAGCTAGTAGTTTTTGGGAGAACGAATTAAAAGATTTAAATAATCCAGCTAAAATTACATTAAACTTAGAAGAAGGAATTAACGGAGATGAAGTTGTAATTGTTCACGAAAAACATGATGGAACATATGAAATAATACCAACAACTTATAATAAAGAAACTAATACAATAACATTTGCAACTACAAGTTTTTCAAATTATGCAATAGCAAGTAAAACAAACTCTTTAGAACAAAATAGTGAAGCGGTAAAAGATGATAATTCTAATCCTAAAACTGGAGATAATATTTTGGCATATAGTATAATATTTGTTATAAGTCTATTAGGAATAGTTACAATATCAGTAGCTAATAGAAAAAATAACATAGTAAATAAATAGACAAAGACGTAGCTACTAACAGTAAGAAAGGAAAGCAAATGGAAAAAGGAAAAAGGCTGAAGATAAATAAGAGGAGAAAAGTAATTTTAAATCTTATTATATATTTATTATTGTTTTCTATGTTAATATATTCAGGAATTAAAATTTATGAATGGTATAGAGATAAGGAAAAAAACAAAGAAATAGCAGAAGAAATAAAAGATACAATAATAGTTCAAAATGACAATGATGAATATACAGTTGATTTTAATAAATTAAAAGAGCAAAATAATGAGACTGTTGCATGGATTAATGTAAATAATACAAATATTAAATATCCAATTGTAAAGACTAAAGATAATAGTTTTTATTTAAACCATAGTTTTGATAAAAGTGAAAATTCAGCAGGATGGATTTTTGAGGATTATAGAAATTTATATGATGGAACAGATAAAAATATTGTTATATATGGACATAATAGAATAGATGGATCAATGTTTGGAAGTTTAAAAAATATTTTAGATCCAGATTGGTATAATAACGAAGAAAATACAAGTATAAATTTCATAACAGAAAAAGAAAAAAGTGTTTATAAAGTATTTTCAGTTTATCAAATAGAAGACGAAGATTACTATATTCAAACAGATTTTGATGAAAATAATAAATTTAAAGACTTTGTAGAGAAAATAAAAGGTAGAAGTATTAAAGACTTTGGGATAGATGTTAATGAAGAAGATAATATTTTAACATTATCAACTTGTGGAAGTAGTAACAAATATAGAATTGTGTTACATGCCAAAAAAAGTAAAGGGGGAAGTTAAATGAAGATGAGCAAAAAAGACATGATAATAATTGTTTGTATTGTAATAATACTAGTAATTGCAATTGTAGGAGGGATATTTTTGAAAAAAGGTATGGGTAATGGAGAAAAAGATTCTAAAATAAGCATTGCTGGAAATATATCAAAAAAAGACCAGGTTAAAATTGTGAAAAGCGAAGCCAAAGAAATTAAACTTACAGATTATAATAATGGATTATTTTCAATGAAATTGCCAGAAGGTTGGAAAATTGATACTATAGGAGATTCTATTCATTATACAATAAAAGCATATAATCCAGAAGATCCATCATATCAAATGTTTTTTAATATGAAAACAGAAGGATACAACAAATCTCAGGCTGCTAAAAACTTTCAACAAAGGTATTATCCAGATAGCATGTTTGCAAAGACAGCAGTATTAGAAGATAAAACAACAGAGGGATTTTATAAAATTTTTAATGAACAAGGAGCTTTGAATAATACAGCATCATTTACGTTTCCTACTATAAATAATTTTACAGTAATTGAAAAGTTAGGAACAGCAGCTATTGGAGGAGACATATTAAGAGCTAGTTTTAAAAATGAAAATGAAAAAGATACAGAGGGACTATTTACAGCATATGTATATGACCCAGGACCATACTATGTTAATGAAAATGTATTTTCAGGCAATAAAATTGATATATATTATTTAAGCGTATATAATGCAATATTTGTTACAGCACCTAAAGATGAATTTATAAACTGGGAAGAAACATTAAATACAATGGTTTCATCATTAGAATTTTCAGATTCATTTATTAGTCAATTTAATAGCCAACAAGATGCTGTAATGAAAAGTTTTCAAAATGTAAGAAGTATAGGAAATCAAATTTCAGATGGAATAATGTCTTCATGGGAATCTAGAAATGCAGCATATGACAGAATGAGTCAAAAACAAAGTGATGCAACTTTAGGTTATGAAAGAGTATATGATACAGAAACAGGAGATATTTATAAAGCATATAATGGATTTACTGATGATTATGATGGAGAAAGATATAAATCAATAACAGATGATATGTATTCAAAATCTATAGAAGGATATATAGAAAAATAAAAATATAGGAGAATAAATTGAAAAAATATATATGGATATTAATTGCTTTTTTGGTTATAGGTTTTGTAATATTTATTAGTTTAAATTTGATGAAAAACAATAAATACGAAAATAATACAAATAATACAGAAAAAGATTTAATTGAAAATGATGCAAATGTTAATGAAGTTGTATGTGTTAAAGTTATTGAAGAAACAGAAGGCGGATATGTAAATTATAAAACAGAGGATAAAGAATTAATAAAAGAGATTGTAGATGTACTTGAAAATATAAAGATAGGCGATAAAACAAATATAGCCTATAGCGATATGACACGAAAATATATACTTGAGTTTGCAAATGGAACTACATTAGAATACTCTTTTCAAGGAAATTATTATCATAAAGATAATGAAAATTATAAAATTTATAACTATGAAAAATTAAATAAAATAAAAATTCCAAAAGAGGAAAATAAATAATAAAGTAATAATAATGTAATAAAAAGGTAATATAAATGTTATTTTCATATTACCTTTTTAATGCTATAATATAGATAGTATAAATAGTTATAAAAGGAGAATGTAATTATGGGATTTATGGATATATTTAAAAGAAAAAATAAAATGCAATCATTACCAGCAGCTAGAAATGTTACTAATGACAGAAAAACAGCAGAAACAGAAGATGAAAAAGATAAAAAGAAAGATGAAAATAAAATTAGAGTATTTTCTCAAAGATATGGAAATGATACAGAATATTCTATAGAAATGCTTTCAGATGAAGGAAATGGTAACATTTATATAGGGAAAATGTATGTGAGAACAGATATTGAAAATCAAAAAGGAGATATGAATTTTAAAGAAATAGTAAATGAAATAAAAACTGCAGTAGATACAATGGAAATGGCAAGAAATGGGGAAGAATTAGAAAAGGCTAAGAAAAATATAAAAGCTAAATTAAAAAATCTTTCTACTAAAAACGTTCAGTTTAAATTAGATAAAAATATAATTGCTTATATAGATGATTATAGTATAAAAGAAGAGAAAATTGAATATGAGAAAATAGATAAATTAGTTGATGTTGTAAAGGAAATGTCAGCTCCAGAGATAATTAAGTTAGGAGAACAATTATCAAATCGTGTAAATACACTTGAAACTATAAGGACGCCTGAAGATGCTTATAAACATAAAGATTCTTTGATTTCATATATGAAAGAAAAAGAAGATGTACCAGAAAATCCAATTATAGATGCTAATAGTAAAAGTATTGGAGAAGGAAAACCATTAGATGAAGCAACAGTTTTAAGTATTGCAAAAGAAATGGAACAAATAAAAAATGAAGATGGAGCATTATATTCAGCATATTTAAAATTGGAAGAAAAAAGAGTTTTAAAACAAATTCGTAAAGTTATAACTAATTATAATTTATCAGGCTCAAATGTTGATATGACGGAAGTTAGAGAAGCTAATCAGGCTATGAGATATATTAAAGGTGAAATAGATACTACCAAAGGTGGTTTTTCTCCAGAAATATTGGAATATATTATAAGAACAATAAAGGAAGAAGATATAGGATCATATACGAAAAATTATAAAAAATCTGATTCTAAGTTATATGATAAAGTAAAAAATGAAATGAACATAAAAGCCAAAGATAAGGAAGAAATTTTAGGGTTTTTATCTGCAAGAATGGAATGTTTAGGACAATTGCATTATAAAGGAAAAGATGGGCAAACTAGAACTGGTAGAAAGACATTAAGAAAATTTATAGAAGATACAGATTTTAAAGATGAAGATGATAGAGAAACAAAAGAATTTTTATATATAATAGCTCAAATTGAAAAAGAACATATAAAAACAGAATGTGTTCCAGCAATTGAAAGTTATAGTGCGTCTAGAGAAGAAAAAACAAAAGATGCAAGAAATTCATCATTTAAAGAAAGTCTTCACTACGATATCGGAAATAGACAAACAAGAAATATAAATAATATGAACAAAAGCCAAAATTCAAGAATAGAACCTGAAAAGTAAATGAATAAAAATAAGAAAAAACCTCACAATAATAAAAAAAGAAAGTGAGGTTTTTTTAGTGAATAAAAAATTAGATTCAATAAATAAAAAAGAGAAAAATGAACTAAAATCATTTAATTTTAGAACGGATTTGGCATCAGAAAGAAGAGATTTATATATAAAGGCAAATAAAATAGAAAATGAAATTAATGGGATAGAAAGTGAAAAAAATGAAATTGATGAAAAAATATCAGTAGAAAAAGTAAAAATAACAAACGAAGAAGGAGAAAAAGCAATACGGAAAGCCAATAGGTAATTATATAACTATTGATATAAAAGGATTAAAATTGGCAAGAGAAGATGAAATACAAAAAGCATCAGAAACATTAACAAATGAATTAAGAACACTTTTAGAACAACATATAGAAAAACAAGATGAAATAATAATATTAGGATTAGGAAATGTATATGTAACTCCAGACGCGTTAGGGCCAAAAGTAATAAATGAAATTGATGTAACAAGACATTTAATAAACTATTTGCCAGAATATGTAGAAGAAGGAACAAGAAGCGTAAGTGCAATAGCGCCGGGAGTTTTAGGAACAACAGGAATAGAAACAGTTGAAATATTAAAAGGAATTGTAGAAAATACACATCCTAAATTAGTTATTGTAATAGATGCTTTAGCCTCAAGAAGCATAGAAAGAATTAGTAGTACAGTACAAATATCAGATACAGGAATAATACCAGGAGGAGGAGTAGGAAATGCCAGATCAGAAATAAGTCAAAACACTTTAGGGATACCAGTAATAGCAATAGGAATACCAACAGTTGTAGAAACAGCGGTATTAGTAAATGATAGTTTAGATTTATTTATTTCAAAATTACAAAAAGAAGCAAAATCAAATGATTATTTAAATAAATTAAAAGAACAAGATAATTATGAAGAAATAAAACAGGCATTAATACCACAAGATTATAATCTAATTGTAACACCAAAAGAAATTGATGATTTGATAGAAAATATGAAAGACATAGTAGCAAGAGGAATAAACTACGCAGTAAATTAAACTAAATTGCCAAGATTGCTGTCGGTTCCGGGTTTGATTTGCCAAGTTGCCAAAAAGGTCCGTCTCCCAGTGGCAATTGGCAAATCAAACCCGGAACCGACAGCAATCTTGGCAATTTAGTTCATGCATATATGCACTCGTTTTTCAAATATTAATTGTAATGTGTTTATAAATTCATCAATGTAGTTGTCTGTTAAATGAATATAAATTTCTTTTGGTAATAGTGTTAGCAAAGAATTTAAAGTGTAGTCATTAGATGAGAAACTTATATCACTTAGATATTTTGCACTAAATAGTTCTGTTTGAATGTCAATTTTGTTTTTGTTTTGATCTAATAATATGGATTCTTCATTTGAGTATATTATATGAACTACATTACAAGTGCTTGATTGTGTGTTAATGTATAATTTTAGTAAAGATATAAATTCTAGGTATTCTTTTTCTATGATGAAATTATTTACAGCTTCGCTTGATATTTCATCTAGTATTTCTAAATATTTTTTTATTCTAAAATTCATAAATCCATTTAGTACAATTGTTTTGTTTTCAGATATAAAATTAAAGAATTCGTTGTGTAAGGAATTAAATTTTTTATCAAAAAGTGTTCCAAAGTCATCTGTAGTTATTTCGAAACAAAGATCTAATATTTTTTTTCTTTCATTAGAGTCAAAATAAAAATAGTTTTGTATGAGGTTTTTATTTAATAAATCATATTCTAACTCATCAATTACAAATAGTGATAATATAGAGCTTATTTTATTTATAAATAAATTATTATCTTTTCCAGTGTAATGAATAATTATGTTCTTATAATGTTTAAATTCATTTTGTGAAAAATATATGTTATTAAGTTCTAATAATTTAAATTCATTTAATAGATATTCTAGTGTATTAGTATTATTTGTTTTAATACATAAAGATTTCATTAATGGAACGCTCCTTTCTAATAAAACTAGTATCTACTAAATGTAAAAAACTATACACTATCATATGCAATTTAATAAAAAATGCTAGTGATTTTAAATTTGTTTTTTTAAGTAAAAGTTAAAAATATAGAAAGGAAAAGGTTTAAATATTTTAATAAAAAAACTTTACTTATATTTTTAATAAGTAAAGTTTTTGATTTATGTAATAAATTTAATACATAAATAAATTTACTAGAAAATTTTTATTCTTAGTTTGTTTTTAAGAATAAAGCATATAATCTATGTCAGGGAAGATCAAGTCTTTTTTAGAAATATCTTTTAGAAATTCTTCATCAATGTTATCATCTTTTATTTGATAATATAATTTAGTAAATCTTCCGATATGATCTTTAATTCTTTTTTTAGCATAATCAACCATTGTTCCATTTGTTATTATAAATAGCCAGTCACTACTTTGTGCAAGTAGTAATTCTCTTGCACATTGATTTAAGGCTTTCTTTTTTAATCCTTTTGCATTTGGATATAGATTTGCTAATTCACACATTCTGTCTCCAGCAACATGAAGGTGTCTGTGTGCATAATCATTTGTAGGATTAAGCCATACTTCACTATAACCATTTGCACCCCAACTAGAACGACAAGGTGATGCTATTTGCATATTAGGATATTTGTCAATATATTCTGAAGGCGTTATTAATTCGAAGTTACAATCATCATAATATATTTTTTTAAATAAAATATATAACCAATAAGGACCTTCATACCACCAATGTCCATAAAGTTCTGCGTCATAAGGACACAAGATTATAGGAGGGGTATCCATATATTGTGAAAGATTATTTATTTGATTAGAACGACAATCAAAGAAATGACCAGCTTGTTTTTCAGCAGAATCTTTTGCCCATTGAATGTTATAATAATCTTTAAATTCTGTGTCTCCAGTAATTCTATGATATTTTATACCTGTATGAACTCTTACACCATTATGAGCAATATAAGGTTTTATATAATCATAATCAGCTTCATAACCTATATCGCGATAGAATTCTCTATAATTATAATCTCCAGGATATCCGGTTTATTGAGCTCCAAACTTGTCTTGAAGATTCTATATCACGTCCAAATGCAATTACTCCTTCTGGAGAAACAATAGGAGCAAATGTGCCATAAATAGGAGTAGGGTCTGCATATAAAATTCCATGTGATTCTGTAATTATATAATCAATTCCAAATTCTTTTAAATATTTATCAGCTTCTGGAACATATCCGCATTCAGGAAGCCAAATTCCTCTAGGTTTTCTTCCGAAATATTTTTCATATGTTTGAACACCAACTGCGATTTGAGCTTTTACAGTTTTTTCATTTACATATAAAATAGGAAAATATCCATGTGTTGCTCCACAAGTAATTATTTCTAAAACGCCAATATCTTGAAAATGTTTAAATCCTTGAATTATATTACAATTATAAACATCTTTAAAAATGTGTAAATCATTTGAATATCTATCAAAATAGTAATGAGAAAGTTTATTTAATCTTTCATCTCCAGCTGTTCTTTTTATTTCTTTTTTTGATAGTTCAATCATTTTCTTTAAATATTTTATATATTTTCTTTGTAATAATTTATTATCTAACATAGAAAGCAGAGGAGGGGTCATAGACATTGTTATTCTAAAATTAACACCTTCATCTACTAATTTTTGAAAATTAATAAGTAATGGTATATACGTTTCTGATATTGCTTCGTACAGCCAAGATTCTTCTAAATAGTCATCACTTTCAGGATGATGAATAAACGGAAGATGTGCATGAAGTACAAAACTTACATATCCTTTTTTTTGTTGCATTATAAATCTCCTTCGTAAAAAATATTGTTATTATTAAAATTATCTGCGAATATTTTTAATATAATAAATAATTACATTGAAAAATTTTCACAGACATATTCTAAGTTAAAAATGAGAAGATGGATTACCTGATGAAGGATTTGATGTATTGTAAATTTCTTCAACATTTTCATTTTTATAAATTAGTTTATATAAATCATAAATATCATAAATTTTTCCCATATTTGTTAAAAATGAAATATTATTAATTGATTTTTGTGTTTCTTTATTTGTTTTTGTATTTCTAAAATAAATCATTTTTTGTTGTTTATTAAATAAAATTTTGTCATTTGGTGATTCGATTTCATTTGAATTAGAAATAAAAATATAATCCGTGTTTAATTTGTCATTGTTAATAATAGGTCTTCTGCCAAGTTCAATTCTGTAATCACATTTACTATCTGCTACATGTAAATACCAGCTATTTGCGAAATCATTTATTTCAACTTCAAAATTATATCCTAAAGTATCATTATAAACTATTAAAACAGGTTTTGTTATATCAAAAAAGTTTTCACCATATTGTTTTTTATAATTTTCTCTGTCTTCATCTGAAATATCCCAATATATAAATAGTGTAGTAGGTGTTTGTGCTAAAACTTTTATAACTGTTTGATTATATCTATATGGTAAATCATAATATTCTAAAACTTCTGGTTTTTTAACACTAGTTTTTTTAGTTGTAGCTTTTTTAGCAGTTTTCTTTTTTGCTGTTTCTGTTTTTTTAGCAGTACTAACTTTTTTGCTTGTAGTTGTTTTCTTTTTTGTAGTTGAAGTGCTTTTTGAAGTACTAGTCTTCTTTGTAGTTGTTTTCTTTGCACCAGTTTTAGAAGTTGAGACTTTAGCTTTTTTTACAGTATCAGCTTTTTTTGTTGATGGAGTTTTTTTTGTAGTTTTAGATGATGTCGTTTTTTTAGCTGTACTGGCTTTTTTGCTTGTTGCAACTTCTTTTTTATCGTTTTTTAATTCTTTTTGTTCTTTTGTATTTTTTGGCATTATTTGTCCTCCTATGTAATCTCTTTTAATCTTCATATATATTATACTAAAAATGAAACAAATTCAAGTAAAAAAATACAAAAATCTAAAAAATATTATATTAATTTATGATTAATTAACTAAATAAAAAATAAAATAAATAAATATCACAAAATCCCTTTTAAAAAAAACTAAAATGTTATACAATATGATAAAATTTAGTAATTTAGGAGAGGATTATGAATAAAAAATGGCAATTATACGAAATAAATGAAGAAGAAGTAGAAAAAATAGAAAACAAATATAAAATTAATAAACTATTAGCAACAATTTTAGTAAATAGAAATATAAAAGAGCCAAAAGACATTAGGTTATTTTTAAAACCAACAAGAGAAGATTTCCATGATCCGTATTTAATAAAAGATATGGAAATTGCTGTACAAAGAATAATAAAAGCAATAAATAACAAAGAAAAGGTTACAATATATGGAGATTATGATGTTGATGGAATAACTAGTATAACAGTATTAAAGAGCTTTTTGAGTGATATTGGATTAGAATGTGAATCATATATACCAGATCGTTTAGAAGAAGGATATGGATTAAATAAAAATGCAATTGATAGTATACTAAAAAAAGGTTGCGATTTAATGATAACTGTTGATTGCGGAATATCAGGAAATGAAGAGATTGATTATGCAAATAGTTTAGGAATAGAAACAATAGTAACAGATCACCATGAACCAGGGGATAAATTACCTAATGCAATTGCTGTTATTGATAATAAGAGAAAAGACAGTACATATCCTTTTAGAGAATTAGCAGGAGTTGGAGTTGTTTTTAAATTAATACAAGCATTAGGAATAAAACTAGGATTAAAAGAAGAAACTTATCTAAAATATTTAGATATAGTATGTCTTGGAACTATTTCAGATATTGTTCCATTAGTAGATGAAAATAGAGTTATAGCTAAATTGGGATTAATGCTAGTGCAACAAACAAGAAACATAGGATTAAGATCTATAATAAATTCATCTGGTTATAAAAAAGTTGATTCAACTACAATATCTTTTGGCGTAGCACCAAGAGTTAATGCGTGTGGTAGAATGGGAATGGCAGAAGAAGCATTAAATTTATTTTTATCAAAAAATATAAATGAAGTAAATGAACTAACAAAAAGATTAAATGAACATAATAGCTTAAGACAAAGTATTGAAAAACAAATTTTTGAAGAAGTATTAAAACAAATAGAAGAAAATGATTTAGATAAACATAAAGTAATTGTCCTAGGCGGGAAAAATTGGCATCATGGTGTTATTGGTATAGTATCTTCAAAAGTCACAGAAATGTATTTTAAACCAAGTATATTATTAAGTTTTGAAGAAGATGGAATAGGAAAAGGTTCTGGTAGAAGTATTCCAGGGTTTGATTTACATGAAGCATTAACAAAATGTGGACAAACAATAGAAAAATTTGGCGGTCATAGTATGGCTATTGGTATAACTCTGAAAAAAGATAAATTTGAAGAATTTAAAAATAAATTTGAGCAAATAGCAATAGATGAACATATTGAAAGAATAGTTCCAATTATAAAAATTGATGCAAAAATTAATTTAGATGATATAAATAAAGAAATGGTAGAAAGTTTAAAACAATTAGAACCATTTGGGGAAGCAAACAAAATGCCAATATTTTTATTTAAAAACCTAAAAATAGATTCTATAAGAGCTTTATCAGAAGGAAAACATTTAAAATTAACATTAAAAGATAACAATAATATAATAAATGCAATAGGATTTAATATAGGAAAATTAGCTGATGAATATAGAATAGGTGACAAAATAGATGTTGTAGGAACATTAGAAATTAATACATTTAATGGTGTTGATAATTTACAAATAAATATAAAAGATATAATGAAATCTATATAAATTTTTGATTAAAAAAGGGGATAAAATATGCAAGAAACAAATAAAGAAATAACAATACAAGATGTCTTATCAAAAAGAAAAGAACATTCAAGAAAAGTTGATAATAAATTAATAATGAAAGCATACAATTATGCTCTTAATCATCATGGCGATCAATGTAGAAGATCTCGGAGAACCATATATAATTCACCCACTTAATGTAGCATATATTTTAGCAGATATTGGTTTAGATGATAGTACAATATGTGCAGCTTTATTACATGATGTTGTAGAAGATACAGATGTTACTGATAACGACATTAAAAGAGATTTTGGTGTTGAAATAGCACAAATGGTTGCAGGTGTTACTAAATTAAGCAATATGATGTTTACATCAATAGAAGAACAGCAGGCAGAAGATTATAGAAAAATGTTTTTAGCAATGGGAAAAGACATAAGAGTAATTCTAATAAAGCTTGCTGATAGACTTCATAACATGAGAACTTTAAAATTCTTAAAAAGAGATAGACAAATAGCAAATGCAAAAGAAACTATGGAATTGTATGCACCTTTAGCAAATCGTTTAGGTTTGTATTCTTTAAAATGGGAATTAGAAGACTTATCTTTTAAATATTTATATCCAGAAGAATATCATGAACTTGTTGAAGGGATTAACAAAAAAAGAGATGAGAGACTAAAATTTATAGAAAAAATAATGAAAGATATTAGAGTAGAATTAAAAAAACAACACATAGATGCAGAAGTAACAGGAAGAGCAAAACATTTATATAGCATATATAGAAAAATGAAAAGAGATAATAAAACATTAGATCAAATTTATGACTTATTTGCACTTAGAATTTTAGTTAATTCAGTAAAAGATTGTTATGCTGCACTTGGAGTTGTTCATGAATTATATAGTCCTATGCCAGGTAGGTTTAAAGATTATATAGCTGTCCCAAAACCTAATATGTACCAATCTATTCATACTACTTTATTAGGAGAAAAAGGAACTCCATTTGAGGTACAAATTCGTACTTGGGATATGCATAGAATTGCAGAATATGGTATAGCAGCACATTGGGCATATAAAGAAGCAAGCTATTTTGGCAAAAAACAATCAGTAAAAGTAGAAGAAGATAAATTATCATGGCTTCGTGAAACTTTAGAATGGCAAAAAGAAATGCAAGATCCTCAAGAGTTTTTAGATACATTAAAAACAGAATTGTTTGAAGATGAAGTATATGTATTTACTCCAAAAGGAGCAATAAAAGTATTACCAAGAGGAGCAACACCAATAGATTTTGCATATTCTATCCATGCGGAAATAGGACATCATATGACAGGATGTAAAATAAATAGTAAAATGATGCCTATATTAACAAAATTAAAAAGTGGAGACATAGTAGAAATTATAACATCTGATAATTCAAAAGGCCCAAGTAGAGACTGGCTTAAATTTGTAAAAAGTTCAAGTGCTAAAAATAAAATAAAAGCATGGTTTAAAAAAGCACAAAAAGCAGAAAATATTGAAAGAGGAAAAGATTTAATAGAAAGAGAATTAAAAAGAATAGGACTTTTACACAGCCAGTTATTTAAACAAGAATATATAGATAAAATGCTTGAAAAATATAGATATAAGAACTTGGACGAAATGTATGCTGCTGTTGGATTTGGAGCAAATTCTTCTGTTAAAGTAATTGCAAGAATGTTACAAGAATATAGAAAAGAACATGAAGAAGAAAATATTGAAGAAAAAATACAACAATTAGCAAAACAAAAACAAAATAAACCCAAAGTATCAAACTCTGGTGTTATAGTAAAAGGAATTGATAATTGCTTAGTTAAACTATCTAAGTGTTGTAATCCATTACCAGGTGATGAAATAATAGGATATATTACAAAAGGAAGAGGAGTTTCTGTTCATAGAAAAGACTGTGTAAATATAAAAGATTTAATTACTCAGGAAAATAGATTAATAGATGTAGAATGGTATAATGAAAATGTTGCAACATATCAAGCGGATATTGAAATATATTCAAATGATAGAGGTGGATTATTAGTTGATATCTTAAAACAAGTTGGAACAACAAAGGCGAAGATATTAGGTGTTAATACAAAGACAACAAAAGAAAAGATTGCAATAATAGAAATTACCTTAGAAGTAGAAAATACAGAAGAATTAGACAAAGCACAAAAAGCAATAAGAAGAGTAGAGAGTGTTTATGAAGTTAGAAGAAAAAAATAAGAGGAGAAAATAAAATGATATTAAAGGAACTAAAGATAGATACATGGATAGGAGACCCTACTAATTGTTACATTGTTTTAGATGAAGAATCAAAAGAAACAATGGTAATAGATCCAGCAGGTGATGTAGATAAAATTGAAGAAATGATTAATATATTAGATGGAAAACTAAAATATATATATTTAACTCATTGTCATGCTGATCATATATTAGGAGTAACAGAATTAAAAAACAAATGTGGTGGAAAAATTTTAATTCATAGATATGATAGTGAAGGATTAAATAATCCAGAAATAAATTTATCTCCATATATCGGAATGGGAAATATTGAATTAGAAGCGGATTCTAGAATAGATGATAATGATTTAATCCATTTAGGAAATCTGGAATTTAAAGTTATTCATACTCCTGGACACACAAAAGGAGGAACTTCTATATATTGCAAAGAAGAAAAATGTCTGTTTTCAGGTGATACAATGTTTAGAGGTACATGGGGAAGAACAGATTTGCCAACATCAAGTAGAGAAGATATAATGGATTCGATTGTAAATAAATTATTAAAATTACCAGATGATACAATAGTGTATCCAGGACATGGATTAAGTACAAGAATTGAAGATGAAAAACCAATATATTTAGAATTAAAACCCAAAAAATGGTAACATAATATAACTTTTTATTGAAAAATATTAAAAAATGTGTTATATTAGTGTATGTAACAGCAAAAGTTGTTTTTTTACAGCAAGGAGGTATACTATGTTAAAAATTTTTAGCAAAAACTTAAGTAACATTATGATTAGAGAAAAAATTGAAACACTGTTAACTGAATCTGGATATCGGTTTGAGGTATCAGAAGACATAAACATGTTGTCGATAATAAACAAAAATGGCAAACCTGTTTATGAAATGATAGTTAAAGAAGATTTTTCGAATGAAAGTGTTACAGTGCTAGAAATGGAAAGGTTTACTTATTGTAATCGGATTGAAATTCTAGCACTAAGAGATGTCAACGGCGGTTGGATACCGTATCTTGACAAGTATTAATTAACAAGTATCTATCAATCTTGCATAAAATGGGGAATATATATATTCCCCATAATTTATATAATAAATGTTTATATATTAATTGTATAAAAGAAAGAGGTAAGTATGAATAAAATAGAACCAAGAACATTATCTGGGTTTATGGAATTATTACCAGAAGAACAAATTTTATTTGATCAAATGAAAGAAGTAATAGAAAATACATATAAAATGCATGGTTTTTTACCATTAGATACACCTGTTATAGAGTTATCTGAAATTTTACTTGCAAAAGCAGGGGGAGAGACAGAAAAACAAATATATAGATTTAATAAAGGTGACAAAGATTTATCATTGAGATTTGACTTAACAGTGCCACTTTCAAAATATGTAGCTAAAAATTATGGGAATTTAAGTTTTCCATTTAGAAGATATCAAATCGGAAAAGTATATAGAGGAGAAAGAACGCAAAAAGGAAGGTTTCGTGAATTTTATCAATGCGATATAGATATTATAGGTGATGAAGAATTAGATGTAATAAATGATGCAGAACTTCCTAGTGTTATTTATGAGATATTTAAAGGATTAGGATTTGAAAAGTTTACAATAAGAATAAATAATAGAAAAATTTTAAATGGGGTATTTGAAAGTATTGGAGAAAAAGAGAAAGCAACAGATATATTACATGTAATTGATAAAATAGAAAAAATAGGTAAAGAAAATGTAATTAAAGAACTAAATGAAATAGGATTAAGCGAAGAAAAAACTCAAAAAGTAATAGAATTTATAGAAATTGAAGGAAACACAGACGAAAAAATAGAAAAATTAGAAAAACTAAATATAGAAAACGAAAGCTTTAATAAAGGATTAGAGGAGTTAAAGCAAGTAGTAAAATATGTAAGAATATTTGGAATACCAGATTCTAATTTTAAAATTGATCTTACTATTGCCAGAGGATTAGATTATTACACTGGAACTGTATATGAAACATTTTTAGATGATTATAGAGAATTAGGAAGTGTATGTTCTGGAGGTAGATATGAGAATTTAGCAGAATATTACACAAACAAAAAATTACCAGGTGTAGGAATCTCTATAGGATTAACAAGATTGTTCTATAAGCTAAATGAATTAAATTTAATAAATTTCGAAAGAAGATCAATTTCAAAAGTTCTTATAATACCTATGATAGAAAATTTAGAAATACCTATAAAAATTTCTAATGACCTAAGAAAATATAGAATAAATACAGAAATATATTTAAATAATAAAAAATTAAAAGCAAAATTTAAATATGCAGATAAACTAAAAATTCCATATGTAATAATTGTTGGAGAAGATGAAATTAATAACAATGTTGTTACAGTTAAAAATATGCAAACAGGAAAAGAACAAAAAGCACCTATAGATGGAATTGGCGGAGAAGTATTTAAAATAATGTTTAATGATATATAGAAAAAATATAAAGAATAATAAATAAAATATAACAAAAAGTATATTATATAAATTTTCTTGTTCGTCCCAACTACATAATAGTCTGTAAATATAATTTTACTATCATAAAATTATATAACAGACTATAATTTGTCGGTCCCCACACAAGCTCACTACGAAAATTATATAATATACTTTTTTATAATAAAATATAAATTCAAATTCAAATAACTTTATTTATATAATAAAGTTATTTTGTTTCCAGTTTTTTTAATAAAACCATCTTCTTTCAATGACTTTATTTCTCTCATCATAGCACTTCTATCTACACTTAAGTAATCGGCTAAATCTGTTAAAGAATAAGGTAATAGAAATGTAGTACTAAAATTACGAGTAGATAAAACATTAAAATATCCTAGTAATTTTTCACGAATAGAACGCTTAGCTAAAAGTTCTATTCTGGTGTTTAAAAGAATAACTTTGTTTAAAATTAATTCTGAAATATTTTCATTTAATATCTGATGAAATTTACAATTAGATTTGCATTTTTGTTTTAAATTCTTATAGCTAAAAAATAATACTTCACATTTTTTTCTTGCTTTTACAAAAAGTTCATTGTTAGTACTTATTACATAAAATACTTCTCCGAAAATATCATTTTTAGTAAAATGTTCTACTATAGTTTTATTTCCATTATAATCATAACGAACTAAATCAGCTTCTCCATCAATAAGAATACAAATTTGGTTTCGTTTATTTATATATGTAGTTATTATTTCATTTTTATTAAAGCTCTTTTTCTGTAATTTTGAGCATTTTTTTTCGAATTCTTCGACAAATTCCTTTGTTTTAAAACTAAAATCCATAATATATTCTCCTACTTTTGAGATTATACAATAAAAATGTTGCAATTGCAACATTTTACAATAAATTCAAAGTAATATTTTATGTTTATATAGTTTGAAACTTGCTACTTAATAGGGGAAAAACTATTATTTATAAAAAATACAAAGGTAATATTCTTGTAACATTCTTGTAATACAAATGAAATAATAAGCTATTTAACTCAAATTAAATGGCTTTGCAAAATAGAAAAAAAGCAAAAGCTTTTTGTTGCAATTGCAACAGAAAAATAAGAGAGCTAATATATAATATAACATATGAAAAAACATAAGGGGGAAATGTAAAATGAAAGTCATAAAAAGAGACGGAAGAGCAGTAGATTATGACAGAGCAAAAATTGAAACAGCTATTACAAAAGCAAATGAAGAAGTTAAACCAAAAGAAAGAGCAACAAAAGCAGAAATTAAAGAGATTATAACTTATATTGAAGAATTAGACAAAAAAAGAATTCTTGTTGAAGATATTCAAGACATAATAGAGCAAAAATTAATGGAAATAGAAAAATACGAATTATCTAAAAGATATATTGTATATAGATATACTAGAGCATTAGTAAGAAAACAAAATACTACAGATGAAACAATATTAGGAATAATAAGAAATGAAAATAAAGAATTAGCAGAAGAAAATTCAAACAAAAATACAATGCTTGCTTCAACACAAAGAGATTATATAGCAGGAGAAGTTTCAAGAGATTTAACAAGAAGATTATTACTACCAGAAAAAATAGCTAAAGCAAATGAAGACGGAATTTTACATTTTCATGATGCAGATTATTTTGTTCAACCAATATTTAATTGTTGTTTAATTAATATAGCAGATATGCTAGATAATGGAACAGTAATGAATGGGAAAATGATAGAAAGTCCAAAAAGTTTCCAAGTAGCTTGTACTGTAACAACACAAATAATAGCAGCAGTAGCAAGTAACCAATATGGTGGACAATCAGTAGATATGAAACATCTTGGAAAATATTTAAGAAAAAGTTACAATAAATTTAGAGAAGAATTAGAAGAAAAATATAAAGGAAAATTAAGCAATGATATTATAGAAAGCATTGTACAAGACAGATTAAAAAGTGAATTAAAGGCAGGAGTGCAAACTATTCAATATCAAATAAATACATTAATGACAACAAATGGACAATCTCCTTTTGTAACTTTATTTTTACATCTAGAAGATGGAGATCCATACATTAAAGAAAATGCAATGATAATAGAAGAAATATTAAGACAGAGATATGAAGGAATAAAAAATGAATCAGGAATATATGTTACACCAGCATTTCCTAAATTAGTATATGTATTAGATGGATGTAATTGCTTAAAAGGTGGAGAATATGATTACTTAACTAAAATGGCAGTAAAATGTTCAGCTAAAAGAATGTATCCAGATTATATTTCAGCAAAGAAAATGCGTGAAATATATGATGGAAATGTATTTAGCCCAATGGGATGTAGAAGTTTCTTGTCACCTTGGAAAGATGAAAACGGCAATTATAAATTTGAAGGAAGATTTAATCAAGGAGTAGTAAGTATTAACTTACCACAAATAGCAATTATAGCAAATAAAGATGAAGAAAAATTCTGGAAACTATTAGATGAAAGACTAGAATTATGTTTTGAAGCTTTGATGTGTAGACATTACGCTTTGCTTGGAACATCATCTGATATTAGTCCAATTCATTGGCAATATGGCGCTATATCACGTTTGAAAAAAGGTGAAAAAATTGATAAATTGCTATATGGTGGATATTCAACTATGTCGCTTGGATATATAGGAATATATGAAATGACAAAAGCAATGAAAGGCGTATCACATACAGATCCAGAAGGACATAAATTTGCAACAAAAGTTATGAAACATTTACAAGAAACAACAGAAAAATGGAAAAAAGAGACAAACATTGGATTTGCATTATATGGTACTCCAGCAGAAAGTCTATGTTATAAATTTGCAAGAGTAGACAGAGAAAAATTTGGAATTATAAAAGATATAACAGATAAAGGATATTATACAAATTCATATCATGTGGATGTTAGAGAAAAAATAGATGCATTTGCAAAATTAGAATTTGAAAGCGAATTCCAAAAAATTTCTACAGGTGGATGTATATCATATATAGAAATACCAAATATGCAAAAAAATATAGATGCACTAGAAGCAGCTGTTAAATTTATATATGATAACATACAATATGCTGAATTTAATACAAAATCAGATTATTGTCATGAATGTGGATTTGATGGAGAAATTATAATAAATAAAGATAATGAATGGGAATGCCCAAATTGTGGAAATAAAGATCATTCTAAATTAACTGTTGTAAGACGTACATGTGGATATTTAGGAGAAAACTTCTGGAATGCAGGAAAAACAAAAGAAATAAAACAAAGAGTTATGCATTTATAATTGCTAAAGAAATTTATAAGTTGTATCAAATAATTTAGCAAAATGAAAAGAGGATAAATAATATGAACTATGCAGATATAAAAAAAGTAGATGTAGCAAATGGCGAAGGAGTTAGAGTTTCGGTTTTTGTAAGTGGATGTAATCATCATTGTAAAGGATGCTTTAATAAATGCGCTTGGGATTTTAATTATGGAGAAAAATTTACAGAAAAAGAAATAGATGAAGTAATAAATTATCTTGATCATGATTACATATCTGGACTTACATTGTTAGGAGGAGAACCATTAGAAGAACAAAATCAAAAGGGATTATTACCATTAGTAAAAAAAGTAAAAGAAAAATTTCCGAATAAGAATATATGGTGTTATACAGGTTTTGATTTTGAAAAAGATGTAGTAGGCAAAATGGCAAAAGAAAATGATACAACAGAAGAGTTACTTAAATATCTTGATGTAGTTGTAGATGGAAAATTTGAAGAAGAGAAAAAAGATTTAAAATTACGATTTAGAGGATCATCAAATCAAAGAATTCTAAATGTACAAGAAAGTTTGAAAGAACATAAATTGGTTGAATGTGTAATTTAAGAGATTAAAAATAAAGTTTTATAATCTTATAAAACTTTATTTTTGATTTGACCATTTAATAATGGTAATAAAAATGTAACATAAAAGAGATTTACAAAGAGTTAAGGGAATGTTAAAATAAAAAAGTATACAAAAGAAATATAATTTTGAGAGGAGAATATCTAATGAGGAAGGATATAAGAGAAAACAATAGTTTAATATCTGGTGTTACATTAATAACACTGGTTGTAACTATTATAGTGTTACTGATATTAGCAAGTGTATCAATAGCTATGTTAACAGGAAATAATGGAATATTAAATAAAGCTAGTGAGGCAAAACTAGAAAATAAGAGAGCGGCTATAAGAGAATTAATAGATACAGTATTGATATCACAAAGAACATTTGATTCTAATGGTGAAGATATAGAGATATTAAATAAAACAAAAGATGAATTAATGAAAAATAATTATGAAAAATTAAAACAGTTTGGCAAGGAAATTGAAATAGGAGAAGTAAATACAAATGAAAGCTATTTTTATGTTATAGTAGATAAAGATGTATATAAAGTATCAATAGGAGGAAGTAAATATGAGACAACACAAAGTGATAAAGAAATAACGTTGGTAGAAGGAGAAATTAAATATACATATATACCATCAAATTGCACAAATGGAAATGTAAAAGTAAAGATAGAATCTAATACAGATAGAATAACAGAATATACAATAAAATATAAAATAGGAAATGATACTACTTGGTTAAATTATTCAACTGAGATAGAACTTGAAAAAAATTGTAATATTTATGCAAAGCTTGTAGGAATAAATGGACAATCTACAGTTGCCACAGGAACTGTAAAAAATATAGATAAGTTAAATCCAAAAGTGTTTACTCCAACAGCTACAAGCACAAATACAACTATTACAGTTGATGCAAGTACAACAGATGCTGAAGCGACATCAGATAATGCAAGTAGTGGAATATATGGATATAGATTTAAACAAGGCAATGGAACTTGGACAGCATATCAAAAAGGTGGAAATTATACATTTACTGGATTAACTAAAAATACAAATTATACAATAACAGTAGAAGCAAAAGATAATGCGGGTAATACAACAACAGGAACAGTAGCTATAAAAACAAAAAATACATATACAGTTTCTTATAATTCAAATGGAGGAACTGGAGCACCAGCAAGCCAAACTAAGATACAAGGAACAAATATAACGTTGAGTACACAAATTCCAACAAGAGATGGATATGAGTTTAAAGGATGGGGAACAAGTTCGAATGCAACAACAATTGCATATAATGCAGGTGATACATATTCTAAAGATTCAGATATAACTTTATATGCCATTTGGGAATTAAAAACAATAACATTTTCAAATGGTATAGAAAAAACTATTCAAATGGCGTATTCAAATGTAAGCATGAGTAATTCTACGAGTTGGACAACTGAAGCTTATGTACCTGCTAATTGCTTGATTTGTATTAGAATAGATCATTATGATGTTGAAAATGGAAGTTTATTTTTAGAAGTTAATCAAAATGGAAGTGATAATTCTATAGACGAAAAGATAACTGGAAATAAAGATTATTATTATACTACATCAACTAATAACACTTTATCCTTAACTTTTACAGCTAAATGTTCTTCTGAATCTGGAGCACATTCATACGGAACTGTTAAAATTGATTATATATACGATAAGAGCAAAAACTTTAACTATATACTTAAATAAGAATAGGAGAAAAATACATATGAAAGATAATAAAAAAAAGGTAATCATAATTGCATTACTAATATTGGTTATATTAGTAGGTATAAAAATTTTAATTGGTAATAACAAGAATAGAAAAAATGTTAATAATGCCAACACAAGTAATGCGGCAATAGATGAAAAGAATGTAAAGACTTTATCTGATGGAACAAGACTAAATAATAGTACAAAAATGCAAGAAATAAAAACAATAGATGGATTAGAGATAAGTAATATACAATTAACAGAAAAAGATAATGTATCAATATTATTAGGAACGGTAACAAATAAAACAAATGAAACAAAAGGGGATTATCCAGTGAATATAATAATATATGATGAAAATGAAAAAGAAATAACAACTATTGGAGGATACATAGGAGAGGTAAATCCAGGAGAAAGTACACAATTAAATAGTAGTGCAACATTTGATTATGCAAATGCTTATGATTTTAGAATAGAGAAGACTAAATAAAAGATATAAATAAAAAAGAAGATCTCTTTGTGAAAGGGATCTTCTTTAGCAATAAGTTAATTTAAAAAGTTGTCTAATAATTGTTTTCTACATAAATTTTCAAAATCATCATTTAAAGGCTCTAATTTAATTTCTTCATTATATTTTCTGTTCAAGCAATGAGAAATAATATAATCTGCAAGTTCGGGATTTTTAGAAAGAAGGGGACCATGTAAATATGTAGCAATTACATTTTTTAAGAAGAAACCTTCTTTTGAATCACCAAACTTATTACCATTTCCAAATAAAACATCTCCAAAAGGAGTATCAATATCAAATGTTTGTCCACCATGATTTTCGAATCCTATTATTTTTGTTTTTTCTCCATTTAAATTTGCTTCTATAACAATATTACCAATACATCTTTTTTTTCTATTCTCAATTGCTTCTGTGTAATAATTAAAAATTTCTAAACCGGGAATAATATTTCCTTCGACACCTTTGTAATATTTTCCAAATAATTGATAAGCGCCACATATTAATAGGAAAAACACACCATTATTTACAGCTTCTTTAATATTGTCTTTGTATTTTATTAAGTCTTTTGCTAATATACTTTGTTCTTGATCAGCACCACCGCCTGCAAAGACTAAATCGTAATTTTTAAAATCAGGTGCTTTATCACCAATAGAATATTTTTCTATTATTGCTTTGTATCCTCTTTTTTCTAAACGATATTTTAACACTTGAATATTTCCATAATCTCCATATAGTTCTAAAATATCTGGATATAGATACAATATTTTAAGTTCTTTCATAACTATATACTCCTTTTAATTATTATTATTTATTAAAATTTAAGATTTCTTTTCGTGTTGGTTGAAGAGAAGTGTAGTTTGCAATTACATATTTTTTATCATTTGTTTTATATAAATTTTCAACTGCTTCATGTAAATCTAAATAAGGTTCTATTTTTAAAGCATCAAATCCAGATGTCTTTATTCTTATTGCTATATCATAAGCTCTAGTTCCAGATGTTATAATTCTTTTTACATTATTTAGATTATCAAAATTAATATCCCAAATCCAAGATACATCAAATCCATCAGCAATATTATCATTTAGCACAAAAAACAAATCTTTTTCGTCATCATCTTCATTTAAAATACGAAGGCTAACATTTGCACCTGTTGGATTTTTAGCTAAATTAATAATTGTAGGTATATTATTTATTTCAATTTCTTCAAGTCTACCATTATTTAAAACGAAAGTTGATAAAGCTTTTTTTACAATTGAAGTTTTAATATTATATAAGCTAACACAAGAAATTACTGCTACGAAATTGTATATATTATAGATACTATTAAATCTGATTTTATAAGTTTCACCATCCACATCAAAACACCTATTTTTTAAATCTACATTTTGAGCTAATTTATAAATTGGATTATCTCCATAGTTACAATTAGGACATTTGAATTTTCCTATATGTGAATATTGATAATATTCATATTCTATACGAGTGTTACAGAAAGGACAGAATTTACCTTCTCCAGCTTCTTTAATATCTTTAGTAGCATATTTATATTTATCAACACTGAAATAATATACATTATTGTTATTTGGATTAGCTTTTCCAAGTCTTGAAACGTTTGGATCATCATTATTTAATATTAAATTTCCATTATAAGTTTTTAAAAATTCATTTATTTTAAGTATTAATGATTCAACTTCGCCATTTCTATCAAGTTGATCTCTAAAGAAGTCTAAAACTACTAATGTATCTAATTTTAAATCTTTAAAAACAATAGGAATATATCCTTCATCTACTTCGAAAACTAAATAATCAGCCTTGATTTTTCCACTTAATGTACAAACTTTTAAAAGAGTAGAAAGAATACCAGTTTCCATGTTGTTTCCTTCAGTATTGCTTATTACTTTTTTTTCAGCAGTTTTAAAAACATAGCCAATTGCATTGTTAGTCATTGTTTTACCATTTGTGGCAGTGACTGCTATTATTGGGCAATTTATTTTGAAATATTTAAAAATATTTGGATTCCAATCATAAGCTAATTTGCCTAAAAAATTACCTCCATTTTTTCCAAAAATTTTTAAAAACAAGTAAATTATTTTCATAATTAATATAATAAAAAAGTTTTTCATAATTTTCTCTCCTTTAATCTTGAATGATTATATCATATGAGAAAACAAAGAACAATAAAATTTAATATTATTATATAAGAAAGATATATATTCAAAATCATCATTTTTAATAAATATATATTCTTTTTAATAGAAATATTAGAAGAATTTTAAAGCTTTGCGTAAATAATTTGTATAAAAATGTTGCATATTTTTAACAATAATAGTATAATAAAAAAAGTAGCATAATAAAATTAAATAGAATGTTATTAAAAAAGAGAGGTAAAAAAATGGATTATTTATATATAATAAGAGAAGCATTAGTATGGATAGTAACAATATTCTGGCTATATCAAATAATGGTAAGTTTATGCTCATTAGTAAAAATAAAAGATAAACCATTACAAGTAAAAAAAGATCATAAATTTATGGCAATAATACCAGCACATAACGAAGAAGCAGTTGTTGGTAACTTAGTAGAAAGTTTAAAAAAGCAAAATTATAACAAAGATTTATATGATATTTATGTAATTGCAGACAACTGTACAGACAATACAGCTAAAGTAGCAAAAGAAGCTGGTGCAATTGTATATGAAAGATTTAACAATTCTAAAAAAACAAAAGGATATGCATTAGATTGGTTTTTACAACAAAAAATCAAAGAAGATGCTCCATATGATGCATTCTTTATATTTGATGCAGACAATATTGTTGATCCAGATTTTATAAAAAATATGAATAAAAAATTATGCCAAGGTGAAGATGTAGTTCAAGGATACAGAGATATCAAAAACCCAACAGATAGTTGGATAACAGCAGGATATGCTATATTCTATTGGACAATGCATAGATTTTATCATTTAGCAAGATATAATTTAGGATTATCACCATTATTAAATGGTACAGGATTTATGGTAAGATTTGATGTTGTAAAACCACAAGGTTGGGATACTGTTACATTAACAGAGGATATAGAATTTTCTTTAAAAAGAATTATAAAAGGTAAAAAATTAGGTTGGGCAACAGATGCTATTGTATATGATGAACAACCAGTAGGATTCAAACAAAGTTGGTCACAAAGAAGTAGATGGACTGTTGGGCATATTCAATGTATAAAAGAATATACTAAACAATTAGCAGTAGCTGCTAAAGAACAAAAAACAATGATGAATTTTGATGGGTTTTTATATATAATAGGAAGTATACCAATGTTTGTATTAACATTAGTGCTATTAGGAACAAACTTTTTAATGTATGCAGGAAATGGTATGACTGGAACAGAATTAATAATAAATATATTAAGATTCTTAGTTCCAACATTTTTATTACCAATAGGAACAGCATTAATAGTAATGTTGTTAGACAGAAGACCAATAAAGCCTATGCTAAAAGGATTAGCATGTTATCCTTTATTTATGGGATCATGGTTGTTAATAAACTTTAAATGTTTATTTAAAAGAGAAACAACATGGGAGAAAATTAACCATGTTAGAAATATAAAAATTGGTGATGTTGAAGAAACTGAAAACACAGAAATAGAAGAAATTGCAGAAAAAGTATAAAAACAACAAAAAAGCTTGCATTTATTCCAAAAATTGGTTATAATATATAAGAAGCATAATTAAAACAGAAGAGTGGGAACAAATCCCACTCTTCATTACATTTATAAATAAAGGAGGAAGAATGGCAAATATAGAAGAAAAAGTAGAAAAATTAGTTAAAGAACCTATAGAAAAAATAGGATACAAATTATATGATGTAGAATACAGCAAAGAAGGAAAAGACTATTTTTTGAGAATATTTATAGATAAAGACAATGGAATAGATTTAAATGATTGCGAGAAAGTAAATGATGCAATATCAAACATATTAGATGAAGCAAACTATATAAAAGAACAATACTTTTTAGAAGTATCTTCTCCAGGAATTGAAAGAATATTAAGAAAAGATAAACATCTTGAAGAAAACATAGGAGAAGAAATAAATATAAGGTTATTTAAGAAAGATGAAAATGGATTAAAAGAATATCAAGGAATTTTAAAAAACTTTGATAATGAATTTATAGAACTACAAGATAGTGTAAAAATCGAACGTAAAAACATATCACAAATAAAAAAAGTTTATAATTGGTAAAGGGAGGAATAAAAAATGAAAAAACAAGCAAAGGAGCAAGCAATTGACAACAAAGAATTAATACTTGCACTAGAAGAATTAGAAAAAGAAAAGGGGATAAAAAAAGAATATTTATTAGAATCAATAGAAACTGCATTAGTTACAGCGTACAAAAGAAATTTTGATTCTTTAGAAAATGTAAAAGTTGTTATGGATGAAAAAACAGGAGCAACACATGTGTTTTCATTAAGAGATGTAAAGAAAAAAGTTGAAAATCCAGAAACAGAAATTACAGTTAAAGAAGCACAAAAAATAAATCCTGATTTAGCAGAAGGAGATGTGTTAGAAACAGAAATAGTTCCAAGGGATTTTGGAAGAATAGCAGCGCAAACAGCAAAACAAGTAATTATTCAAAAAATAAGAGAAGCAGAAAGAGAAATTATATACACTAATTATAATGATAGAAAAGGTGAAATAGTTTCTGGTTTAATACAAAAAGCAGATAGAAATATTGTTATAATGGATTTAGGAAAATTAGAAGGTGTAATGCCAACAAAGGAACAAATACCAACAGAACATTATAGAGTTAATGATAAAATAAAAGGATATGTATTAGATGTAGAAAAAGGTGCAAAAGGAGATCCTCAAGTTATAGTTTCAAGAAGTCACCCTGACTTTGTAAGAAAATTATTAGAATTTGAAATACCAGAAATTTATGAAGGTGTTATAGAAATAAAAAGTATTTCAAGAGATGCTGGAGACAGAAGTAAAGTTGCAGTATATTCACCAGATCCTAATATAGACCCAGTAGGTTCATGTGTAGGACAAAAAGGAGTAAGAATTCAAAATGTTATTAACGAATTAAATGGTGAAAAAATAGATGTTATAGAATGGAATGAAGATCCATCAATATATATAGCTTCAGCATTATTACCAGCACAAATTTTAGCAGTAGATATAAAAGAAGATGAAAAATTTGCGCAAGTAATTGTTCCAGACAATCAACTTTCACTTGCAATAGGAAAATCAGGACAAAATGTAAGATTAGCAGCTAGATTAACAAATTGGAAAATAGATATAAAATCAGAAACACAATTTAGAGAAATGTTAATGAAAGCTAATCAAGAAAGTGAAGAAACAACAGCTGAAGTAGAAGAAAGCCAAGAAGAAGTAGAAGAATAAAAAATAAATCAAAACATACAATTGAAGGAGGTCAAATATGAAAAGACAACCACAAAGAACATGTATGGGATGTAATGCCAAAAAAGATAAAAAAGAATTTATTAGGATTGTAAAAAATAAAGAAAACGAAATAAATATAGATAAAACAGGAAAAATGGAAGGCAGAGGAGCTTATATTTGTGATAATATAGAATGCTTAGAAAAATTAATAAAGACAAAAAGACTAGAAAAAGTATTTGATATGAAAATATCAGAAGAAATTTATGAAAATTTAAGAGGTGTAGTTCTTGATAAATAAGAAAATATTAGGATTAATAGGATTATCTGCTAGAGCCAGAAAAATATCGTATGGTGCAGATAGTGTAGAAATACAACTAAAAAAGAAAAAAGTAAAACTAATAATTGTTGCAGAAGATGCATCAGACAGAACTAAAAATAAATTTATAAAATTATCTAATGAATATAATGTACCTATAATAATATTAGGCAAAATTGATGAGATAAGTAAAACTATTGGTAAATCTAATAAAGCGATTATAGGTATAGAAGAAGAAAATATATCAAAAGAAATACAAAAAATAAATAATGGGGGTGAAGTTATTGGGGAAAATTAAAATACATGAAATAGCAAAAAAACTAGGACTAGCAAGTAAAGAAGTATTGGAAGCAGCTAATAACTTAAAGATTGAGGCTAAAAGCCATCTAAGTGGAGTAAGTGAGGAAGAAGCAAAAAAAATAGAGAAAGTTTTGACAAGCAAAAATATTAAAAAACAAGGAAAAGAGAGAAAAGAAGAAGTGGAAAAATCAACAAAAAAGAAAAGTGCAGAAAATGAAAAAGCACCAGTTATTATTAGAAGAGAAGTTATTATAGAAGAAAATGAAAAGAAAAAGGAAAATAACAAAAAAGAAGAAAAGAAAAGCAATGTAGGTTTTGTAGAAAGAAAACAAAACAAAGATTACAATATTGTTTATAGAAATAAACCAAATAAGCCAATGACTGTAAGTGAGTTATTTGGTTTGAAAACTGAGTCAAAACCAAAAGAAGAACCTAAAAAAGAAGTTAAAGAAGAAAAGGTTGAAAAGGTTCAAAAAGTTGAAACAACTCAAGCGAAAACAGAAACAAAATCTGTATCTGAAACAGCAGAAAAAAAAGAAAATAAACCAACTAATAACTTCCAAAGAGAAAGAAATACAAACAGAACAAATAATATGCAACAAAGAAATCAAAATTCTAACTATAATAACAGAAATAACAATAATAGATTCAATAACAGAAATAATAATGGCGGATATAATAATGGTTACAATAGATCTAATAATAGAAATAATAACACAACAGATAGATTTAATAAAAGACCATTAGATGCAAAAGGAATTGAAAAAAATATTAAAAATATAATGTCAGTTGAAACTGTTGAAAAAGAAAATGTAAGAGAATATAACAGAGGTCTTGATAAACAAAAAAATAATAATAAATTTAATGAAAATAAAAATAACAAAAAATCAAAATCAAGAAGAAACAATAATGAATCAGATTTTGATGAAGGAAAATTAAAAAATCTAAAACAAACAAATAAATTATCTAATATGTTTGATGATCAAGATGGTGGAATGTTAGATTATTATGATTTAACAACACAACGTGGAAGAAGAGGCAAAAAGAAAAATAATAAAAATCAAGGTGAAAGAACAAAACAAAAAATATTCCAATTAACAAAAATAGAGATACCTGAAAGTATAACAGTAAAAGATTTAGCAGCAGAAATGAAGAAAACAACAGCAGATGTTATAAAGAAATTACTTGGATATGGAATTATGGCAACAATAAATCAAGAAGTTGATTTTGACACTGCATATTTAGTTGCTCAAGAATTTGGAATAACAGCAAGTAAAAAAGAGGTTGTATCAGAAGAAGATATTTTATTTGATGATTCTGAAGATAAAGAAGAAGAATTAGAAGTAAGACCGCCTGTTATTGTAGTAATGGGACATGTAGACCATGGTAAAACATCATTACTAGATACAATAAGAAAAACAAATGTAATAGAAGGAGAAGCAGGAGGAATTACACAAGCAATTGGTGCATATAAAGTAAAAGTAAAAGATAGAGAAATTACTTTCCTTGATACACCAGGACATGAAGCTTTTACAGCAATGAGAGCAAGAGGTGCTCAAATTACAGATATTGCAATATTAGTAGTAGCAGCAAATGATGGAGTAAAACCACAAACAGTAGAGGCTATAAACCATGCAAAATCAGCTGGAATTCCTATTATTGTAGCAATCAATAAAATAGATTTACCAGATAGTAATATAGAAAAAGTAAAACAAGAATTAATGGCATATGATTTAGTCCCAGAAGAATGGGGAGGAGACACTATATTTGTACCAATATCAGCTAAAAAAGGTGAAAATATTGATCAATTATTAGAAATGGTATTATTAGAAGCAGATGTATTAGAATTAAAAGCAAATCCAAGAAAACAAGCAAAAGGAGCTGTTATAGAAGCACGTCTAGATAAAGCAAAAGGAGCTATAGCAACAATGCTTGTACAAAGAGGATCATTAGATGTTGGAGATACAATAGTAGTTGGTTCTTCTATTGGTAGAATTAGAGCAATGAAAAATGACAAAGGTAAAGTTGTAAAATCAGCAGGACCTTCTACACCAGTAGAAATTATGGGATTAACAGAAGTTCCACAAGCAGGAGATACATTCTATGAAGTTAAAAATGAAAAAATGGCAAAACATTTAATAGAAAGAAGAAAACGTCAAGAAAGAGAAAAAGCTTTAAATGCAACTACAAAAGTAACTTTAGATAATTTGTTCAGCCAAATGGAAGAAGGAAATTTAAAAGTATTAAACTTAATTGTAAAAGCAGATGTACAAGGATCTGTTGAGGCTGTAAAACAAGCTTTAGAAAAATTATCAAATGAGGAAGTAAAAGTAAAAGTTATACATGCTGCAACAGGAGCTGTAAATCAATCAGATGTAACACTTGCAAAAGTATCAAATGCAATAATAATTGCATTTAATGTAAGACCAGATAATATGGCAAGAGAAATTGCAGAAAAAGATGAAGTTGAAATTAAACCATATTCTATTATATACCAAGCAATAGAAGACGTTGAAGCTGCAATGAAAGGAATGTTAGATCCAGAATTTGAAGAAAAAGTAATAGGAAATGTAGAAGTAAGACAAACATTTAGAATTTCAAATGTTGGAACAATTGCAGGAGGATATGTAATATCAGGAAAAGTAGAAAGAAATGCAAATGTAAGAGTTATTCGTGAAAATGTAGTAATTCATGATGGACATTTATCAACATTAAAGAGATTTAAAGATGACGTAAAAGAAGTAACAAAAGGATTTGAATGTGGTATTCAAATTGAAAATTACAATGACATAAAAGAAGGAGACGTAATAGAAGTTTATATAATGGAAGAAATTAAAAGGTAATTTGTGTTATTTTGACAAATGCTAAAAGTAAACTAATATTTCGAATTAAAAGCTTGAGCAGTACTAGATTACAGATAACCTGTTAGACCTCGAAAATTTTAGTAAGAAATATTAGTTTACTATTAGCACAAAGATGAATGAAGGATGTGAAATAATGAAAAAAAGAACAAGACAAAAGTTTGAAAAAAAAGTAGATATTGAAGAATTAGCATATCGAAAAGAAAAAACTAAAAAACAAAACTTTAAAAAAGAACTTAAAGTAGCTACTAGTAGCAAATTTAGTAAGAAAATGAAAAATTATTCTGAAGAAAGAAGAGCTCAAGAAGCTGATGAAAAAAGAAAATTAGATTATTTAAAAGTTATGGATAAATTAGATAATGAAAGATAAAAACAAAAGGAGGTTCAAATTATGCCTGAAAATCAAAATAGATTAGGTCGTATAGATGAACAATATAGAAAAGAATTAAGTCAAATAATAGGATATGAATTAAAAAATCCAAATGTAACAGGTTTGATTAGTGTAACTAAAGTAAAAGTTACAAATGACTTAAAATATGCGAAAGTATATGTAAGTATATTAAATTCAAAAAATATAAAAGATACTTTATCAGGACTAAAAAAATCAGCAGGTTTTGTTCGTTCAGAATTAGCTAAAAGAGTTAATTTAAGAAATACACCAGAGATTATATTTGAGTTAGATGATTCTATAGAATATGGATCTAAAATCGATTCGATTTTAAAAGAAATTATGCCTAAAAAAGAAGACTAGTTTAAAAGTAGAAACTTTTAAAAACTAATTAGGAGGAATATATTTATTATGACATTAGATGAAATTTTAAAAGAAATAAAAAAAGCAGAAAAAATTGTTATATTAACACATGAATCAACAGATGGAGATGCTATAGGAAGTAGTTTAGCAATGAAATTAATGCTAAAAGAGATAGGAAAAGAAGCAGATGTTATTTTACCTGAATATTCTAGATTATTTGATTTTTTGCCTGGAGCTAATGAAATAAAGGAAAGTTCTGAAATATCAAATTATGATTTGGCTATATCAGTTGACTGTGCGAATTTAAAGAGATTACAAGAAAGAAAATATTTTGAAAATGCTAAGAAAACAGTAGTTATAGATCATCATGGAAGCAATGAAATGTATGGAGATTTAAATTATGTAAATCCTGTTTCTCCAGCATGTTGCGAAATATTAGCAGGGATATTTGATTATTTTGAATTAGATATAACTAAAGATATAGGAACATGTTTAATGACTGGAATAATAACAGATACAGGCGGATTTCAATATAGTGGAGTGAGTTCAGAAACATTTGAATTTGCATCTGAATTATTAAGAAAAGGTGTAGATATACCAGATATTTATAAAAGAACTTTACGTACAAAAACAAAAGCAAATTTTGAGTTAACAAAAAGAGTGATTGATAGAATGGAATTATTAGAAGACGGAAAAGTTACATTTACTTATATAAATATGAAAGATGAAGAAGAAGTTGGAGCAGAACCAGGAGATCATGAAGGTTTAGTTGAAATAGGTAGAGATATAGAAGGAGTAGAAGTTTCTATATTTATTAGACAAAAAGAAGAAAATGCATATAAAGTTTCTTTACGTTCAGGAGAATATGTAAATGTATCTGATATTTGTTTGGTATTTGGTGGCGGAGGACATCAAAAGGCAGCAGGTGCTTTAATAAAAGGTGATGTTGATCAAGTTAAAGAAAAAATCTTAAAAGAGGTAAAAAAAGCATTAAAATGAATGGAATAATAATTATTAATAAACATAAAGGATGTACTTCACATGATATAGTATATAAAGTAAAGAAAATGTTTAATGAAAAAGTAGGACACACAGGAACATTGGATCCAATGGCAACAGGTGTCCTACCTCTACTTATTGGAAAAGGAACACAATGTTCTAAATATTTAATTAATCATGATAAAATATATAATGTAACATTACAATTAGGAGAAAAGACAGATACAGCAGATAGTGAAGGAAAAGTAATAGAAACAAAAGAAGTGAAAGAAAAGACTTTGAAAAAAGAAAATATAGAAAAGATACTTGAGAAATTTAAAGGAAAACAAGAGCAAATCCCTCCGATTTATTCTGCTATAAAAGTAAATGGTAAAAAATTGTACGAATATGCAAGAAAAGGCCAAGAAGTAGAAATAAAACCAAGAAAAATCGAAATTTATAATATAGAGTTATTAAATATAAAAGAAAAGCAAAAACAAATTGAATTTCAAGTAAGTTGTTCAAAAGGAACATATATAAGAAGTTTATGTGAAGATATTGCACAAAGGCTTGAAACAGTAGGATATATGTTAGAATTAAAAAGAATACAAGTAGGAAATTTTAATATAAAAGAAGCAATAACAATAGAACAATTAGAAAATAATATAGATAATAAAGAATTTATTGAAGAAAATTTTATACAGTTTGAAGAAATTTTTGAAAATAAAGAAAAGATAGAGCTAGATGATAGAAAATTAAGATTATTTTTAAATGGTGTTCAACTAACAAGTGACAAAAAAGAAGGTATATATAAAATATATAATAACAATAAATTTATAGGTATAGGCATAGTAGAAAATAAATTACTAAAAAGAGATATTGTTTTATAAAAAATACATGTAATAAAACTAAAAACATCTCATATACTTTATTAAAAAGTATATTGAGGTGTTTTTATGTATTATATTCAAGAAACTGACAAGCCTAATAAATTATTTGAGTTTTTCAATATTATAAAATTGCAAGATGACAAAATCATATTACCAATTAATAATGAGATAAAAGATAAAAAGAAAAGTGAAAAAATAGCTATAAAAATAAAAAATATATTAAAAAAAGCAAATTGTAATAAAATAGTTGTTAGTAAAAAGATATCAAAAGAAGAGCAAATTATGAATTATTTGTATACATATAATTTAAATATTGTAGATGGAAGATGGCTATATGAAGTTATTTCAGATAAGGTACTAGATTATGTTATAAATAAAAAAGATTTAAAAAAAGAAGAAATTCAATTATCGATACTTGTTAATGATTTATCAGATATAATGTTAGATAAAATAAAAGTTTTGGCAGATCAATATAAGAAAATAAATATAGTAACAAATCATATTGAGAAATTTAAAAGAATAGAGGAAGGCCTTTTAAATGAAAATGGAGTTATAATTACAGTTACGAACAATAAAAGAAAAAGTCTTATAAAATCTAAGATAATATTAAATGTTGATTTTCCAAATGAATTAATAAATAAATATAGAATTTGTGAGGATGCAATAATTGTAAATATAAAACATGAAGTAAAAATAAAAAATAAAAGATTTAATGGTATTTGTGTTAATGACTATGAAATAGAATTTAGTGAAAATGCAGATATTGAGTATGACTATAACAAGTTAGATAAATATAAAAATAGTCATATATATGAAGCTCAAATTTATAAAAAACAGCCAATTAATAATATATTGATAAAAATAAACAGAGATAAAGTTAAAATTACAAAATTAATTGCTAATAATATAACTTTCTAGTATAAAAAATATAATTTTTTATTGAAAAGCTTTTCTTTTTTTATAAAATATAATATAATAAGTTTGTCAAATATTAGTTGGCAAGGAGGGTATAAAAATGCCAGAAAATAATGAAAAAAGAGGTAAAAGATCTAAACCACGTAGAGCACAAGAAACTACTAGTAGAACAAATAGATCAAAAGGAAAACCTGTAAAAAAACAAGGAAGTAAAAATAATAAAAAACCAGGAACAAAAAAATCTATAAATAAAAATAAAAAACAACATACAAAATTAAAGACAGCTATAAAAATATTTATTATACTAATTTTATTGTTATGTGTAATTGGTGCAGGTATAGTTGCAGGAATGTTTTTCGGATTGTTTGGTAATGAATTCGAAATAACAAAAGATGAGCTTAAGATTGGAGCATCAAACACTGTTGTTGTTGACCAAAATGGTGCGGTTATTGCTAACCTAAATGGGGACGAAAAAAGAAAAGTAATTACACTAGCAGATATGTCTAATTATTTACCAAAAGCATATGTGGCTATAGAAGATGAAAGATATTACAAACATAGTGGAGTTGATTTTAAAAGAACAGCAGGAGCTATAGTACATACCGTTTTTGGAGGAAGCTCATATGGAGGAAGTACAATCACACAACAATTAGTTAAGAATATAACAAAAGATGATGAATCATCAGGAATTGCAGGAATCTTTAGAAAAGTTAAAGAATGGGCAAAAGCATATCAAGTAGAAAGAATGATATCAAAAGATCAAATATTAGAATTATATTTAAATATATTATTTGTAGGTTCAAGCAATTTGCATGGAGTTGAACTTGGAGCAGAATATTATTTTAATAAAAGCGCAAAAGATTTAGATTTAGCAGAATGTGCTTTTATGGCAGGAATAAACAATTCGCCAAATTCATATGATCCATATGATGAGTCAAAAGACAACTCAGCTAAAATAAAGAAGAGAACATTAACAGTTTTAAGTAAAATGAAAGAGTTAGGATACATACAAAATGATGATGAATATAACACTGCTGTAGCAAAAGTAGAAGAAGGTTTAAAATTTGAAAAAGGTACAGTAGGTGGAGGAACAACATATTCTTACCATACAGATGCTGCAATAGAACAAGTAATAAATCAAGTAATGGAAGAAAAAGGAATTTCTAGACAATTAGCAGAAAACTATGTGTATAGTAGTGGATTAACAATATATTCAACTGTTAACCCAGAAATACAAGCAAGATTAGAAGAAGAATATAGTAAATCAAAATATATAGTAACAAGTCCAAGCAAAAAACAAACTTCACAATCTGGAATGGCTATTGTAGATTATAAAACTGGAAATGTATTAGGAGTTGCAGGAGGTTTAGGAGAAAAAAATGGTGCTGGATGGAATAGAGCAACTCAAATGAAAAAACAAACTGGTTCATCAATAAAACCATTAGCAGATGTAGCACCAGCATTAGAAGAGAAAGTTATAACTGCAGCTACAGTATACAATGATGTAAAAACTGATTTTGGAGGAGGATATACTCCAAAAAATGACGGAGATAAATATAGAGGACCTATTAATATAAGACAATTTATAGAAACTTCTCAAAATATACCAGCATTAAAAATAATGAGAGAACTAACACCTAAAAAATCTATAGAATACTTAGAAAAAATGGGTGTGACATCATTAGATGAAAAAGAAGATGATATATTATCATTGGCAATAGGAGGAATGACTGATGGTATAAGTCCATTAGAGATGGCATCAGCATATGGAACAATTGCAAATGATGGAGTATATATTACACCTACTTTCTATACTAAAGTTGTAGATAATAGTGGAAACACAGTGTTAACTCCAAAACAAGAAACAAAAAGAGCTATTTCAGAACAAAATGCATATATAGTAAAGAAAATAGTACAAGAGCCAGTAGTAGGTGCAAGTGGTACAGCTAAATATTGTGCTATATCAGGAATGGATGTTGCAGCTAAAACAGGAACAACAGATAAAAGTTATGATAGATGGTTATGTGGATTTACTCCATATTATGCAGCAGCTACATGGTTTGGATATGATGATAGTGAAGAAGTAAAAGGATTTTCTAAAAACCCAGCAGGTCAAATTTGGTCTGCAGTAATGGCGGATATCCATAAAAATTTAGCAGGAGCTAGCTTTACAAAACCTAATGGAATAGTAGAAGCAACAGTATGTAGAACAACAGGATGCTTAGCAGCAACAGGCTGTACAGATGTGTATAAAGAAATATTTACATCAGATAATATGCCAGAAAAATGTGAAGGACATGGATCACAAGAATTATGCGCTGAATCTGGAATGATTGCAAATGAATATTGTCCAACTAGAAAAGTAAATAATTATGGAGCATCTATACCAAAAGAAAAATTGAATTTATGGAAAACTATGAGTGGAAGTAACGCATCTGGAAATAAAGTAAATGAAATATGTAATATACATAAAAAGCCAGAAGAAAAGCCTGTAGAAGAGAAAAAAGAAAATACAGTAAAAAATAATACTACAAGTAATAAGACAAATAATACAAATTCATCACCAAATGAAAATGCAACAAATACAAATCCTACACCAGAACAAAATACTACTCCAAATGGAACAACACCATAAATAATAAATTAGAATAAAGGAGATGAGAAAATTAATTTTCTCATCTCATATTAATAAAAAGGAGGATTTTAATGGATATATATTTTTATAATACACTAACAAGAAAGAAAGAATTATTTAAGCCAATAGATGAAAGAAAAATAAGAATGTATTCTTGTGGACCAACAGTATATAAAGATGCAACAATAGGAAATATGAGAACAAATATCTTTCAAGATGTTTTAAGAAGAGTTTTAAAATATAATGGATATAAATTAAAACATGCTATGAATATAACAGATGTAGGTCATTTAGTATCAGATGGTGATGAAGGAGAAGACAAAATGTTAAAAACAGCAAGAGAAGAAAATAAGTCACCGCTAGAAATTGCACAATATTACACAAAATTATTTTTCGAAGATTTAAAATTATTAAACATAGAAACTCCTGAAATAGTATGTAAAGCAACTGAGCACATAAAAGAAATGTTAGAATATGTAGAAAAACTAGTAAATAATGGATATGCTTATGAAACGTCAACAGCAATTTATTTTGATATTAGTAAGTTAGATAAATATCCAATATTATCTAATTTAAATTTGGAAGAGCAAAAAGCAGGAGCAAGAGTAGATATAGATCCTGAAAAAAGAAGCCCTTATGATTTTGCTTTATGGATAAAAGCACCAGAAAATCATTTGATGAAATGGGATAGCCCATGGGGACCAAGCTATCCAGGATGGCATATTGAATGTTCTGCAATGGGACAAAAATATTTAGGAGAACAATTTGATATACATACAGGAGGAATAGATTTAATTCCTACACACCATGAAAATGAAATAGCACAAAGCAAAGGTGCATGCGGCAAAATTCCTGCTAATTATTGGATGCATGGAGAATATCTATTAATTGATGGCGGAAAAATGTCTAAAAGTTTAGGAAATGTATATCTAGTAAAAGATTTTATAAAAAGAGGATACGATCCAATTGTATATAAATTATTTAGTTATTCATGCCATTATAGAAACAAACTAAACTTCACATGGGAAGGAATTGAAGCAGCATCTAAATCTTTAGAAAGATTAAAAAAAGGATATATAGTACATCTTAATGGTAAAGATGAAGTAGACGAAGATGTTATAAATGAATATGAAGAAAGATTTCATAAGGCAATTAATGATGATTTAAATATGCCAGCAGCTATGGGCGTAGTTTGGGAAGTTGTAAGACAAGATAAAAAATCTGATAAATTTGCAAAACTTTTATTAAAATTTGATACTGTTTTAGGTTTGAAAATTGATGAAGAATGTAATAAAACTAAAGAAGAATTGCCAGAAGAAATACTAGAATTAATAGAAGAAAGAAAAAAAGCAAGAGAAAATAAAGAATGGAATAAATCAGATGAATTAAGAGATATAATCAAAGAAAAAGGATATGAGATAAAAGATACAAAAGATGGCATGGAAGTTAAAAAAATATAAATTTAAGGAGGGATTAATATGGCAATATTGTTACCAGGTGGAGCAGGATATATTGGGAGTCATACTGCTGTAGAACTATTAAAAGCGGGAAAAGAAATTATTATAATAGATAACTTTTCAAACAGCAATCCAGAAGTATTAGATAAAATAAAACAAATAACAGGAAAAGAGTTTAAGTTTTATGAATTAGATTATTTAGATAGAGAAAAATTAGAAAAAGTATTTGAAGAAAATAAAATTGAGGCAGTATTAAATTTCGCAGGATATAAAGCTGTTGGGGAATCTGTTCAAAAGCCAATAGAATATTATACTAATAATATTTCTGGTTGTTTGGTTTTGTTAGATGTAATGAGAAAATATGGAGTGAAAAAATTCATATTTAGTTCTTCAGCAACAGTGTATGGAGACCCCCAAAAAGTTCCTATTACAGAAGAAAGCAAAACAGGAGGAACAACAAATCCATATGGTACAACAAAATTATTTATTGAACAAATATTAAAAGATATATATGTATCAGACAATACATGGGATATATGTATATTAAGATACTTTAATCCTGTAGGAGCTCATGAAAGTGGATTAATAGGAGAAGAACCTAAAGGAATACCAAACAATTTAATGCCATATGTAGTAAGAGTAGCATCAGGCCAATTAAAAGAATTATCAGTATTTGGAAATGATTATAATACGCCAGATGGAACAGGTGTAAGAGATTATATACATGTAGTTGATTTAGCAAAAGGACATGTAGCAGCATTAGAAAAATTAGACAAAGAGCAAAACGGAATGTATATATATAATTTAGGAACAGGAAGAGGATATAGCGTTTTAGATATGGTAAAAGCATTTGAAAAATCAACAGGGAAAAAAGTACCATATAAAATTGCACCAAGAAGACAAGGAGATATAGCAACATGTTATGCAGAACCTAAAAAAGCAAGAGAAGAATTAGGTTGGACAGCAACTAAAACACTAGAAGATATGTGTAAAGACTCATGGAATTATATTAATAAACAAAAATAGAAAGGAATTATAATGTTAGATTTTAAACAAGAAATAGCAAAATATATTGAAAAAGTAGTAGATATAGAAAAAAGTGAATTAGAAAAATATATAGAAAAACCTAAAGATGTAATTAATGGAGATTATGCATTTCCATGTTTTAGACTTGCTAAACAATTAAAAAAGGCACCACAAATAATAGCAGAAGATATAAAAGAAAAAATAGAATCAGACATAGAAAAAAGTAAAGAAATAGAAAAAGTAGAAATTGCAGGTGGATATTTAAATTTTTATATTAATAAAGTCTTGATAACAGAAGAGGTTTTAAAAGAAATATCTAAAAGTGATGAATATGGAAAATCTGATATTGGAAAAGGAAAAAATATTGTTATAGATTATTCAGCACCTAATATAGCAAAACCATTTCATATAGGACATTTACGTTCAACAGTTATAGGGGGAGCTTTATATAACATATATAAATATCTAGGATATAATACTATAGGAATAAATCATCTAGGAGATTATGGAACACAATTTGGAAAATTAATTGAAGGATATAAATTGTGGGGACATGAATATGAAATAGAAAAAAATCCAATAAATGAATTAACAAAAATTTATATTAGAATAAACAATTTATGCAAAGAAGATGAAAATGTATTAAATAGATGTAGAGATAACTTTAAAAAGCTTGAAGATGGTGATGAATATTGCACAAAAATTTGGAAGAAATTTAGAGAGCTAAGTTTAAAGGAATTTGAGAAAGTATATGAGTTACTAGGAAGCAAATTTGATTCTTGGAACGGAGAAGCGTTTTATTCTGATAAAATGTCAGAAGTAATAGAAATATTACAAAATACAGGAAAACTACAAGAATCTCAAGGAGCGAAGATTATCGATTTAGAAGACAAAGGCATAAATACACCATGTATAATAGAAAAAACAAATGGATCTACAACATATGCAACTAGAGATTTAGCGGCGATATTATATAGAGCAAGAAATTATGATTTTGATAAAGCATTATATGTAACTTCGTATGAACAAGTATTACATTTTAAACAAGTATTTGAAGTTGCTAAATTATTAGGATTAGATGAAAAATATACAAATGGATTAGAGCATGTTTCTTTTGGAATGGTATTACTACCAACAGGAAAAATGTCAACAAGAGAAGGCAATGTAGTAAAATTAGAAGATTTGTTAAATGAATCTATTCAAAGGGCAAAAAAAATAATTGAAGAAAAGAACCCAGATTTGGAAAACAAAGAAGAAATTGCTAAAAAAGTAGGAATAGGAGCCATTATTTTTAACGATTTAGCAAATAGCAGAGTTAAAGATGAAATATTTGATTGGGATATAATTTTAAATTTCCAAGGAGAAACTGGACCATATATACAATATACATATGTTAGAACACAAAGTGTATTAGAAAAAATAGAAGAAATACCAGAGATATCTAAAATAAAATTAGATAATCTAACAGATATGTATTCACAAAATATAATAAAATTATTATATGATTTCCAAAATGTTTTAATACAAGTAACACAAAAAGAAGAACCATCAATATTATCAAGATACTTAATAGAACTAGCAAAATCATATAGTACATTTTATAATGAAAATAAAATACTTTGCGAAGAAAAAGAATTACAAGAAGCCAGAATATATTTAACATATGCAACAGGAAAAGTGTTAAAAATAGGAAGCAATTTATTAGGAATAACAATGCCAAACAAAATGTAAAAATTTACGAAAAGATTAAAAAAAGGAAGAAAAAGTAAATTGAAACAAGAAAATAAATGCTTTATAGTGAAAATAGAATAAAAACTAATTTGAAAAACGTAGATAAATGTGTTAATATACAAACATAATTTATCTATGTTTTTTTATAGATAAAGTTTGTTTCTAGTATTATTTTAATTCATAATATTTAAATTCAATATATTTTTTTCTCAATAAAAAGTAAGAAAAGTATAAAATTCATAAAAAGGAGGTGAAAATATGACTTTAGAACAATTATGGACAATGACCAAAAGCGAATTTGATAAATTAAATAAAAGAGTAGATGTATTAGAAGATAAAGTAAAAGTAATCGATGATATGAAAAAGAAAGTAGATTTAATTGATGGTATAAAAAATAAGGTTGATCAAATTGATGAAAAATTTGATAAAAAATTCGATGAGATAAATAGCAAATTAAATATAATGTCTAATATTAATATTCCAAAAATATTAGAATATCAAGTAGAAACAAGAAAAGAACTTAATGAAAAAATTGATAAATTGATTTTACAAAATAATTTAGAACATAAACAATTTGCATATCAAATTGCAAAATTGGAAATGAATGAAGGCTTTACTAAAATAGGATAGAAAAATAAATAAAACATAGATAAATTTAAAGAAGGTAACACTTAGAAATACTAAAATTATTAATCGGATTAATAATATAGTTTTTTGTAGTTACTTTCTTTTTTTAAGTTAAATTATTACAAAAACTTGTAAATAGAAACATAAAATAGTATAATAAAACAGAAATAACAAATGAAGTAAAAACGGAGGTATAAAAATGGCTGGAAAGCACTATGAAAAAAAGAAAAAAGAAGTACAAAGCGATAATGATGAAATTCCGAAAGCAATGAAAAAAGAAAATAATAATCAAAAAGACAAAAAGACTAAGAAAAAAGGATTAAAACTTTTTGGAAAAATAGTTTTAGTGTTAGTAATTTTATTAGTACTTATAATAGGATCTATTTTTTTTGCTATCTATAGTAAGTTAAGTAAAATGCAACAAATAGATTTAAATGAAGAAGATTTGGGTGTTTCATCACAAGCTGAAGAAACATTATCAGAATATAGAAATATTGCAATATTTGGTGTTGATAGTAGAGAGGATTCATATAGTAAAGGTAATAGAAGTGATTGTATAATAATAGCAAGTATAAACAATAAGACTAAAGATGTTAAATTAATTTCTGTATATAGAGATACATATGTTCAAATAGAAGGATATGGACTAGATAAAATAACACATGCTTATTCATATGGAGAAGCACCACTTGCTATAAAAACATTAAATACAAATTTAGATTTAAATATAAAAGAATTTGTAACTGTTAATTTTGATGCAGTTAAAGATATAATAGATGCTGTTGGTGGAATATCTATGCCTGTTACAGCAGAAGAAGTTCCTCATGTACCAGGTATAACTGCTGCAGGGACATATAATTTGACAGGAGAACAAGCCTTAGCTTATTCAAGAATTAGACATGCTTCAGGGGGAGATTATAAAAGAACAGAAAGAATGAGAGATGTATTAACAGCAGTAGCAAACAAACTAAAAACTTTCAATATTGGACAATTAAATAATTTTGTTGATACTGTATTGCCAAAAGTATATACAAATATTACAGCTAGCGATATATTTAGTTTGTTACCTAATGCAGTAAATTATAAAATATCACAAAGCATAGGTTGGCCATATGAAACAAAAGGGATAACATTAGATAGATGGTATGGAATACCAGTAACACTTGAAAGTAATGTAACAAAATTACATAAAGAGGTATTTGGTCAAACAGACTATATTTTACCAGATACTGTAAAAGAAATTAGTGATAGCATAGTTTCTAAAACGGGGTATAAGGGACAATGAAAAAGATAATATTAAGAACAATATTGTTAATATTAATAATTTTAACATGCTTAATAATTTTCGAATTTTCTAGTCAAAATGCAAATGATTCAAAAGAAGTAAGTGGAAAAATAACAGAGAAAATAGTAAGTATTTTTTACAATGTGAAACTCGATAAAAACAGAGTAGAAAGTATAGTAAGGAAAATAGCACATTATTCTATTTATACACTATTAGGAATCGAAATAATGTCATTTGTTAGTACTTTTACAATTAAAGAGTTTGATAGAATATCGTTTGCTTTAATTGCAGGAATGATATATGCTATGATAGATGAAATACATCAAGCGTTTGTTTCTGGAAGAGGTGCACTTATAACTGATGTTATGTTAGACACTCTAGGTGTTATTACAGGAATATTTATAAGCTTATTAATTATAAAGTTATATAAAATAATAAAATTAATAAAATAAATTTTATGATGTACTCAATGGAATAGGTAAAAATAGTCTTTTCATTGAGTACATTTTTATATATAAATGCAAAAAACGTAAAAATTTGTTGAAAAAAATATGAAACAGTGATAAAATTAAATAGAAAGTTTTTTTATTTAAAGGGGAATTAAGTTGGAAATTATAAAAAAACGTAGAAATATTTGTTTAAGAATTATGGATATTATAATAATTTTTATAGCCTATTATGTTGCACAAATTATAATTGAAGATAATATATTTTTGAGCAAAGAAATTAATAAATTAGTTTTAAGTACAAGCGTTATAGCTGCAATTATATATGGAACAATTTTACAAAAGTTTAAAACATATAAAAATATTACAAGATATGAGAACGGTAATGATTATTTAATATACGTTTTAGCATGTCTTGTTTCGTGTGCGTTAATGAGTCTCTTGAGTATTGTATCAATACAAACAATAACAGTGACATTAAGGGTGAATTTAATTGCTTCTTTAATAATTGTGACATCAATTATAGGATATAGAGTTGTTATAAGAATGATATTAACAGAAGGATATATAAAAAAGACAAATAATATAAATAAAAAGAATATATTGATAATAGGGGCAGGAGAAGCAACAAAAATACTTTTGAATACATTAAAAGGAAGTTTAAATGATACGTATAATGTTGTAGGATTAATTGATGACAATGCTAATAAGATAGATTATGCTATTTCTGGAAAAAAGATATTAGGAACAAGATATGATATTCCTAGAATATGTAAAGAAAACAATATTGATGCAATATTTTTTGCTATTTCAAATATTTCAAATAAAGAAAGAAGAAAAATATTAGAAATATGCCAAGAAACAGGATGTAAAGTTAGAATTTTACCAGGGACGAAAGAATTAATAAGAAATAAACCTATAATGGAAAATTTCAGAAATATTGAAATCGAAGATTTGCTTGGAAGAGACACTATTAAATTGGATAATAAAAATATAGGAGAATTAATTAAAAATAAAGTAGTATTAGTAACTGGTGGTGGAGGATCTATAGGTTCAGAACTTTGTAGACAGATTATACAATATAATCCAGATAGATTAGTAATGATAGATATATATGAGAATAATTTATATGATATTGAACAAGAACTTAAGTTTAATTATCCAGAAATAAAAATAGATGCAATAGTTGCTAGTATTAGAGATAAACAAAGATTAAATGAAATTTTTGAACAATATAAACCATATTTAGTATTTCATGCTGCAGCACATAAACATGTGCCATTAATGGAAACAAGCCCATTAGAAGCAATAAAAAATAATGTTTTTGGAACATATAATGTGGTTAATTGTGCTGATCAATTTAATGTAAAAAGATTTATATTAATTTCAACAGATAAAGCAGTTAATCCAACAAACGTAATGGGTGCAACAAAACGTCTATGTGAAATGATAGTTCAAGCAAAAAACAAAGTGAGTCAAACAGAATATGCTGCAGTTAGGTTTGGAAATGTTTTAGGAAGTAATGGATCAGTAGTACCGTTGTTTAAAAAACAAATTGCAAATGGTGGACCGGTAACAGTAACACATAAAGATATAACAAGATTTTTTATGACAATACCAGAAGCTGTATCACTTGTTTTACAAGCGATGTCTGGAGCAAAAGGTGGAGAAATATTTGTTTTAGACATGGGAGAACCAGTAAAAATATATGATATGGCTGTTAAATTAATAAAATTATCAGGTTTAGAACCTAATGTTGATATACAAATAAAGGTAACAGGATTACGCCCTGGAGAAAAATTATATGAAGAATTATTAATGGCAGAAGAAGGTTTAGAGCAAACAAAACATGATAAAATTTATATTGCAGCACCAATGGATATAGATATAACTATGATAAATCAAAAATTGAATGAATTAAGTGAGTTATTGGAAACTTCAACAAATGAACAAAGAGATAAAATAAAAACTGTTATAAAAGAAGTGGTTCCAACATTCAAAGAACCTGGAAATGTAATATTGAATAATAAGTAATTACAAAAGAATATAAATTTTTGGCTGTACGAAAGGAAAAAATGAAAATGTTATCAATAATAAGTGGTTTTATTTTAATATATGTAATGTTGTCTCTTATTGGAATACTTAGTAAAAGAAAATCTATTTATGATGGTGAAATTGAACAGAAAAATTCAATGGAAAATAAAAAAGTAAAATTTATTTTTGACGATAAAGATGATAAAAATGCAGATGGTACAAGAGGACATTTGGAAGAAATAGGTATAAGTAATTATAAAAATTCTGTTTATGATAAATATACAAAAAGAGTTATTGATAAAATTATATCTTTTATAGGATTAATAGTATTATCACCAATATTTCTTATAATATTTATTGCTATAAAGATTGATGATCCAGGTCCGGTTTTATTTACTCAAAAAAGGGTAGGAAAGAATAAACAATATTTTAAATTACATAAATTTAGAAGTATGAAAATGTGTACACCTCATGATATACCAACACATATGTTGGAAAACCCAGAACAATATATAACAAAATTAGGTGCTTTTTTAAGAAAAAGTAGCTTAGATGAGTTGCCACAAATATGGGATATATTTATTGGAAATATGTCAATTATTGGACCAAGACCAGCGCTTTGGAATCAAGATGTTTTAATTTCGTTAAGAGATAACTATAATGCAAATGATATTAGACCAGGGTTAACTGGTTGGGCACAAATAAATGGAAGAGATGAACTTGAGCTTGAAACTAAGGCAAAACTAGATGGAGAATATGTTAAAAGGGAATCATTAAGTTTTGACATTAAATGTTTTATAGGAACAATATTTAAAGTTGTTAAAAGTGAAGGGATAGTTGAAGGCAAAAAAAGTAATGAAAAAACAAATGGTAAACCAATTAAAGAAAAAGTTAAATTAAAACAATAAAGGTGGAAACGGTTAATGAATAAAAAAAATAAATATTCTGTTTTAATGTCTGTATATAAAAAAGATTCGCCAGAGTATTTGCAAATAGCGTTAAAAAGTATATATGAACAGCAATCAATAAAACCAGACGAAATTGTTATAGTTGTAGATGGACCTATTCCGGAAAATCTACGAGAAGTATTGGATAGTTTTAAAAAAGATAAAGAAAAAATTGTTAAAATAATTCAACAAGAACAAAACAAAGGATTGGGAGAAGCTTTAAAAAAAGGAACAGAGTACTGCACAGGTGATTATATTTTTAGAATGGATTCAGATGATATTAGTGTTTTTGATAGATTTGAAAAACAAATTGATTACATAGAAAAACATTCAAATATTGATGTTTTAGGAGGAAATATCGCTGAATTTCAAAAATCTATTGATGAAGAAAATAAAAGGTTAAGAGTTTGCCCAATGAATCATGAAGATATAGTTAAAATGGGAAAAAAAAGAAATCCAATGAATCATGTAACGGTTTGTATAAAGAAAGAAGCTTTAGTTAATTCAGGTGGTTATCAAAGTTTGTTATATTTGGAAGATTATTATTTATGGTTAAGAATGATTGTAAACAATTGCAAACTAGAGAATTTAAATGAAACTTTAGTGTTAGTTCGTGTAGGAAATGGATTTGAGGGAAGAAGAAGCACAAAAAAACATATTGAAGGTTGGAGAACATTACAGAATTTTATGAAAAAAAATAAAATGATTAATTTTTTAGAAGCAAAGTTAAATATGATATATATAAGAGTTTTTGTTTCAACTCCGCCTTGGATAAAAAAAATAATATATAAGTTCATATTAAGAAAAACAGATAATATTTAAAAAAGAAAGAGAGAACGTATGGAGAAGAAAAATATTTTTGAAAACATATTAATTATAAGCATTGTAGCAATATTATATATTATACCAGTTTCTACTATTGAAGGTGATAATTATAACATTTTTTACTATACAAGATTAATATTTATAGTATTTTTTTTATTTCTATTTTTAAAAAGACTAAAAATAAGAACACACTATTTAGTTTTTGTGGCGGTATTTTTATTTAGATTTGTTATATATAAAGAAGTGTCATTTAATCTTATTTTATTAACAAGCTGTATATATATTTTTGACTATTTACTAGAAAAAGATATAAATTACGATAAAATAAATAAAATAATTAATATTGCCTCATTGGTGTTTTTAGTTCAAATAATAATAACAATGATTTATAATAAAAAGATACAAACTACCTCTTTAATAGGAGATAATAACTATACAGGATATTTTATTTTTTTCTTATTTATATATTTCTTTTATACAAAGAAAAAAATATGGATTTTATGGTTTACGTTAGCGATGTTTACTTTTTCAAGAGCGACTATAATTGCAGTTTGCATAGTGTTAATATTGGGGATTATAGAAAAAAGCAAAAAAATAGTGATAAAAAAAGAAACAAGTGTAAAAATTGTAGGAACGTTAGTAATATTAGGACAAATTATAATTATACCAATTTCATATATGTTTGTACAGAAATTTAACAATTATGATTATACGTATACTTATGTGCAAGGGTTTCAAAGGTTAAGTAATTTAATGGATAATTCTAATTATTTTAGATTTATGGTAAATATTTTAGCAATAAAATCATTCAGCCCATTGAATTTATTAATAGGACTTAAGGAAAATACATTTGAGGGAATTAATTTTGTTAAAGGGAAGACATTGTTTCCGCATAATACAATGCTTGGATTGTATATTCACTTTGGAATGGTAGTATCGTTTATATACATATTAAAATATATAAAATTGTATAAAAAATGCAACAATGTGAGTACTATACCCATTTATCTAGCTTTGATTACATATCAAATCTTTTTAGGACCATCTTCTTTTTATGGAATAGAATTACTAGTATTTATGCTTGTGATAAAAGGAATAGATAAATATTTAGAAAAAAAGGAGAATAAGTAGTATGAACGTTGATGTATTAATATTATTAGAGTCTAAAGAAAGAGAATTAGAGGGAGCATGCTTATTAAAAGAAGAATTAAAAAATAGAGGTTATAGTGTATTGGTAAAAAGTGTATATCCAAACAAAGAATCATTACCATTTAAATACAATGCCAAAGTTGTTATTACACCATGGGCGTATAATAATAATGATATGAAACTATTTACTTGCTTTTACAAGAATGGTAATACAAAAATTTTAAATTTGCATCATGAACAATATTCAGGAAATAATAGTGAAAATGCATGTTTACCCAAACAACAAGCAAAAGAAATTTTTCATATATCTTGGGGAGAAGAATTTACAAAAGAATTATTAAAAATAGGATGTGAACAAAAAAAGATTTGTCAAAGTGGCAATATAAGATTAGATTTCTTTAGAAAAGAATTTAGATCTATGTCTAAAAATAAAAATGAATTAGCGAAAGAATTTGGGATTGATTCTAACAAAAAATGGGTATTATTTATAGCAAATGGATATCATTTAGCTGATAAAAAGGGAATTTCAAACATGTCTTCTATAGATAAAAATGCTAAGATAAAAGCTGAGGTTTCCAAAAAAACAAGATTAGAATTTTTAAAATATGTTGAAGAATACTTAGCTGAAAATGATGATACTATATTTATATATAGACCGCATCCAGTATATAGTTTCTTGGACATAAATCAGCCAGAAATAAAAAGGTTATGTAAAAAATATCCAAAAAACTTTTTTTGTATATTTAAATATCCTATTAGATATTGGATTATGAATATAGATACAGTACTTTCTTTTCATTCTACATCAGGAGTTGAATGCTATGTTGCTAAGAAAAATTATGTACTATTTAGACCATTTGCTTTTGATTCTAAAATAGATTATGAATTTTATAAAGGTTATCCCTATGTTATAAAAGATTACAATGATTTTATTAAGTATATTAATCTTAAGGAATACATAACAAAAAAAGATGTATACAAAGAATATTTTGAAATAAAAGATAAAGAATGTACATATATTGCAATATGCAATTTTATAGATAAGATAATAAAAGAAGCAGATAGTGATGATAATTGCAATAAAATTAATAAAAAGTGGTATATTTATATATATGCAAAAATGATAATTAAAAAACTAATAATCTTTTTAGCTAAAAATAAATTATTTAAAAAGATTATATTAAGAACTGGGGATACAAGAATTAAGCATATGATTAAGAATGATGATGATTTTATTTCAGATAAAGAAATGGAAAACATATCAAACAAAATAAAAAAAGTCATAGGAGAAAATTAGGTGAAAGATAGATTTAAAAATAGGAATATTACATTAGGGGTATTGATGATTATTACAATAATATCAAAAGTATTAGGATTAATGAGAGAAACATCATTAGCATACTTTTTTGGAACTAATTCTATAGTTGATACATATGTTCTAGCTACTACAATACCTTGTGTTATTTTTGGGTGTTTAGATGCAGTTGCGGTTGCTATTACGCCAATATATATGAAAGAAAAAAATAATAGTGAGGAAAAAGCAAACAAACTATTATCTAATATAGTGTCTTGGGTTTGCGTAATTTCTATTTTATTAATTATACTTTTTGAGGTGTGCTCTAAAAAATTTATTAGTTTATTTTTAATATTTAATGACTCAACAGTTGATATATCAACATTGACTTTGTATTTTAGAATTACTTTATTAACAATATTTTTTAATCCAATAGCACAAATATATTTATCATATTTAAGATGTAAAGATAAAAGTGTTGCGGCACAAATTATTGAATTGGCGATTAGTGGTTTCCAGATATTATTTATAATAATAGCAGGGAAAACTTTAAATACATTATTGTTACCAATAGGATATGCTGTTGCTCATTTTAGTTGTATGATATTTGCATATGTAATATCAAATAACAGATTATCATTTGATATTTCTAAAAAAGAAGAAACTAAAGATGTAGTAAAACTTATATTTCCTACTTTCCTAGGAAATACTATAGCTCAAATAAATGCTTTTATAGACAAGTTATTTGCATCATCATTAGCGAGTGGAAGCATAGCAGCATTAAATTATTCTAATATAATTAAAAATTTGTATTATGCTATATTTACAGCGCCATTAATAAGCATATATTATCCTAAAATTTCTGAATATATTGCTAAAAAACAAAAAGAACAAGCTAAAAAAATGATAACAAATATTATTGTAAAATTAATATTATTTTTAATACCGATTAGCATATTTTCTTATATATTTTCAAAAAATATCATTAGGATTTTATTTATGAGAGGGAATTTTGATGAAACATCGTTAACTATGACAAGCTTAGCTTTTCAAATGTATTTAGTAGGGGTTTTTGCAATTTGTCTTAGAGAAGTTTTTTTAAGATGCTTATATTCATTAAAAAGTAATAAAACAGTTATATATATTACAATGATTAATGTGATTTTAAATGTAATCTTAAATACTATTTTTATAAAAAAATTCCAATATTATGGATTGGCTTTGGCTACTAGTTTATCAAATGTGATTGTGTTGCCAATATATTTTTATAAATTAAATAAAGAGAAGATGTTGGATTTAAAACAAATTAGTATATCCTTGATAAAAACAATAGTAATTTCTGCAATAATTTCTATAATTTTGTTTGTAGTTAAAAATAATATATCATTCCCTAATAATGTATTATTAGAAATAATATATATAGCAATATTTTTTGCTATAGGAACAATTATGTTTGTAAGTATATATTTTGGAAAAGATATATTATTAAATATAAAAAAGAAAGGAAAAATAAAATGAAAATATTAGCTATAATACCAGCTAGAGCTGGATCTAAAGGGATACCTAATAAAAATATTAGAATAATAAATTCAAGACCTTTAATTTATTATTCTATAAATAATGCTATTAACTCAAAATATATTACAGATGTAATAGTAACAACAGATTCTGAACAGGTTAAAACTATTGCAAAACAAATGGGAACACAAATTGTTAATAGAAAAGAAGAGTTATGTACAGATGAAGCAACACTTGACTTAGTTGTCTATGATGCAATTCCTAAAGATACAAAATGGGATTATATCGTAACTATGCAACCAACATCGCCCACGTTAAAAGTAGATACCTTAGATAAAGCTATTGAATATATGATAAAAAATGATTTAGATACACTAATTTCAGCTATAAATAAACCACATCTTTCTTGGGGAGAAAAGGATGGAAAAAAGGTACCTAATTATGAAAAAAGGTTGAATAGGCAGTATTTACCACCATGTTATATGGAAACAGGAGCATTTCTTATTTCTAGATATGATGTTATAAAACCAAATAGTAGAATTGGGGAAAAAGTGGATGTTTTTGAGGTCTCAGAAGAAGAATCTCAAGATATAGATACATTTAATGATTTACATAGCGCATCTACAAGTTTAAATAATCAAAAAGTAGCAATCTATGTTAATGGAAATAATAAGAGAGGTATAGGACATATTTATAGAGCTTTAGAATTAGCTGATGAATTTTTCGTAAAACCAGATATATATTTTGATTATAATCAAACAGATAGAGAACTTTTTGGAAAGACTACACATAACATAATACCTGTTAATGGAATAGCAGAATTATTTGAAAAATGCAAACAAAACGATTATAATATTTTTATAAATGATATTTTAACTACTTCTCTTGATTATATGATAGGTTTAAAAAGTGTTTTACCTAATGCAAAAATTATTAATTTTGAAGATGATGGAGAAGGTATAATTAAAGCAGACTTAGTTTTTAATGCTTTATATAGTACAAGTGTTTTACCACAAGTGAAATCAGGAGAAAAATATTATATTGCAGGAAAAATGTTTTTATACTATGATCCTATAGTAATTAAAGAAAAGGTAGAAAATGTTTTTATTGCATTTGGAGGTGCTGATCCACAAAATTATACAGATAGACTATTGAATATAATAAATAAAGATGAATATAAAAAATACAATTTTACAGTAGTAGTAGGAAGAGCAAAGAAGAATGTAGAAACGTTGTTAAAATATAATGAAAAAGAAAATATCAGAGTTTTGTTTGATGTTACTAATATGCCGGAACTTATGTCTAAATGTGATATAGCAATTACATCAAGGGGAAGGACAGGCTATGAATTAGCAATGTTAGGAATACCATCTATTGCAATGGCTCAAAATGCTAGAGAAGAAAAACATGGATTTGTATGTAATGAGAATGGATTTGGATATATAGGATTAAATCCGGCTGATGAAGTAATTGAAAATAATTTAAAGATGTATCTTAATATGAAAAAAGATACTAGAAAAAATTATCAAAACATACTTCTAAGTCATGACTTGAAAAATGGAAGAAAAAGAATAATGGGGCTTATTAATAGTTTATAAGGAGGTAAAAAAATGAGTAAACCATATTTAATTGCAGAAATGGGTGTCAATTTTTATGACACTGCAAAACAAATGAATATTACACCATTGGAAGCGGCTAAATTATATATAGATAAAGCAGCAGAGGTAGGAATAGATTGTGCTAAATTTCAATCATATAAAGCTAATACAATTGTATCTAAAAATTCACCAGCTTATTGGGATACAACTAAAGAACCAACTAAAACACAGTATGAATTGTTTTTAAAACATGATAGCTTTGGAGAAAATGAATATAGAGAATTGTGCAAATATACACATGATAAAGGAATGGATTTTATTTCAACACCATTTGATTATGCATCAGCTGATTATTTATATGATATGGTAGATTTTTATAAAATATCATCATCTGATTTATCTAATATTCCTTTCATTAAACATATTGGTAAAAAGGGAAAGCCAGTATATATATCTGTAGGTGCGTCATATTTATCAGAAGTTGATGAAGCAATTAGAGCTTTAAAAGAAGTTGGATGTAAAGATATAGTTGTTTTACATTGTGTATTATCATATCCAACAAATCCAGAAAATGCTAATTTGAGAATAATTCAAACTTTAAAGAATACTTTCCCTGATGTTAAAATAGGATTTAGTGATCATGTGGCACCAGACAAAACAATGATGACATTGGCTACAGCATATTTATTAGGAGCAGAAGTAATTGAAAAACATTTTACTTTAGATAAAACATTACCAGGAAATGACCATTATCACGCTGGAGATCCAGAAGACTTTAAAAAGGCAATTGATAATTTTAAATTTATTGATAAAGTTTTAGGAAATTCAGAAAAAACTGTATTAGAATGTGAAATGATACCAAGAAGAGAAGCAAGAAGATCTCTCGTTTTAACTAGAAGTATGAAAAAAGGAGAAATTATTAAAGAAACAGACATAATGGCTAAAAGACCTGGAACGGGTATATCACCTAAATTTGCAGATATAGTTATAGGAAGAGAAATAAAAGCAGATTTGGAAGAAGATACAATTTTGACTTGGGATAAAATATAAATAGTAAAATATAAAAGAAAATTTCTTGAATCGAAAATTATAATATGATAGTATAAAACCATATAAAAAAATGCTAAGGAGAAAAACATGGAAGAAATAGATTTAGTGGAATTATTAAAAATGTTTTGGAGGAAAAAAATTCTAATAATATTGATAACGATATTATTTATAGGTATAGGATATATATATACAACTAGATTTATAACACCAATGTATACCTCAACTACAACATTAGTATTAGCATCAAACAATGAAAAAAATAAATCAAATACTACTTCAACAGCGGCTGAAGTAGCAGTTAATACTAAATTGGTATCAACATATAGTGAATTAATAAAAAGCCAAAAAGTACTAAGTGAGGTAGTTACAAATACAGGCATAAGTATAACAGAGGAACAATTAAAAAAAGAAATAAGCATAGAATCTACTTCAAACACATCACTAATTAATATAAGTGTAAAAAATGAAAATCCAGAAGTTTCAACTCAAATAGCAAATGAAATAGCAAGTGTGTTTACAAAAAAGGTGGCTGAAATATATAATATAAATAATGTTCAAATAGTAAATCAAGCAGAAATTCCACAAGCACCATCAAATATAAATCATAAAAAGGATATTGTTATATTTGGATTAATAGGATTAATAGTATCAATAATATATATTTTTATAGAGAATATGTTTGATACTACGATTAAGTCAACAGATGAGTTAGAAAGAAGTTTTAAATTACCTATTTTAGCTTCAATACCCATGTATGGAAAGATAGCAAAAAAGGAAAAAGAATTAATTGTTGATAAAGATCCAAAGTCTCCTATTTCAGAAGTTTTTAGAACTTTAAGAGCAAATATTCAATTTATGAATACCAAACAAAAACCAAAAGTTGTATTAGTTACATCTACAGTAGAAGAAGAAGGAAAGAGCTGGATTGCTGCTAATTTAGCAGCAACATTTGCTCAAGCAGGAAAACTTACTTTGTTAATAGATGGAGATATGAGAAAAGGCAGACAATATAATATATTTAATATTAAGTCCAAACCAGGAATTTCTAATTATTTATCAGGAATAGTAGAAGATAAAGAGAAAAAAGAGGAAGAAATTAATGATATTGAAAATTATATACAAGAAACTGATATAAAAAATTTATATGCTATACCATCAGGAGATATTCCACCAAATCCATCAGAGCTATTGTTATCACATAAAATGAGAGATGTTATAAAACAGCTAAAAGAACAATGTGATGTTATAATTATTGATGGAACTCAATGCGATTTAATAGCAGATTCACTTGTTTTGTCTAGACTTGCTGATACAACAATAATTACAACAGCATATAAACAAACTAAAAAAGAAAAATTAATAAAAACTATAGAAAAGATAATAAATGTTGGTGGAAAGAATATAGGATTTGTATTAAATAAAGTTCATATATCTGAGAAAAAATATGAAGAGAGCTATTATTATGGATCTACACAAGATAAAAAGAGTAAAAAGAAAACATTGTTATTAGAAGAAGAAAATAATGATATTGCAAAGAAATAGTGTATGAAGATACAATTCAAAATGGGGGAGTATTTAAATAAAAAATGGAAGAATTAGATTTAAAAGAATTATTTAAAGTTATTTGGGACGAAAAAGTTCAAGAAATATTAATTATAGCTATATTTTTAGTACTTGGAATAATGTATACATTTGGCTTAAAAGTGCCAAAGTATAGTGCCTCAACAACACTTGTTTTAGCTCAATCAGATAAAAACAAAGTTACAGAAAACACAATAACTACAGCTGATATAACAATAAATTCAAAATTAGTATCTACATATAGTGAATTAATAAAAAGTAAAAACGTATTAAGACAAGTAAAAGCAAATTTAAATATAGATGTAAATGAAGATGATATAAGAAATAATGTAAGCGTTACACAATTAAAAGATACAGAATTAATAGAAATTACAGTTTTAAATGAAAATCCTATATATGCAGAAAAAATAGCAAATGAAATAGCAAAGGTATTTACAGAAAAAGTTAAAGAGATTTATAATATGGACAATATAAAAACAGTTGATACTGCAGAAAAGCCAACAGCACCATTTAATGTTAATCATCAGAAAGATATCCTTATTTTTATATTTATAGGAATAATTGTTTCTATATTATATGCTTTAATAATTAATATTTTAGACACAACTATAAAAACATCAGAAGATGTAGAAAGAATATGTGACTTACCTGTTTTGGCATCAATTCCTATTTTCGATGTAGGACAACCAAAGAAAAAAGGAGGTAAGAATAGATAATGAAAAAAGAATTAATAGTACAAAGAGATCCAAAATCTCCTATTTCTGAAGTTTTTAGAACATTAAGAACAAATATCCAATTCATGAATGCAAAAAACAATTTAAAAACAGTATTAATAACATCAACAATGCCAGGAGAGGGAAAGAGTTGGGTATCATCCAATTTGGCTGTAACTTTTGCCCAAGCTGGTAAAAAAGTTATTTTGGTAGATGCGGATATGAGAAAAGGAAGACAGTATTCAATTTTTGGAGAAACACCAAGACCAGGATTATCAAATTATTTATCAGGAGTTGGTTTTGAAGAAGATGCAGCTGATTCAAATGGTATATATAATTATATACGTGAAACAGAGATCGATAATTTATACTTAATTGTTGCAGGTGATATACCACCAAATCCATCTGAATTACTAAGTTCATCACAGATGATAGATTTGTTACAAAAATTAAAAGAAGAATTTGATGTTGTAATAGTAGATGGAACACCTAGTCAATTAGTTACAGATGCTTTAATATTAGCTAGATTAGTTGATTCTACAGTTATTGTAACAGCAAGTAAACAAACCAAAAAAGAAGATTTGAAAAAGATTGTAAATAATATTAAAAATATAGGTGGAGATATTTCAGGTGTTATAGTAAACAAAATTCCTATATCACCAAAGAAATATGAACAATCATATTATTATGGTTCAAAAACTATAAAAAGTAATCCAACAAACGTAAAAAAAACACCTTCATCAAGGAAAATAAAAAATGATGAGTTACCTAAAGCACTAAAAAGTCGTATACAAATAGAAAATGGAGAAAAGATTTCAAAAGAAAAGACAAATGAGATTTTTAAACAAATCAATGAATATATGGATTCAAAAAAATAAATACAAATAAATGAACAAAGAAGGAGCAGAAAAAATGATAGACTTTCATTCACATATATTACCAAATATAGATGATGGTTCGAGAAGTATAGAAGAAACATTTAATTTAATAAAAGAAGCAGAGAGTGTAGGATTTGAGGTAATTATTTCTACTTCACATTATATTGAAGGATATTATGAAACAAACACACCAGAAAGAGAAGTATGGATTAATGCCATATATGAAAATTTAAAAAACAAAGATATAAGTATAAACTTATATCTAGGAAATGAAATATATTTATCAGAAAATATAATGGAATTATTAGAAAATGCTAAAGCATCAACTATTAATGACACAAGTTATGTGCTTTTTGAATTGCCAATGAACAATGAACCACTTAATTTATATAATATTATATATGAAATGATGCAAAATAAGTTAGTTCCTGTTTTAGCTCATCCAGAAAGGTATAGTTTTGTACAAAAGGATCCAGAGCTAATATATGATTTGATTGAAAAAGGCGTACTTATGCAATGCAATTATGGAAGTATAATAGGTCAATACGGAGAAAAAGCAAGAATAATAGCTAAAAAGATGTTAGAAAATAATATGGTACATTTTTTAGGAACTGATGTGCATAGACAAAATACAATTTATCCATTAATTCCTACAATTAATAAAAAAATATCAGCTATAATAGGTGAAGAAAAGCTAGAGAAATTAACTACAATAAATCCAAAATTAGCATTGCAAAATAAAAGAATAGATATTGTAGAACCGAATAAAATAGAATTAACATTTAAAGAAAAAATAGAAATGTCAAGTGGAATTGATTTTGATAAAATAGTAAAGAAATTTTTTAGAAAATAGAAAAAATTTTATTTAAAAATCAAATTTAACAACTGAAAGGAAGTAAGTAATATGAGAAAATATTTTGGTACAGATGGAATAAGGAGAATTGCTAATACAGAATTATCACCAGAATTAGTGTATAAAGTTGCAAAGGCAGGGGCATACGTTTTGTCAAAACATTCAGATCACACACCTACTATATTAATAGGAAGAGATACTCGTATATCAGGAACTTTAATAGAAAGCGCAATGGTAGCAGGTTTTTTAAGTTATGGTGCAAATGTTAAATTATTGGGGGTTATTCCAACACCAGCAGTAGCATATTTAACTAGAAAGTTAAATGCTGATGCAAGTGTTGTGATTTCAGCATCACATAATACATATGAATTTAATGGAATTAAATATTTTAGTAACAAAGGAATGAAAATTTCTGACGAATTAGAAGAAGAAATAGAAGAAGTAATGGAATCAGGAAAATTAGAAGAATTGACAGCAGAAAACGAAAAAATAGGAGTTTCAGAATATTGCTTAGATTTAATTGATGAATATGTATATTTCTTTAGAAAGAACCTTGATGATGAAATTGAAAAAAATCTAAATGATAATTTTATTGTTGGAATAGATACAGCAAATGGAGCTACTTCAGTAGTTGCAGAAAAAGTATTTAAAACATTAGGAATTAAATATAAAATAATAAATAATAATCCAGATGGAATAAATATAAATGACAATTGTGGTTCAACACACCTAGAAGGATTGAAAAAATTTGTTGTAGAAAATAAATTAAGCTTAGGAATTGCATATGATGGTGATGGAGATAGATGTTTAGCAATAGATGAAAAAGGAAATGAAATAGATGGAGATAAACTATTAGCTATAATTTCAAGAAGTTTAAAGAAAAAAGGAAAATTAAACAAAGACACAATTGTAGCTACTGTAATGAGTAATTTAGGACTAAACAAATATGCAAAAGAAAATGGATTACAATTATTACAAACAAAAGTTGGAGATAGATATGTTTTAGAAAAAATGCTAAAAGAAGGATATAATTTAGGAGGGGAGCAATCAGGACATGTAATTTTATTAGATTATAATCCAACAGGGGACGGAATATTAACATCTCTAATGTTAATAAAAACAATATTAGAAGAAAAGAAAAAAGCATCTGAATTAGGAGATTTAATAAAATTATATCCACAAGTTTTAATAAATGCAAAAGTAAATTCAGAAAAGAAATATGACTATGAACAAAATAAAGATATAAAAGAAGCAATTGAAAAATTAGAAAAAGAATTTGCTGGAAATGGAAGAGTACTTATTAGACCATCAGGAACAGAACCACTAGTAAGAGTTATGATAGAAGGCGAAGACCAAGAATATATAACAAAAAAAGCTAAAGACATTGCAAAATTAATAGAAGAAAAATTAAAATAAACCAAAGTATAAATTGAAATTATTTTGTAATGAAAATGTAATCAAAAAAATGATATATATTTATTGAAAAAAAGTAAATATAGTGGTAATATATAGTTACGTATAAAAACAAAAGAAAAGAGAGGTAATAATATGATTTTATTTAACATATCAGATCCATTAACATTATTATTGATGGTATTAGCAACATCGTTGTTGATTTTCTTAGCACAAGAAATTAAGAAAAGTAATGTAGCTGCAATTACATTATTTGCATATTTAGGAATATTGGTTATGCATGTAATACAAATATCAACATTATCAGAAGAATTTAGAGAAATGTTACCTGTTTTGTCAAGATGTATAGTAATTGACTTTTTATTTGTATTAATAACATTTTTCTCATATCTATGGGTAGATGATATAGAATCTAAATTTAAAGGTACAAAAAGTATTGATAATAGTTTAGATTGGTTTTGGAAAAAAATTTAATATTTAATTAATAATATAATGTTTTAAAGTGAATGCTGTGGGGACCGACAAGTTAAAGAATGTTATAAAATTTAGCAACAGCTAAATTTTATATACAGACTTTTACGTAGTTGGGGATGAACGTAAAACATTATATTATTAAAATAGTATAGTAATATAGTAAAAACACATAAATATAATTTATGTGTTTTTTTATGCAAAAAAAAATATAAACAGTTCTAAGTATTTGTCCAAAAAGTAGTTATAAATATAAAAATTGAGAATATACATATATATAATAGACTTAAGATGAGGAGAAATATATGTTTAATGTAGCAGTATTAAAAATGAAAGATATAATAAAATATTTTATAGGAATAACTACAATGCTATTAGTAGCAATATGTATAACAAGATATTTTAACAAAGAAACAGATAAAACAAAAGTTATACAAGAAGTAAAAAATCAAGTAAAAGTATTGTCAGAAAATAACATGCTAGAATGTTTTAATAAAGCGTTACCATCATCAACAATAGTTAATGAAGAATATAGTAATATAGCCAATGAAGATGAAAAGATAGAGGAAAATAAGTTATTGCAAGAAGTGCTAAAAACACAAATTAGTTCAATTAGAGGATTAGAAGAGATAGAAGAAGAACAAACACAAAGACAAGAAGTAGAAGTTGCAAATCAAGAAGAAAATAATCAACAAACAGAAGAAAAGGTACAACTTGCACGGAACAGGTCTTTCTACACAAGTAATTACAAATAATCCTATTAAAGAAAATTACAATATAGAATATGGAAAAGTAAAAATTAAAAATCAAACTGATTATGAATTAACACAAGAAATGTTAACTCCAGATGTAAAAATAGATAATAAAAACATATTAATATTTCATACACATAGTTGTGAAAGTTATGCTTCAAGTGAAAAATATCCATATACACCAACAGGAAATTTTAGAACAACAGATTTAAATTTTACTGTTACAAGGGTGGGAACAGAATTAGAAAATCAATTAAAAGAATATAAATATAATGTTATACATAATACCGATTATCATGATTATCCATCATATAATGGATCATATACAAGGTCTCTTGCAACAGTAGAAAAAATGTTACAAAGTAATCCTTCAGATATTATTATAGATTTACATAGAGACGCAGTTGGGGCAAGGAGTGACTATGCACCAACTGTTAAAATTGGAGAAAATGATGAAGCTGCTCAAATTATGTTTGTAATTCGGAACAAATGGACGGAGGATTACCTCATCCTAATTGGAATCAGAATTTAAAATTTGCTATTAAAGTACAAGAAAAAGCAGAAGAATTATATCCAGGGTTATTTAAACCAATAATGCTTACAAAATCAAGATATAATCAGCATACAGGAAAATATGCAAATATTATTGAAGTTGGAGCAACTGGAAATACTCTTGAACAATGTTTAACAAGCATGAAATACTTAGCAAAAGTCATGAATGAAGTTATCCAATAGATGTTTTATAATTAAATTTATAATTTATATTGAATTATAAAATAATCTTTTATATAATAAAATCATCAAAAGAAAAGAGAGGTAAAAATTATGACTAATGTTAAGTTAAATTTAAAAAATAGTCAAATTACAAAAAAAGAAATAGCAGAATATAAAGAAAAAGTAGAAAATATCCATAAAGAATTGCACAATAGAGCAAATGATGAAAAAGACTTTGTTGGATGGCTAGAATTGCCTACAAATTATGACCAAAAAGAATTTGAAAGAATAAAAAAAGCAGCTAAAAAAATAAAGAAAGAATCAGATATTTTAGTAGTAATAGGTATAGGTGGGTCTTATTTAGGAGCAAGAGCTGTTATCGAATCTTTAACAAGCACATTTTATAATATGTTACCATCAAAACAAAGAAAAAATCCAGAAATATTATATGTTGGGAATAATTTAAGCCCTAATTATATAAATGAATTAATTGAATATATAGGAAATAAAGATTTTTCAGTTAATGTTATCTCAAAATCAGGAACAACAACAGAACCGGCAATTGCGTTTAGAATTTTTAGAGAAATATTAGAAAATAAATATGGAATAGATGAAGCAAGAAGTAGAATTTATGCAACAACAGATAAAGAAAAAGGGGCATTAAAAACATTAGCAGAAAATGAAGGATATGAAAAATTTGTAGTTCCAGATAATGTTGGTGGAAGATATTCTGTTTTAACAGCAGTAGGATTACTTCCAATAGCAACAGCAGGAATAAATATAGATAAATTAATGGAGGGAGCAAGAATAGCCCAAGCTAGATATGATGATCCAGATATAAAATATAATGAATGTTATCAATATGCTGTAGCAAGAAACATTTTATACAAAACAGACAAAAATATAGAAATATTAGTTAATTATGAACCAAAAATGCATTGTTTTACAGAATGGTGGAAGCAATTATTTGGAGAAAGTGAAGGAAAAGATAAAAAGGGAATTTTTCCAGCAGGAGTAGATTTTACAACAGATTTACATTCTATGGGACAATATATTCAAGAGGGAAGAAGAAATTTATTTGAAACAGTAATATCAATAAAAAATCCAAATTCAGATATAAAAATAAATTCAGATGATGACAATTTAGATGGTTTGAACTATTTGGCAGGAAAAAGTCTAGATTATGTGAATAAAAAAGCTATGGAAGGAACAATAAAAGCACATGTATCAGGAAATGTTCCAAATATAGAAATAGCAATAGACAAATTAGATGAAGAAAATATGGGAGAATTGATATACTTTTTTGAAAAAGCATGTGCTATGTCTGGAATGATTTTAGGAGTTAATCCTTTTAATCAACCAGGAGTAGAAGAATACAAAAAAAACATGTTTAAACTTTTAAAAAAACCTGGATATTAAAAGTAATATAACAAATTGAAGATAATTAAAAAATAAGATTATAATAATTAAATTATATTATAGTCTTATTTTTTTCTTGAAATGGAATATAAAAAGTGCTAAAATGAAAGATATAATATTTTTAGAATAAGAGGTATAAAATGATTTACAAAGAAAAATTCAAGTTAGGATTAAAAGATATAGGAAAAAATAATAAAATAAAAAATAGAGCTATATTAGAATGCTTAGAAAATATTGGGGCATATCATTCAGATATAGCAGGATATGGAGCAAATGATGCTAAAAGAACAAAGGTATCATGGATTTTATTAGAATGGGATTTAAAAGTTATAGAAAGACCTACATATGGAGATGAAATAGAAATACATACATGGGCTAGAGGAATAAATAAGTTTTTTACTTATCGTGATTATGAAATATATAATAACAACAAATTATGTGCAATAGCTACATCAAAATGGGCATTAATAAATATTGAAACTGGAAAATTATTTAGATTAACAGAAGAAATAATTAATAGTTATAAACCAGAAGAAAAACATGTATTTCCAAGTAAAAATATAGAAAAAATAGAAATACCAGATGATTTTGAAAAAATGTTAGAATATACAGTAGTAAGAAGAGATATAGATTTAAATAAACATATGCATAATTTATATTATCTTGATTTAGCATATGAAACTTTACCAGAAGAAATTTATGCAAAAAGACCATTTGACAATGTAAGAATAACTTATAAAAAAGAAATAAAATTAGGAGATTGTATTTGTTGTGAATATGCAAAAAAAGATGATAAAAATATAGTTAAAATAAAAAGTAAAGATGATAAAATTTTACATGCTGTAATAGAACTATATTAGGCTATATAAAGGTTTGAAGTAAAAAATAAATTTAAAAAATGCAAACAAAAATCAAAAATATGTTTGACATTTTTTTGTTTGTATGATATGATGTTGGAAAATAAGGGAAATGGAGTGAAAAATATGCCAAGAAAAAACAAACCTGAATTAAATAAAAGAGAAAAAGCAATATTAAAATTTATTGAAAAGCAAATAATGACACAAGGATATCCACCATCAGTAAGAGAAATTGGAAAAGCAGTAGGATTAAGTTCAACTGCAACTGTACATGGATATTTAGCTAAATTAGATGAAAAAGGATATATAAAGAAACAAGATAAAAAAGGAAGAACATTAAGACTATTAAAAGGTGGAACAGGCGAATCAAAAACAACATCAAGTAAAGATTTCTATACACAAAAAGAATTAGTTGAAGTACCAATAGTTGGTAGAATAACAGCAGGAGAACCAATTTTAGCAGTAGAAAATATTACAGACACATTTCCAATTCCTATAGATTTTGTAGGCAATTCAGAGAGCTTCATGCTTACTGTAAGAGGAGAAAGTATGATAGAAGCTGGTATTTTAGATGGAGATTACATATTAGTAAAAAAACAAAATACAGCAAATAATGGGGAAATAGTTGTTGCATTAATAGGAGATGAAGCTACAGTAAAAACTTTTTATAAAGAAACTGACCATATTAGACTTCAACCAGAAAATAGCACAATGGACCCAATAATTGTACCTACATGTGAAATATTAGGTAAGGTTGCAGGAGTTTTTAGAAAAATGTAACAATAAAATATCCAATAAAATTCGTATAAAATAAAAATAAATTCACAAAAAATTTACAAAAAAGTAATTGACAAAAGATACTATGTCAAATAAACTGATATAGTGTCTTTTATTTTCATATAATAGAAATTAATAGTTTCTAATGTTTTAATTCAAAATATTAGTTTATTATTTATATAGGAAAAATAAAATTTAATTAATAAAATAATGAAAAAGAAAGGAGATATCATGTTAAAAGTTTTAAAAAATTTAAAGAAATCTTTTTTTTCAGTTATAATAATTATTGCATTATTATGCTTACAGGCAGCTGCAGATTTAGCATTACCTGATTATACATCAAAAATAGTAAATACAGGTATTCAATCAGGAGGAATAGAAACAGCTGTACCATATATTATTTCAAAAGAAAATATGGATATAATATTATTGTTTAATAAAGATAACAACATATTAAACAATTATACTTTAATTGAAAACGAACTAAATAAAGACCAAGAAAAGATTGTAAAAAAATATCTAGGAAAAGACTATAAAATAGAGCCAAATACGATATATATATTAAATGATATAAAAGATGATAAAAAACAGGAACTTTCATCAATTTTGGCAACACCACTTATGGAGATGTTAACTATTAAAGATGAACAAACAGCTAGTCAAATGAAAGAGAAAATTTTATCAAATATGCCAGAACAACAAAAAATATATATACAAAATATGAGTTTAATAGAAATAATAAGAAATATGCCAGAAGAACAGAGAACTCAATTGTTAGAACAATTTTCAGAGAAAATAGAAAATATGGCAGATTCAATAAAAGAACAGGCTGCTATATCATCAGTAAAAGAAATATACAAAGAATTAGGAGTAGATACAGATGCGCTTCAGAATAATTATATAATTTTGTCTGGAATAGAAATGCTAGAAGTTTCTTTAGTTAGTATGGTTTCTGCTGTATTAGTTATGTTATTTTCTTCTAAAGTTGCAGCAAAATTAGGAAAAACTTTAAGAGAAAAGGTATTTACTAAAGTGTTGACTTTTTCAACAGAAGAATTAAATAAATTTTCAACAGCTTCTTTAATAACAAGAAGTACTAATGATATACAACAAATCCAACAATTAATAACAATGTTATTTAGGGTTGTAGTTTATGCACCTATTATAGGAATTGGTGGATTTATAAAAGTATTAACAAATACAGATAATTCAATGGCGTGGATAATTGGAGTAGCAATACTTGCAATTCTATTTGTAGTAGGTACTTTATTTATTATAGCTATGCCTAAATTTAAAAAATTGCAAGAATTAACAGACAAACTAAACTTAGTCTCAAGAGAAATTTTAACAGGGCTACAAGTAATAAGAGCATTTAATAAAGAAAAATGGGAAGAAAATAGATTTGATAATGCAAACAAAGATTTAACAAAAACAAATGTATTTGTTAATAAAGCAATGTCAATGATGATGCCATTATTAATGCTTATAATGAATGCAATTACAGTATTAATAATTTGGCAAGGTGGACATAGTGTTGATGAAGGATTATTACAAGTTGGAGATATGATGGCATTTATTCAATACACAATGCAAATTGTAATGAGTTTCTTAATGATATCAATGATATCAATTATGTTGCCAAGAGCTTCTGTTTCAGCAAACAGAATTAATGAAATAGTAGATACAATACCAAAAATAAAAGATAAAAACGATACTAAAAAATTTAATCCTAATAAAAAAGGATTAGTAGAATTTAAAAATGTATCTTTTAGATATCCTGATGCTGATGCAGAAATATTAGAAGATATTAATTTTACAGCAAAACCAGGAGAAACAACAGCTATTATTGGAAGTACAGGAAGTGGAAAATCAACAGTTGTTAATTTAATACCACGTTTTTATGATGTTACAGGAGGAGAACTTTTAATAGATGGAGTAAACGTAAAAGATGTTTCTCAAAAAGATTTAAGAGATATTATAGGATTTGTACCACAAAAAGGAATATTGTTTTCAGGTACAATAGAGTCTAATATAAAATATTCAGACGAAAATATGTCTGACAAAAGAATGATTGAAGCAGCAGAGATTGCACAAGCAACAGAATTTATTGATTCAAAAGAAAACAAATATAAAGATGCCATAGCACAAGGTGGAGGAAATGTATCTGGAGGACAGAAACAACGTTTATCAATAGCAAGAGCAATTGCTAAAGATCCAGAAATATTTGTTTTTGATGATAGTTTTTCTGCATTAGATTTTAAAACTGATAGTAAATTAAGAGAGGCTTTATCAGAAAAAACGGAGAATAAAACAGTAATTATAGTTGCTCAAAGAATTAGCACTATTTTAAATGCGGATCAAATTATTGTATTAGATGAAGGAAAAGTTGTTGGAATAGGGAAACATGAAGAATTAATGAAAGATAATGAAACATATAGACAAATTGCTTTATCACAATTATCTGAAGAGGAATTAAACTTAAATATAAAAGAAGAAAAAGAAAATGGAAAGGAGGAATAACATATGCCAGGACCAATGGGAGGACCAGGTGGAGGAGCGTCTACACCAAAAGCAAAAAATTTCAAAGTAACAACTAAAAAATTAATAAATAGTTATTTATCTAAATATAAATTTGCTTTAATAATAGTTTTTGTATTTGCAGTTGGAAGTGCAATATTTAATATTGTTGGACCTAAAATACTTGGAAATGCTACAACGGAAATTTTTAATGGATTGATTAGTAAAATATCTGGTGGAGCAGGTATAGATTTTGGAAAAATAGGACAAATATTATTAACATTATTAATTTTATATATTGTTAGTGCCATATTCTCTTTTATTCAAGGTTTTGCTATGACAAATGTTGCACAAAAAATAACATATAAAATAAGAAATGATGTAGTAAGTAAAATAAATAAACTTCCAATGAAGTATTTTGATAAAAGAACACATGGTGAAGTTTTATCAATAGTAACAAATGATATTGATACATTAGGAATGAACTTAAACCAAACAATTACAGAAATTATAAGAACAGTATGTATGTTAATAGGAATAATGATAATGATGTTATCTATTAGCTGGGAGATGACATTAATATCAATTGTAATACTTCCTATAGCTGGAATTATAGTAAAAAATATTGTTGGTAAATCACAAAAATATTTTCAAAAGCAACAAGAATATTTAGCACATGTAAATGGTCAAGTAGAAGAAGTATATAGTGGACTTAATATTGTAAAAGTATTTAATGCAGAAGAGAAGACAATACAAAATTTTGAAAAAGCTAATAAAGAATTATATAATTCAGGTTGGAGATCTCAATTTCTATCAGGGCTAATGTATCCGTTATTAAATTTCCTTTCTAATATTGGTTATGTGGGAGTAGCTGTAGCAGGAGGATATTTAGCTATAAATGGAACAATAACAGTTGGAAATATTCAAAGTTTTATACAATATAATAAGCAATTTACAAACCAAATAGGGCAAATTGCTCAAATTTCAGCAACATTACAAGCAATGGTAGCTGCTGCTGAAAGGGTATTTGAATTTTTAGAAGAAGAGGAAGAAAAAGAGTTTGATAATAACATCCAAACAACATCAAAATTAAAAGGAAATGTTGAATTTAAACATGTACACTTTGGATATGATAAAAACAGAACAATTATAAATGATTTTAATAGTAGCATAAAAGAAGGACAAAAAATAGCAATTGTAGGTCCAACAGGAGCTGGAAAGACTACAATGGTAAAATTATTAATGAGATTTTATGACGTTAATTCAGGAGAAATATTAATTGATGGGCATAATATTAAAGAATTTAACCGTGGTGAACTTAGAAAAATGTTTGGAATGGTATTACAAGATACATGGTTATTTGGTGGAACAGTAAAAGAAAATATTAAATATGGAAAAGAAGATGCAACAGATGACGAAGTAATAAGAGCAGCTAAGGCAGCTCATGTACATCATTTTATAAAAACATTACCAAATGGATATAATTCTGTATTAAATGAAGATTCAAGCAATGTATCAGCAGGACAAAAACAATTACTTACAATAGCTAGAGTTATCCTAGCAGATCCTAAAATATTAATTTTAGATGAAGCTACAAGCTCAATAGATACAAGAACAGAAATACAAATACAAAAGGCAATGGATAATCTAATGAAAGGTAGAACAAGCTTTATAATTGCACATAGATTATCAACAATAAAAAATGCTGATTTAATATTAGTTATGGATCATGGAGATATTGTAGAACAAGGAAAACATGAAGAATTACTAGAAAAAGGTGGATTTTATTCAAATCTATATAATTCTCAATTTGAAGATTGTGATGATGAAGTGGAAAAATAAAACAACACCATATCTATTATGGGTATTACTTGCATCATATCTAAACCTGGCTATTTATATTTTAAACAAGTAAATATTATGAAAACCATATTTACAAACAAGTAAAAAAATAGTATAATATATATTATGTATGTTATTATACTATTTTTTATTTTCGCATCAAGGAGGTATCTTTTTATGGAAGAAAGAGAAAAAAAGGAGAATAAAAAGGTTCGGATAATGACTGTTATTGCATTAACTTTGATAATTGTTTTGGGAGCTATTATGTGCTTATTAGGAAGCAAAACAAATAACAAAGTTGAAGATGTATTAAAGTCCCAAAATTCAAGCAAAGCAGCAAGTCAAAAAACAAATAACAAAGCAAAACAAACCCAACAGCCAACAAGTAGTCCTACTAATACACCTAATCCATATAAATATGAAAAAAAGATAACATATGAAAAAGGAAAGTTATTAAGTAGTCATACGATTTCCAAAGGATGGTCTTCACCAAATCGGAATACGAATATGAAGGTCGCTGGAAAGATTATTAATGGAAAAGGAAACAAAGGTTATATATTAATGCCTGGGAAAACTTTTTCATGGCTGAAAGTTGTAGGAAATACAACTAAAGAAAAAGGGTTTAAAGTAGCTCCTGTTATTGTAAATCGTAGACATGCTGAGGGCTATGGTGGAGGAGTTTGCCAAGTAGCAAGTACGCTAAACAGTGCTATTGTAGATGCAAACTTGAAAACACAAGCTCTTAAACACTCGCTTCCTTCCAGTTACATAGGTCCAAATGATCATGAAGCAACAGTTTCGTATGATTCTGGAAAAGATCTATCGTTTAAAAACACTTTTAAATTTCCAATTAATATAAAAGTGAGTACAAACAAAGGATCTGTAACTGTAAAAGTTTTCAAAATGAAAAAGAAAACTAGAGTAATTAAAGTGAAAAACGATGCCGTAGACAGATGATTTAAAAAGAGCAATGTTGGTTATATAATTATGCCAATATTACTCTTTTTTATACGCTATAGTCAATCAGCTTGACATCATACATGGCCATATGATAATCTCAATTTATAAAAAATAAGGAGTTTGGAAATGAAAGAAATGAAATATTTAGAGGCTACTGAATTTGATAATATAAAAGAAATTATTTATAATTCAGCAGAAAAATATAAAAATAATACTGCATTTATATTAAAAACAAAAGAAGGGAAGAAAACCAAATATACAAATATAAGTTATAGAAAACTATTAGAAGATATCAATGCATTAGGAACTAAATTTTATGATTTGGGATTTAAAAATAAAAGAGTTGCTATAGTTGGTAGAAATAAATATGAATGGGTACTTACACATTTAACAAATTTATTAGGAGGCATTGTTTCAATACCTTTAGATAAAGAATTGCAAGTAGATGAACTAGAAAGTTGTATTCTAAGAAGTAAAGCAGATGTTGTAGTGTTTGATGAAAAATATATAGAAAATATAAAAGAAATACAAAGTAGAAAAAATGTTAAAGCGAATCAGTATATATGTATGAATGAACTTGAAGGATATATAGATATACAACAATTAAAACAAGAAGGATATGAATTAATAGAAAAAGGAAATAATGAATATATAAGTTCAGAAATTGATTCTGATAAAATGAGTATATTATTATTTACTTCAGGAACAACATCAAAATCAAAAGCTGTTATGTTATCTCAAAAGAACATAGCTTCAAATGTATATGCTATGCAGTTGGTAGAAAGATTTTATGAGACAGATGTAAATTTAGCTTTTTTACCATTTCATCATATATTTGGTTCAACAGAAATGATAGTTATGTTAGCATTTGGATTAGCAACAGCATTTCCAGATGGATTAAGATATGTAGCACAAAATTTAAAAGAATACAAAGTATCAGTATTTGTAGGAGTTCCTTTATTAGTAGAAGCAATTTACAAAAAAGTTGAAAAAGGAATAGAAAAACAAGGGAAGACAGCAACAGTAAATTTTGCTAAAAAGATTAGTAATTTATTGCTGAAATTACATATTGATGTGAGAAAAAAACTATTTAAACAAATATTAGATGAATTAGGCGGGCATATGAGATTTGTTATATCAGGTGGAGCTCCTTTAGATAAGAGAGTAGCTAAAGGATTTAATGAGTTGGGTATCGAATTAGTTCAAGGATATGGATTAACAGAAACTTCTCCTGTTATAGCAGCGGAAAATTATCAAATAAAGAAATGTGGATCAATAGGAATTCCTATGCCAAATGTAGAAATAGAATTTGAAAACAAAGATGAAAAAGGAATAGGAGAATTAAAAGTAAAAGGTCCAAATGTAATGTTAGGTTATTATGAAAATGAAGAAGCAACAAAACAGGTTTTGAAAGATGGATGGTTTTATACAGGTGATTTAGGATATCAAGATAAAAATGGATATTTATTTATAACAGGTAGAAAAAAAGATATGATAGTATTGAAAAATGGCAAAAAGGTATTCCCAGAAGAATTGGAAGTTTTAATTAATAGGCTTGATATAGTAAAAGAATGCATGGTATTTGGAATGCCAAATGAAAGTAATAAAAATGATGTTAAACTTTCTGTAAAAATAGTATATGATAAAGATGTAGCAAAAGAAAAATATTCAAATAGTTCTGAAAAGGACTTAGAACAAATGGTATGGGAACAAATAAAAGAAATAAATAAAACATTTCCACCATATAAATATATTAAAAATTTGATTTTTACAGATAAAGATCTTATAAAAACAACAACTCAAAAAATCAAAAGAAATGAGGAGTTAAAAAATATTCTAAAAGATAAAAATAGTAATTAAAAATTATTTAATGCAAATATATAATAGATAAAAAATAAAGGAGATTTAAAGTGCTTTTAAATTTCCTTTATTTTTAAATTATATTTATCTTCAAAAACTTTTTTCTTGGCAATATATTCTTTTGTTTTAAATCCTTTTACATCAATTACTTCTGTTGAGTTATCTTTATTAAAAACAATAAAATCTGCTTTATATTTTAAGCCTGGTGCTAATATAAAGATTGGTTGTAAGCAAAATCCGTTAATTTCTTTTGCTTGTAACCTAAGTTTTAGTTCACAGTAATAATCTGCTTCTTTTTGGCTATCAAAAGTATGGCCATCAACAGCTACTTTATTTGCTCTATATTTACTTTTTCTTTTAGTACCATTTGTAAATTCTTTATAATCTTCTACACTCCAATGTTCCATAAAATCTTCTCCTATGTTAAATTACTAATTGATATTATATATAAAAAGTAAAAAAACTTCAAGAGAAATATACTTTAAGTTTGATTTTCTATACATTAATTAAAAAAATTCTAATTTGAGCTAGGGAAAAGATATATCTTTTTCCTAACTTTTAATAACTAATATAAAAAAATAAATTTGTATCAAATAATAAAAGAATATCATAAAATACAAAGAGGTGTTTTTAGTAATGATAAAATATGAAGAGTTAAATCAAATGCTGGTAAGAAATAAAAAAGTTCCATATCCACCAGTACCTAATCTTTATCAAAATAAAAAATATGCAAATTTAATATATGACAGTTTTGCAGGAGAAGAAGGAGAATTAACGGCAATTACGCAATACATTTATGAACATATAGATTTGAAAGATAAAGAAGATGTTAGCAAAATTTTATTAAGTATAGCTATTGAAGAGATGAGACATATAGACATGTTAGGAGAAATTTTAATAAATTTAGGAGAAAAGCCAATTTTTAGAAATAGTAACCAAAATCAGTGGACTGCAAAAAATGTAAAATATAAAATAAGAGATTTAAAAGATGCAATGAAAATAAATATTGCTTCTGAGGAAGCGGCAATAAGAGGGTATAGGCAATTAATGAGATATACTAATAATATGTATTTAAGAAGAATATATGAAAGAATCATATTAGATGAAATGACACACTTGGAAATATTTAAAAGGATTTTAGAAAAATGTGACTAAGGGGATGCGCCCCTTAGTCATTTGTTATTTGTAATATTAAATTTTCTTAAATAACCAATTCAATATTACAAAATTTATGGTAGAAATAATTAAAATTCTTATAACAGTAGAAGAGATATTTGATAGAGGGACAATATTAAAGAAAAATCTAAAAACAGTTAATCCTATAACAAATATCAAAATCATTATAATTGCAAGAACTAACCTGTAAATAGAAAAATGTAGTTTCGTATCCTCACTTTTTTTAGTTGGGATAAATGTAAGTAAAAGCATTAATCCACATATACCAGTTGAAATTACACATAAGCTTGAAAAATATTCTTCTTCAATAATATTATACTTTTTTAATAATGCTAGTGAGAAGATATTAATAACAGCTGTTAATCCTGTAGGCAAAGCTTTTGATATTATATTTTTTAAAAAGTTACCTTTAATTCTTTCTTTATTAGGTTCTAAAGCTAACATAAAAGAAGGGATACCTATTGTTACTAAACTTATTAAACTAAGTTGAATAGGAATAAAAGGATATTCTTCTTTCATAAAAATAAACATTAAAGCAAGTAGGGAAGAATATATAGTTTTTACCAAAAACAATGAAGCTGATCTTTGAATATTATTAATTGTTCTTCTACCTTCTGCGACTATTTTAGGCATAGAGCCGAAGTTGGAATCAAGTAATACAATATTAGAAATATTTTTTGTTGCATCACTTCCATTTGACATTGCTATACTACAATCAGATTCTTTTAGAGCTAAAACATCATTTACGCCATCACCAGTCATTGCAACTGTTTTTCCATTTTCTTTCATAGCTTGTACCAATTGCTTTTTTTGAATAGGAGACACTCTGCCAAAAATGCAATAATTATCAACAATTTCATTTAAATTGGTATTACTTTCTAATGCTGACATATCAATATATTTATCGTATTTTTTAATACCAACTCTTTTAGCAATTTTAGAAACAGTAATAGGACTATCACCAGAAATTATTTTAATATCAACATTTTGTTTATAAAAATATTTGATAGTATTAGAAGCATTTTCTCTTATTTTATCTAATATAAAAACATACCCAATTAACTCAATATCATTTGGTAAGTTATTTTTTGAATTGAAATTTTCTTTACTATGTGCTAAAACTAAAACACGATAATTTTTTGAATAATCATTAATTTCTTTTTCATATTTTGCAAAATCTTCTTTCAAAACAAATTCAGGTGCACCAATAATATATGTACCTACATCTTTAAAATTAATTCCAGACCATTTAGTTTCAGAAGAAAAAGCTACTTTTTTATTAGGAATAAATTCATGAGTAATATTATTAAAATAATCCTTAATAGCCATAATAGTTGAATTTTCATCTTCTGAAAATTTAGCTATGTTTGATAAAATATTTTTCATATTATTATTATCATTTGCAACTGAAATGAATTTTTTTACTTCCATTGAACCTTCTGTAAGAGTACCTGTTTTATCTAAGCATAAAGTATCAACTCTTGCTAGAGCTTCAATGCAATATAAATCTTGAACTAGAACTTTTGATTTTGATAATCTTGTAACACTTACTGCCAATACAGTACTTGTTAAAAGTACAAGACCTTCGGGAATCATACCTATTAAAGCAGCAACTGTTTGAACAACAGCTTTATTGAAGGTTATACCATCTATATGTAATTGATTGTAAAATAAAGTTATACCAATTGGAATAATAGCAAAAGTCAAAAAATTAATAATTTTATTTAGAGAAGACATTATTTCAGATTTTGTTTTCTTAATAAGCTTTGCTCCGCTTGAAATTTGAGCAGTATAATTATCATTTCCAATATGTTCTACTTTTGCAATACATTTTCCACTTATAATGTAACTACCAGACAAAAGCATATCTCCAACTTTTTTTGTAATACTATTAGGCTCACCTGTAATAAAAGACTCATTTACTAGAACTGTTCCAGATTTGATAATAGAATCAACAACAACTTGATTTCCAGTAGAAAGATTTATTAAATCATCTAAAACAATATTATTTATATCGATTTCTTTTTTTATTTTATTCCTAATAACGCTAACCTTAGAACTAGACATAATAGAAAGTTTATCAACAACTTTTTTTGAATGAATTTCTTGTATTGTACTAATAGCAGTATTTATAATTACAATTAGTAGAAATAATGTATTTTTATAAGAACCAACAATAAAAATACTAATTGCAAAAGCTAAATTTAAAAAATTAAATAAAGTAAAAAAATTCTCAAATAAAATCTGTTTAATAGATTTAGTAGGTAATGACACATCATGATTAACTAAATCATCATTTATTCTATTTTGTACTTGCTTTTCTGTTAATCCAACATCTATATTAGGTTCATATCTTTTCATATATTTTACTCCTTTTTACAATTGCCATTGGTTCCGGGTTTAAATTGCAATTTTTATTTGTATATTTTATCATATAGAGTAATCATTGTAAATATTTTAGATTTGTGATAACATAGTAAAAACAAGTAATAAAAAGCTAAAGAAAGGTATTTAAAATATGAAATGGACTAAGGAACAAGAACAAGCAATATATGAAGAAAATACAAATATTTTAGTTGCTGCAGCTGCTGGTAGTGGAAAAACAGCAGTGCTTGTTGAAAGAATTATAAATAAAATCATTAATGAAAATATAGACATCGATAAATTGCTTGTTGTAACTTTTACAAATGCAGCCGCTTCTGAAATGAGAGAAAGAGTTCTAAATGCTATTTATGAAAAATTGGAAAATGATTCTGAAAATCAGAATTTACAAAGACAAATAACATTATTAAATAAAGCTAGTATTTGTACAATAGACTCATTCTGTTTAGATGTTGTAAGAAATCATTTCTATGAGTTAGACAATGTATCACCTAATTTTAGAATTGGAGACACAACTGAAATTGAATTATTAAAGCAAGAAATAATAGAAGAAATATTTGAAAAAAAATACGAAGAAGAAGATAAAGATTTTAATACATTAATTAACACATATACAAGTTATAGAGATGACACCCCTTTAAAGGAAATTATTTTAAAAATATATAATTATATACAAAGTAATCCTTTCCCTGAAAAATGGTTGAATGAAAAAATTGAAATGTTTAATTTAGAAGGAAAAAAAGAGGAATATAGCGATTTTAGTAATACAGTATGGGGAGAAGAACTATTAAAAGAAGTGGAAGAAGAATTAATAGATGATATTACAGCATTGCAAGATATAGAAGAGAGTTTATCATTTGATCCGGAATTAAATAAATTTTGGCAAACCATTAGAAGTGATATTGATATGTTACAAACTCTAAAAAATAATTTAGATAACTGGGATAGAGCTTATGAAATTAGCAAAAATATTAATTTTGTTACTTGGCCAAGAAAAAAAATAGAATCATCTATAAAAGAAGAAGCAAAAATTATAAGAGATGATGTAAAGAAGAAATTAAATAAAGTAATAAATAAAATTTTAATTTGTGATTCTGATGAAGCAAAACAAGATATACAAGATATGTATAATGTTTTAGATAAATTGAAATATGTTATATTAGAATTTCAAGAAGAATTTTCAAAAAGAAAAAGAGAAAGAAACATTGTTGATTTTAATGATATAGAGCATTTTGCGTTAAAAATTTTGTTAAAAGAGACAGAAGAAGGAAAAATAGAACCTACAGATGTTGCAAAAAAATATAAGGAAAAGTATATTGAAATGGCAATAGATGAATATCAAGATAGTAATTTAGTTCAAGAATATATTTTAAATGCAGTATCTAAAGGTGACAATATATTTATGGTAGGAGATGTAAAGCAGAGTATATATAAATTCAGACAAGCAATGCCGGAGTTATTCTTAGATAAATATAAAAATTATAAAAAAATAGAAGATAAAAAACAAGAAGATAATTTAAAAATAAAATTATTTAAAAATTTTAGAAGTAGAGAAAATGTATTGAAATTTACTAATTTGATTTTCCAAGACATTATGAGTAATTTGTTAGGAGATATAGAGTATAACCAAGAAGAATATTTGAACTTAGGAGCACAATATCCAGAAGAAAAACAAAATTTAAATACAGAAATTAATATTATTGATTTAAAAGAAAATGAAGAAGAACAAAGTAATGTATCTACAGAAGATTTAAATGAGAATGTGGAAAATGAAGAACAACAAGAAAGAATTGAAGATATTGAATTAGAGGCGAGATTTGTAGCTAATAAAATAAGAGAAATAGTACAAAACAAATATCAAATATGGGATGCAAAAAAGGATACATATAGAGATATTAAATATAAAGATATAGTTGTTTTGTTAAGATCAACATCAAATATTGCACCTATATTTGAACAAGAAATAATACGTTTAAATATGCCAGTATTTTCTGATAGTTCTCAAGAATATTTAGATTCTATTGAAATACAAACAATTATGAGCTTGCTAAAAATAATAGATAATCCATTGCAAGATATTCCATTAGTTACAGTGTTAAGGTCAAATATAGGAAAATTTACAGATGATGAATTAGTAGAAATTAGATTATCAGATAAATATGAAAATTATTATACATGTATGAAAAAAGCTAAACTTGATGTTAATCCTAAACTAAAAGATAAAATACAAAGATTTTTTGAATCAATAGAAGAATGGAGAAAAGAACAAGAGTATTTATCTTTAGATGAACTTATTTGGAAAATATATATTGATACAGGATATTATAATTATGTGGGGTTAATGCCAAATGGGGCTTTAAGACAAGCTAATTTGAAAATGTTATTTCAGAGAGCAAAACAGTATGAAAGTAGTAATTTTAAAGGATTATATAATTTTATAAATTTTATAGAAAAATTAAGATTAAGCAGTGGAGATTTAGGGGCAGCTAAATTAATTGGTGAAAATGATGATGTTATTAGAATTATGAGTATACATAAAAGCAAAGGGCTAGAATTTCCAGTAGTATTTTTATCAAGTACGGGAAAACAATTTAATTTAATGGATTTGAATCAGAATATTTTATTACATCAAGAAATGGGAATAGGAGTAAAATATATTAATTATGAAAGACAAGTTCAGTATGATACTTTAACAAAAACAGCTATGAGAAATAAAATTTTAGTAGAAACATTGTCAGAAGAAATGAGAATTTTATATGTTGCTTTAACAAGAGCAAAAGAAAAACTATTTATTACAGGATTATCAAAAGACTATGAAAAAGAAGCGGAAAATATAGAAAAACAGATATGTAGATATCCAAAATATTTAGATAAAATTAATCCAATTTTAGTTAAAAAATATAAAAGATATTTAGATTGGATAATGCTTGTTTACAATTATGAAAAAGAAACAGCAAAAAACTTTATTGATTTTAATATTTATAAAAAGAAAGAATTATTGAATTCTTTTGAGAATATAAAAAAAGAAGAGATAGATGCAAAAGAATTTTTAGAAAAACAAGATATAGATAATGATAAAATAAAAAAAATAGAAGAGATTTTAAATTGGTCTTATGACTATGAATTATCTACAACAATTCCAACTAAAACTTCTGTAACTAAGATAAAACAAATGCAAAACGAAGAAAATATAGAGACTACATTGGATAATTATTTAATTGATGTTGAAAAAGATGAAGAAAACAAAGAGAAAATACAAGAAAATAACTTACCAAAACCACAATTTTTAAGAAAAGAAGATGATGATAAAATTACTTCTGCACAAAAAGGTACATTGGTTCATTTGTGTCTTCAAAAATTAAATGAAAAACAAGAATACACATTACAGGAAATAAAAGATTTGATAAATGAATTAGAATTAAAACAAATTATTACTAATAAAGAAGCTAGAAGTATTTCGACATATAAGATATTGGCATTTACAAAATCAACTATTTGGAAAGAACTAAGAAAAGCAAAAGTTGTAGAAAAGGAAAAACCTTTTTATATAAATATACCAGCAAAAGAAATATATAATCAAGAAATAGAAGAAGATATTTTAGTTCAAGGTATAATAGACTTATATTATATTAATGGAAACGACGAACTGGTTTTAGTAGATTATAAAACAGATTATGTTGAAAAAGGAAAAGAAGAAGAATTACTTAATAAATACAGAAAACAACTTGATTTATATAAAAGAGCTTTAGAATCTGCTTTGAATAGAAAAGTTGATAAAGTATATATTTATTCTGTATATTTAGAAAAGGAAATAGAATACATATAAAATTATGTAAATATATTTTTGAAAAGCATTGAAAATTAAGCAAAATTTTGCTATAATATAAACATCTTAGAAAAAATGGAGAAAAAATTATGGATAGAATGAAAACTTTTTTTAAGTATGCTTTATGGGGAATATTATTTTTTATATTTTCAGAAATAATGATAAATGTAGGGTTGAACTCAAGTTATAAAAATATGGAATGTAAAAATAACATAGAGCAAGTAAATATTGAACAAGCACAAGCAACTTTAATTAATGGAAGAATAAAAGGAACTATAAAAAATACAGGTTCTAAAGATTTAAATGGAAAATTCATAAAAATTGATATTTATTCAGAAAGAAATGTATTATTGGGAAGCAAATATTATGAGATTCAAAATCTATCAAAAGATCAAGAACAACCTATAGAAATCCATTTTAAAGCTCAATATGCAAAATATTATGATGTGAGTATTGTAGATAGTAAAGAAGAAAAGAAATTAGAACTTGAATTTATACCAGAAGATTTAAGCAAAGGAGAAATATTATTAGGAACATTGATAATACTAATTCTTTTATAAGAAATTGCCAAAAAGGTCCGTCCCTTTTGGCAATTTTATTTATTTTATTTTGGGATTTACATTTAAAGTTTGATTATTAGTATAAATAACCATACCAGGTTTTGCTCCATTAGGTTTTTTTACATATTTGGCTTCGCAAAAATCCACAGGAACATTAGAAGAATTTCTAGCTTTACTATGATATGCTGTTATTTGAGCACATTTTATTAAGATATCTGTATCTGGAGTTTTGTTATTTAATAATAAAATTGCATGACTTCCGTGAATATCTTTTGTATGGAACCATAAATCTGTTTTTTTAGCGTATTTTAATGTTAAATAATCGTTTTCTTTATTGTTTCTACCTACTAAAAGAGTGTATCCATCAATAGTGTATTTTAAAGGATTAAAAGAAACATTTTTGTTTTTGGTTAATTTTGATTTTTTTATTTTTGAATTATTCTTATTTTTATAAGAAATTTTATCTTTAAATATTACATTTTCTGATATTTCTTCGAAAATACTAGCAATTTCTTCAATAGCAGATGAGGCTTCGAGTTCATATACAATACTTTCTATGTAAGAAAGTTCTCTTTGAGTTTCTTCTTTTTGAATTGTAACAATTTTTAATTCGTTTTTTAGTTTATTATATTTTTTAAAATATCTTTTTGCATTTACGCTAGGTGTGTATTTTATATCAAGAGGAATAGAGGTAAGCTTATTGTTTTCATAGTAGTTTTCCAATTCTATACTTGATATGTTTTCATCTTTTATTCTATACAAATTAGCAGTAAGCAATTCTCCATATATTTTGTATATATCCATATTCTCACAATTTTGCAGTTTATTATTTATATTGAAAAGACGTTTTTTATATTTTTTTAATTCGTTTAAAATTAATTTTAAAATGCTATTTCTATAGTTTATAAACTCTTCATTAGTTTCTTTATCATAATAAAAATCATCAATAAAGAAATTTAAATTAAATAATTCATCATTATCTTGTACTATTAAAAAATAGTCGTTTTTTGAATTGTTGTTAGAATTATCAATTTCAAAGTTTAAATTAAGAGAATCTGTATTTGCTATAATTTTGTTTATGTATGCATATATTTCTTTTGCTGTATCTGTAGTTAAGGTTGTTATATTTAATTTATTAATTATTTGATTTATAAATTTTTTGCTAATTCCATTATAAATATTGCTAAAAGAATCTACAAAAGAAGTAAAATCTTTTATATCTACATTTTTTATAAATTCTTCAAAATCAGTACATTCTAAAAAGTTGCGTTTTTGAGTAGTAGGATAAGTATATTTTAAGTGAGGCATAATTGTACGTAAAGTGTTTTCGTTATTTATATGCTTTAAACTATCAATTATAATATTCTCATCATCTAACAAAACAACATTACAATGTTTTCCCATTAATTCTATTATTAATTTTTTTGAAATAATATCATCAATATCGTCAAAGCCTTCAAATTCAATAGTTATTACTCTTTCTAAACTGTCTGTAATTATATTTTTTATATGTAATCCTATAAGATGTTTTCTAAGAACCATACAAAAATTAGGTGCGACTTGAGGATTCTTTTTAGGATGAGTTGTTAAATGAATTCTATAATTACTAGGATTAGTACAAATATTTAATGCGTAATTTGTTTTATTAAAATAAAATCCTAAAATAATATTATTTTTGTTTGGTTGAAATATTTTATCAATTCTTGCTCCGGAAAGTTGTTGTAATTCTGAAGCAATTGCTTTTGTTACAATTCCATCAAATGCCATAATGAGTCTCCTTAAATATAAAATTAATTTGCTTTATATATATTACCATAAATACTTATTAATGTAAAAATATTGTAAAAAAATTTCTATTTTAAGTCTGTTTTTAATAATGAATATTAGGTTACTATTCATTTTATAAAATATATAGGATAAATATAAGAAATAAAGTTTTTTATAAATAAACTTAAATATAATAATAAAAAACAAAAATTTAAAATAAAATTATTAATAAAAATGTAATTAAAATGTAATGTTATAAGTGTTTACAAAAGATGTGCTAAATGTTAAGATGTTAAGAGAAATATAAAAAAGGGGAGAAAAAATGAAAAAAATAAAAAGAATTTTTATCACAATTTTACTTGTAGTAGCCTTTTTATTAATAGGGCAAACACAAGCAAAAGCTTCATCATCTAATTTGAATTTAAAAAATTTGAATTTTGATGTTAATGTAAATGATGATGGAAGTATGGATGTTGTAGAAACATGGAATATAAAAATATCAGATACAAACACATTATTTAAAACATTTAAAACAGATTCTAAAAAATATTCTAGTATTTCTGATGTAAAAGTAATAGAAATAACAAATGGAGAAAGCAAAGAATTTGAAGAGATTGATGAATTAATGTATCATGTTACGAAAGATTGTTATTATGGAATGATGAATGATGATGATAACTTTGAGATTGCGTGGGGAGTAGGATTAGATGACACAACAGCAACAAAGCAATATCAGATATCATATACAGTAAATGATGTAATTGCAAAATATAATGATTGTGCTGAATTGTACTGGCAGTTTGTTGGTAGTGATTTTGAAATTAATGCAGATAAAATAACAGGTACTATAACATTACCAAGTGAAGTAGAAAAAAAGGAAGACATTAGAGTATGGGGACATACAGAAGGTTTAAATGGTGAAATTTATGCAACTGGATTAAATAAGGTAGAATTTGAAATAAACCATTTTGTAAGTGGACGTTTTGTTGAAGTAAGAGTAGCAGTTCCAACAGATACAATCATATATTCTGATAGAACATATGATACTGAAAAATTAAATAGTATAATAGCAGAAGAAACTAAATGGGCTGAAGATGCAAATAAAAGAAGAGAAAGACAACAGAAAATTGATAATACAATAGGTATTGTTGCTACACTTGTTGCTTTAGCAATAAGTGTATGGCTTGTAATTAGAATTGTAAAAAAAGTAAAAAAAATGAGAAATATAAAAAAGAAAATGCCTACACAGAAATTTGAATATTATAGAGATATTCCTAGACAAGATGCAACTCCATCAGAGGCGATTACGTTATTATCTAATAAGATTTCAGATTTTCAATCTAAAGAACTAGGAAGAGCTTTTTCAGCTACATTATTAGAGTTGAATTTAAAAAAATGTTTAGATTTTGAAGTTACTAAAGATGAAAAAAATAAAGAAATTGTTAAAATAAAATTGCTAAATGAAAAACAAATTGATGAATTAAAAGTTGATGAAAAAACAATATATAGTTTTATAAAAAATGCAATAGGAAGTAAAGAGTATATAACAGTAAAAGAATTAGAAAAATATATAAAATCTCATGAACATACAGTTGTTTCTTTAAAAAACAATATTGATAAAATAAAAAAAGCTTCATTGGAAAAATTAGATTATATAGATAATAAAAATGTTTCTGCAAGAGAATGGTATGCTGCGGGAACAGTAGGATATGGCTTTTTAACAATATTTATTGGCGCATTTTTAAGTGTTTTAGTAATATTGTTTTCTGAAATTGCTGAATTTATAGTTTTTGCTACATGTGCACTTTCAATAATAAATATAATAATAAATACAATAATAATACTTAGACTAGATCAATTAACGCAAAAAGGAATAGATGAAGCCGAGATGTGGAAAGGTCTAAAACATTATATGGAAGACTTCTCAATGCTTGATAAAAGAGAAGTGCCAGAAATAACTTTATGGGAAAAATATTTAGTATATGCAACAGCTTTTGGAATTGCAGACAAAGTACTAAAACAATTAAAAACAGTATATCCAAATTTAGAAAGTATGACATCTGACAATACATATACATGTATGAATTTAATGATAAATACAAACTTTACATCTAGTTTCTCAAACTCAATTAGCTCTGCGATGTCATCAGCTTATACATCAGCTACTGCTTCTTCTGGATCAGGAGGAGGCGGAGGATTCTCTGGCGGCGGCGGAGGCGGCCGGAGGACGGTGGCGGTGGAGGTGGAAGATAATCCACCTCTAACTTATGCTTTTAATATAAAGGAGGAAGAAATATGGAAAGTAATATGATAGAAAAAGTATATCAAATGTTAGATACAATACCTGTAACACCAGAAAACGCAGACTTGATAGATGAAATAAGAAAAGATGTTTCTCAAGAAAATTTGACAGCGGCTTTAGAAAAAATAAATAGATTATCTAGCTTAAGAAATCAAAATGAAAATGAGCAAATGATTAGAGAAATAAAAGAAGAAAAAAGTGAACCTAAAGGAAAATATCCTAAGAAATTACAAAACCCTAAGTTAGAGCGTACATATATAGGATTATTGTTAAATAATCCACAATATATTGTTAAATTTTATTTTTTACATGATCAATGTTTTTTTGAAGATGATGAATTATTAAACATATATAAAAGTGTATTATATACTGAAGGTGGAGCATATACACCAGAAATTGCAAAAGATGGATTTAATTTTGCTAAAGATACAGAAAAATCATATAATTTAAAATATGAATTAAAAAAAGAGGTTCAACAAGAAAAAATTAATGCAGAAAAAGTTTATACAGAACTTAAAAAATTATTTATACTAAGAAAAAGTTATACAGAGACACCAATTAAAGAAATACAAGAAAAAGTTGTAGAAATAATAGATTATAAATTATATGACCAAATGTCAGTAGAAGAAATCGAAAGTGCAGTAATCCAAGTTACAGATACTGAAAAATTTAAAAGAGCAATATTAAACAAAGGGCTTACGAGTTTTTTAGAAGCAGGAGATAATAATTTAAGAAATGGATTACCATTACCTTTTCCAATATTAACAAGTGTATTTAAAGGAATTAGAAAAGGTGAAACAATGGCTTTTGCTATGCCATCTAACTGTGGTAAAAGTAGATTTACAGTTGATATAGCTGCACATACAGCTTTGGTACATAAGAAGAAAGTATTAATTATTTCAAACGAAATGTCTGAAGAAAAAATGAGACTTTGTTTAATAACAACAATATTAAATAACAAAGCAATACAAGAAATGCATGGTTACACAATAAAGAAAACAGAAGGAGAATTACTAGAATTCAAATTCAGACCTGATGATCCTAAAAAAGTTAAAGTTGATGAAGATGGATATGTTCTAAGAGAAGAAGGCGAAAGTCAAAAAGGCTTTGTAAAAAGATTATCAGAAGTATCAACAGAATTTAACAATATTACAGCTGTTACAGATTGGGCAAATAAAGAATTAGAAAATTCATTATATTTTATTAATATAACAGATCATACAAATGATGAATTGAAAAAAGTAATAATGAATTATTATTATAAAGAGAAAATTGAATATATGTTTTATGATACATTAAAAACAGATACTGCAAATATAGGAATAGGGGAAGAATTAAAGAAAACAACAACAATTCTTTCAAATTTAGCACAAAACTTTAATCTTTATATTTGCTCAACATTACAATTGGCAGAAACATCAACATTACCTGTTAATCTAAATGTAAATGATTTAGCTGTTAGTAGAACAGTAAAAGAAGTTTTAGACACATTGTGTTTAATAAAACAAATTAATAGAGATTCATATCAAGATTATGAATATTCTTTAAATGAAGTTGATACAAAATTCTTCGATTTAGAAAAATTTGAAGATCCTGATGTCAGATATTATGCGTGTGTAATAGATAAAAACAGAGCTGGTGCAAAGCCAACATTGTTATTTAGATTAAACTTAGCTTACAACGTATGGGAAGAATTAGGATATTTAAGATTAAAACAATAAAAGGACGATATATAATGGACAAACTATTAACCTTGATAAAAAACAATTCTAAAAAAATAACAATTGTTGGAATTTTAATTATTATTTTAGTTATATTAATTGTTCTAACAATTGCAATTATAAAAGAAAATGAAAAACAAAAATATGTAGTGTATAATGGAAAAAATTTAAGCGAAAGCAAATATCCTGGATACAAAGAGAAAATTGATGAATTAAAAAAGAATCATCCTAACTGGACATTTACATTACTTTATACAAAATTGGATTGGCAAGAAGTTATAAAAAATGAAGGACATGTAGATAATACTAAATATCCATTAAATTTAATTCCAGATTCATCTAAATATCCTGAGGATTGGAAATGCGAAGTAGATAAAGACAAAACATTTGATAACGGCACATGGTTATGTGCATCAGATAAAGCTATAAAATATATAATGGATCCAAGAAATATTCTGAAAGATGACGAAATATTTCAGTTTTTAGAGCTAAAATATGTAGATGGAGGACAAAGCAAAGAAGGAATTGAATCAATAACAAAAGATACTTTTTTAGAAGGAGATAGTATTGCTCAGACTTTAATACAAGCTGGAAAAGATACAAACGTGGATTCATATTTTATAGCAGCAAGATTAATTCAAGAACAAGGAAAAAAAGGAACTGTCTTATCACAAGGATATATGTATGAAGACAAAACTATATATAATCCATTTAATATAAAAGCAAGTGGTAATTCTAAAGAAGAAATTATAGAAAATGCTGCAAAATATGCATATGAACAAAATTGGGATACTCTTGAAAAAGGATTACTAGGAGGAGCATATTTTATAAAAGAGGGATATATAAACAAAGGGCAAAATACATTGTATTTACAAAAATTTGACATAATTAAACAAGATGGGAAACTATATAGCAATCAATATATGCAAAATTTATTAGCATCAACATCTGAAGCTAGTAACATGAGAAAAATTTACGAAAATGCAAATACTGTTGATTCTGATTTGAATTTTATTGTTCCTTTATATAAAAATATGCCAAAAGAAATTTCAGAAAAATAATTATAAAAGCGGAGAACTCTTTTAATTAAAAGGAGTTCTTTTTTGTGTTATAAGAAGGTTATAGGTTTAAATTTATATTTTAAAATTGAGATATGAAAAAAAGTTCATATTATATTGACAATTAATTTACGAAAAATTATAATCTTATTAGAAAATGCAAAATAGAAAAGAGATGATTATATGAATTTAACAATAGGACTATTAATACCATTTTTAGGTACGACTCTTGGAGCAGCCACAGTTTTCTTGATGAGAAATAAAATGAATCCAAAAGTAGAAAAATTACTATTAGGATTTGCATCAGGAGTAATGATTGCAGCGTCAGTATGGTCTTTACTTATACCATCAATAAATATGGCAACAGAGCAAAAAAAATTAGCTTGGATGCCAGCTGCAATAGGCTTTATATTTGGAATAGTATTTTTACTTATATTGGATAGCTTAATACCACATTTACATTTAAACAATAATAAACCAGAAGGAATAAAGGCAAAATTAAAGAAAACAACAATGATGGTATTTGCGGTTACACTTCATAATATACCAGAAGGTATGGCGGTAGGAGTTACTTTTGCTGGAGCAATTATCGGAAATACAGGAATAACTATAGCAGGAGCATTTGCTTTGGCATTAGGAATTGCAATTCAAAACTTTCCAGAAGGAGCAATTATATCAATGCCGTTAAAAAGTGAAGGGATGTCAAAACCAAAAGCTTTTTTATATGGCACTCTTTCAGGAATTGTAGAGCCAATAGGAGCAGTTATTACAATATTACTTACAAATGCAGTCGTTCCAATTCTTCCATATTTGTTATCATTTGCTGCTGGAGCAATGATATATGTGGTAGTAGAAGAATTAATACCAGAGTCACAATCTGGTGAACATTCAAATATAGGAACAATAGGAGTTGCAATAGGATTTGTTATTATGATGATTTTAGATGTTGCACTAGGATAAAATAAAAAAACGGAGGTAAGAAAATGATTAAATTAGTATTAGTTAGACATGGACAAAGTGTATGGAATTTAGAAAACAAATTTACAGGATGGACAGATGTAGAACTATCTGAAAAGGGGATAGAAGAAGCTAAAGAAGCAGGAAGAATATTAAAAGAAAAAGGATTTGAATTTGATTTAGCATTTACATCAGTACTAAAAAGAGCAGAAAATACCTTAGAATATATATTACAAGAAATGGGAGAAGAAAATATAGAAATAAAAAGAAGTTGGAGATTAAATGAAAGACATTATGGAGCACTACAAGGATTAAACAAAGATGAAACAAGAGAAAAATATGGGGCAGAGCAAGTGTTATTATGGAGAAGAAGCACAAATGTAAGACCACCAGAATTAAAAGAAGATGATGAGAGATATCCAGGAAATGACCCTAAATATAAAGATTTAGATAAAAAAGAATTACCTAAAACAGAAAATTTGTTAGATACAATAAAAAGAGTTTTAGAATATTGGGATTCAGATATCAAACCAGAACTAAAAAAAGGAAAGAAAATTATAATAGCAGCACATGGAAATAGTTTAAGAGGTCTAATAAAATATTTAGACAATATAAGTGATGAAGATATTATCAAACTTGAATTACAAACTGGAAATCCAATTTGCTATGAATTAGATGATGATTTAAAACCAATAAATCATTACTATTTAAAATAGTGGTCTTTTTTAAAACTTATTAATAATGAAAAAGTCTCTCATATTAAAAATATTAATATAAGAGACTTTTTTGTTAAAACAGGTACATTTTTGTACGCTCTTTAATCCTTTCAGGCAATTTATCCCAATTGGTTTTTAAAGTATTAATAATTTGCTTATCAGTTTCATGCATTTTATCTTCAAAACCATAAATTCGCCAATTCCAGCATTCACCAGGAATGTTGTATTCGTCAGCAAGTAATTGTCTTACATATTGCCTTGGAATATACAAATTTGGATTTTGACAAATAATCCAGCTTGAAGCAGATTTTTGAATAAGCAAATAGGATTCTTTAGTATAATTAGGAAGCTGCTCAAAAGAAATTTTCTCAAATGGAAAACCAGAAATCATTTTGATTTTATCTGCATTCAACTTGCTTGGAACAATATGCGTGTGTGAATGTACAACGGAATTCTTGGCTTTTCCTATTCCCGAGTTACCAGTGCCATTTTCAAAAACAAGTACATTAGAAACATTATATGTCATTTTTAAGATGTAGCTAATATCATCCAATACGGTTTGAAATTCTTTCCGTTTAGATTCATCAAGCTCAGCATTTGACATAATGTGGTCATATGGGATAATAAGCAAATAACCATTAATAAATTGCCCCAATGTACACATTACAAAAAGTTTGCACTAGAATACAAAATGGTATGATGATTACCAGAAAGACCATTAAGAAATTTACAATAAGCACAATTTTCTGCAGTAGGGGCACCAGATAATCCAGAACTATTGGATTTATGGTCTCCGATGTCACAATTGTGTGAAATTGCAAAATCCTCAAATTGCTTGATGATACTTTCATCAAAATTTAAATTGTTACATACGATTGATTTTTTCTCGTAACACTTTGGAAGTTTACAAGAAATACATAAAGCGCTTTTGTTGTTTTCAAAGACATTAACAAGTTCGTTTGCTGTTACTTCTTTTGAATAAAAGACAACCAAAGCTTTGAACTTAAGCTCATGCAAAAGAATCTTTTCTTCTACACGGCTGTAATCGTTTAGTACAAAAATTTTCCGTGTCTGTTTCATAAAGCATTATCCTTTCTATAATTTAGTAATTTATATTATAATCACATTATCTAAAAAAAGCAAGATGAAACCGTTGAAAAATTTGTATTTTTTTTATATAATGATAAACAAGAAACATAAAAAATAAAAAGGAGGAGTTTTTATGGAATATAAAAACATAGTATTACCAAATTATGATCACTGTATATTAGGAACAGTTACTTCTATATTAAAACATTATAATGTAGAAACAAATCATAAGTCATCTGAAAAAATAGATGAAATTTTAGAAAAAAACAATTATAAAAATGTTATTTTTCTTATTTTAGATGGATTAGGAGAACATATTTTAAATAATATTTCAAAAGAAGGCTTTTTAAAGAAAAATCAAATTGACCTTGTTACATCTGTTTATCCTTCAACTACTACAGCAGCATTAACAACTTATTATTCAGGAAAACCACCATATGAAACAGGATGGATTGCGTGGTCTCAATACTTTAAAGAATATGGTAGAGCATTAGATATGTTTTCACATAATGAATCATATTTAAGAGAACCTTTAAAAAATCCAATTATAGATGTTTATAAAACAGTTGTTAATTATAAATCAATTTTTGAACAAATAGAAGAATCTGCTACTGATGTAAAAGCATATGAGATTCAGCCAGAATATGCAGATAGAAGAGCAAAACGTTCTATAAGGGCAAATAATATTGATGAGATAATAATGAACATTGAAGATTTATGTAAAAATCCTGATAAAAAATTCATACTTGCATATTCAGATAATCCAGATGGTATATTACATAAATATGGAACTGATTCAGAAGAAGCTAAGAATTTTGTTATTAAAACAGAAGAAAAAATAAAAAAGATGTGTCAAAATTTTAGTGATGATACTGTATTAATAATATCTGCTGATCACGGACACAAAAACGTTGAAAAAGCTTATACTTTACTTGATTATCCAGAAATACAAGAATGCTTGATAATGCCACCATCTTTAGAATCAAGAGTTTTATCATTCTGGGTAAAAGAAGATATGAAAGAAATATTTGTCGATAGATTTAACAAAATATTTGAAAAAGAATTTTGGTTAATGACAAAAGATGAATTTTTAAATAAATATCATTTTTTGGGATATGGCAATAAACATTATAAAGTAGATGATTTTATAGGAAATTATATTGCTTTATCTGTTGATGGAAGTATGATAAGATTAGAGACATTTTTAGCAGAGGGAAAACCAATAAAGAAATCTACTCATTGCGGATTATCTAAAGAAGAAATGGAAGTACCAGTAATTGTTGTAAGTAAATAATATTCACAAAAAATAAACTCCTTACATATTATACCAAAAATATGAAGGGAGTTTATTTTTTATGGATTATGAATTAATGATGAATGGAAATGTAAAAATAGGACAAAAGGCACCAAGCTTTGAAGCTACAACAACATTTGGGGAGATAAAGTTAGAAGATTATAAAGGAAAATGGCTAATTTTATTTTCACATCCAGGAGATTTTACTCCAGTATGTACAACAGAAATGATAGCTTTTACAAGAGCTCATACATATTTTAAACAATTAAACACTGAATTATTAGGTTTAAGTATAGATAGTAATAGTTCACATTTAGCATGGGTTTATGATATTTATTGTAAAACAGGAATAAAAGTATCATTTCCTATTATTGCTGATAGAAATGGTCAAATTGCAAGAAAATATGGAATGATATCAAATGATGTTAGCAGTACAGAAACAGTAAGAAATGTATTTGTTATAGATGATAAAGGGATAGTGAGAACAATATTGATATATCCACTTAATATTGGACGTTTTATTCCAGAAATTATACGTATAGTTCAAGCACTTCAAATGGCAGATTGTACAAAAGGTTCTACTGCTGCTAATTGGATGCCAAATCAACCAGTAATTATTCCACCACCTAAAACATTTGAACAATTACAATTAAGAAATCAACAAATTGAAAAAAATCAAAATGGTATTTCTTGGTATTTAAGTTTTAAACAACCAGAACAAACTTGCATAAAAGATTCAAAAGATTAATAAGAAAGATACGTCCTTTAAATTTTTTTGCCTGAATAAAAAGATATATATTAAATAATTAAATAGAGTATTAAAAATGTATAAAATAATAAAAAAATCTTATAATAAAAGTATGAACTATTTAATAGTTTATATACATTTATATTTGGAGGTATATAATGGAAAAAGGACAAGAAATTAATTGCACAGTAGCTAGTTGTAGATTTAATAACGGAGAAAATAACAAATGCACATTAAAAGCTATACAAGTTTCTCCTATAGAAGATGTTTATACAGAAGAACCAGATGAATCTATGTGTGCAAGTTATGAATACGAAAAATAAAAATGTAACTTTAAATTGCTATTTGATTATTAAAAATTAAATAGCAATTTTATATTATATAATAAGGTTTGAATTTTTAATTTAAAATATTAATTTACTATATTTATAAACTATTGACATATTTAAAATTTAGAAATAAAATTAAGGCATAATAAATAAAAAGACTAAATAAGTCGGAAACGGAGGATATATATGTTAGTAACAACAGAAGAAATGTTTAAAAAATCAATGGAGGAAGGATTTGCAATTGGAGCATTTAATGTAAATAATATGGAAATAATTCAAGGAATTGTTGATGCAGCAGCAGAAGCCAAATCACCAGTTATTTTACAAGCTTCATCAAGTGCAATAAAATATGCTAGAATTAATTATTTAATGAAAATGGTACAAGCAGCAGTAGAAGAACATCCAGAAATACCAATTGCAATACATTTAGACCATGGACCAGATTTTGAAACAGCAAAGATGTGTATTGATAATGGATTTACATCAGTTATGATTGATGGTTCAAAATATGATTTTGAAGAAAATATAGCATTAACTAAAAAAGTTGTAGATTATGCACATAGTAAAGGAGTAGTAGTAGAAGCAGAATTAGGAAAATTAGCAGGAATAGAAGATGAAGTAAATGTAGATGCTAAAGACGCTATGTATACAGATCCAGCTCAAGCGCAAGAATTTGTAGAAAGAACAGGATGTGACTCTTTAGCAATTGCTATAGGAACAAGCCATGGAGCATATAAATTTAAAGGAGAAGCAAAATTAAGATTTGACATATTAAAAGAAATAAAAGAAAGAATACCAAACACACCAATTGTATTACATGGGGCATCAACTGTAATACCAGAATTAGTAGAAATGTGTAACAAATATGGAGGAGATATACCAGGAGCAAAAGGAGTACCAGATGAAATATTACATCAAGCAAGTATATCTGGAGTTTCTAAAATAAATGTAGATACAGATTTACGTTTAGCAATGACAGCAGGAATTAGAAAAGTATTTACAGAAGAACCAAATGCATTTGATCCTAGAAAATATTTGAAACCAGCAAGAGAATTAATAACACAAACAGTAAAACATAAAATGGTAGATGTTTTTGGATCAAGTAATAAAATTTAAAAAATTGCCATCGGGGACGGACCTGATGGCAATTTTTAATATTGTTTATTTTTTAAATTAATGGCAATTTGCTTTTGAGCATCTTTTTTTGCTAAATCTTGTCTTTTATCATAAAGTTTTTTTCCTTTACCAATTCCTAATTCTAATTTAACAAAACTTCCTTTAAAATATAATTTGATAGGAACTAAACTATAACCTTTTTGTTTAGTTAATCCTATTAACTTATTAATTTCTCTTCTATTTAGTAAAAGCTTTTTAGTTCTTAAAGGATCACGATTAAATATATTACCATGTTCATATGGGCTAATGTGCATTCCATATACATATACTTCACTATTTTTTATAATTGCATAGCTATCTTTTAAATTTACTTTACCGCTTCTAATAGATTTAATTTCTGTTCCATAAAGTACAATACCACTTTCAATTTTATCTATTATTTCATAGTTATGATATGCGGTAGGATTTTTTGCAATAAGTTTTGTTTCCATATTTCCTCCAAAATATTTTTTTATTATTATATCATATACTAAAAAATAATAAAAGAAAAATACACCTTAATTAATATTTTAATTAGGGTGTATAAAATCAAAATTAATCTTGGTCATTATGATGTGAAGAAGTAAATTGAGCTGAATAGTACCAAACTAGAGCTATTATTGCTATTGCTGCAATTCCTAATATAAGCCAAGTCCATGCTGTTGCATTCATGCCCATAAAAGTATTTTCTGTAGTAGCAGTTGATGTTCTTGTTGCCATATAGTCATTGTTTGTAGTTCCAGCAAAATCTTTTTTTGCGTTATCCATAGTACTATTTGCAGTATTTTTCATATCATTACCTACATTATTTGCACCTTTTTCTATATCGCCAGTAGCATTTTTTGAAGCATTAGATATATCTTTTGCAGCACCTTCTACAGCATTTTCAGCATCTCCAACTACATTTCTTACTCCATCAGCAGCATCTTTTAATCCGTCGTTTGCCAAACATACATTAAAAGAAAATACAATTGCAACAAGTACAACAGCGCTTAGTAATAATTTTTTGTACATAAAATTATCCTCCTATTATATAATTTGAAATTACTTGCAAGCTAAGTAATTAAAATGTTTTTTCATATAAAATATGAAAATAAATCTTAATAATAGTATTGAAAAAAATTATTAAAATATACATATAAAATGCTAAAAATAAAATTTTTGATTTTTTCAAATTTATTCTAATACAAAAAAACTTGCAAATTAATTGCAAGTTTAAATATATAAAATATAAATTATTTTTTTAATCTGATAAATATAGCAATTGCAAGTAGTATTAGTAAAATACCAATAACAATTAATATTATATTTAAAACATCACTTAAACCAGAAGATGAATTTGATGATGTAGAATTTATACTGCTAACAGTAGCTGAGTTTGTTGATGTATTAGATGAATTAGAATTATTTGAGTAATTAGAATTTGTAGAATTATATGATGAATTATCATCCTCGCCATCAGCAGAAGTATTGCTAGAGTTAGTATTTGTTGATTCATCATTAGAATTTGTATTAGATTCATTACTTGAAGTATTAATATTTGATGTTAAATCATCAGAATCTGTTAAATCTAAATCAACAGCATAACATGATGTTGTTATTCCTAATATTAAAATTAATATAAATAATATAATAGTTTTTGAAAGTTTTGACATTTAACTTACCTCCGAATAATCTTCAATTATATTTATTATGATATCACAAATGTCAAATAAAAGTCTAGTATTTTTATAAAAAAGAGTATTACAATTGTGTTACATAAAATTAAAAAGTTTTAAGTTAAGTAAAATATTTCCAAAGCACTTGAAATTATGTAAATCTTATGATATAATTATGCATATTTTACAATTTATACACAGTGAAAAATAGAGTTTTTAGTTAGAAAGACTATTAAACTAGGATGGAGGGCTGTAGGTAGCAAATCCTACACGAGGGGAGATGGAACAAAAACGGTAACTACTATTATTTCATTTTATGTGACATAATAATCAGCAAAAGTTACTATATTCTTTTTAATGTACATTAAATACACAAAAAAGAATAAGTTTCATTGGTAAAACCAGGAAATGTTATATGTTTCCTGGTTATATTTATATAATAAATTGGCTTCATCAAAATATTTTATAAGAACAATAAGATTTTAAATTATAGTAATATTGAAAATGGCAATAATATATATTATAATATTTTTATATAACATATATTGAATATTAATGTACTGAAAAATGAATATTATTTTCAGATTTGTTCTAAAAATAAATAAAAAGGAAAAAAGGAAAAAATAAAAATGTTTAAATTACATTCAGAATATAAACCAACAGGTGACCAACCACAAGCAATTGAATATTTAAGTAAGGGAATAGAAGAAGGAAAGAAATTCCAAACTTTACTTGGAGTTACAGGGTCTCGGAAAAACTTTTACTATGGCTAATATAATAAATAAAGTTCAAAAACCTACATTAGTTCTAGCACATAATAAAACTTTAGCAGGACAATTATATTCAGAGTTTAAAGAATTCTTTCCTGAAAACAATGTTGAATACTTTGTTTCATATTATGATTATTATCAGCCAGAAAGCTATATACCTTCATCTGATACATATATAGAAAAAGATTCTTCAGTTAATGATGAAATAGATAAATTAAGACATTCAGCTACACTATCATTATTTGAGACAAGAGATGTAATTATAGTTGCCTCAGTATCATGCATATATGGATTAGGTGACCCAATAGATTATCAAGAAATGATGTTATCTTTAAGACCTGGAATGCAAAAATCAAGAGATGAAGTATTAAGAAAATTAGTTACAATGCAATATACAAGAAATGAAATAGATTTTAAAAGAGGAACATTTAGAGCAAAAGGAGATATTGTAGAAATATATCCATCAGATAAATCTGAATCAGCGGTTAGAGTAGAATTTTGGGGAGATGAAATTGAAAAAATAACTGAAATAAATCCATTAACAGGAAAATCAATTGGAACAAGAAGACATATTCTTATTTCTCCAGCTTCACACTATGTTACAACTAAAGAAAAAATGGATAGAGCAATAGTAACAATTGAAAAGGAAATGGAAGAAAGAGTTAAATATTTTAAATCTCAAAATAAATATATTGAAGCTCAAAGAATAGAAGAAAGAACTAATTTTGATATAGAGATGATGAAAGAAACTGGATTTTGTTCTGGGATAGAAAATTATTCAAGGCACATAAGCGGAAGACCAGAAGGCAGTCCACCATATACATTGTTTGATTATTTTCCAGATGATTTTTTATTACTAATAGATGAATCACATGCAACTATTCCTCAAGTAAGAGCTATGTACAATGGAGATAGATCTAGAAAAGAAGCTTTAGTTAATTATGGATTTAGACTTCCATCTGCATTTGATAATAGACCTTTAAAATTTGAAGAATTTGAACAAAGAATAAATCAAGCAATTTTTGTTAGTGCAACTCCTGCAGATTACGAAAAAGAACATAGCAAAGAAAATGTTGTAGAACAAATCATAAGACCAACAGGATTATTAGATCCTAAAATAGAAGTAAAACCTGTAACAAATCAAATAGACGATTTATTAGAACAAATTAGGATTAGAGTAGAAAAGAAAGAAAGAGTTTTAGTAACAACATTAACTAAAAAGATGGCAGAAGATTTAACAGAATATTTAAAAAGTTTAGACATTAAAGTAAATTATATGCATTCAGATACGAAAGCATTAGAAAGAATGGAAATTATTCGTAACCTTAGATTACGGAGAATTTGATGTATTGGTAGGGATTAATCTTTTAAGAGAAGGATTAGATATTCCAGAAGTATCACTAGTTGCAATATTAGATGCTGATAAAGAAGGATTTTTACGTTCAGAAAGGGCGTTAATACAAACCATAGGTCGTGCTGCTAGAAATACGGATGGAACAGTTATTATGTATGCAGATGAATTAACAGAAAGTATGGAAAAAGCAATTTCTGAAACAAATAGAAGAAGAAAGATACAAGAAGAATACAATAAGAAAAACAATATAAAACCAAAAACAATAAAAAAATCTGTAAGAGATATTATAAAAAGTACGATAATAGAAGATATATCTACTGAATATAAAATAGATAAAGATGAAGATATAAAAGATATTATATCTAAATTAACAGATGAAATGTTACAACATGCTGCTAATATGGAATTTGAAAAAGCTGCAGAATTAAGAGACAAAATAAAAGAACTAGAAAGTAGTTTATAAAGACTTTGAGACCTTACTTAAAAAGAGTAAGGTCTCATTCATTTACTGTAATGAAGTTAATTAACTAGTTACAAAAAAGAGATTTGATTTGAGAAGAATTAACCAAAAAAGTACCATTAATATTTTTTTTATAAAATATATTGTACTTTTTTAAAAACTCAATCTCATAATCCTCTAAAAGCATATTGATAAAAACAGTGTTGGATTCCATTACTTTGCTATACAGGTATCTAGAGAAAATCACCAATATAACCCTCCTTCCTATGTAGGCATACAGTAAATGATTTTTTTAATAAAGTCTGTAACATTATATAAAATAAAAATTAAATTGTTTGTCGAAATTCGTTATACTAAAAAATTTAACAAAATATTAAACAAGGCATATCATATAATAGGTGATATATATGAAAATTCTTAAAGAATTTTATGAAGATGCAAAAAACATCATGAAAAAAGATCCGGCAGCAAGAAACATTTTAGAAGTGATAATACTATATCCAGGATTTCATATTTTGGTATTTCATAGATTTGCACATTTTTTGTATAAATGTAAATTATTATTTTTAGCAAGATTTATTTCTCAAATAGGACGATTTTTTACTGGGATTGAAATTCATCCAGGAGCAAAAATAGGAAGAAGACTATTTATAGACCATGGAATGGGTATTGTTATTGGAGAAACAACTACAATAGGAAATGATTGTACAATTTATCATAATTCTACGTTAGGAGGAACAGGAAAAGATAAATATAAAAGACATCCAGATTTAGGAAACAATGTAATGGTTGGAGCTGGAAGTAAAGTGTTAGGACCAATAAAAATAGGAAATTATGTAAAAATAGGGGCAAATGCAACAGTATTAACTAATATACCAGATAATACAACAGTAGTAGAATGCAATAGAATAATAAAAAAATAATTTTAAATAATATAAAAAACGCTGATTAATAAAAAATATAATCAGCGTTTTAGCATTAAATTTTAGTAATATCATATACGGTATCTGACATTTAGTTTTTTAGTTTAAATTATATAAATTACTATCTATTAATAATTGAGCTCTTTTTTTAGTTTTTTCATCTGAATTTAAAGAGTTTTCTAAAAATTCAGGATGATTAATTAAAAATTCTCTCATTGTATCATCTGGATTTTTAAAGAAATTACAAAGCATATCATATTGAGAATTATTTATAATATTTAATTCTAAAGCTTTTTTAAATAAAGAATCATCTACATTTACTAAAGATAAAGCTTTAATACCTTCAGCTTCGATTTTTTCTGTTCCGCCTTGCATTCTATCAACTACTACACAAGACCAACACATTTTAGCACCTAAATTTTTAATAGCAGGGATCCAAGCTCTTAAATAACTAGATGCAACAGTTATTAAATCTGCAACATGCAATACTTTTTTGTCTTGTAAATTATCTACTTTAGAAGTATTTTCAAAGTTGCTATCACTTATAACTGAACTTAAATCTTTATAAATTGTAATATGAGGTTTGTTTAAAATATGTGCTACAACATTTGAAAAAAACCAATCTCTTCTTTCACCACCAGAAACATAGTCGATTTCAGATACATTGATATTATCTTTAATATAATTTATCATGCTATCAATTACATTTTTATATATTTTATTATTATTGTATTGTTCTAAAGCCTTTTCAAATACTTTTTTTGGTAAAGACATTTTATCACTAAGACATTCATCAATAAAACTTAAAAAACTAACGGCATCAGTTTCATTTCCAAATACAAAATGGGTATTAATAAAATATGGACCAATTTTTCCAGAAGTATACCAAAAAGGTTTGTTTTCTTCGCAAAATCTTATCGCGTTTGTCTCAAATAAATATGACATAATATCAGACATAATAATTCCTCCTTAAACTTATTCTAGAACTTATTTTAAAGAAAAATAATAAATTTGTCAATTTATATAATTATAATTAAATATAAAATAAATTTTTGTTGAAAAAAATAAAATATAATGATAATATAATAAAAAATAAGGAGGGAATATATGAAAACTTTATTAAAAAATGGAACATTAATTGACTATAAAACAAATACTTTTGAAGTTTTAGATATTTTAATTGAAAATGATAAAATAAAGAAAATTTCAAAAGAAATATCAGAAGAAGCAGATCAAACAATAGACTGTACAAATTTAAATATAATACCTGGAATGATTGATATGCATTGTCATTTAAGAGAACCTGGATTTGAACACAAAGAAACAATCGAAACAGGTGCAAAAAGCGCCATTAGTGGTGGTTTTACAACTATTTGTCCTATGCCAAATACTAAACCAACACCTGATAGCGCTATTGTTTTGCAAAAAATAATTGAAGAAGGAAAAAGAGTGAATTTATGTAATATTTTACCTTTTGCTTCTGTAACAAAAGGAGAAAAAGGAGAAGAATTAGTAAATTTTGAAGAACTAAAAAAAGCAGGAGCAATTGCTTTTTCAGACGATGGAATGCCTGTTGTAAATAGTAAAATGATAAGAGAAGCTATGTTTAAAGCAAATGAATTAGGAAGCTTTGTTTCAGAACATTGTGAAGAAAAATCTGTTTCTGCTGGGGCTATAAATGCAGGAGAAATAGCTGAAAAGCTAGGAGTAGGAGGAGTTCTTCCAGAGGCAGAAGAAATAATGGCTGCAAGAGATATAGTTATAGCAGAAACAAATAACCTAAAAACTCACATTTGTCATATAAGTACAAAAACAAGTGTTAATATGATAAGAGATGCTAAAAAAAGAGGAGTAAAAGTAACATGTGAAACATGTCCACACTACTTTACTTTTACAGTAGAAGAAGTATTAAAATCAGGAGTTAATGCAAGAATGAATCCTCCTTTAAGAGAAGAAAAAGATAGAAAGGCAATAATACAAGGATTAAAAGATGGAACAATTGATTGTATAATTACAGACCATGCTCCACATACTGATGAAGAAAAATCAGTAGGATTAGCTAAAGCACCAAATGGAATAATAGGATTTGAAACAGCCTTGCCTGCAGAAATAATGAATTTAGTAGATACAGGAGATTTAACATATTTAGACTTAGTAAAAGTTACATCATATAATCCAGCTAAATTATTAAAAATAGACAGAGGAACAATCGAAGAAGGAAAAATAGCAGATATAACAATTTTCGATCCAAATGAAGAATATATATATACAAAGGAAATGATTGTATCAAAATCAAAAAATAGTCCTTTTATCGGTAAAAAATTGAAAGGAAAAGTAAAATATACAATAGTAAATGGAAAAATAGTATATGGCAAATAAAAATAAATGAAAGGGAAATAAATATTAATTATGAATATGATAGACAAATTAATAGAAAAAATCAAACAAACAAATAATCCTACTGTAATAGGATTAGATCCAAGATATGAAATGTTACCAAAATGTGTAACAGACAAATATCCAAAAACTTTAGAAGGTGTAGGACAAGCAATTGTAGAATACAATAAAGCTCTAATAGACGCAACATGTGATATTATACCTGCAATTAAACCACAAATAGCTTTTTATGAAATGTTTGGAATGCCAGGAATGAAAGCATTTGAAGAAACATGTAAATATGCAAAAGAAAAAGGAATGATAGTTATAGCAGATATTAAAAGAGGAGATATTGGTTCTACTGCTGCACGGATATTCAAATGCATATTTAGGAAAAACAGCAATTGGAGACAAAGAAGAAAGTATATTTGATGTGGACTGTATTACAGTGAATCCGTATATGGGAACTGATTGTGTGAAACCATTTATAGATGACTGCAAAAAATATGATAAAGGTATATTTGTTTTAGTAAAAACTTCAAATCCTTCATCAGGAGAATTACAAGACTTAAAATTAAATAACAATAAAGAAGTATATGCTCAAGTAGCAGAATTAGTAGAAAAATGGGGAGAAGATTTAATAGGTGCCAATGGCTATAGTAGTGTAGCAGCAGTTGTTGGAGCAACTTATCCTGAACAATTATCTCAAATAAGAAAAATAGCACCACATACTTATTTTTTAATACCTGGATATGGAGCACAAGGTGGAAAAGCGGAAGATATAGCATTAGGGTTTGACAAAAATGGCTTAGGAGGAATTGTAAATGCGTCTAGAAGCTTAATGTGTGCATATAAATCAGATAGATGGAAAAATGAATTTAAAGAAGAAGAGTATGCAAAAGCAACTAGAGCTGAAGCTTTAAGAATGAAAGAAGAACTAAATAATGCAATAAAATAAAAAAGTTTAAAAATATAATTAGGAAGGATGAATTAAAATGCCAAAACAAAAACAAGCTGAATTAATAAATAAAGAAAAATTAACATATGATATTTATAAATTTAGTATAAAAGTCCCTGAAATTGTTGAAGAAGCTAAACCAGGAAATTTTATAGAAATAAGAGTATCTAATCAAACAGAACCATTTTTAAGAAGACCAATAAGTATATATAACTTAGATAAAGAAAATGGAATTTTAGAATTTATTTTTCAAGTAAAAGGAATAGGAACAACAATTTTGACAAACAAACAAGTAGGTGATTTTATTGATGTTGTTGGACCATTAGGACATGGAACTTTTGAATATGAAAAATATAATAAAATAGGAATTATAGGAGGAGGTATAGGAGTATTTCCTTTATATGAATTAGCAAAAGAGGCAAAAAAAGAAAACAAAAATGTAAATACATATCTTGGTTTTAGAAATAAAAACTATGTAGTATTAGAAAAAGAATTTAAAGATATATCTGATAATTTAATTATTACAACAGATGATGGAAGTTATAGTGAAAAAGGATTTGCAATTGACTTTTTAAAAAGAGATATAGAACAAGAAAAAATAGATTCTATTTATGCATGTGGTCCATTACCTATGCTTAAAGCGGTACAAAAATTAGCAATAGAAAAAAATATTCCATGTCAAATATCTTTGGAGGAAAAAATGGCTTGTGGCTTAGGTGTATGTTTAGGATGTGCTGTAAAAAAAGCTAAAAGTACTATAGAGAATCCAGAATATTGGCATGTTTGCAAAAATGGACCAGTATTTGAAGCGGAAAATGTAGAAATATAAAAATAAAAAAAGGAGAAGAGGCAATGAATACAAAAATTAATTTTGCAGGAATAGAAATGAAGAATCCAGTTACTGTAGCGTCAGGAACTTTTGGATATGGGAGAGAATATAGTGAATTTTTTGATTTGAGCAAATTAGGAGGAATTATTACAAAAGGAACATCTTTAAAACCAAGAAGCGGAAACAAACCTTCAAGAGTATGTGAAACTGCAAGTGGAATGTTAAATAGTATAGGACTTCAAAATCCTGGTGTTGAATACTTTGCTCAAAATGATTTACCATTTCTTAGAAAATTTGATACTGCAATTATAGTAAATGCTTGTGGAAGCAGTATTGAAGAATATGTAGAACTTTGTAGAATATTAAATACATTAGATATAGATGGTGTTGAATTGAATTTATCTTGTCCAAATGTAAAAGCAGGCTGTATGGCATTTGGAAATACATATGAAGGTGTTAAACAAGTAACAACTGAAGTTAGAAAAGTTTTAGATAAGCCACTTATTGTAAAATTAACTCCTAATGTAACAGATATAGCTTCAATAGCTAAAGCAGTAGAAGATGCTGGCGCTGACGGAGTATCTTTAATTAATACACTATTAGGAATGAAAATAGATATAAATAAAAGAAAACCAGTATTAGCAAATAATACAGGTGGACTTTCTGGACCAGCAATTAAACCTGTTGCAGTTCGTATGGTATATCAAGTAGCACAAGCTGTTAATATTCCAATATTAGGGATGGGAGGAATTATTAATGGAGATGATGCAGTTGAATTTATGCTTGCAGGAGCAAAAGCAATTTCAATTGGCGCTGGAAATTTTATAGATCCTTATACAAGTGTTAATACAGTAAAAGGCATTGAAGATTATATGGAAAAATATCAAATTAATGATATTAACGACATAATAGGAAAAGTAGAAATGAATTAAAATAAAAGTAATTATTTAAATATAAATAACATATATATTTATTAAAAACACATTTAAAAATATATCAAAAAAATTATAATAAAAAATAATATAAATTATTGACAGATTACAAAAAACGACATAAAATATAAATATAAAAAATAAAAGGGGGAGTTCGAGATGACAAGAGCTGAATTAAAAAGTGCTGCTAAAGAACAAATAAAGGGAAAAATAGGAATTTTATTTGTAATGGCTTTAATTATTATTGGAATAGCAATAGTATGTAGATTTATACCTATTGTAGGAGGTATAGCATCATTTGTTATAACACCAGCATTTACATTATCATTATGTATGGTTTATTTAAAACTTACTAAAAAAGAAGAAATATCTGTAGGAGATGTATTTACTGGATTTAATAAAACAGGAAAAGCATTATGGTTAAATATTATTATTGGATTCTTTACATTCTTATGGACATTATTATTAATAATACCAGGAATCATAAAAACATATGCATATTCAATGTCATTCTACATATTAGCAGATAATCCAGAACTTACAGCAAGAGAAGCTTTATCAAAGAGTAAAGAAATGATGAATGGACATAAATGGGATTTATTTGTATTACAATTATCTTTCTTCTGGTGGTTATTATTAGTAATGGTTACATTAGGTATTGCTGCTATATATGTAACACCATATATTAGTGCAACAACAGCTAACTTCTATAATTCAATTAAAGGATCAGAAGAAGTTGAAGTTAAAGAAGAAAACGAAAAAGAAGAAGTTAAAGACTAAGAAAAATATAAAAAAGATGCTATCTAATTAGCATCTTTTTTTAGTAAAAGCTTTATGTTCGTTACTATTTAAATAAACAATTATCTACAATTTTTATTTTGTTTTTGTTCATTATTTCTTTCATTGTTTTGTTGGTTATTTTGATTATTTTTATTATTCTTTTTGTTTTCTTTTTTTGACATAAAAAGCACCTCCAATCAAGTTTTCAAATATTATTGTAGCCTAAATAATTTTAAATATACTAAAAAAACAAAATGATTATTTGTTTTTTATTACAGTTTAGTATATAATATCCATATAAAATAAAAGAACATATTAAAAACAAATACATAAAATAAATAGAATAAAAATAGGGAAGTGGAACAATGAGTTTTGAAAATAAAAAATTAGAAGAATTTAATAATTATATAAGATATAGAAAAGTAGCTATAATTGGATTAGGAGTAAGCAATATTCCATTAATTGATTATATGTATGAAAAAAAAGCAAAAGTAACAGTATTTGATGAAAGAAAAATTGACAGTATACCAAAAGAAATATTGGATAAAATAAAAAAATATGATTTTAAATTTTATTTTGGAAAAAATAGCTTAGAAAATTTAAATGATTTTGATATTATTTTTCGTTCTCCAAGTTGTCTTCCTACTAGAAAAGAATTAGTTAAGGAAGAAGAAAAAGGTACTATAGTAACAACTGAAATTGAAATGCTTATGAAAATGTGTCCATGTAAAATAATAGGAGTAACTGGAAGTGACGGAAAAACAACTACAACAAGTTTAATTAACCATATATTAGAAAAATCAGGGAAAACGACATTTTTAGGAGGAAATATAGGAACACCATTATTTACAAAACTATCAAAAATGACACCAGAAGATATAGTTGTATTAGAATTAAGCAGTTTTCAATTAATGGGAATGGAAATTAGCCCAGACATAGCAGTTATTACTAATATATCTCCAAATCACTTAAATATACATAAAGATTATCAAGAATATATTGATGCAAAAAAGAATATATTTAAGTACCAAAACGAAAAAAATACTTTAATATTAAATTATGATAATGAAATAACAAGAAAATGTAGTAACGAAGCAAAAGGAAATGTAATATTTTTCAGTAGTAAGGAAAAATTAGATAATGGGTTTATTGTAGATGATAAAATAATAAAACAATGTAAAGATCAAATAAGAGAACATATTTTAAATACAGATGAAGTAAAATTAAAAGGAAAACACAATTACGAAAATATTGCAGCAGCTCTTGCAGCAACATATAAAATAGTTGGGTTAGATTCAGCAATACAAGCCATTAAAGAGTTTAATGCTGTTGAACATAGATTAGAATTTGTAAGAGAAATTAATGGCGTTAAATGGTATAATGATTCTGCAAGTTCATCACCAACTAGAACAATATCTGGTTTAAAAGCATTTGATGAAAAAATCACTTTAATTGCCGGTGGATATGATAAAAATTTAGACTATACACCTATTGCCAAACCTATTATTGAAAAAGTAAATAATTTAATTCTTATGGGACAAACAAGTGAAAAAATCTTTAATGCAGTAAAACAAGAATTAGATAATCAAAATAAGCAATTACATATTTACACATGTAATAATTTAGAAGAAACAATTAAAACAGCAAAAAAAGTAACTAAACCTGGAGAAATAGTACTATTTTCACCTGCAAGCGCAAGCTTTGATATGTTTAAAAATGCAGTTGAAAGAGGAAAGAAATATAAAGAATTTGTACAAAAACTATAATAATTTTCACAAAAAAACAGACCTCCTCATATTATATACAAAATATGAAGGAGGTTTTTATATGACAAATAATCAATCATATGAAGAATACATAAGAAGTATATTAGGTTATCCTAACAATATGACAAGTTCTATACTTGACAGAGAATTTAATGATAACAATTCATATAATATGTCTAATAGAACAAACACAGAAAATAGCATGTTGGAAAATTGTTATCCAGAAATATATAAAATAGTATATCCTATGGTAACAACTGCATGCCAAAACAACACAATGCCTATAACAAGCCAATTAGTTGAAAATATGACAGATGAAATATATTCTGCAGTTGAAAGCAATACAGAAATAGGAATTAATATCACATTAAAAAATCAAGTTAAAGCCACTCAAACTAGAGAAAATAACACGACTCAAATGGCTCAAAGAGATGGTAGAACGGTAGCTAATATGCCAGAGAAAAAAGAAGTAGAAAACAGAGGAGAGGATAGACAATTTAGAAATAGAAATCTCAGAGATTTAATTAAAATTTTATTAATTAGAGAATTACTTGGATCTCCAGGATTTCCACCACAACGTCCACCATTTCCTCCAAGACCACCAGTAAGACCACCTTTTCCAGGAGGACCTATGCCAGGACCAAGACCACCATTTATGCCAAGAGATGGAAAATATTATGATGATTTATATGAGGAAGGTTAAATTTATTTATAATAAAAAATGAAAAATATTCCATTTATTCAAATTAGTTTTTGTATATATTTTTTATTTTTGTAGAAAATAATATTGAAAAACTTTGAAAGGTGGTAATCTTAATGAAAGCAAGTGAATGTATGTGCAACAATGTTTGTGCAATAAAACCTAACTTAACTATAAATGAAGTTGCAAAATTAATGGGAGAAAAACATATTGGTTGTATACCAGTTTGTGATGACGAAAATTGTATATGTGGAATAGTAACAGATAGAGATTTAGTTTTAAGAACTATTGCATGCGAAAAAGATCCAAAAACAACTCCAGTAAGTGAAATTATGACTTGTGATGTATGTACTTGTAAAAAAGATGAAGAAATGTCAAATGTAGAATCTAAAATGTCACAAAATCAAATAAGAAGAATTCCTGTATGTGATTGTAATAATCATGTAGTTGGAATATTAACATTAGGAGATTTAGCACAAAATGATAAAGAATTAGGAAAACAAGAAGTATGTACAACAATAAGTAATATTTGTAACTGTGGAACTCAAACAAAAAACGATCAATAAATAAACATTAATAACAATTTATAAAAGGACGGATATTCTCCGTCCTTTTACATATAATACAATAAGGAGAGAAAAAATGATTTATGATATTTCTTATTGGACAAGAGTGTTAAAAAGAATTTTATATGTTGTTTTTATATTATTAGGGTTATATATAGGTTTGAAACTATCTATTTTTTATATGCCTTTTTTAATTGCATTTATAATATCTTTAATGATTGAACCAGCAATAAAATATATTATGAAAAGAACAAAATTAACAAGAAGGACTAGTTCAATAATAATATTTGTAATTGTATTATTTATTATACTTGGAAGTTTAACTTGGTTAATTATTACACTTTTTTCAGAATCTTCTAGTTTATTACAAGGGCTTAATGATTATGTTGGAAAAGCACACCAAATATTTGACAATTTTATGAAAAGTTTCGATTTTGACAAAATACATTTATCAGATGAAATCTTAGGCGTAATACAAAACTCAACAGGAGATATACTAAATAATGCTTCTAACTGGGTAAGAAACTTATTAACAGGATTAATAAATATAGTAACAAGTTTACCTTCTATAGCGATATGTATTGGAATTACAGTACTTGCATTGTATTTTATTTGCGTAGACAAAATTTATATATTAGATCAAATAGAACATCATTTGCCAAAATTATGGGTGAAGAAAATAGGAATACACCTTCGTGATTTAATAAAAGCATTAGGAGGATATTTAAAAGCAGAAGCAACTTTAATTTTAGTATCTTTTATAATTTCATTATTAGGATTGTACATATTAAAAATTTGCGGATTTAATGTACAATACCCATTATTAATGGCTTTATTTATAGGTTTTGTAGATGCATTGCCAATTTTAGGCTCAGGAACTGTTATGGTACCATGGGCAATTATTTGTGGACTTAATGGAGATTTAAAATTAGGAATTGCTATTATTGCATTACTTGTAATAATGTCTATAATAAGGCAATTATTAGAACCTAAATTAGTGAGTAAAAATATAGGAGTACATCCAATATTTACTTTAATTGCAATGTATACAGGATTTAAAGTAATTGGAATTATAGGATTATTAGTAGGACCGATTGTATTAATTATAGTTAAAAACATATTTGCAAGCTTGATAGATCAAGGTGTATTTAAAACAATCTTTGATAAAAAATAATAAGCAAGTACTAATAAAGCTAACTGCTTAACATTGATTTTTTATAAAAATTATGTTAATATTAATAATAGAGAAACAGCAGTAACTTTCTTTATAATTAAAGAAAGTGAGGTATAATCATATGAAAAAATTATTTTATAAGATTGAAATGCGGATGGGAATTATTTTTGAAAACGAAGAGTCGGGTGAATTAACAGAAGAAAGATTTTATTATAGTAATGGTTATTGCATTATTGAAGACGGTGAAATAAAAGGAATTCTTACTGACGATTTGTTTAGAGCAATTTTTACTAAAACTTATATTTCCATGGAAATTTTGTTGTGTGACTATGCATTTGATGAAAATGGTGAAATTTCAAAAGAAAAATTTAAATACGATTTTGAAGTGAAATTAAACCAAGAAGTCCAATTTCCTTGTCAGTTTATATTTGTATGCAATTGTAATGAAACAGATGAAAAAATATTAACAACATTAAATTTTTTATCTAAAGTAACAGATATTACTAAACAAAAAGAAATTTATGACGATTTAGTAGAAGTAGGCCTAATTTAATCCGCAAAATAAAAGACTATTTTAAATAGTCTTTTATTTTTATGTTATGAATTTTATTTTTATTCCCATTCAATTGTTGCTGGTGGTTTAGAAGTAATATCATAAACAACACGATTAACATGTTTTACTTCATTTACTATTCTAGATGAAACCTTTTCTAAAATTTCATAAGGTATTTTACTCCAAACACCTGTCATAAAGTCTGTTGTTTCAACTGCACGAAGAGCAATAGTGTAATCATAAGTTCTTTCATCACCCATAACACCAACAGATTTTAAATTGGTTAATACCGCGAAATATTGATTAATATTTTTGTGCAATCCAGCATTTGCAATTTCTTCTCTAAAAATGCTATCAGCATCTTTTAATATAGTTAATTTGTCATCTGTAATGTCTCCAATAACACGAATAGCAAGACCTGGACCAGGGAAAGGCTGTCTAAAAACTAAGTTTTCTGGTATACCAAGTTCTAATCCTGTTTTTCTAACTTCATCTTTAAATAAATCACGTAAAGGTTCTATAATTTCTTTAAAATCAACATAATCAGGAAGACCACCAACATTGTGATGACTTTTTATTACAGAACTTTTTCCTAAACCACTTTCAATTACATCAGGATAAATAGTTCCTTGAACTAAAAAGTCAACAGTACCTATTTTTTTAGCTTCTTCTTCAAAAACTCTAATAAATTCTTCGCCTATAATTTTTCTTTTTGATTCAGGATCTGAAATGCCAGCAAGTTTGTTTAAAAATCTATCTTTAGCATTTACTCTAATAAAGTTTAAGTCATAATTTTTAGTAAATATCTCTTCAACTTCATCACCTTCGTTTTTACGAAGAAGTCCATGGTCAACAAAAATACAAGTTAGGTTTTTACCAATTGCTTTAGAAAGCAAAACAGCAGCAACTGATGAATCAACTCCTCCTGATAAAGCACATAATGCTTTTTTGTCACCAATTTTTTCTTTTAATGCTTTTATAGAATCTTCTACAAAAGAAGAAATTTGCCAATCACCAGAACAATTACAGATATTAAATAAAAAGTTTTTAATAACTAGAGTTCCATTAACAGAATTATTTACTTCTGGGTGGAATTGAATACCATATAATTTTCTTTCTTTATTTTCCATAGCAGCATTTGGGCAAGAATTAGTATGTCCAATGTTTTTAAATCCTTCTGGTACAGTTTCTACATAATCAGTATGGCTCATTAAAAATCCATTTTGGTTATCAAAACCTTGGAAAAGGGGAGAGGTATTGTCTATTGATACATCTGTTGTTCCGTATTCTCTTTTATTTGCTCTAGCAACTGTTCCTTTTAATGTATGTGTCATTAGTTGCATTCCATAGCAAATACCAAGTACAGGTATTCCTAGTTCAAAAATTTCTTTTGAACATTTTGGTGATTCTTCTCCATAAACACTTGCTGGACCTCCTGTAAAGATTATTCCTTTTGGATTTTTTTCTTTTATTTTTTCAATTGTAATGTCAAAAGGCACTACTTCTGAATATACATTACATTCTCTAACTCTTCTTGCAATTAATTGATTGTATTGTCCTCCAAAATCTAAGATTAAAATTAATTCATTTGTTTTCATTAGTTACCTCCAAAATATAAATATAAAAAAATAATATCATAAAAAATAATGTAAGTAAATATTTTTTATTTTATTTTGTATAGTTAAGGAAATACAGATTTTCTAATTTTTAATATTAATAGTACATTACATATGGCAACAACAATCAACATAATATTGTCAATGGCATAAATTTATGTTATAATATAAAGTATATAAGGTATAGAAAGGAATTTTTGATACTGTAAATACTGAATCCGTTTTGTGTAGCATATCAAAATCATTATTATAAAAGACAGGAGGAATTTATTATGTTAAGAACACAAAAAATGATTGTCCTTACCGGACAGATTGAAGTTGTAAAAAAAGCAGCAAAGACCATCTCAGGGTTTAAAGCTGTCACTCTTGTGGAACGGTTTAACTTAGACATTTTAAAAAATGTCTATAAACACAACAAGAACTTGGTTGTAGTAAGGCCAACATATGATATGACATTGAATAAATATAGACCTATTGTTATCAATGTTATATCCGGAAAAACAAATGTCGAAAAACATCAGCTTGGTGATGAAAATATTTTGGAAGATTTTCCTAAAATTTTGAATCACTGCGGAGTTGATGCAGGAGACCATATTTGCCATGATTCCAATTCTGCAAGCTACAAAAAGATAAAAGAAAAATGTTTTATTTGTAAGGTAGCTAAAGGATGTCCTGAAAAGCCAGAACACATTCTGTACGAATCTGATAACTATATTGTTCTTCCAGGATTAGGTGCATTTTTTGAAGGATATGTAATGATCGTTCCTAAAAAGCATGTTATGTCTATGGCGGAACTTGCTGAAGAATCAGATGAACTTTATGAAGAATTTTTACGGGTTTTGAATGATATGAGATTTATTTTAGAATCTATATATCATAAAAAAATCTTCGTATTTGAATGTGGCAGTGGTAAAGGCGGAGCTGGAAAGCACACGACGTCAATTGTTCATGCACATGTGCATATGGCACCTTCAGATATACCGGTCCTTAAATCAGTTCAAAAAAGTGGACTGTATCCAGGATTAATTCATCCAAGATCTTTGAAGAATTATGGAGAATATCCATACATGCTTTACATTGATCAGGAAGATACATGGTATATCGTATCAGATCCAGACACGTATTTCCCACGTCAACATCCTCGTCAGATATTAGCTGATCATATGGGATTAGAAGAAGGAAAATACAACTGGAGAGTATACCCTTATAGGGAAAAGATGGATGAAATAGCGGAAGAAATCTATTCGTTTTTGAGAAAAGAATATGATAACCTTCCGGTATGGATTCAGGATTCAGTAAAGAAGTATATTTAATTACCTTGGAAGGAGTACCAAAAATTGGTGCTCCTTTTCTATATAACTGAGGTTTAATTGACATAACTATGTTTTGAATGTATAATGTAAATATATTTTTTATAACATTAGCATTAAGAATATATGCTAATTAAAAAGCTAATTGAATAATGTATCATAAGAAAGGAGAGAAACTTTATGAATAAAAACAACAATTATGATGTAGTAGTAGTAGGTGGAGGACCTTCAGGAGCTTTTTTTGCTTATGAGTTTATAAAGCGGAATCCTAATAAGAAAATTCTGCTTATAGAAAGAGGCAAAAGAGTAGAAAATCGAAAGTGTCCGGAGAAAGAATGCGAAAAATGTATTAAGTGTAAACCGTTTTGCCAGATTACCAATGGCTTTTCTGGTGCAGGTGCATTTTCAGACGGAAAGTTGTCTTTATACAATCCAGAAGACGATGACTTCTATGTTGGCGGAAATCTGCATAAATATGTAGGAGTAGATGCTACAAAGAGACTCATTGATTATACTGATAAAGTATATCTGGAGTTTGGAGCAACAAAAAAATTAAAAGGGTTAGGACATGAAACTGAAATTGCACACATTCGAAAGGCGTCTCAAAAAGTTGGGGTAGATTTGATTAATATCCCAATAAGGCATCTTGGAACAGATAAAGCTCCAGAACTTTATAAAAAAATTGAAGATTTTCTGGAAAAATCTGGTGTAGAAATATTTTTTCAAACAGAGGTTACAGACTTAATTGTAACAGATGACAAGATTGAAGGAGTAAGGTACAAAAATACATCGAATAATACTATTTTTGATGTTTATGCTGAAAAAGTGGTTATTGCTGTAGGCAGAGTTGGTGCCAAGTGGTTGCTAAATATGTGTGAAAAACATCATATAAAATCTTCACCAGCGATAATTGATGTTGGAATTAGATATGAATTATCTGATGAAGTTATGAAAACTGTTAATGATTTGATGTATGAAGGAAAGTTTATTGGAAAACCTAATCCCTTTAATGACAAGGTTAGGACCTTTTGCCAAAATCCTTCAGGTTTTGTATCGACAGAAGTGTATGACGACGAACTCACACTGGTAAATGGCCATTCTTGTAAGAGTAAAAAGAGTACCAATACCAATTTAGCACTATTAGTGTCTCTTGAATTGAATAACGTACCAGATCCTATGGAATATTCGCGTAATATCGCAAGAAATATGAACGCATTAGGCAAAGGAAATGTTTTAGTTCAAAGGTTAGGAGACATTAAGCTTGGTAAAAGGACATGGCCGGAAGAATTAAAAAAGAATTCAGTAGTACCGACACTGAAATCTGCAAAACCAGGTGATTTAGGTTTAGCAATGCCATATAGAGAAATGACAGATATTTTAAATTTTGTTAATTTATTAGATACTGTTATTCCAGGATTTGCAAATCCAGACAATTTGTTATATGGACCTGAACTAAAGTTTTATAGTAACAAAGTAGATATTAGTTCTAATTTTGAAACTAGTATAAAAAGTCTTTATACAATTGGAGATGGCTGTGGACTTACAAGAGGTTTAATGATGGCATCTGCTTCAGGAATTCAATTAGCTCGAACATTGTACAAATAAGTTAAGTACAATTACAAAAAAGTAAATAGGGGGACATTAAGTCCTCTTATTTACTTTTTACAAAAATATATAGTTATTACAATATGTCACTTGTAGGAATGTAACTATCATCTGGAGGATAGACTAATTCATCATTTGGCTTATTTGTATTTTTTATTTCAGTAATTTTTATTATAGGCATATCTCCATGATAATCACCTTTTATAATTTCGCCAGTGATTTCTACCCAAGAATTATCAGAAAATTCTTTAGCTTTGTTATATTCGCATAAAAAACCAACAACAACAGTTTGAAAATCTGACGAGATAACCATATCACGAGATATAACAAATTGATTTTCTTTTAAATCACTTACTCTATATACATAACCTGTAAAATTTATTTTTCTTCCAACATATGTATCAATATTTTCATGAACTATTTTTAATACATTAGTATAATTATTTGAATTTAATCTTGTAACATTATTTTTAGGCAAACATCCAGAAGGTTCAAATGAATTTTTTGCACCATTAAAAATTTTATACACAACAATTCCTAATACAATTATAATGAAAATTGTAACAATAGCAAAAAAAGTTTTAAAAGTTTTACTTCCATTTATTTTTATATTATAGATAAACATATAAATTCCTCATTTCTATATGAATTTAGTAAATTATATGTTGAATAAGATATCAATATGCTATATATAAAACTAAAACGTGGCTTGAAATTATTTCCATTTTGTTGTATAATGATAATATGTTAAAATTAACTTTTGCATACTAACTTTTTGTGTTTTTAAGGAGGCTTTATAATGAGACAACAAAACGAAGAAAAACAACAACTAAAAGAAAAAGTAAAAAAAATACGGAAAAAGAGAAAGGAATTACTTTCAGAATTAAATCCGATTTTACATCTGTCTTTAAGCTATGAGGAGTATAGATGTTTTGAATATCTGAAATCTTTTTCTATAACTTTAAAAAAATCTGAGGTATATATTCAAGTACCTATTGAAGAAAATGAAGAAAATTTGGTTATAGAAATTACTCCAACAAAGATTGAAGACAAAAATTTCTTTACAAAGAATTTAGATTGCTTTATGAAAAAAATGGGAATGTACCAAACTGAAATTTCGCCTTTGCACAAGGAAATTGAAGAGTTTCTTAAAGCTGTCGAAGACATGGAAGTTTATATACTTGAATATTTGTAAATTGTTGTTTTAACAAAAAGTAAAAAAGGGAGCTATATAAGCTTCCTTTTTATTATATAAAATTGTTCTTAAAATATTTTTCCAAATTACTTGATAAAAATTTTTTTTAATGATATAGTAAAAAAGTGTAAAATTATATAAACTTAGGAGGACGATTCCAATATGAAACTATTTAAGTCATATAGTGAAAAAGAAGTAAAAAGAGTAAGACCGATAATAAATAAAATTAACGGTTTAGAAGAAGAAATTTCAAAATTAAGTGATAGCGAGTTAAGAGCAAAAACTCAGTATTTTAAAGAACAATTAAAAGAAGGAAAAACATTAGATGATATCCTTCCAGAAGCATTTGCGGTTGTTAGAGAAGCATCTAAAAGAGTTTTAGGAATGAGACATTTTGATGTTCAATTAATTGGTGGTATTATATTACACCAAGGTAGAATTGCTGAAATGAAAACAGGTGAAGGTAAAACATTAGTTGCAACATTACCAGTATATTTAAATGCTTTAGAAGGAAAAGGAGTTCACGTTATTACAGTTAATGATTACTTAGCAAAAAGAGATAGTGAATGGATGGGAAAATTATATAAATTCTTAGGTCTTTCAGTAGGACTTGTTATAGCTGGTATGGAGCCAAAAGAAAAACAAGAAGCATACAATGCTGATGTAACTTATGGAACAAATAATGAATTTGGATTTGACTACTTAAGAGATAACATGGTTATTTATAAAGATCAATTAGTTCAAAGAGGATTACATTATGCAATAGTTGACGAAATAGATAGTATTTTAATAGATGAAGCAAGAACACCATTAATTATATCTGGTAGAGCAAATGAATCTTCAGATTTATATAAAAAAGCTGATAATTTTGTAAAAAAATTATCTCCAAAAGTAATAGTTGAAGAGGATGTTAAAGATTTTGATCAAGCAGAAGACAACGAAAAATACGATTATATTGTTGATTTAAAAGCTAAATCAGCTTCATTAACACAAAAAGGTATAAAAAAGGCAGAAGATGCATTTGGACTTGAAAACTTTAACGACTTGGAAAACTCTACATTAGTACACCATGTAAATCAAGCATTACGTGCACATGGAATTATGAAAAAAGATATTGATTACATTGTAAAAGATGGAGAAGTTTTAATTGTTGATGAATTTACAGGACGTATAATGTATGGAAGAAGATACAACAATGGATTACATCAAGCAATTGAAGCTAAAGAGCATGTAAAAATTGCAGACGAATCTAAAACATTAGCAACAATAACATTCCAAAACTTCTTTAGAATGTACGATAAATTATCAGGTATGACAGGTACTGCTATGACAGAAGAAGCAGAATTTGAAGAGATTTACAATTTAGATGTTGTAGAAATACCAACAAACAAACCAATGATTCGTGATGATCAAAATGATGTTATATACAAAAATGAAAATGCTAAATATAGAGCAATAGTAGAAAGCGTAAAAGAAAGTCATGATAAAGGACAACCAGTATTAATTGGTACAGTTTCAATTGAAAAATCTGAAAAATTAAGCAAATTATTGAAACAAGAAGGAATCAATCATGAAGTATTAAATGCTAAATATCATGAAAAAGAAGCTGAAATTGTAGCACAAGCTGGTAAATATAATGCTGTAACAATAGCAACAAACATGGCTGGTCGTGGTACTGATATTATGCTTGGTGGAAATAGTGAATTCTTAGCAAAAGAAGAAATGAGAAGAAAGAAAGTTTCACCAGAATTAATAGAAGAAGCAACTACTTATTATGAAACAGATGATAAAGAAATATTAAAAGCAAGAGAACAATTTAATGAATTAGTTAAAAAATATGATGATGAAATAAAAGAAGAAAAAGAAAAAGTAATTGATGCTGGTGGTTTAAAAATTATTGGTACAGAAAGACATGAATCAAGAAGAATTGATAACCAATTAAGAGGACGTTCTGGTCGTCAAGGAGATATAGGTGAGTCTAAATTCTTTATCGGCTTAGATGATGACTTGATGAAAATATTTGGGGGAGATGCAATTACTAAAGTGTATAATACATTAGGCGCAGATGAAAATATGCCAATTGATTCTAGAATAATCTCAAGAGCAGTAGAAAATGCTCAAAAGAAAGTAGAAGGAAGAAACTTTAGTATACGTAAAAATGTATTAAAATATGATGATGTAATGAATGCACAAAGAGAAATAATATACAAACAAAGACGTCAAGTTCTAGATGGAGAAAACATACATGACAGTATAGTTAACATGATAGAAGCAGTAGCAGATAGCATTGTTGGAATGTTTATCGAAGGTGAAGAACAACAATTAAATGTAGAATCTTTAAATACTGAAATAATAAATATATTTGGAATTGATATGTTAGATTACATTAAAGAAAATAAAAATGATATATCAAAAATTTCAGAAGAATTAAAGAAAAAAGCTATGGAAATCTATGCACAAAAAGAAGAAGAAATAGGTTCAGACCAAATGAGAGAACTTGAAAGAGTTGTAATGCTTAAAGTTGTTGATGAAAAATGGATGAATCATATCGACAGTATGGATGAACTAAAAAATGGTATAGGCCTTCGTGCATATGGACAAAAAGATCCTGTGGTTCAATATAGATTAGAAGGATTTGATATGTTTGACGAAATGATTAGCGATATCAAAGTAGATGTAACAAAAATATTAATGCACATTAGACAACAAGGAGAAGCAAAAAGACAAGAAACTGTAAAAATTACAGGAGCAGCATTAGAAGCTATTCATAGTGTTGATGGAGGTTCAAAAATAGGTACAGATATTGATAGAACAGTAAGAAATGAAGGACCAAAAGTTGGCAGAAATGATCCTTGCCCTTGCGGAAGTGGTAAGAAATATAAAAATTGTTGTGGTAAAAATCAATAATATCATTAGTCAATATTTTTTATATAACATCGACATAAAATAAAATATATGTTATACTATCAACATATTAAGAGTGTGTATACCTAAAAAGGGGAGCTACACAGCCAGTTGTAAAAAATTGGTACACTTTATTTGAGAGAATTATACCTCATAAAGGAGTCTTATAAAAGGCTACTTTATGAGGCTTTTTTTATATATATTAGGAAAGTTTATTTTATAAATGCGTATAAACCAAATCAGAAAAAAATAAAGTGTACTTAAATGGAAAGAAAGGAGAATGATATAATGGAACAAAATTCACAAATTATTAGTAAAAAAAAATATCGTAGAAATTTAAAATTTGTTGTTTTAGAAACAATTTTAACATCTAATGCAGGTAATTGGATCGAAACTATCTGCAAAAATGATAAAAGAAAAAAATTGATATATAATTTGACATATTATAAATGATTGATTCTTTTTATATACTCAAAAGGAAGAAAACAAAAAATTGAAAAAATATTATTTTTGTGGTATTATAGTAGCAGTTGCAACCAATTTATTAGTATTTGCTGTCAAATAAAAAGTATTTATTAATAAAGATTTAAATTAGATAAAATACAAAGTAAGGAAGTGATCTAATGTTTGATATTGAAGAAAAAATAAGAATTCTTAATTCATTAAAAGAAAAAATAAAAGATTTGGGTGAGTCACTTTGACATAAATACATTAGAAAAGGAGCTAAAAGAACTAGAAAATCAAACAGCTAATCCAGATTTTTGGAATGGTAACCAAAATACTAATAGTGTATTAGCAAAAATAAAGAGTTTAAAAAATAAATGTTCAACATATACAAATTTGAATAATGAAATTGATAATTTAATAGAATTACTTCAATTATTACAATTAGAATATGACGAAGAAATGGAAAAAGAATTATTAAAAGATATAAATAAATTAGAAAAAGAACTAGAAAAATTTGAGTTATCAACACTTTTATCTGGAAAATATGATACAAACAATGCAATAATTACAATACACCCAGGAGCAGGTGGAACAGAATCTCAAGATTGGGCTGAAATGCTTTATAGAATGTACACTAGATGGGCTAATAAAAATAATTACGAGGTAAAAGAATTAGACTATTTAGATGGGGAAGAGGCAGGATTAAAAAGTGTTACATTTGAAATTATTGGAGAAAATGCATATGGATATATGAAATGTGAAAAAGGCGTACATAGATTAGTTAGAATTTCACCTTTTGATTCAGGAGGAAGAAGACACACATCTTTTGCATCTGTTGAAGTTTTACCAGAGATAACAGATGATATTGAAATAACAATAAATCCAGATGATTTAAGAATAGATACTTATAGGGCTTCAGGAGCAGGTGGACAACATATTAATAAAACATCATCAGCAGTAAGAATAACACATATTCCAACAAATACAGTTGCTGCTTGTCAATCTGAACGTTCTCAGATACAAAATAGAGAAACAGCAATGAGAATGTTGAAATCAAAATTACTAGACATGAAAGAAAAAGAACAAAAAGAAAAAATAGAAGATTTAAAAGGAGAACAAAAAGATATTGCATGGGGAAGTCAAATACGTTCTTATGTATTTTGCCCATATACTATGGTAAAAGATCATAGAACTAATTACGAAGTAGGCAATGTAGAAGCTGTTATGAATGGAGAAATTGATGGCTTTATGGAGAACTATTTAAAATCAAAAATATAGAAAAATCTAACATAATAACTAGAATAAGAATATAATATATAGAGCAGATTTATATTAAAACTGCTCTATATATTATTTTAAAGAGGTGGTCCAAATGGACACGATAGTAATGAAATTTGGAGGTAGTTCTGTTGCTGATAATGATAAATTAAAACTTGTTGCTAAAAAAATTATTGATTTATATAATAAAGAAAACAATATTGTTGTTGTTTTATCTGCCCAAGGAAAAACAACAGATAAATTAATAAAAGAAGCAAATGAATTATCTTGTGATATTGAAAATAGAGAATTAGATATGCTATTGAGTGCTGGAGAACAAATATCAACAGCAAAACTAAGCATATTACTTAATAATATGGGATATAATGCTATTTCTTTAACAGGATGGCAAGCAGGAATTTATACAGATAATACAAATCAAAATGCATTAATAAAAAATATAGATACCACTAGAATAGAAAAAGAGTTACAAAAGAGAAAAATTGTTATAGTAGCAGGTTTTCAAGGTGTAAACAAAAACATAGACATAACAACATTAGGAAGAGGAGGATCTGATACAACAGCAGTTGCTATTGCTGCAGCTTTAAAAGCAAAAAATTGTTATATATTTTCTGATGTGGATGGAGTATATACAACAGATCCAAATAAAATAGCAAATGCAAAAAAATTATCAGCATTATCATATGATGAAATGCTAGAAATATCAAGCGAAGGAGCAAAAGTACTTCATAATAGATGTGTAGAAATAGGAGAAAAATTTAAAATTCCCATTATTACAAAATCAACATTTAATAATAAACCAGGGACTGTAATATCAGATATAATAGAAGAAAATACTATAAAAAGTGTTGTAAAAAAAGATATTAGCAGAATATCTATTGTAGGAAATGGTGTTATAAGAAATTTTGATTTAATAAAAAAAGTGTTAACTATTATTGAAAAGGAAAAACTTGAAATTCTTGAATTTAATGTCTCAGAATCTAAAATTTCTATAAATTTTAAAAATAAAATAAGCGATAAAATGTTGGATGAGATTCATAAAGTTATTACTTAAATTTTAAAATGAATTAAAAGGAAGAGATGGAACAATATTGTTCCATCTCTTTTAGAATTTAAGATTGAATATAAGTTTCATATCTGAAAATGGGAAGGAAAAGTTTCCTGAATACCATTTTCATTAATCCTGTAAGCATAGTCAGGATCAAGAATCCCTATTTTAACTGATTCATCAAGGTTTTCATGAAGATATGAGGCATAGCTTTTTCGAACGTCTGGTTCGCCATGTGTGATTAATACAGAATTTAAATTGCTAAAATCTTTTGTGAAGGTTAACAATTCATCTCTTTTGGCATGTGCCGAAAGTTCTCCTGTCCATTGTATATCACACTTTTTAATGTAAGACATACCTGCATAAGTTACTTCATCACCATCTTTTGCATCAATTAATGCACCAGCTTTGGATTCAGGTGTACAATATCCAAGATAATGGATAAGCACATCATCACGACCAATAAGATTAGAAATATATTTCTGAATTGAGCCATAATGTCCCATTCCGCCAGGGGCTATTATTATTTTAGGTTCTCTGCTTGATATAATTCTTTCTCTTATGTCTCTTTTGTCTTTACCCGAAACCGAATGAAAGCTTTTAGGCAAAAAATTTCGAGAAAACTTTTTAATACCTAAATCACTGTATAAATATCGCTTTGTGTATTCTTGACCGGTATATCCATCTCCCCATATTTGAACATTTTCAGGAAGTTTTCCCTTTGTCTGCATAACTTTAAGATAAGTTAACATTTCCTGGTATCTACCCTGGGAAAAGGCTGGATATACAACTGTTTTACCTGCTTCAATTGCCCGAATGGTATTATCTACGACACATGGTCTTAAACTAGGATCAGTAGAATCCATATCGCCGTATGTTGATTCAGTAAAAAGTGCAGCAATGTTAAGATTTCTTACATTTTGAGGTAATCTTTCTGCGTTGAAGAAGATATTTTTGTTGTTATAATCTCCGGTAAAAACAAGATTTATATCTTCTCTTCCAGGATAGCTTATTTGTACCAATACAATAGCGGCGCCCACTAAATGTCCATTAGAATAGAATGTAACATGTACATTTTTGTGTGGTTTCATAATTCTCTTGTAGCAACTTCCTACAATCAAGCCTAATGTTTTTTCGACATCATTTTTTTCATAGAGAGTATCTCCAAGAGTAAAATCTTTAATTCGACAGCTATCATACAAAGCTATATCTACAAGTCTACTAGTAGCATACGGTGCAAATATAGCGTTTTGGTATCCTTCTTTTACCAGCAACGGTAATAAGCCTACATGGTCAATGTGATTGTGAGTAACAAAAACTGAATTGATTTTTTCAGTGTTAAAAGGTATTACTTGATTAAGTTTACCTGTTTCATCACCACCTTGAAACATTCCGCAATCAACTAGAAAACGAAAATTTTTCCCGTTAGGAAAGTGAGCTGAAAGTAATGTGCAGGATCCTGTTACAGATGAACTCCGAGAGTATACATCTACATAATAATCCTTACTTTGTTGAATTAACATATAATCAACCTCCTTGATTTTTGTAACTATTCAAGTACGAATAGTTTTATAACTACAGTTGCTAGCACTATTATACTATATTTACATAATCAAATCAACTTCTAAAGCCTATATATTTGTAAAAATTAGTTCTAAATAAGACAATCTTTGAATATATATAATTTAGCAATTAAAATAAAAAAGGGGAGAGAGCTATGACAATTGAAGAAAGAAAAAGTATAACAACAGGAGTTATACAAAATTTAATACTTGAAAACAGAGGAAAATTAAGTATATCTGGAGTATTAGATGTTCTTAGTTTTGATGATCAAGTAGTTATAGTTGAAACAGAGTTGGGACTTTTAACAGTAAAAGGAGAAAATATTAGAATAAATAAATTAAGTATAGATACATCTGAAGTAATAGTAGAAGGAGATATAGCTTCCTTAACATATAGTGACAAAAATGCAGAGAAAACCAAAGGAAGTATAATGAGTAAAATATTTAAGTAAGCAATTTTAGGGAGGTCAAATAAAATGGTTACAAATCAAGTTTTTTTATCATTTATTTTTATTGTAAATGGCATAGTAATAGGATTATTATTTGATTTCTTTAGAATTTTAAGAAAAACTTTTAAAACTAAAGATATAGTTACATATATTCAAGATATATTATTTTGGATTTTGACAGGAATTATATTATTATACTCTATATTTACATTTAATAATGGAGAAATTCGATTATTTATGTTTTTAGCTATTATGATTGGGATATCTATATATATGTTGATTTTTAGTTCTTATATAATAAAAATAAATGTTACAATGATAAATCTTATAAAAAATATAATATCAAAAGTATTAAATATTTTATTTATCCCATTTAAATACATATATAAATTATTCAATAAAATCTTTTTTAAACCAATCAACTTTTTAATTATTAATATTAGAAAAAATTTTACAAAAAATTTAAAAAAAGTATATAATAATACAAAGAAAATAAAAAACATCAAAAAAACTGTAAAAAATTGAAAATATAAGAAGGGTTTTTGAAAAAAATGTAGAATAATATAATTATGATATCCGTAAGGATTTTACATTAGAATTGGAGAGATTTACTTATGAGAAAAAACAAAAAAATATATAAAAGACTATTTATAGGAATAATAGCTATATATGTTGTATTTACTTTAGCAAATCAACAAAAAACTTTAAATCAATATACAAAAAATATTTCTGAATTATCAGATCAAATACAAGAACAAAAAGAATACAAAGAAGAGTTAGCAAAAAAACAAGAAGATGTTTCTTCTTTAGAATTTATAGAACAAACAGCTAGAGAAAAATTAGATATGTATTATCCAAATGAGAAAGTTTATATAGACAATGGAATGTAATCTATATTATAGGCGATTACATTCTTTTTTTGGTAAAATTATACTTTTTTTCAAAAAAACTTTCATTTACTGGAAAAATATGTTATAATTAATTATATTTATTTTTATTCGAAAAAAAATCCCCATAAAATCAAAAAAATGTAAAAATATTAAATTAAAATAGGAGGTATTTTATGATAGATTTAAATTCAATGACTTTAAGTGAATTAAAGGATTTAGCAAAAGAAAACAATATAAAAAATATATCAAAATTAAAGAAAGAGGATCTTATAGCGGTTTTACACCAAGTATTGAATACAAATTTAACTAGCAATTCTAACGATATTAAAGAAGAGATAAATGAAGAAAAACACCATTATGATATTAATGGTGAACCAATAGTAGATTATAAACTTACAACTGATGGAGATGAGATTGTAGAAGGAATATTAGATATTTTACCAGATGGATATGGTTTTCTAAGGGGAGAAAATTATTTATCAAGTGACAAAGATGTATATGTATCAATGGTACAAGTTAGAAGATTTAGACTAGATACAGGAGATGTTATAAAAGGAATATCTAGATATAGAGAAGGCGAAAAATTTCCTTCATTAATATTTGTAGGGGAAGTTAATGGAGAACATCCTGAAAAAGCAATGAAAAGAAAGAGATTTGACGAATTAACACCAATATACCCAAATGAAAGATTAAAATTAGAAACAACATCAAATGATTATGCAACAAGAATTATAGATTTAATGAGTCCAATAGGAAAAGGACAAAGAGGAATGATTGTTGCTCCTCCTAAAGTAGGAAAAACTACTTTATTAAAAAAGGTAGCAAACAGTATAACAACAAACAATCCAGAAGTAGAATTAATTGTTTTGTTAATCGATGAAAGACCAGAAGAAGTAACAGATATGAAACGTTCTATTAAAGGACAAGTAATTCATTCTACATTTGATGAATTACCAGAACATCACGTAAAAGTAGCAGAAATGGTTTTAGAAAGAGCAAAAAGATTAATAGAACAAGGAAAAGATATTGTAATTTTATTAGACAGTATTACAAGACTTACAAGAGCATACAACTTAGTAATTCCATCATCAGGAAGAACATTATCAGGAGGTATTGACCCTGCAGCTTTACATAAACCTAAAAAATTCTTTGGTGCTGCAAGAAATATAGAAAATGGAGGAAGTCTAACTATTTTAGCTACAGCATTAATAGACACTGGAAGCAGAATGGATGATGTTATATTTGAAGAATTCAAAGGAACGGGGAATATGGAAGTTCATTTAGATAGAAAACTATCTGAAAGAAGAATATTCCCAGCAATTGATATAAATAAATCTGGAACAAGAAGAGAAGATTTATTATTAACACCAAAAGAAAAAGAAACAGTATTTGCCTTAAGAAAAGCAATGAATAGCATGCCAGTTGCAGATGTTACAGAACAAGTAATACATCAAATGACTCAAACTAAAAATAATGAAGAATTTATAAATAAAATGGAAGATTATTTAAAAAGATTTAAATAAAATAAAATTCAAGCAATCACACAAAAGTGATTGCTTGATTAATATAACTTGGTTAATATAAAAGGGAGGAGAGACAAGCTTATGAATAAGCAACAAATATATGAATATATAAAACAAAGAAATATTTGGTATGAAATAACAGAACATGAAGCAGTGTTTAGTATGAAAGAGGTCTCTAATATAGAAATTCCTTATCCAGAAGCAGATGCAAAAAATTTATTTATTTGTGATGATAAAAAAAGAAATTATTATCTTATTACCATTAGAGGAAATAAAAGAGCAAATTTAAAGAAATTTAAACAAGAAAATAATACTAGATCTTTAAGCTTTGCATCTGAAAAAGATTTAAAAGATATTTTAGGATTAGTACCTGGATCTGTATCTCCATTAGGAGTATTGAATAACAGAGAAAATAATGTTAATATATTTATTGATAAGGATTTTACTAAAGAACCGTATATTATTGGCATTCACCCAAATGATAACACTGCAACAATATGGCTAAAAACTAAAGATTTGATTAAAATAATAGAAGAACAACGGAAATACAGTTAATATTGTAGAAATTTAGAATACTATAAGAGGAGTTAATATGAAAGATAATAAAATAAAAGAAAAAATAAAGGAATTTATGACTAAAAATTTAAAATGGATAATATTATTTATATGTTTAATTGGCTTTTTAGCATTAGCTGAAGATGTATTTAATAAAGAAATAATGAATGGAGATATAATAGGATATAAAATGATATCAACATTTTTAATATCAGATTTTGCAACACCAATAGCAAAATTTATAACTAATTTTGGAGGTGCAATATTTATAATAGCATTAACAGCTTTGCTAGTTATAGCAATAAAAAACAAAAAGATAGGGCTATCAATATTTACAAATTTAGTCATTATAACAATATTAAACCAATCATTAAAAAGAATTTTACAAAGGCCTCGTCCGACTGAATATAGAATAATCCAGGAGACAGGGTATAGCTTTCCATCAGGACATTCAATGATAAGCATGGCGTTTTATGGATATTTAATATATTTAATTTATAGATATGTAAAAAACAAATATATAAAATGGATTTCAATTTCATTGTTAAGCATATTAATATGTTTAATAGGGATAAGCAGAATTTACCTTGGAGTTCATTATACAAGTGACGTTTTAGGTGGATTTTTAATATCAATATCATATTTAGTAATTTATATAAGTGCAGTTAATAAATTTTTAATAGAAAAATAAATAATAAAATATAAAAAAGGATTGATTTTTAGAATAAGAAAGAGTAGAGAGTGTAGGAAATAACTCTTCTTATTTTTATATATAACATTGCACAAAATCAAACTTTTGTGCAATAAGAGATAGGAGCAAAATAATAGACCCCTTTATCAAGGCCCTACCCACCAGTTCTTGCAACTACTAGCCTTAAAGGTTTTAATAGCTATTTATTAGTTATCGTTTGACTAACACTATTACTTTATAATTTATTACTTGTAATAATGTTAGTCTAGTTCCAGATATTTATTTCTAAAATCAATTTTAAATCAATTTTATAATTTATCTTTATAATTTTACATCTAAATAATTTTTCTATACTTAATAATTTTTATTTCATATTATATTTTATATAATTTTTTCAAAAATCTTCAAAATGCCTATTTCTCTATATTTGCTGTATTTTATAAACAACAAACTATAAGCCTTAAAAATAAAAACGGCTTAAAATCGATTCTCGTGCGTCGCTTTTTTGAGGTATTTTTGCATTTTTTATATACCTATGTAAGTATAAAAAAATTTGGTTATTTTTTATCTAGAATCTCTCAAACTCAGAATTATCAATATTTTGCCAAAATACTAAACAACAAGTTATATGGCTTAAATATTAAAATGGCTTAAAATCGATTCTCGTAAGCCATTATTTTAGGCTTTTTAGAGATTACTTTAGTATCTGTAGATATTATAAAAATTGCATATTAAATAGCTAAAATTTTTATAAAAAACTTAAATAAATCTAAATTTAATATTTAGATGATAATTTAATATTGCAATATTGTAATTGGCTTAAAATTGATTTTCGTAAGTTTAAATTATAATAATTAAATACATATAAATTCAAAACCAAACATTAAAATTTGTAATTAACAAATGTTCGTTTTAAAAAATTCTATAAATTTAAAATATAATATTTTTTCTGATTTTATTTTTTATTTTAAAATTTTAAATTAGAAATATAAGACAAATTTTATTTTATAAAAAAACTTTGCACAAAATTCCCCTGTATCTTTTGTTATAATATTTATATTAAATGTAAATCTACAACATAAAAAATATTGCTATCTCCCCTACTCTACTCATTTTTATTCAAAAGAAAAAGACGAACATAATCGTTCATCTTCTCCCAAAACTATGCTTTTTGCTTTTCACCTGTGTTGTTTACTGATGATTATTCGTTACTGTTTTCATCTTGGATTTCGGTGAAATCAACATCGATCACATCTTCATTATCTCCAAATTTCCGGTCTTTCATGATGGAAAATTCATAGTCTAGTTTTTTATTCTTTAAGGACAAATAAATTGTCACAGTACATATAGCCCAAAGTACTGCCCCAATGATATCATTTACTATTGATTTTCCTAAAATTACTGCCGGGATTATTTGGATGATAAATAAAGCAAGCAGAATTGATGCGAACACAAGCCGAACTTTAATAGTTGCAATATCACAGTATTTCTTCTTAATCATAAGAACAGTAAAAAGTACAAAATAAATTACTGCTACAATAAAAATTGCTAATCCTACACTGGTATAAATAATCTCCATAGTAATACCTCCTAAAGATGTTTTTAAAAAAGCAAGTTTTGTTGAAGTGCTCACTAATTAGTGAACTATAAACAACAGGGTATTTATTAAAATAATACAATATATTTACATAAAAATCAAGTTAATAACAGAATAATTTTTAAATATGTAAAGATTTTATACTAATACAATAAAAAAGGATTAGCCTTTCTTGGAGAACAATTACATAGCGTTATAGTCACGCCATAATTTTTTATCCAATTAAACCAATCCTTCTCTTTAAGAACAGCTAGTATAAACAGTTGGGTTAATGTTAAACATTAACAACATAAAGTGTTATAATCACACCTCAACTACTTTCATACATATTCTTAAAATAGAGCTATTAGGATTTGAACCTAATTACATTCCTAAATATATAGCTCTTAATTATTATTTATATTAAATATATATATCATATTTTCTTGAATAAGTAAAGATATTTTACCAATTATTCAACAATAAAAGTACAAATATATAAAAAAAGCATATATTGAATCAATAAGATTAATATATGCTTTTTTCTTCTTTTTGACTTATTCACTTTTTAAAATTGCCATTCAATATAGTATGTACATGTAGTTCCTTCTTCGTAACTATGTCCTCCTATTGAAAAATAGATATCTGGCGCTGATATTTCATTGATATCTTTAAGCAAATTACAAATATAATGATGTGCTTGAGAGATATTTTCTTCATGAAATATTGTGGCGTTTTCTATACCGCATTCGTTTGGAGAAAGGGTTATTGATAACCGGTTTAAAAGAATAAAATTATATGTAGTATAACCTGTTACAAATAAATCCTTCTTTTTAATTTGCTGAACAATTTTAATTGCCTGTTTTGTTCTTTGTTCAGGCCAATTTTTGGATAATATCAATTTTTCAATTTTCTCAGATACAGTGTTTAATTCTTTAAGTTTTTGGTTTAAAATTTTTAAAAGTGTCATATTGCTACCTCCTTGAATTTCTTGGAGGTTTGAAACCTCCAAGTTTATTTTACTTTTTGGTTTCAAAAACAAATTATATTTTATTGTAACATAATTTTATGTAAATTACAAGCGACTCATAATATAATTTATTTTAATTATCTAAAAAATATTTTTTATTATCTTTTTTAAATCCGAACTTTTCATATAATTTTATAGCATAAGGATTAACTGCATCAAGTTCGATCTTGCTACATTCAATTTCATCAAGAAAATCTAAAACATTTTGCATTAACACATTTTGTATTCCTTTACACCTATAATCTTCGTCAGTATATACACTTGTTATATATGCTTTTTTACCATTAAGAAATGAAGAAGAAGGTACCAATTGATAAACAACTACTCCATTACCTGCAACTGTTCTATTATTATTTTTATCTATTGCAATAAAAAAATGAATTGTTTTATTTAATTCTTTTAGTAATACTTTTTTTATATTTTCTCTTGCTACATTTTCGTTTTGTAATATTATTCCCTCTTTATTACAATTATATATACTTTGTTTTATTTTTAAATCTACTAGATCTGCTATGTCATTTATATCTGCTTTTTTATATATTAATTCCATTTTACTATATCATCCCTTATTTTCGAATTATGTATATATTTTATAATAAAGGTAAATAATTGTCTATGATTTTAGAAAAATTTAATTTTTAAAATTCTACCATATTTTATGTAAAAAGTAAAGAATTATTAATAACATTCGTTATTTTCTAAATACTTTATAAAAGCATTGCATCCTTCTACTATATCATTATATGTTATTTCAAAGTTTCCAGTATACCATGGATCTGCAATATCTCTTGGATTATCTGAATAGTCCAAAAGTCTATAAATTTTATGCTCTATATCATTTCCAACTATTCTTTTTATATTCCTAATATTAGATTCTTCCATTCCAATTATATAATCATATTTATTATAATCTTCTGGCATAAGTCTTGTGGCTTTTCTTTTTTCAAAAGGAATCCCTTTTTGTATTAGTTTGTTACGAGTACCATAGTGAATATCATTTCCTATTTCTTCATTAGAAGTTGCAGAAGATTTTATATAGAAGTTTTTACCTAAGCCCTGTTTTTTTACAATATCTTTGAGTACAAATTCTGCCATAGGAGAACGACATATATTACCTAAACATACAAACATTACTTTTATCATTTTTGTATAAACCTCCTTATATTAAGTTCGATTTCTGTGTAGTACTGTGCTCTATGTGTTTTTTTGTTTAAGCTTATATAAATTATATCACTATTTTTTAGAAAGTAAAGGAATATTAGTATTAGTAAATCCTAATATGTTTAGGCCGTTAATAACATATTCGTTTCTCATAAAATATTTCCAAATAGTTTCATTTAAATAATTTTCTATCATTAGCAGTTATATTCCTTTGTCGATCCCTATATATTCTTTAGCAAACCAGTCTTCTTTCCCTTCTAAGTTAAACCCATCTTTAAAGCCGTATTTTCCCCATAATTTTTTAAATGTATTGTAATAATATTCAATTGCTTTTATGCTTTCTTTTGGTGTAAATACAATTGAACCAATTGCACCACATGGGGAAATTGTTCCATCATTTTCAATTTTTAAATTCATATCACAGGGTTCAGATCCGAATCCTTTGTATCCTTTCGGAGAAAGACAAGCAGTCAGTCCCCAAGAATTTTCTCCGTAAGTTTTAAATTTGTTTTTATTATCTAAACAATATTCTCTATTTGCTTTTGTTGCTTTTACTGAATTTTCAAACCAATTAATGCCATCAGCATCTTTTAAATTTCTAAAATCAATCCATGCATGTGAATATTGATATGTAAATAATGTTCCACAATATGTATATATTATGTCTTTTATTTCTTTATAATCTTTCTTTTTCCTATCAAACTCATAATACATATTTTTATTTATTGGATATGTTGGAGAGCTAACCCCTAATATATACATAATTAATTGTTCAGCATATCCATCCCATTGTCCCCAGAATCCTTTTTCTGGTTTATATCCCATATAAAATAAATTGTTTTCTTTGTTTCTATACCATTCCCAATTTATTTTTTTATATAAAATATTTGCTTTATTTTTTATTTCTTTTTCAAAATATTCACCTGCAACTAGTGCTCCACATATAAAGATTGCTGTATCTATTATTGAAATTTCACAATTCCATTCTTTTTTTCCTGTTTTCATATTTACAAAATGATAATAAAATCCATTTTTTCCATCTACATTATTTATAAATGTGTCTAGAGTTCGGCTTGTTCTATCATAAGCTTTTTTATAACTTATCCATTTGTGTTCTACACCTATAACTAATGCGGCTAATCCATATCCTACTGAAGCTATACTTGCAACATCGTCTGATAAAATTGTTTTATCTCTTATTAGCCCATAACCTTTGCTTTTTTTATTGGTATTTGCTTCTTTAATAAAAAAATTGTAACTTTTTCTTAATTCTTTATATAATAATTTATTTCCGCGTTTTTTTATTATTCTCATAGATTCACCTCTTAAATTAATTATATAATAATGAAGAAGATATATTCAAAGGTATTTTTTACAAGTTTTTTAATCTTTTTAAAGATAAATATTATCTATTTTCTCTAATAATATTTTTACTACACAAATAGGTGACTAAGAAATATCCACCATATATTAATACTATAAATATAGCTGTTATAATAATTGATTGTAGATTAAAGCTAACTCCTGCTGTTTTTATGATATTGTTGCAAAACATTAATCCAAATATTGAATGAATAATAGCAAGAGCAAGTGGAAATATAAAGAATATTCCTATTTGCCTAAATAGAGCCTTATTTAGATCTTTTTCATCAACACCAATTTTTCTTAACATATTATATTTTTCTGTGTTGTCACTTGATTCTGATAATTCTTTAAGAGCAAGTATAGCTGCACAAGATATTAAAAAGATTATTCCTAGATATAATCCTAAAAAAGTTACGATGGCTCCAAGACCAACAGAAGCGTTTTTGATATCTTGTTTTGTATTTATAGTTAATATATAATCTCCAAAATTTTCTCTTTTAATTATATTAGTAATCATGCTTTCAACTTGATTTTTATCGCCTTTATAGTCAGCAATCATTAAGCTTGTAACTTTTTGTTCTTCTTTTAAAGCGTTATCTGGTAAAACTATAAATCCATCTTCAGATTCATTGCTTGTCATTTCATAAAATCCGTGGATTGCTTTTTGGTATTTTGGATAGTAATCGTTATTATTTATTTCTATTTTAGTATTTCTTTTTAAAGCTTCATTTTTTATACTTAACATATTTTGATAATTTCCTACTACTATATATTCATTATCTTTTAAATCAACTTTTTCTAAATTGAAACTATTTGCTATGTTATTATAATCACTATTTTTCATTAAATTTATCATTTTGTTATAACTTAAAAATCCTTTTTGATTTTTGGCTATTTCATAATAAGAGCCAAGGCTAGATTTTAGAGTAATGTCTTCATCCTTATATAATGAAAAATTAGTAATGTTGGTTAAGTTATCTTTATAATTAAAACCTAGTTTGTTAAGAGATTCTTCAAAACTTAATTTAGAGTTTTGTATTTGAATATCTGTGTAATCATACTTGATTTGATCAGTATTATAGTTTTTTCCTATTTCAATATCTAGTGGTGCGTACATACTTAAGTTTTTATTTAAAGAGCTTTTCATAGATAAAGAAGTAGAAAGAACACATATTGTTATAAATAACATTAAGCATATTACAGTCATAGAAAGTACTGTTGTATTTATTTTACTGCTTATCTGTCTTATTACAAAACTATTTAATTTTTTATAGTATGTTTTTTTGTTCATCTTAACTATTTTTAAAATTAAACCTGATAAAGACCAAAAAATAAAAAATGTTGATATAGCTCCTAAAGCGGATAAAAATAATATTTCAAATTCGTTATTTAATCTATCTGTACCAGGAGCAACACGATAATAAGCATATCCTAACGTACAAGCTGAAATAATAAAAATTATTATACAAAGCCAAGGATTTTTAAGTTTTATTTTTTCTGATTTATTTTTTGAATATATCAAATCAATAAGTTTACATTTACTTATATTTATAATGTTGAAAATTATAACTACCAAATACATAATTCCAAAGTAAATTAAAGTTTTAATGCAAGCATTTTTAGAAAATATAAAAGTGAATTTTGTTAAATCTGCTTCAAACATATTTGCTACAATAATACTCATTAATTGAGAAAGTAAAAATCCTACTAAAAGTCCTATTGTTAAAGAAATAATACCTATAACTAGTGTTTCGAAAAATAATATTAAAGATATTTTTCTTTTACTCATTCCCAAAGTTAAGTATATTGCAAATTCTTTATTTCGTCTTTTCATTAAAAATCTATTAGCATAAATGATTAGAGATGCTAATATAAATGACACAAATACACTGACACCTGAAAGTAAACTTGTTAAAAGGTTAAGAACTTCATGTGTAGATGAAGTTACATTCATCATTGCAGTTTGACTATCTATTGCATTAAATACATAAAATATTGCAACACCAAGTATAAGAGTAAAAAAATAGATGGTATAATCTTTTATACTTTTACTGATGTTTTTTATTGATAATTTAAAGAGCATCATTTAAATCTCCACCAAGAAGTGTCACAACATCAATAATTTTATCAAAAAATTTTTTTCTAGTATCTGTTCCTTTATGTATTTCATTAAAAATTTTACCATCTTTGATAAAAATAACTCTTGTTGCGTAACTTGCTGTAAATGCATCATGTGTAACCATAAGAATGGTTGTATTAATAGTTTTATTTAAGTGTTCAAATTGTTCTAGTAACATTTTTGATGATTTTGAGTCTAATGCTCCAGTGGGTTCGTCTGCTAAAACTAATTTTGGATTAGTAATAATTGCTCTTGCTGAAGCAACTCTTTGTTTTTGTCCTCCACTCATTTGATATGGATATTTTTCTAAAATTTCAGTTATATTTAATTCTTTTGCTATTTTTCTTATTCTTTCATCAATCTTTTTAGCAGATATATTTTGAATTGATAGCGCTAAAGCAATATTTTCATAAGCGGTTAAAGTATCAAGTAAATTGAAATCTTGAAAAATAAATCCTAGTTCTTCCCTTCTAAATTTATTTAAATTGTTTCCTTTTAATTTAGTAATATCGTTGTCTGCAATATAGATATGACCTGATGTAACTTTATCTATAGTAGAAATACAATTTAGAAGTGTTGTTTTTCCAGAGCCGCTTGCTCCCATTATAGCAACAAATTCTCCCTTATCAACATCAAATGATAAATTATCAATTGCTTTTGTAAGATTTGATTTGTTACCATAGTACTTTTCAATTTTATCGATTTTTAAAATGTTTTCCATTTTAGTCCTTCCTTTCTTATTTTTTATTGAAAAAATTGTAATGTTTTTCAATTCTGTTTATATTGTAATATGAAAAATAATATTGGTCGTTATTTTAATATTACATAACATTACAATTTTGTAATATGTCTTACATTTTTGAAAGGCTAATTTTTAATTTTATAAAAATCATTTTTAGAAAAAATAATTGTAACTTTTGTATATTCTCCTAGTTTAGATTCAATGGTTATTTTATGTCCTAGCTTGTCACATAATTTCTTTGCAATATAAAGCCCCATTCCAGTTGATTTTTCTCTTAATCTTCCATTTTCTCCTGTAAATGATTTATTAAAAACTCTTGATATATCTTTTGAAGGAATACCAATTCCATTATCATAGATACTTAAATATATTTTTTCTTTATCTTCTATAATACTTATTTTTACATATGATTCTACATCATCTTTCTTGTATTTGATGCTATTATTTATGATTTGATTTAAAATGAATTCTAGCCATTTAGAATCTGTTAATACTTTTTCGTTATTGATATCAACTTCAAGTTTAATATTATTTTCTAATAAATCATCTTTGTTTTTTAAAGCTACATTTTTAATTGTTTCTTGTAAATCTTTCTCTTTAATAATATAATCTTTTTCTGCGTTTTCACTTCTTACATAATATAAAATTTGATCTATGTAATTATCTAATTTTCTAATTTCTTCTACACATCTTCTGTCAATTTGGTCTTGATGGTTATGATTTAATAATGTCAAACTAGATATTGGTATTTTTACTTCGTGTATCCACATTTCTACATATTCTTTGAAGTTTGCTACATTTAAACTATATTCCTTTACATTTTCAATCATTGATTTATTTATTTCATAAAGACTTTGATAAAAAAGTTCTCCTTCATAAAAATTTGGCTTATTTATCATTTCTAAAATTAAATATTTTTTATCTAATGAGTCTAAAGTTTTTAATAACTTTGTATAAAAATTGTATTTTCTTAAATAGTCATATAATATATTAAATAAAAGAACCATACTAAAGATTATTGTAATTGCTATTTTTAAATCATTTTGAATTTTAAAAGCATTAAGCATAAGAATTGTAATAATAAATCCAACAATTGAAATGGCAATTGGTATTATTTTATATAATAAATATTTTTTAAATTTCATAATAATTTATACCCCTGCCCTTTTCTGGTTTCTATTTTGTTTTTCAAGCCAAAGTCTTGAAGTTTACTTCTTAATCTACTAATATTAACTGTTAAAGCATTATCATTTATAAATTCATTATTGTTCCATAAATCAGTCATTAAATCATCACGAGTTACAATTTTTCCACGATTACATAGTAAATATGTAAAGATTATCATTTCATTTTTTGATAATTCTAGTATTTTTCCATCTTGCTCTAATATTCCTTTTTGTGGGTTTACCATTATACCATCATAATTCATGTCATCTTTTGATAGTTCCATTCTTTTGAATATATTTTGTATTCTTAGTAATAAGATCGTTGGGTTGTATGGCTTTGTAATATAATCATCTGCACCGTAAGAAATAGATAAAACCTCATCTACCTCTCCTATCCTACTTGTTACCATTATTACTGGAATATTAGTTTCTTTTCGTATTTCTTTTAATAAAATTTCTCCATTTACATTTGGTAAGTTTATATCTAGCAATACTAAATCAACTTTTGATTTTATTATATCTTCTTTGGTATTATTAAAGTTTTCTATTGCTGATACTTCATATCCAGAATTTTCTAACAATGTTTTTAATTCATTTCTTATAATTTTTTCATCTTCTACAATTAATATTTTTTTCATTAATATTCGTCCCTTTTCTTTTTACTAATTATATTATATCATCTTTTTGATATTTTTTACCTTACAATATTGAAACATTAAAAAACAGAGCAAATTTTTTATTTACTCTATTTTTGATATTATTTTAAATACATAAAGCATTCTTTTTCATGAGAATATATAACTCCAATTGCTTGTAAATATGAATATATTATTGTTGAGCCTACAAATTTCATTCCTCTATTTTTTAAATCTTTTGAGATGTCATCTGATAATTTTGATGTGGTTTTTTCTGTTTCATAAATTATTTTACCATTAGTAAATAGTTTTAAATATTCACCAAATGAGCCATATTCGCTCTGAATTTCTTTAAATATTTTTGAATTATTTATACTAGCATTTATTTTTAATTTATTTCTTATTATTTTTTCATTTGATAATAATTCTGCTACTTTTGCTGTGCTATAATTGCATATCTTGTTTATGTCAAAGTTATCATATGCTTTTTTAAAATCTTTTCTCTTGTTTAATACACATTCCCAAGAAAGCCCTGCTTGAAAAGATTCTAATATCAACATTTCAAATAAATACTTTTCATTAAAGTTTGGTTTGCCCCATTCTTCATCATGATATTTTATATATAAAGGATTTTGCAAGTTGCACCATTTACATCTATTTTTGTTTTTGATATTTTTATTTACATCATCTTTATTTTGTGTTTGTGCTAATTTATCTTTTTTTATTTGTTTATGATTTTTCGTCTAAATCACTCCTTGACTTAATTATTTTTATTATTCACTACTTGAATTGTCTTTACTTACTGATGAATTAGAGTTTGAAGTTGAATTTGCATTGTTTTTATTTGAGTTTGTCGATTGACTAGTATTAGTGTTTGATGATGTATTTTGTTTTGTAGTGTTTGTTGTATTTTTAGAATTAGTATTATTTGTTACATTTGTTTTATTTTGACTAGTATTTTTAGTATCGTTTTTACTGTCATTGTTTTTTGTTGTAGTATTTTTATTTGTGTTTTGTTGTGAATTTAAAATTGTTTGTTGAGGATCTTCAGAGTCAATATCTTCTGTTATTCCTTGTACAATTTCTTGTACTTTATTTGTTATTTTTTCATTATTTGTATCATTATTATTTTTAAATTCATTTCCATTATGTTTATCACATAATCCTGGTACAGTTCCCCATAAGAAATATTCTGTATATGTGTTTTGACAACCAGTTCTTGCTTTTTTTCCGGTTTCTGGACATATAGTAACTGAAGAAACCGCCGATGGTTTTTCAAATTTTGCTGTTTTTAATCCTGTATGAACTCTACTCATTACATTTGCCCATAATAACCCTGCTGGATTCTTTTTATTAAAATGAATAGACTCGTTTTGGTCATATCCATACCATGTAACAGCTGTATAATATGGAGTAAATCCACATAACCATCTATCATAATTTTCATCTGTTGTACCTGTTTTAGCAGCAACATCTATTCCAGATATAGCACAATATGTTGCTGTACCATTTGTTCCTGTTACTGGTTGAGTTAGCAATTCTTTTAATATATATGCTACTTCCTTTGAAAAAACTCTTCTAGATTTTTGTTTGCTTTTTATAATTAATGTTCCATTTTTATTTTCTACTTTACTATAAAATGTAGGTTCAATATAAACTCCATCATTAGCAATTGTTGCATATGCTCCAGCCATTTCTAAAGGACTAATACCTTTTTGCAATCCTCCTAAAGCTAATACTAAATTATTATCTTCTTCTGTTAATGTCGTAACTCCCATTTTTTCTAAGAATTTTATAGATTTTGATGGTTTTAATTTTTCCATGATTTCTACAAATGGTATATTTTGCGAAGATTCTACAGCTCTTCTTACAGTTACTTTTCCTAATGATGGATTATAATCTGTTGGATGATATCCTTCTGCAAAGTCCCTTTCTGTATCATCATAAATAGATGCTGCTGTAATCATTTTTTTACTTATGGCAGGAGCGAGTACTGCTATAGGTTTTATAGCAGAACCAGTTTGTCTAATACTTTGTGTTGCTCTATTTAAAGATCTTGGTTCTGTTTTCTTTCCTAATCCTCCTGTGCATCCTGTAACATATCCTGTTTTATGATCAATTATTACCATTGCTGCTTGGGAAGAGTTTCCACCATTTTTTGAAGCTAAAGAATATTTGCTTTTTTCAAATTCGTTTTCAGTTTTTGTTTGTATATCAGTGTTTTGAGTACTATATATTGTTAATCCAGCCATATTTATATAATTAGTAGCAAATGTTTCAGAAATATGATATTTTTGTTGAATATCTTTAGTTACTTCTGGAATAAGTGCATCTGTGTGATATGAATATACACCATTTCCTGAAGTTATATCACCTTTTTTAAATTTTAATCCTGAATCTACTTTAGCTACTGCATTATTATAGCTTTCTTGATCTATGTATTTTAACTCTATCATTTTTGATAAAACTATTTTTGTTCTTTTCTTTATTTTTTCTGAATTATCTTTATTTTCGAATGGGCTGTAAGAATTGGGTGAATTATTAATTCCTGCTAAAAAAGCACATTCTTCAAGAGTTAAATCTTTTGATGATTTGCTAAAATAATATTTGCTACCAGCTTCTACGCCATATATATTAGGTCCAACATATATAATATTTAAATACGCTTCTAATAATTGATCTTTAGTTGTGCATGTTTCAATTTGAAATGCTTTCCACCATTCTTTTATTTTTCTAGATATACTATCTGTTGAATCTCCTGTTAAGTTTTTTACCAATTGTTGAGTTATAGTACTTCCACCATATGAAGAAGATCCTCCATGCAGTACATAAGAAGCAATTGCTGCACCTGTTCTTTTAATATCTACACCGCCATGAGAATAAAATCTTTCATCTTCAATTGCTACATATGCATTTTTTAAATTGTTTGGCATATCTGATAATTTAGTTTTTTCTTTCTTTTTTTCGCTTCCTAACTTAGCAATAACATTGCTATTTGTGTCTTTTACAACAGAGTTTTCATCTAATAGCATATCTTTAGCAATTTTTTTCCATCTATGTGTAATTATTCCTAGCCAAGTTCCAAAACATATAATTAATATCACTATAAAAATAATAACTATTTTTAATACATTTTTAGATTTATCTTTTTTATTTTTTCTTTTATTTTTTTTATCTAAATTACCTTCACTTATATTATCTTTATCATTTTTTAGTAATGCTTTAGGTAATTCTCTTTCTTTGCTTGTTTGGGCTTTTTTTCTCAAATTTATCACTTTCCTTAATAGTTAAAAATTGTATTTATAGTATATCATATTTTTAATATAATACAAACCTTTAAATTGAAAAATCTTTTATTGTATGTTATAATTATATAAGTTACATTTTAACTAAGTTTATGCTATATTTAGCAAAACTTTTATTCCGTTATTTATCAACTTAAGGAGGGACTTTATATGCGGAAATTATTAATGCCAATTTACTTGGTAAGCGCATTTGCTGGAATGTATGCAGGTTTTTTAATTTTTAAATCAATTCCGGTTGGTTTTGCCCTGTTGTCCGGCTTGGGCTTAGGTGAATTAGCGGGAACTTGTTTATGTGTTATTGTGGGATTTTTATCTCGTAAAAAAACAAAATAGTTCCGTATTAAGGATCTAATAATTGCATATTATTAGGTCTTTTCTTTTTTGTGTTTTTGGTATATAATTTCATTTATAAAGTATTATTATATTATATAATTTTAAATTGTTATAATACTGGAGGTTGTAATGATACTTACTAAAATAGAAACAAATATAAAAAGAAAATTATTTCTTCACAAAACTGAAAAAATAACATTTCCTATCTCTTCTAATATAATTGAATTTGATGTTATTAGTGTTGATCAAAAGCAAAGTTTTCAAACTTTATTAGGATTTGGAGGGGCTTTTACAGAAAGTACAGGCTATTCTTTAAGTACTGTTGATGAAAAAATATATAATAATATTATTGATGATTATTTTTTAAAAGATGGTTTAAATTATTCGTTATGCAGATTACCTATTGGTAGTTGTGATTTTTCATTGAATAGTTATTCTTATTCATATAAAGATAATCTATCTGATTTTAATATAAAAAGAGATCAAAAATATATTATACCAACTATAAAATCTGCTCAAGAAAGAAACAAAAATATAAAATTTGTATCTTCTCCTTGGTCTCCTCCTGCTTTTATGAAAGATAATAATGATTTAAATAATGGAGGTAGATTATTAAAAAAATATAAGAAAACATGGGCCAAATATTTGGTAAAATATGTACAAAATTATATGTTAGAAAATATAAATATAGATTATATGACAATACAAAATGAACCTAATGCTAGTCAATCTTGGGAATCTTGTAGATATACAGCTGAAGAAGAATCAGATTTATTAAGAAATTACCTCTTCCATATTTTCAAAGAAAATAATTTAAAAACTAAATTTTTAATATGGGATCATAATAAAGATAATATTTTAGAACGATCAATAAATTGCTTAGTACAAAATGGAGCTCTTAATTATGCTTCTGGAATAGCTTTTCACTGGTATACAGGTAGTCACTTTCAAAATCTTAGTCAACTTAATAAATTGTTTCCTAATAAATTATTAATACACACTGAGGGTTGTACAGGATATTCAAATTTTAATCCTAGTGACGAATTATTCAATGCAGAAATGTATGCGAGTGAAATTATTGGAGATTTAAATAATGGCGTCAATGGTTTTATAGATTGGAATATGGTATTAGAATATAATGGACGGGCCAAACCATAAAAAGAATTACTGCAATAGCCCTATAATGATAAATAAAAATCATTCTAATTATATAAAAACACCTTCATTTTATTATATTGCTCATTTTAGTAAATATATAAAACCAGGTGCTAAAAGAATTAATTTAAGTACATTTACAGATAATGTTTCTGGAACAGCTTTCGAAAATAAAGACAAAAGTATTGTTATTGTATTATTTAATAAAAATAATTTTAATATAGAATTTAATTTGTGCTATAAAAATCATGTTTTTCATGATAATTTAGATAGTCATGCAATTATAACTTTAATAATAAATGGAGAGTGAAACTTATGATAAAAAGAGATGAAAACCCTGAATATCTAAATGCTTTTTTAGACTATTCAGCGACAATATTAAATAAGTCACCTAATAGTATAAAAGAATATAATTATGATTTAGGTATGTTTTTAAGATTTATTAAGATTCATTTTAAAATGACTTCTGAAACTGAATTTAATAAAATAACAATTGATGATATAACAATAGAAGATTTAGAAAAAGTAAAATTAGAAGATATTCATGCTTTTTTATCTTATTTAAGCAATACTCACCATAGCAAAGCTGCAACAAGAGCTAGAAAAGCTTCTACAATCAGAATATTTTTTAAATATTTATCTCAAAAAGCAGGATTGTTAAAAATTAACCCTGCACAAAATCTAGAGAATCCAAAACAAGATAAAAGATTGCCTAAATATTTATCATTAGATGATAGCAAAAAGTTATTAGATGCAGCTTCTGATGAAGATAATAGAAATTATCAAAGAGATTATGCTATTACAACTTTATTTTTAAATTGCGGTATGCGTCTTTCAGAATTAGTTAATATAAATGTCAAGGATATTAATTTTAGTGATTGCAAATTAAATGTTATTGGTAAAGGAAATAAAGAAAGAACAATTTATTTAAACAAAGCTTGTATGAATGCTATTGCTGATTATTTAGAAGTAAAACCTAAACAAGGAATTAAACATGATAATAAAAATTCAGAAAAAGCCCTATTTTTAAGCGAGAGACGTGAAAGAATTAGTAATAGAACTGTTCAACATATTATCTCAAAAGAATTAGAAAAAGCAGGTTTAGATACAAGAAAATATTCTGTGCATAAATTACGCCATACTGCAGCTACTTTAATGTATCAATATGGACAAGTAGATATAAGGGCTTTGCAAGAACTTTTAGGACATGAAAGTATTTCTACAACAGAAATTTATACTCATGTTAATAATGAACAAATTAGAAATGCTGTTGAACGTAATCCTTTAGCAAATATTTAAATCAAATGAAAATTTATGCGTTTTTCTTTCATATTGCATACTACAGCATATAGTAAACTAATATTTTGAATTAAAAGCTTGAGCAGCGCTAGCTCACGGATAACCCGTAAGACCTCGAAAGTTTTAATGAAAAATATTAATTTACTATATGCTGAACAAAAAATAATAGAATTTTCATATAAAAAAGAATAGGTTTTATTATCCCCCTATTCTTTTTTACTTTTATTATATAAGTCCTTTTTTATCATGTACTTTTATATAATATGGTTGTATATCTGGTAGCAAGCTATCCATATATATAATATTTCCATCTTTGTCTTGTATCTTTAAATTTGGAAAAGTCCTTATCATTTTTTTATTGCTAAAATATTTATTTATAAAATTTGATAGTTTTTCATTATCATATATATTATGATATAAACTTATAATTTGATCTTTATTTTCTACATTTAGGTCATGCTCTACTTCCATTCTTATTAAAAATAAATTCTCAGCTATTCCTGTTATTATACAATTTATAAATAAAGCAATAATTGTTATCGAGATTACTATTTTTAATGTTTTCATAGAAAATTTACTTTTAAACCATTCAATTAAATCATCAATTTTAGGATTTACAGAACATATTAAATATATAGCTAAAAATCCCCAAAATATCGAAAAGAAAACACATATTCTTCCATTAATATTTAAAGGCATATTAGAATAGTCCCACCATTTTACATGTAACATCATTTCACCCAAAAAGCTTACAAGGTATTCAACTATTGAGCCAATTATAAATCCTAACACAAATAATGTATTATATCTTTTTGAGTATTTATGAAGAAATATAATCATTAATGCAGCTCCTACCCCATATATTGCACAAAAAGGTCCATATAAAAAGCTTTGTCTACTCTCCCACACCCCTTTTGTGGCTATTCCAAATAATGTTTCTATAATATATCCTAATATACTATATATTATAAAATACGCAAATATTTTCCAAATGCTGATTCCTAGAATACTAAATCCCCATTTTTGATTAGCATCGTTTGTATTAACATTTTTTACTTCTTCTTTTTTAACTTCTTTTTCCATATACAATCCCTCTTATTTTTTTATTATTGGTATTTTACCATATTATTATTCTATATACAACTTTTTCAAATTAATATATTTATAAAAATTAACTAAATATCATTACAAAAGTATTGGACTTATTTGTTGCCCTTCTAAAGCTAGTTTTGTAGTTTTTATTATATATTCAGAATCAAATACTACTGATCTTGGTTTTGTTATAGGATTATCTTGTCTAAATGGAACAAAATAATAATTTTTACGATTTAATAATTTTCCTATATTTTCTGCATTTCCACTTAGACCATTGTTAGTAGATGGTGCAATAACTACTGGTAAGCCGATTTCTTAAATGTGATTTCACAGCCATTACTGCTGGTGTATCTACTATATCACAAGCAAGTTTTGACATAGTGTTTCCGAGAACATGGCGCTACAATCATTATATCTGTCATTTGCTTTGGTCCTATTGGTTCTGCATCTTGAATTGTATGAATAATTTTTTTACCTGTTATTTTTTCTATTTCATTAATAAAATCTTTTGCTTTACCAAATTTAGTATCTAAATCATAACTATTATATGACATTATTGGTATTACTTGAGCTTCTAATTTTATTAATTCTTTGATTTTAGGTATTACTTTTTTAAATGTACAAAATGAACCTGTTAGTACAAATCCAATTTTTTTGCCTTTTACATCCAAAACTTATTAATTCCCCCTTTCATATTACATTTATATATAATATGAAATTTTACTAATTTTGGAATACTATTTGTCGTAAAAAGTAGAAAAATAAAGCAGATAACTTTTTTACTTCTTCAGTAAATAGTATATTAATATTTTGAATTAAAAGCTTGAGTAGCGCTAGCACACGGATAACCCGTGAAGCCTCGAAAGTTTTAATGAAAAATATTAATATACTATTTACTGAAAATAAAATTTACTTATAAAATCTAAAAGAGCACCTACAAGAAGCGCTCTTTTTATTTCTTAATTTTTGTTAGCTACATTTGCCTTTTTATCATGTTTTGTTTTTAAATAATCTGTAATTAATGTAATAGCCATAAATACTATAAATATTCCGACTAATATACATGCATTTTTTGCGATCATTCCATTATCAACTTTTATAAGTGATTCTTTTATTAATCTAATTGTATAATTCATTGGCATAAATTTATATATACTTTGGAAGAATTTTGGTACTGTTTCTATTGGGAATGTTCCTCCACTTGCTGCTAATTGTAATACCAATAATAATATACCTAAAAATTTTCCTACATCTCCTAGCTTTATTACTAAAAATTGTAATATGCTAAAGAATACAATAGATGTTAAAATACATGTTCCATAATATAGCCAAATGTTTGTAACTCCAAATCCTAATCCTGCCTTTAAGATAAATCCTAATACAATTCCTTGTGTTACTGAAATTGCAAAATATAATCCAGCACGTAAGTATTTATTTTGAGCATTTCTGCCAAGTAATTTAAATCTGTCTTCAGGATCATAATAGAATATTATTAGCATAATTAATGCACCAACCCATAAAGATATAGACATAAAGTATGGAGCGAATCCTACACCATAAGAATCTACTTGTGCGTAATCTTGTTCGTCTACTTCTACTGGTTCTGATGTATATTCATCTAATCCGTTTAAATTTTTTAATTCTTCTTGAGTATTTTCTATTCCGTTATTAATTTCATTTTTAAATGTATTTGTACCATTCAATAATGTTTGACTTCCGCTTAATGCTTGACTAGAACCGTTGCTTAATTGTTTTGTTCCTTCTTTTATTGTTTTTGAATTAGTACTTAGTTTTTTTAATCCTTTTTGTAATTCTTCATTTCCTGTTTTTGCACTGCTAATTCCTTGTTTTAATGTAAACATTCCAGAATTTAAAGTTTGTACTTTTGTGTTTAGAAGATTTACACCTTGTTCTAATTCTGTTCCTTTTGATTGAAGTGTTCCTAATAATTGTGTGCTTCCGGCTGAAGAACTTTGCATTCCTTGTAATATTTTAGCAGCTTCATTAAGTGCGTCTGGATTATGAGTTTGTTGATAATTTGCTAAATCTTCTCCTACCTTTTGTATTTGAGTTGAAGTTGCATTAACACTTGAAACTAATTGATTAACACCTTTTATATAACTACTAACTCCTGTATTTAATGTGTTTGTTTTTTCTGCTAATTGACTTGTTCCAGAATAAATTTCATCAGCGCCTGAATTTAAGCTATTTAAACCATTTGCAAGTTTTTCACTTCCTGCATATGCACTATCTACTCCCGAATCAAATTTTTCATAATTAGTACTTAAATTATTTGTTCCTTTATTTAATTCTTGTAATCCACTTTGTAATTGTGATGTACCATCTTGCAATTGACTTGCACCATCTGAAATTTCTTCCATTTTATTTGGAACTTCCTCTAATTTATCAGATAATTTTCCAACTACTTTTTTACTTACTTCACTTCTTAACTCTGTTTCAACTGTAGTTACTACTTTATTAATTATTTGTGATGCTAAATAATTATTTTTTTGGTTTGGTGAATATGATATTGTTGTAACTTTTCTATCTGAATTTTCAGCATTATTCAAATCTTTTGTAAAGTTTTTAGGAATTGTTATTGTAGCATAATAATCTTGATTTACTAATCCCTCTTGAGCTTCATCACTATTATTTAAAACTGTTATTGTCATAGTGTCTTTATCTTTTAATTTGTTTACTAATTCAGTTCCTAAATTTTCATCATTATCTCCTTCATCTAAATTAACAATAGCAATATTCATATCATGTAAATTTCCATATGGATCCCAGAATGCTTTTAAATAAAAAAAGCTATATAATACTGGAATTATTATAACTGCTATTATTATAATTACTTTCATAAATTTTTTATTTTTCATTTCGACGACCTCCTAAATTAATCTCTAATAAACTATTATAGGAGATTTTTTTATTTTTGCAACAACAAATATATACTTTTGTAAAGATATCCTACATTTTTAACTATTTGTATATACATTTGTATATTATCTTTACTTTTGTATAAAAAAGTTGTAAAATAATATTAGGTGATATAAATGAATGATTTAAGAGTAAAAAGAACATATATATTATTAAAAAATGCACTATTTGAACTTTTAGCACATCAATCTTTTGAAGAGATAAAAGTTAATGATATATGTAATTTAGCAATGGTACATAGAACTACTTTCTATAGCCATTTTTCAGATAAGTATGAATTATTAGAATATTGTATAAAAGATGTTGAGGATGAATTAACTCAAAAAATCAAATATAATAAATATTCTAATTTAAGAGAATTCTATACAAATTTAATTATGAGTTTACTAGAATATATTGCAGATAATAAGAAATTTTTTAAAAATGTATTAAAAAATAATTCTAACAATAATATAGTAGCTCTTTTTACTAATGCTTGCATATCTTATATTACTGAAATGCTTGAAAAAGAAGAAGATATGGAAATTTATCATGAAATTCCCATATCTATAATTGCTCAATTTTATTCAGGTGCTGTAATTAACACTATTATTTTTTGGTTAAAAACAAATAGTAAATTATCAGAGAAAGAACTATGTGAATATATAGTATCATTGATATTTGATCAGACACACAACTAAATATTGTTTTGCTCATATTTCTTTCTTTTCTCTCTTCTTGCCTTTCTTTTATATTTTAATCTGTAATTGAAATATGTATTAAGGCAAACTAATAATATTAGTATAACTAATGTTACTTTGCTTTGCAGAACTTTTATTAAGTTACCAAAATTATTAATTTTAAATAAGTATTTTCCTTCTATTTGATCATAGCTTACTTTTTCTTTGTCTTCCCCCCTATTATTATCTCCTTTTGTTCTATACATTTTTATTCCATTTTCTTCGGAAACGCCTACTATTCTATGAGTATTTATACACTCGCCATCATGAAAAGAAATAATATCATTAATTTTTATTTCTTTTTCTGGGACTTTTTTTACAAATATTGCATCTCCTACCATTATTGTAGGTTCCATACTTTCTGAGACAATAACAAAATTTTTATATCCTATAAAATCCGGTATTTTATTAGGTTTTATAAAAGATTTGACTATTAACGTAATATTTATAACTATAATTGGTATTATTATTATATATATATAAATACTTATTATTTTTTTTATTTTTTCATTTCTGTTTTTTATTTCTTTATAGTCACGTATTTTATACATTGATATCTCCTTGTCTTTAGTTATATATAATTTATTCTAACACAATAAATAGCTTTATACAATAATGCTATTTATATGTAATTAAAATGTAATATTTATATCATTTACTTTATTAATCTTTAAAGTTATAATAGATTATAATACAAAAGATATTGGAGGATATTATGCTTTTTTACAATTTTAATTCACTAGATGATTTTATAAAAAATGAACTAATGACAAGTATTCAATCAGAACGAGAAAAACTTAATAAAATTAAAGATTTATATATGTCAAAAAAGTCAAACTTGCTATTATTAATAACTAATATAATTTCAGAAACAATTAATAATATAGATGAAAGTAAATCTCAAGAATTTTATGATTTGGCTGATTCTCTTAAAGATTCATTTGAAGAGTTAAATCTAATATGCAAATTAGTAGATGTTTTAACTACATCTTTGACTGATATTATATCTTTATATGATCACAATATAGATAATAATTATAACGAGATAAAAGCAGATTTAATAGAATATAATAAAAAAAGTGATGAATTATTCAATAAATTATTCGCTTTTGAAAACAAATCAACTTCTTCTATAATATCAGCTCTTGAAGGATTATCTAGTACTACTAGTTCTAAGATGTCAAAAAATAAAAACAAATTAAAAAATATTAGTCACAATATTGATCCTCTTATAAAAAATATAGAATTATCTCATGAAGATAATAATACACTTATTATATCTGAAAAAACACAAAAAGCATATTTGCCTTATAAATATGAAGACGTTGAAAAACTTTTTCAAAAATCAAAGAATAAATATAAAACAATGCAAGAAATTGTAAATGAATTATATGTTTTACCTCTTAATTCTTTTAAAAGTTCATCTATTGCTAGATTTAGAGAAGCTTATTCTTTAATAAGAAATAAAGAACATGAATCTGTTTTAAAAGCTTTAGATTTAGGATTAGAATTAATGTTTAAATATGAATTAAACCCTATTATTATAGCAGCATGTAGAAACTTAGACGAACTAGATATTTATCTTGATTGTTTAGATAGCAATGAATTAAATGAATTTCACTGTTTTGAAATAAAATTTGAAGTTCTTCCTAAAATATCATCAATAAGCAGAAAAAGAAAAATTTAATTTTTTCCTTTTTTGCTTATTTTTTCTCTTTTTTTATATTATAAAATTTATTTTTTTACGCAAACTATAAAAAATGGAGATAAATTATGAATCAAATATTAAATACAAAGTTGCAAACAAATAACCAAAAAAACAAAAAAATGTTCAAAATACAATTTTTCGTTTCTTCTTTTATTTTTTTATTAGTTTTAGTATCTTTTGGGTGGTATTTTCTTTCTATTCAAAAAAAAGAAAAAATGTCTTCTGATGTCATAGATAATTATAATGTATCTAAATTGTATGCAAATCTTTCTGACAATAGTGCATATGAAAATTCTAATAATATATTTGGAATAATTGAAATACCTAAAATAAATATATATTACCCTATTTTTTCTAATCTTAGTGATGAGTTATTAAAAATTGCCCCTTGTAAATTTTACGGTTCTACATTAAATAGAAATGATAATATTTGTATTGCTGGACATAATTATAATAACTCATTATTTTTTAGTAATATTGCCATTTTAAATGCAAATGATGAAATATATATTTATGATAATGAAGGAAAAAAGTATATATATAATGTACTAAAAATATATGAGGTAAAATATGATAATCTTTCACCAATTTTTGATTATGATAAAAATTCAAAAGAATTGACTTTGGTTACTTGTAATAATTTGAATTCAAACAGAATAATTTTAAAAGCAAAACAAAATATTTAATTTTATTTAGACTAATAAAAATCTAACAATAATTTAAAAACAAACTAACAATAAACTAATAATAAACTAATATTTTGAATTAAAAGCTTGAGCAACGCTAGCTTACGGATCACCCGTGAAACCTCGAAAGTTTTAATGAAAAATATTAGTTTATTATTAGTTTTAGATAGATTTTTTATACTATAACAAAATAAAGCATACTTTATTAAGTACACTTTATTTAATAACTTTATTATTATAAATTTTTATAATCATCTATTTTTTTATATGCATATACAGCTGAAATACCAAATATAGCTACTAATACAACTACTGGTATTGAACTTTCTACACCTGTTTTTGGTAAATCTGTATTGTTGTAAATGCTTGAATTATTTGTATTATTGTTTTTGTTTGCGTTTGCATTGTTTGTATTTGTATTATTTCCATTTTTATTTGCGTTGTTTGCATTTGTATTCTTGCTTGTATTATTTTCTGTTGAGTTACCTAATGTACCTGTTAAATCTTGAAAACTTGTATCATTATTTTCTGCTGCAAATACATTTGTAGAAAATAATATAACCATTAAACTTACTAATAAAATTGAAACTACTTTAACTAAATTTGTTTTTTTCATAATTAATCTCCTCACTTTTTATATGTTTTTATTATTGTTATAACTGTTTATAATTATACTAATTAAATAGTTATTTCACAAAAAACATATAAATTTAATATATTCTTTTGTCTTACAATTCATATTTTATACTTATTTATTATCTATGTCAATAGTTTTTATTCAGTTTAATATTACATTTTTATTACGAAAATATTACATTGTTTTTCATTTTTAGACATTAAATTTAAATAAAACTATATCTCCATCTTGCATAATGTATTCTTTTCCTTCTGAACGTACTAATCCTTTTTCTTTTGCTGCGTTCATTGAACCTTCTCTTATTAAATCATCATATGAAACTATTTCTGCTTTTATGAATCCTCTTTCAATATCAGAATGAATTTTTCCTGCAGCTTGTGGTGCTTTTGTACCTTTTTTTATTGTCCATGCTCTTACTTCTGGTTCTCCTGCTGTTAAGAATGACATTAATCCTAATAAGTCATAGCTTTTCTTAATTACTTTATCTAATCCTGATTCTTGTAAGCCTAAAGCTTCTAGCATTTCTTTTTTGTCGTCTTCTTCTAATCCTGAAAGTTCTTCTTCTATTTTTACGCATAATGGAATTACTTCTGCATTTTCTTTTGATGCATATTCTTTTACTTTTAAAACTAATTCATCATTTTCTGCATTTTCCATTTGTTCTTCTGAAACATTTGCAATATAAAGTATAGGTTTTGTTGTAAGTAAAAACATATCTTTGACCATTACTTCTTCATCTTCATTAAACTCAAGTGCTCTTGCTGATATACCATTTTCTAGATTTTCTTTTATTTTTTCTAATAAATCAATTTCTTCTTGATATTTTTTGTCTGCTTTTAAATTCTTTCTTGCTTTATCTAATCTTTTATTTACTGTTTCTATATCAGCGAAAATCAATTCTAAATTAATTGTTTCTATATCTCTTATTGGATCTACACTTCCATCTACATGTACTACATTTGAGTCATTAAAACATCTTACAACTTCACATATTGCATCTGTTTCACGAATATGTGAAAGGAATTTATTTCCTAATCCTTCCCCTTTGCTTGCGCCTTTTACTAATCCAGCAATATCAACAAATTCTATTACTGCATGTGTTGTTTTTTGTGGATTATACATTTTTGTTAATTCATCTAATCTTTCATCCGGAACAGGTACAACTCCAACATTTGGTTCTATTGTACAAAAAGGATAATTTGCACATTCTGCGCCAGCTTTTGTTATACTGTTAAACATTGTACTTTTTCCTACATTTGGTAATCCTACAATTCCTAATTTCATTTTTTTCCTCCTTAATTTAAAATAAAAATTATTGTATTTTCACTTTAAATTTTAAATTATATTGTATTCTTTGATTTATTATTAATTTCTTCTAATATTTTTTTCTTAAATTCTTCCATTTCCATAGTTCCTATATCGCCACTTTCTCTTGAACGAACTGCTACTAGGTTATTCTCTACTTCTTTTGCTCCAACAACTAGCATGTAAGGAATTCTTTGAAGTTGTGCTTCACGAATTTTGTATCCTGTTTTTTCATTCCTGTCATCAACTTCTACACGTATTCCCTCTTTTATTAATTCTTCTTTTACTTGATATGCATATTCATGTTGATCATCTGTTATTGGTAATATTTTAACTTGCATTGGTGCAAGCCATGTTGGAAGCAATCCTTTTGTTTCTTCTAATAAGAATGAAATGAATCTATCAGAACTTCCTAATATTGCTCTGTGTATTACAACAGGTCTATGTTTTTCTCCATCTTTTCCGATATATTCAAGTTCAAATCTTTCTGGTAATGCAAAATCTAATTGACAAGTTGGGATTGTTACATCATGATTTAATGCTGTTTTTATTTGTATATCTATTTTTGGGCCATAAAATGCAGCTTCCCCTTCTGCTTCATAGAATGGAATTTTTAATTCTGTTAATATTTCTCTTAGTTGGCTTTCTGCTGTCTCCCACATTTCATCATTATCAATATATTTTTCCTTATTATTTTTATCTCTTAATGATAATCTGTATTCAAAACTTGATTCAGGGAATCCAAAATCTTTTTGATATACTTCTACTATTAATTTTAAAACTTTTCCAACTTCTTCTTTTATTTGATCTGGTCTTACAAATAAGTGGGCATCATTTTGACACATTTGTCTAACTCTTTCTAATCCGCAAACACTTCCACTATCTTCATATCTAAAATCATGTGCAAGTTCACCAATTTTTATTGGTAAGTCTCTATATGAATGTAATTTGTTTTTATAAACTAACATATGATGTGGGCAGTTCATAGGTCTTAGAACCATTTCTTCATTTTCCATTTTCATAACAGGGAACATATCTTCTTTATAATGATCCCAGTGTCCTGAAGTTTTATATAAATCAACATTAGCAAGTGATGGTGTATATACATGTTCATATCCTAATTTTAACTCTTTGTCTTGTATATATCTTTCCAAAATTCTTCTTATTGTAGCGCCATTTGGTAAATACATTGGAAGTCCTGCACCTACTAAAGGATGTGTCATAAATAATTCTAGATCTTTTCCTATCTTTCTATGATCCCTTGCTTTTCTGTCTTCTAGTATTTGCATATATTCTTCTAGTAAACTAGCTTTTGGGAAAGATATAGCATAAATTCTTTGTAACATTTTATTTTTTTCGCTGCCTCTCCAATAAGCACCTGATGAAGATAATATTTTTACTGTTTTTACTTTTCCTGTACTTTCAAGATGTGGTCCAGCACATAAATCTGTAAAATCACCTTGTTTGTAAAAACTTATTTCTTCTTCTTCTGGTAATTCGTTTATTAATTCTTGTTTATATGGTTGACCTTCCATTAACTCTAGAGATTCTTGTTTAGGTAAAGAAAATCTTTCTATTTTTATATTTTCTTTAATGATTTTTTTCATTTCTTGTTCTATTTTTTCTTTATCTTCGTCTGTAAATGGTTTTTCCACATCAAAGTCATAATAGAATCCTTCATCAATTGATGGTCCAATAGCAAATTTAACATCTGGGAATAGTCTTTTTACTGCTTGTGCCATAATATGTGATGTTGTATGCCAATATGCTTTTTTACCATCTAAATCGTCATTATTAAATGTATGAATAACTAAATTACAATCTTCTTTTATTTCATATCTTAAATCTTTAATTTCATTGTCTATTTCTCCACAAGTTGCAACTCTTGCTAAACCCTCACTAATTTTTTTTGCGACATCTAAAATAGAACTTCCTTTTTCTACTTCTAAAATAGATCCATCTTTTAGACTAACTTTTATCATTTTATATTCTCCTTTCTATAATGATTTTTAAATCATCAAAAAACACTCCTAGGCTAATAACCTATAGGAGTGCATTTATTTACACGGTTCCATCCTTGTTTTTACTTAATTTTAAGATTGTAACGTATCTTATACGTCTAGCTTATTCACTAGAAACTTAGAAGAGGTAGTTTTTCAAATATGTTTTCTTAAGTTAGCTTTCAGCCTATGGCTAACTCTCTCTTTAAGTAACCTTTATCTTACTCTTTCTCTTACTCGTTTTTTACTTATTGATTATAATTTTAATACCTTTTTACAGAAAAGTCAACAGTTTATTAAAATAAAAATATATCTTAAAGTCTAATACAACTATTTTATCATAAAATTCAGAGAGGCATTATTTTATTAAAATGATGCCTCTCTGATAACGATTCTTAAAGATCATTAATTCCAATACCTGCTGCATGAGCTGCTAATATTCTTTCTTGTAAGGCATCTTGGAAATTGTTCGTCCCTTTATCTTCGATGCAAAACATATACTCTGCAAGTTCTCGTTCTTCTTTTGACTTAACAACATTATCGCCACAATTCCAAGCAAAACAACCATTGAGTTCCTTTGCTCTTTCATAATTGTTTTCAATACCAGCTTTTATTGCCAAGTTTTTCAGTTTTGGGTCTCTTTCAAGAGCCCGTTTCCATGATTCCTCGTTAAGATTGTGTAACATAAAAAAGCCTCCTTAAAATAATTATTTTATAAAATTGTCTCATGTCATTCCGCTAAAAAGGATACCAGCGAATTAACATAATAATCTTATCATTTTTTATTTAATTTTGCAACTTTTTTGTAAAATTGCCAACATTTTCGTAAAAAATAGTAATTACTATACTACATATTTAACTAAAAAAGCGAACAATTCTGAAAAAAGTTTTTTATATTCTAACAAAAAGCCATTATCATTTTATATGATAATGGCTTTTTTGCTTAATTAAGTATCACATATTCCAGATGAATAACATCTTTAATAAGAATAGAGGCATTTGTTTTGTCTTTCTTCTTTGATACTTCGAGCTTAACAAAGGTTCCGTCTACAGTAAGTTGGTTATCAGTAAGAGTTACATTCTCACTTATTACAGGCTGCAAAATGAACTCTTCTGTAAACAACAATACTGCCATAATTAAATCAATACGCCGTATTTCAACGAACTGATCCCAAGAACACATATTCAATCTTTCATACTTTTTGGATTGCTCTTTGGTTATTATGTCGAACCGCAGTTCTTCGTGATGAGGAATTAAGTTCGCAATAGCCTGATAAACATACTCTACTTCCTCAAAAACCAAAAACTTAGATTCGTAGAAGTTTGGTTCCTTCAACTCAGCATACATTTTATGAATTGCTTTTGTTGCATTAGGAAACCCTTTTTTGATCATGCTGTACATAGACATCATATCCGTTCCCCACCATTCATAGGTAGATTTGATACATTCTGACATTGCCCACACATAAAAATCTTTGTTTCTTTTACTCATTCAAATACCTCCTAACAATTGTTTTACGAGATTTAAAATTTTGTTCGCATTACTACGAATTATTACAAATTTTATTTTATCTTAATTCACATAATTTGTCAACAAATTAAACTAATTTACACTATTGCTATAGTATTATCAATGGCTTTTATCCTCTCTTTCTATATTCGCAATTATTCTAGAATAAATCAATACCAATATAGCTATAATCGCTAATAATCCTTTGAAAACCATCATGTTATCTATCAACCCTACAATCAATATTAAAGAAAATCCAATAAATCTTGATGAACATGTTAAAACAGAATTAAACATCACATGTTCCACATCATATTTTTCAATATTGCATTTTTTCCTAGTTTTCCTTTGTTCATAATTTATCTCCTAATTTATTTATATTGTAAATTATAACGAAAGAGCAAATAATTTGCAATAATTATTTGCTCTTTTCTATTAGTTCGAACAGATACATCGTTGGAGCTTCCAACGGGAATTGAACCCGTGACCTCAGCCTTACCAAGGCTGTACTCTACCAACTGAGCTATGGAAGCATATATTTAACAGATAGAATTATATAATATATATCTAAAAAACTCAAGTATATTTCGTTCGTTTTTATAATAATACTCTAGAAATGCAAAAATAAGCCATTACATTATGGCTTATTTTTAATTTTCTTATAATTACCTAGTATATCTTTTTGTTTTTTCGTCTGTCCATACGTCTTCCAAAGTTATACTTCTTGAACCATCTTGATTTTTTCCTAAATATACTGCTCTAGGTTTTACATTTCCTATTTTCAATCCTTTTTCAATCAATTCAATGCATGCTCTTTCTTCCTCTATTGTTCCATTGGTATTTATTACTCTCATCACAATATCACTAATTTCCGCATTTCTTATTTCATTTCTTAGTCTTTTTATATATATTAAATTTTGACTTTCTTTATCATTATCGGAAAATTTATCACATATTTCTTTGGCTTTATTGTATTTTTTTGAACCAATTAAATTCTTTATTACTGTTCTTAGTGATTGTCCTGTATCTCCCCCACATAGCTCTTGAATTTGTGCAATTGCTTTTTCTGGATTTTCTATATTATATTGTTTTGATTTTTCTGCTAGTACTGTTTTTATTTGGATTAATATTTGTTTTCTTTCCTGTTCTTGTGTTAATGTAAATTTATTTTTTGATTTATTTTCTATTCTTTTTTTTGCTTCTTCATCAATTATTGCATTAGCTGTCTGAATGTTTAGCTTGTCTGATGCTATATCTCTTATTATTTGTTCTATTTCTATAGGTATATTATTCCTGATTTTTTCAATTGCATTTTGTTGTTGGATTTTTAATATTTTATTTGATATTTTAGTTCTTATTGCACCTACAATTAACGGTTTTTCTTGTGCTAATGTTGGTGTTAGCCTTTTTTCTAACCTTTTTAATTCTTCTACATTCTCTGTTTGATATTGAGCAATATCAATAGATTCTATTAACTTGTTAATTGATATATTCCTATTCGAATTAATTGCTTTTTTATATGCTTTGCCTTTATTCATATTTTTTAATTCTTCTGATTTCATTAAATTATATAACTTCTCTGATTGTTCTATTGATAAGTTGTATTTTTCTATTGTTTTTAATTTTGAAGATATTAAATTAATATTTTTTCTTTTTTCTTCTTCTGAAAATCCTTCCATTTTTGCTATTATATTTTTAATTTCTTCTATTTTTAGATTTATTCTCTCTATTTCTTGTCTAGATAGCTTCGAAGGCAATTTAACTTCTGACTTATCACCTGTAAAAAAAGCCTTATTATATCTCTCTTTGACATGTTTTATTTTTAAATGCGCAGCTTTATTCCTTTGGTCTATTATCTCTTTGACATTGTGTGTTTTTGGTTTATTATCTTTTTTGCCTGTTTCCAACTGTAATTTAAATTGATTAATTTCTTCCAATGGTATATCTAATTCAAAAGATATTAATTCCAAATCAAATCCTTTTCTTATTAATTCTTTAATTTGTTTTTCTTTACTACTACTTATCATATTATCTTTTCCCTATTTTCTATTTTTTATATATGGCTTCATTATTATATCATCATTCTATATCTTTGTAAAGTTATGTAAATGATTATTCTTTTTTGTTCATCGTTCTTTATAATATAAAAACTCTACTATATAAATCTAGTAGAGTTTTTATTAATGCCAATAAAATACTAGCTCGTTATTCATTCTCAAGCATAATGACTTTTTGCAATTCTGAAAGGAATGTCAAAATTTTTACTTTTTCATTGCCTCCATGTGTTTTAACATAATCATTGATGAGCTTTGAAAATTGCATGCGAGTTTCTCCATATTCTCCGCCATATGCGTTGAAAATAGATTCAAGATTCATCTCATTACTTTTGACAGCAATGCTTGCGACTTCAATAATTTGCCTCTGTTGATCTGCAGGTAATTTACTTAATCCAATTGCTTTCAATACATAACGAACTCTTTCGCTAATAGCCTGAGTTTTATCAATGCTTGCCAAGGTTTCTTCAAACTCTTGAATTTCTGGCATACATTCCATTTTTATTCTTGGTTTTGAAATGATGCTTTCATCAGAGATTTTTTCTTCAAGATTCTGTATTGGCGCTTGATTCACCGCCTGACTAACATTTTCTCCTACTGAAGTTTCTTTTTCCTGATTGAAGGGATAATCTTTATACTTTCTAAGTATATCCAAAAATGGTATTAGTGTGATAGAGTATTTCTTCATTTTCTCAGAAATTTTGTTGCTAGAAAATAATTTATCGTATTGTTTAAAAACAATTTTTTTACGATTTAAATCATTTTCTATATTCTTCCATGTAACCACATCAACTTCTGTTGAAGCGATTACCATGTTTTTGAAGAAGTCCTGTCTTTTTCCTATTTGAATCCACTGAGCTACTAATGTAACAAAGTTGTCAAAAGAAGTTGCCTTTTGCGCGATTGCCTCCAATTCAGGAATGTGCGGAAAATCATTTGGTTCAGATCTCCGTTTTTTTGGTTTTTCCTGTACTTCTGGCAATTTAGTTTCATTCAAAATTTCTCCTGCTGATGCTTGGGGTTTTAAATCATCATCCGATTTTAACTTTACGTTTTCGTTATCTTCATGTTCTTCCAAAAATTTTCCGCAATAAAGTTCAATAACCTCACATTGTTCTATTGCTTCAATTAATTCATCAGGCGGACTTTCAAAAAAAACTTCAATTTTTACTTCGTCCTCTTTTAATACAATACTGCTTTCTGGATTAAAATTCTGAAAAAATGCTTCAATTAGATATGCAGCAGTTTCTTCTTCTTTTAACCTTACTTTTGCTAAAAACCTATTCATATAGTTTCTCCTTTCGATGTTAAAAAGTTTAATAGTTGCAGATACATATTGGCATTTTAATATTTTTGATATCTAGCAATTAAAAACATTGCTAAAACACAATAAATACTTTGGAAAATTCCCAATACATTCTATATTATAATCCAAATTAACATAATTTGCAACAACTATAAAAAAATAACTATAATTAATATTATAGTTATCTTTCTTTCTTTTCTTCCATGATTTTTTGTAATCTTTCAATATTTTTCATACTTTGTAAATTTATTCTCTCTATATTTTTTAATTGATTTTTAATCTCTTTATTATCATTTTCTAATTTTGCAATTGATATTAATTGCTTTCTAACTTCAACATCGTTAGGAAATTTATCTATTGCTATATAAGCCCATGTTTTTGCATCTTCAATATTTCCTTCTAATTTTTCTATATAAATTAATTGTCTATATGCCATAAAACTATCTGTTTCTTCAATTAACTTTACTAGCTCAGCTCTTGCTTCATCTATTTTTCCTAATTTTAAATAAGCAAAAGCTATAAAATTTCTTTTTTCTTGAAAATCTTGTGGATTAGAAGCTATTTCTTTTTTATACTTATTTATTATTTTCTTGTAATAAGCTCTTGTCTTTTCGTCTTTAACTATTCCTTCATCATATTTTTCAGAGGTCAACTTTTTTTTCGTGGTTTCTCTTTTCTCTTTTTCTTGAGATTTTTTTATATCTTTTAAATGTTCAATAGGTATATCTAATTCAAAAGCTAAAAGTTCTAAATCAAAACCTTTTTGAATAAGTTCTTTTATTTTTTCTGTTTTGTCTATCATTTTTCTCCATTTCATATTAATTATATATTGTTGTTCTTCATATAAACCTGATGTATCAATCTTTAATCGTTATTAAACATATTTTTTATTGCTTTTTTTCTTATTCTTTGAATTGCATTATCAACTGATTTTACAGGAGAATCTAATCTTTTAGCAATTGTAACATAGCTTTCCCCTTTTATAAATCTATCTAGAACTTGTTTTTCAAACTTACTTAATGATTTATTTACAGCATTTTGTATTTCATTATAGTATTCTTCTTTCATTATGGTTTCTAATGGGTCTTCTACTGTTTTGCTATCAAATGTATCAATAAGTTCAACACTGTTTTCGTCATTATTATCATATGCTGCAGTATTTAATGATAAGTATGAATTTAATGGCATATGTTTTTGTCTATTTGAACTTTTTATTGCTGTAATTAATTGTCTTTCAACACAAATATTTGCAAAAGATTTAAATGTATTTTGTTTTTCAGGATTGAAATCTTTTATTGCTTTAAACAGTCCAATCATTCCTTCTTGAATAACATCTTCTCTTTCTGCTCCTATTATAAAATATTTTCCTACTTTTGCGTTTACAATATCTTTGTATTTTTCTAATAAATAAACCAAAGCAGACTCATCACCTTGTTTTATTTGAGATATTATTTCTTCATCTGTTAAATTGTTATATTTGTCTGTTGTAAAGAATACATTTTCATTTTGCATGTGTCAAAATACCTCCAAATGTGGTTTTTTTACATTATATATGTCAAAAAAGTTAATGTCAAGCACTTCTTAGCTATTTTTTGTGCTTTTTTTCTATCAATATATATAATACATTAAAACAATAAAACTGAGGAAGATATAATATTAAAATTTCCGTTTTTCAATTATATCTTTCTCAGTTTTAAACTAATTATTCTGTAAATTATTTGTTAATTTCTTCTTTTAGAACATTCCAGATTTCATCTAATTCCATATCTTTTTGCCATGAAGCAACACCACCTAAATTATTTTCTGTGATTAATGATATTTTTGATTTTATTGAATCTATATCTTCTATCCAAATTTGTTTTTTATTGTTTCCATCTGTATATTCTACATAATTTTGTTTCAAATCATCATCCCATTGTTTTTGCGTTCCATCTGGTATTACAGATTCAGTTTTTTTCATTGAAACTGTTTTACTTGTTGATTTTCCAGAAGGATCAGTTGTCCATACTCTTGTATAAAAAGGTATTCCTAATATAATTTTGTTTGATTCTATTTCTTCTGTTTGTAAAAATTTATTTAAGCTCAATTTAACCCAATCATATCCTGCTGTTGTTCCTGGTTTTGTACTAGATACTCCATATTCGTCATATGCCATAAATATAATATAATCTGCCACATCTCCAATAACATGTCTGTCAAAGCACATTGACCATGTTTCTCCCCCATCAGGTGCTGTAACATCAACAGATGTTACTAATCCCATTTCTTTTAATCTTGGTGTTAATTCTATAATAAATCTTGAATATAAATCTTTATCTTCTTGTTTCATGTTTTCAAAATCAACATTTATTCCATCTAACTTGTATTCTACACATTTATCAACAATATCTTCGATCAATTTTTGTCTTTTAGTATAACTATTCATTATTTCTGATGTCAATGTTAATCCCGCTTCTGCATTAGACACCATTGGCCATACTTTATAGCCATTATCATGTGCCCAATTTATATAATTTTCTCCTTTTTCTCCAATATTATCTTTTAAATTTCCATCATCATCTAAGTAGAAGAAAGCTGGTGCTACTACATTTACACCATCTATACTTGTTCCTGATCTATCTGGTGCAGAACCTACATTAGAATAATAATCCCATACTAAATTTACTTTTCCTTCAATTTGTTTTTCTTCTTTCATTTCTTCTCTAACAGTAATTTCATTAGCAACTTTCTTTGATTTTATATATCCAATTTTTCCTTTTTCTGTTCTTATTTTTGTATATCCTTTATCTGAAGAAATAATGATAACAGAATCTCCTTTTTTTATTCTATCTACTGTTCTAGTCAAAAAATTTGTAGAAGATTTTACTGATAAGTTTGAAGTTACAATAGCCTTTTTTTGTTCCCTATCCAAAGAATCCATTGTTACAACCTTAGTTTTTTCTATGTTTCTTATTTCAACATCATATACATCTTTCATTTCTGATATTGGCAAATATACTTGTCCATCTTTTTCGATAGCATGAGCATATATTTCCTTATCAGACCCATTTATGTTTATGCTATTTTTTTCAAAGCCAATTGCAGCTATTTTCTTACCATAAGTTGTTATTATTTCATTTGTTTCATCTTCTTTATATATATGTTTATCAAAAAAGTTTTCTATATCGCTTTGTGATAAATATATTGTATTGTTTTCAATTAAAACTTGATTTTTTAAGTTTGATGTTACATTTTTATTATTAATTACTAAATTTATAGTTTTATTTTTATCAAAAGCAATATAATTGTTAGCAATTAAACAAATTATTATAAATGCAACTATTCCTATTACTATATTAATAACCTTTTTTGCTTTTTTGTTTTTTACTCTTTTTTCCTTTCTAGTGCTTTTTTCGGTGTTTATTCTTCTTCCTTTTTCCATTGTATCTCTCCTTTTTATTTCTTCTTTACTACTATATCATAAAAGTTTATTTTCTGTCTATAAAATAAAAAAAAATAAGAGTCTAGTATTTTAACCAAACTCTTATTACCTTTTTAAATTCCAACTAAATTTTTGAACAATTTATTTTAAAATTCTTAATGTATTAAATATTGTTATTAAAGTTGTACCTACATCTGCAAATACTGCTTCCCACATATCTGCAATTCCAAATAAACTTAATAATAATACTAAAATTTTAACACCTATTGAGAATATTAAATTTTGTTTTATTATTTTGTTTGTCTTTTTTGATATATCTATTGCATCAACTATTTTTTGTAGTTCATCTGTCATAATAACAATATCAGATGCCTCAATAGCTGAACTTGATCCTATTCCTCCCATTGATATTCCTATATCTGCTCTAGCTAAAACAGGGCTATCATTTATTCCATCACCTACATAAGCAACTTTTCTTTTATCTTTATTATTTGTTAATACTTTTTCTAATTCATTATATTTGTCTTGTGGTAACATCTCTGATTTTACTTCGTCGATTCCTACTTGTTTTGCTATTTTTAAAGCTACTTGTTTTTTATCTCCTGTTAACATTTTTGTTTTTATCTTACTCTTTGAAAGTATTTGCATTGTTTGTTTTGCGTCTTTTTTTACTTCATCAGTTAATACTATATTTCCAGCGACTTTATCATCTACTTTAAGATATAGTGTTGTTCCTTCACTTTCTTTTAATTTTACATCTAATCCTACAAAATTAGCATTTCCTATTTTTACTTCTTTTTCTTTGTAATTGTATTTAATTCCCTTTCCTGAAATTTCTTCAAAGTTTAGAACTTCTGCTGTGTCAATTTCTTTTTTTGCTTCTTTTACAATAGATTTTGCAATAGGATGATTTGAAAAACTTTCTCCCATAACAAAGTATTCTAGTATTTTTTCTTTATCATATTCATCACTTAATGAATTTATTTGACTAACTGCAAATTCTCCTGTTGTAATTGTTCCTGTTTTATCAAATATTATTTGACCTATGTCTTTTAATCCGTCTAAATAATCGCTACCTTTTACTAATATTCCTTTTTTAGATGCTTTTCCTATTCCACTAAAATAACTAAGTGGAACTGATATAGCAATTGAGCATGGACATGATATTACTAAAAATATTAAAGCTTTATAAATACTTTGACTATATGTTACATTTTTAAATAACATTGGCATAAATATTGCTACTAATACTGCCAAACCAAGTACAATTGGTGTATATATTTTAGCAGCTTTTGAAACAAAAGTCTCTGTTTTTGCTTTTTTATCTGTTGCATTTTCTACTAGATTTAAAATTTGGCTAACTGTACTATTTTCATAAGTTTTTTCAACTTTTACTTCTAATAGTCCTTGAACATTAATTCCTCCAGATAAAACTTTTGAATTCTTTTCTACTTTTATTAAAGCACTTTCACCTGTTAATGCTGAATTATCAATTTCAGCTTCTCCACTTATTACTTCTCCATCTAATGGTATCTTTTCACCTGTTTTTATTAAAATAATGTCACCTATTTTTACTTCTTCTGGAGTTACCTTGTTAACTTCTTCTCCATTTTTTAAGTTAGCATATTCTGGCTTGATATCCATTAAATCTGAGATTGATTTTCTAGTTTTATTTACAGCTCTTGCTTCTAAAATCTTTCCAATTTCATATAAAACAATAACCATTACACCTTCCATAGATTTACCCACTAAGCAAGCTCCTATAACAGATATTGTTATTAGTGTATTTTCATCTAATACTTTGTTTTTGAATACTTGAGTAAATGCTTTTTTTGCTGTTTTTGAAAGTAATATAATAAGTGAAATTATTGTTGTTATTATTACAAAATTACTAAAAATAGATACATATGCTCCTAATACATAAATTATAACACCTATTATTAATCTGAATATATCTGAATTGTTACGTTCTGAGTTTTCTGTAATTTTTTCTTTTTCATCTATTACATTTACTTCTGGTTCTAAACTATGTACTATTTGTGTTATTTCTTGTTTTACATTATCTTCTTTATCTGTTTGAAATGATAATTTTAAAGTTGAAAAATTAACATTAACTTGTTCATATCCTTTTGTGTTTGCTATTTTGTCTTCTATCTTTTTTGCGCAATTTGCACAATCTAATCCTTCTAAAATATATTTATAACTCTTCAATATGTTCACGTCCCTTCTTTACAATTTCTATAATATGATCATCATCTAAACTATAATATACTTCTTTTCCTTCTTTTCTGAATTTTACTAGTTTAGATTGTTTTAAAACTCTTAATTGATGCGAAATTGCTGATTGTGTTGTTCCTACTATTTTAGCAATATCACAAACGCAAAGTTCTTTTTCCATCAATGCATATATAATTTTCATTCTAGTAGAATCTGCAAATACCTTAAAAAATTCTGCTAAATCATAAATTAATTCATCTTTTGGCATAATATATCTCCCTTCATTTGTTTTTCATATATAAACATATGAGTATATGTTCATATATTCATGATATGTCTTATTTCTTTTTTTGTCAATATTTTTTTAATTATTTTTTATTTCATTTTTATTACAATATTTTATTTCTATTTAATTGCAACTTATGTAACTTTTGTCGATTTTATTCATATACTGTATTAAAAGGAGGAAATAAAAAATGTTTAGAAGAAAATGTTATTGTATGAATAACAGTTATAATAACTCATGTGAATTACAAAAAGATATTATAGAAGATAAATGTAATAATGTTGTTTCATATGCAGATCAATATGATAGCTGTGATTGTGGTTTTGATGAAGAATATAGTGTTTTCCCTGAAAATCCAATGTTAGCACAAAGTTATGTACCTTTTCAATATATGGATAAAACTTTTAAACCTTGTGTTGGTTTAAAAATGGGTACTATATTCCCTGAATTAGTTAGCCCTTATGTTCCATGTCAAAGTATGGAAGAAATTAACTATATAAGAAAAACTAATGAAATTGGAAAGGGGTGCAATAAATGTCAATAAACGAAGATAGAAACTGTGGCTGTAATAATACAGAAAATGCTGTATCAGCTAACAATATGAATATAAATTACAGTTGTGAATGTCAAAAAGAAAGAACTGTTGATTGTGAAGAAAGAAGAGAAATGATGCAAGAAATCAGATGTTGTGAATTTGCAATAACTGAACTTGCTTTATATTTAGATACTCATCCAGATGATGAAAAAGCTCTTTGTTTACACAGAAAATATTGTAAACAAGCAAAAGATTTAAAAGACAAATATCAAAAAGTTTATGGACCTCTTACCATTAATTACCCTTGTAACAAGTGGAGATGGTTGGAAGAACCATGGCCTTGGGAAAGGGGGAATTTTTAAATGTGGACTTATAATAAAACATTACAATATCCAATTAATATAAAATGTACTGATCCTCGTTTAGCAAAAGTAATTATTTCTCAATATGGTGGACCAGATGGAGAACTTGCTGCTTCTTTAAGATATTTATCTCAAAGATTTGGTATGCCTGACCAAAAAGCAAAAGCTATTTTAAATGATATTGGTACAGAAGAATTAGCTCACTTAGAAATGGTTGGTACAATTGTACATCAGTTAACTGATGGAGCTTCAATTGAAGAAATTGAAAAAGCAGGCTTAGCACCATATTACACAGATCATGGTGTAGATGTATATCCTTCTTCTGCTGCAGGAGTTCCTTTTACAGCGGCATATATAGCGTGCAAAGGTGATCCTATAGCAAATTTACAAGAAGATTTAGCAGCAGAACAAAAAGCTAGAGCAACTTATGAAAAATTAATAGATTTATGTCGTGATAACCCAGAAGTTTTAGACCCATTAAGATATTTAAGAGAAAGAGAAGTTGTTCACTTCCAAAGATTTGGTGAAGCTTTAAGAGGAGTTCAAGATAAATTGGCAGAAAGAAAATTCTATATGAATGATATGAATAATTGTAATAATAACTAAAAAGAGGGAGGACTTTCCCTCCTTCTTTTAATTTCTAAACTCCCATTATGTTATATCCATTATCTGCATATATTACTTGTCCTGTTATACATTCAGACATTTGGCTTAATAAAAAAGTTGCTACATTTCCCACTTGTGTTGTTGTTACATTTTGATGTAATGGCGCTTTTTCTTCAACAATCTTTAGAATAGAAGAAAAATCTTTTATTCCTTTTGCAGATAAAGTTTTTATTGGGCCTGCTGAAATTGCATTTACTCTTTTTCCTTCTTTTCCTAGATTCTCTGCTAAATATCTTACGCTTGATTCTAATGCAGCTTTCGCCACTCCCATAACATTATATCCTTCTAAAACTTTTGCAGAGCCATAATATGTTAATGTTACTAAACTTGCATTTTCATTTAATAAATCTATTTCTTTAGCAACTCTTGCAGCTAATACAAATGAATATGCACTTACATCTATTGCATGTGAATATCCTTCTTTACCTGTATTTATAAAATCATTGTGTAAATCTTCAGTATTAGCATGTGCTATTGCATGAACTAATCCGTCTATTTTTCCGTTTTCTTCTTTTATTTTATTAAATGTTTCTCTTACTAATTCATCTTCAGATGCTCCATTTAGTACATATGCTTTGCTTCCTTTAAATTCAGATATTAGTTCTTCTATTCTATTTTTATTTTCTTCATTCATATATGTAAATATTAGCTTTGCTCCATTTTTATATGCAGATTTAGCAATCCCATATGCTATACTCCATTTATTTCTTATTCCCATTATTAATATTTTTTTGTTTTCTAATAACATTCTTTTCCTCCTTAAATTTCCATAAAATTATTGATATTTCTAAATTTTTCATATCTTTTTTGTACTATTTCTTGTTTTGAATATTTTATCATTTTATTTGTTTCTTTATCAATTTCTTTTTTTATATTTTCTGATATCTTTATAAAGTTTTCTTCATCTATTTCTATCGGTTCTTCAATAATTTTATCTATTATTTTCATTTCATATAAATCTTTTGATGTTAACTTCATTTTTTCTGCAGCTTCTTTGTATCTACTAGGGTCTTTCCATAAAATGCTGCTATAACCTTCTGGTGATAAAATTGAATAAATGGCATTTTCAAGCATAAATACTTTGTTTGCAATTCCAATTGCTAATGCTCCTCCTGATGAACCTTCTCCTATTACTACAGATATTATTGGAACTTTTAATTTCGCCATTTCAAACATCGATTTTGCTATAGCCTCTCCTTGCCCTCTTTCTTCTGCTTCTATTCCTGGATATGCTCCTTTAGTATCTATAAAAGTTATTACTGGTCTGTTGAATTTTTCTGCTTGTTTCATAAATCTTATTGCTTTTCTGTAACTTTCTGGATTAGGCATTCCAAAGTTTCTTTCTATATTTTCTTTTGTATTTCTGCCTTTTTGTTCTGCAATTATTGTAAAACATTGTTCGCCTATTTTTGCCAATCCACAAATAATAGCTTTATCATCTTTAAAATTTCGGTCACCATGGAGTTCTATAAATTCGTCAAATATTTTTTCTATATAATCTATTGCTGTTTTTCTTCTGGGATTTCTTGCAATTTCAACTTTTTCCCATGCTGAAATTTGACTGCTATTTTTCATTAGGATTACCTCCTTTTTTACAATAATTAATCTTATGATATCCGAATTAATTTGTAAATAGTATTTTTAAGTTCTTCTCTTTTTACTATTTTATCAATAAATCCATGTTCTAGCAAAAATTCGGCAGTTTGAAATCCTTCTGGTAAACGTTCTCCTATTGTTTGTTCTATTACTCTTTTCCCTGCAAATCCTATCATGGCACCTGGCTCTGCTAATATAATATCTCCTAAGCTTGCAAAAGAAGCGGTTACACCACCATATGTTGGATCTGTTAATACAGATATATATAAAATACCTGCTTCATCTAATTTCGTAAGTGCTGCCGTCGTTTTTGCCATTTGCATAAGTGATATTATACCTTCTTGCATTCTTGCACCACCTGAAACAGAAAATATAATTAATGGTAATTTTAATTTTATAGATTGTTCTATACTATATGTGATTTTTTCACCTACTACTGCCCCCATACTTCCCATTAAAAATCCACTATCCATTATACAAATTACAACTTCTTCTCCATTTATTTTTCCTGTTCCACAAGCTACTGCTTCTTCTAATTTTGTTTTCTCTCTTAAAGTTTTTAATTTTTTAGGATAATCTTCTAGTTCTAATGGATTATCTGTATCTATGTTTAACTCAAATCTTTTATATGTTCCTTCATCAATTATACTTTCTAATCTTCTATTAATATGCATTCTAAAGTAATTACCACAATTAGGACATATATTTAGATTGTTTCTAACAGTTTCTTTATATATTATTTCTTTACATTTAGTACATTTTACCCATTTTCCTATTGGAATGTCTATATTGGATTTTTTATTACTTTGTACTTTATTATCTCTCTTTTTTATTTTATCTACAATCATCTATGTTTATTATCTCCTTTTAACATCTCTTTTTCTATAAATGAAGTATCAAAATTTCCTCTTATAAAATTTTGGTTTTTTATAATATCAAATAAAAAATCCCTGTTTGTATCTATTCCATCTATAACTAATTCTTCTAAAGATCTTTTCATTTTGCTAATTGCCTCATTTCTATTAGTGCCATATGTTATAATTTTTGCAATCATCGAATCATAATTTGGAGGAATCACGTATCCATCGTATATTGCTGTGTCTATTCTTACTCCATTTCCCCCAGGTAGATTTATCTCGTTTATTTTTCCAGGAGATGGCATGAAATTTTTACTTGGATTTTCTGCATTTATTCTACATTCTATTGCATGACCTTTAAATTCAATTTCTTTTTGTTTGAATTTCAAACTTTCTCCTGCCGCAATTTTTATTTGTTCTTTGACTAAATCTATTCCAGTTCTCATTTCTGTTATTGGATGTTCTACTTGAATTCTAGTATTTAATTCCATAAAATAAAATTTTTTATCATCATCTACTAAAAATTCTACTGTTCCACAACTTGTATAATTGGCCGCTTTGACAGCTTTTATTGCTGCATTCCCCATTTTGTTTCTTAATTTTTCATCAACTATTGTAGAAGGCGTTTCTTCTATTATTTTTTGATGATTTCTTTGTATAGAACAATCTCTTTCTCCTAAATGAACCACATTTCCATGTTCATCTGCTAAAATTTGTATTTCAACATGTCTAGGATTTTTTATATATTTTTCTATATATATTTCATCATCATTAAATGCATTTTTTGCTTCTTGTTTTACTATGTTATAACTTGTTTCTAATTCTTCAAAAGAATTAACAACTCTAATTCCTTTTCCTCCTCCACCTGCTGAAGCTTTTAATAAAATTGGATATCCTATTTTCTCGCAAATTAAAATTGCTTCTTTTAGGTTTTTTATACTTCCTTCTGACCCAGGAATAACAGGAACTCCTTCTTTTTTCATTAATTCTTTACTGTTAGACTTGTTTCCTAATAAGTTTATAACTTCAGATTTCGGACCTATAAATTTTATATTTGATTCTTCACAAATTTTCGCAAATTGAGCATTTTCTGATAGAAAACCAAATCCTGGATGAATGCTATCTGCTTTTGTTATATTTGCTGCTTCTATAATATTTTTTATATTCAAATAACTTTGCTTAGAATTTGCTGGGCCTATGCATATTGCTTCATCCGCTAATTTAGTATGCAAAGCATCTTTATCAGTTTCTGAATATACTGCAACTGTTTTTATATTCATCTCTTTGCATGCTCTAATTATACGAACTGCGATTTCTCCACGATTGGCAATTAATATTTTATTCAATTTTATTTGCACTTCCCTTCTCTATTTTTTAAACTACTGCAAAAGTTAATTCTCCTTTAGCTACTATCTTATCATTTACTGTTGCTATTGCTTCACCTATGCCTATAGGGCCTTTTCTTTTTATTATTTTCACTTCTAATTTTAATTTATCTCCTGGTACTACCATTTTTTTAAATTTCATATTGTTTATTCCACCAAACAATGCATTTTTTCCTTTATTTTCTTCCATTGAGAGAATTGCAACTGCTCCTGTTTGTGCTAAAGACTCTACAATTAGTACTCCTGGCATTACTGGATTTCCAGGAAAATGTCCTTTAAAATAATCTTCATTTCCACTTACATTTTTGTATGCAATTGCCATTTGGCCTGGTATGTATTTTTCAACTTTATCTATCATTAAAAAAGGCTCTCTTTGTGGAATTATTTCTTTAATCTCTTCTTTTTTTAACATGTTTTTTCCTTTCTATTCAATAACAAATAATTGCGTTCCATATTCTACTGGCTCCCCATCTTTAACAAGAATTTTAGCAATTTTACCATCATATTCTGATTCAATTTCATTCATCAATTTCATTGCTTCTATTATGCAAAGTGTGTCTCCTTTTTTTACTTCTTTTCCTATTTCTACATAAGGAGCTGATGTTGGAGAGGGTTTTAAATAAAAAGTTCCAACCATTGGGGATTTCAATATATTTTTGTTTTCTATTTCATTTTCTTGTTTATTGTTTTGAACTGTAAAATCTATCTGATTATTTTCATTTTTAATATTTGTTTTTTTATTACTTTCATTGTATTCCTTAACGTTTTTTTCAATATCTTTTTTTATATTTATTTTTGTACCATCTGGTAAACTTATATCTAAAGATGAAAGATTTGAATTTTCCATATCTTCCATTAATTGTTTTATTTCTTTATATTCCATTTGTTATTCCTCCACATCCCACTTTTTAAATATTAGACTTCCATTGTGTCCACCAAATCCTAAAGAATTTGACATTGCAATATTTATGTTTGCTTTTCTTGGTTCATTTGGGACTATGTCTAAGTCGCATTCTTCATCTTTTTCTTTGTAGTTAATTGTAGGTGGAACTATTTGTTCTTCTAAGGCTTTAATGCAAATTATTGCTTCAACACCGCCTGCTGCTCCTAATAAATGTCCTGTGTTTCCTTTTGTAGAACTTATCATTACATTTGTATTTTTATCTTTATTGTTAAAAACTGTTTTCATTGCTTTAGTTTCAATCGAATCATTTAAATGTGTTGATGTACCATGTGCATTTATATAGTCAATTTCCTTTTCAGAAATTTTAGCATTTTTTATTGCCCTTCTCATAGCTTTTGCTGCGCATTCTCCGTCTGGACATGGAGATGTAATGTGATATGCATCTGTTGTTGCTCCAAATCCTATGATTTCTCCATATATTTTTGCATTTCTTTTTTTGGCATGTTCTAATTCTTCTAATACAATTATTCCTGCTCCTTCTCCCATTACAAATCCATCTCTCTCTTTATCAAATGGTATACTTGCTCTATTTTTATTTTCACTACTTGAAAGTGCTTTCATGTTTTCAAATCCTGCTATTCCAACTTCACATATTGCTGCTTCCGTTCCTCCTGCTAAAATCACGTCTTCTTCTCCTAATTTTATAGTTTTATACGCTTCCCCTATTGCATGAGTTGCTGAACTGCATGCTGTTAAAGTACTTATGGATTCACCCTTAAATCCAAATTCAATTGAAATATTTCCGAGCTGGCATATTTGCAATTGACATTGGTATAAACATTGGAGAAATTCTTTTATTTCCTTTTTCGAAATTTATGTTACATTGTTCTTGAATTGTTTTTAGCCCTCCTATTCCTGAACTAACAAAAACCCCTACTCTATCAAAATCAGTATTTTCTTTTGTTATACCACTTAAACTAACAGCTTCCCTTGCTGCAATTATTGCAAACTGTGATACTCGATCAAGTCTTTTGCTTTGCTTTAACTCAAAATAATCTAAAGGATTATATTCTTTTACTTCTGCATCTAACTTTGTTTTAAAATTATTCGTATCAAATAAACTTATTTCATCTATCCCACACTTTTTTTCTTTTATACTTTTCCATGTTTGCTCTACATCTTTTCCTATAGGAGTAATTGCTCCCATTCCTGTTATAACAACTCTTCTCTCCATTTGTTTTTCCTCCTTAAAACAACTATTTATATTAATCATTTTACATCAACATTCCACCATCAATATTAATTACTTGACCTGTAATATATGAGCTATCTTCTGATGCTAAGAATTTAACTACATTTGCTACATCTTTAGGTGTTCCCATTCTTTTTAATGGTATTTTATTACTTATTTCATTTTTTACTTCTTCTTTTAAAATATCTGTCATTTGAGTCTTAATAAATCCAGGTGCAACCGCATTTACCAGAATATTACGACTTCCAACCTCTTTTGCTAAACTTTTAGTAAATCCAATTATTCCTGCTTTTGATGATGAATAATTTGTTTGACCTGCATTTCCGCTTATTCCAACTACTGAAGATATATTGATAATTTTTCCTTCTCTTTTTTTCATCATATACGGTATTACATTTTTAGTAACATTAAATGTTCCAATAAGATTTACATCAATAACATTTTTAAAGTCTTCTGGTTTCATTCTCATTAATAACATATCTTTAGTTATTCCTGCATTATTAACCAAAATATCAATTTTACCAAATTCCTCTATTATTTTAGTTGCCATACTTTTTGTATCTTCAAATTTTGCAATATTTCCTTTAACTGCTAAGCATTTCACATTATTTTTCTTAATTTCATTTCTAGTTTCTTCTAACTCTTTATTTTCTTGTCTGTAATTTATAGCAATATCATATCCTTCATTTGCAAGAGTTATAGCTATTTGTTTTCCTATTCCTCTTGTACCTCCTGTTATAAATGCTACTTTATTCATAAGTTTTTTACCTCCTTAATTAGAGTTTCTAATTCTTCGCAATTGCTTACATTCATTATTTTTATAGAATTTTCAAATTTCATTCTTTTTACAAAACTGCTTAAAGTTCTTCCTGGTCCTATTTCTACAAATGTATCTATTCCATTATCATACATTGTTTGTAAACAAGATGTGAATCTTACTGGATTGCTAATATGTTTTGATAAGATTTCTATAATATTGTCATTTTCCATATAAGTTTTTCCATCAATATTTTTTACTACTTTAGAATCTTTTTTGTTTATTTTTATTTTAGTAAGTTCTTTTTTTAAGGCTATAGAACATTTTTCTAATTTTGGTGTATGGAATGGTCCTTCAGTATTTAATAAACTTACTTTTTTTGCACCCATTTCTTTTGCTAGCTCTCCTGCTTTAACTACAGCCTCTTCTTCTCCTGAAATAACAATTTGCCCTTTTGTATTATAGTTGGCCGGAACAACATATCTGTTATCCATTTTTTTACAAATCTCTTCAACTTGTTTTTCTCTAAGTCCCATTATTGCGGCCATTTTCCAATTACCTTTAGGCGTTAACTTTTGCATTATTTCTCCTCTTTTTTCTACGACTTTTATTCCTGTTTCAAAGTCAAAAATTTCATCTTCTATTAATGCTGTATATTCTCCTAAACTTAATCCTGATGACATTTTTGCTTTTATGTTTTTGTTTTTCAAAACTTTTAATATTGCTAAGCTTTCTGTTAAGATTGCTAATTGTGTATTTTGAGTTTTATTTAATAATTCTTCTGGTCCTTCAAATGATATCTTTTTTATATCTATACCTGTTATTTTTTTAACTTCATCATATACATTTTTTACTTCTTCATACTTTTCATATAAGTCTTTTCCCATTCCAACTTTTTGAACACCTTGCCCTGGAAACAAAAATCCAATTTGCATTATACAATTCTCCTTTTTATTCTTTTTTCAAATTCATTGCAAAAATCTGATATAATTTCTAATCTATTAACTTTAATTCCAAATTCTTTTTTTATAGATGTTGCTATATTTTTAATATCTTCAGAAAAATTCATTTTTTCTGTATTTATTCCTATTCCTATAACTAAAAACTTTATTTTTTCTGTATTTATTTTACTTTCTGTTAAAATTCCACCTATCTTTTTATTATTGTACATAATGTCATTTGGTTCATTTATATCAAGTTTGATATTATATTTTTTTCTAAATATATCTACTAAAATTTCAGCAATTTCTATTGTTACTCCTTCTAATTTTTCAAACTGACATTCAGCTTTTATATAAAATGAAAAGGCTATATTTTCTCCTTCGTCTGTATGCCATATCCTTCCATGTGTTCCTTTTCCTTTTGTTTGGATATCTGCCATAACTAATGTTCCATTTTGAATAACATTGTTTTTTATTAATCTCCATATTTCACTTTGCGTTGAATCTATTTGTTTATAAAAGATATATTCTTTTCCTAAAAAATCAGTTTTTAGATTTGGTAATTTCATCTAAATTTGCCTGCCTTTTTATCTTATTTGTTGTTGTTTTTATTAGTGGTTCCTCTGTTAAAATCAATCCTCTAATAGCTTTATATTTCGGCATTTTCAAATTGATTTCTTTTATTTTTTTGTGAACAATACTTTCTATTTCCTCATATGTTTTAGCATTATATTTTTGTTCAAATTCTTCTTTATCATATACAACTTTTACATGAATCTTTATGTTTTCTTTATCTCTTGATTGTTGTTTTCCAAAAACAAAAGATTCTTTTATGCCTTCTATTTGATTTATCAAGTTCTCCATTTCTTCTGGGAATATATTTTTACCGTTTTTTAGCACTATTACACTTTTCTTTCTTCCGCATATAAATATATATCCTTCTTCATCAATTTTGGCTAAATCTCCTGTATAAAACCAATCATTCTTAAATGATTCTTTTGTTGCTTTTTTATTATTGTAATATCCTAATGCTATATTAGGTCCTTTTACTACAAGTTCTCCTATTTGCTCATTATCTGCATTTACAATCTTTGCCTCACAACTAGGAACTACTTTTCCTACAGAACCTATTTTGTTTTCTTTATTGGTTCCAACTGCTATTACTGGTGATGTTTCTGTTAAACCATATCCTTGAACCAAATTTATTCCTAATAATCTATATTTTTCTTCAATTTTTTGATTTAATGATGCAGCTCCACTAATAAGTAATTTAACTTTGCCTCCTAACATGTCATGAATGTCTTTAAATACTTCTTTTCTTTCTTGCATTGAAGCATTTTTTAGTTTTTCTTCCTTTTCTAATATTTCTTCTAATTCACCTTGTTTTTCTAATTTTTTTCTAATCATACCAAATATTCTTTCATAAATACCTGGCACACATGCCATTACTGTTACATTGTATTCATTTAAGTTTTGTATAATATGTCTTATTCCATCACAAAATACAGTTTGAGCACCTTTATATAAAGAAAATAAAAATCCAACAGTACACTCAAAAACATGATGTATAGGTAATATTGAAAGAACTACATCTTCACTTGTTACATCTAATACACTTCCTATATCCATTAAATTTGAGCATATATTTTTATGAGAAAGTGCAACTACTTTTGAATTTGATGTTGTTCCTGATGTAAACAACATTATGCTCATCTTTTTATTATCAATCTCTGCATTAATAAATTCTTTAGTTCCATTTTTTATTAATTCTTTTCCTTTATTTATCAACTCATTTTGTGAATATATTTCTTCTGTATTTTCTTTATCATCCTTGTTCTCTTTATTTTTTTCGTTGTCCATCGAAATCAAGTATTTTAGTTTATTGTTATTGCTATTTTTTATTTTATTTAATATCTTTTCATATTTGTTAGAATAAAAAATAGCTTCAACTTCTGATCTTTCTATTACTGATTTTAATTCATTTTCTGGCAAAGCCTTATCAATTGGAACTACTATTCCTGTACCACATACAATAGATAAATACGCAATTTCCCATTCATATCTATTTTCTCCTATAACAGCAATTCTTTTTTCTTTTAGCCCAATATCAATCAATGCAGTTCCTAGTGAATTTATCATATTTCTTACTTCTTTATGTGAAATTGTTTTATATTTTCCTTCTTCTATTTTTATTTTATATGCTATTTTATCTCCGTACATTTCACCTGTCTTATTTAACATATCTTTTAAATCTGTTATCTCAGTTATTTCATATAATCTTTCACTCATATTTTTCTCTCTTTCTTTGTAAAAATCTATTTAAATTTATAACATATAATTTTTTTTTAGTCTTTATACTGAGAAGTCAGTATAAAGTGAAACACCATTCGATTATAAAATGGAACACACCCTTTGGTCACTTCATTTTTTGCGACCAAAGGGTGTGTCCTTTTTATTATTTCAAATTTTCTTTTACTTTTTCTAGCATTTCTTTATATTTTTCAAGTTTTGCTTTTTCTTCATTAACTTTTGCTTCAGGGGCTTTATTTACAAAGCCTGGATTTGAAAGCATTTTTTCACATCTAGCTACTTCTGCTTCAAGTTTAGTTTTTTCTTCTTCTAGCCTTTTTCTTTCTTCTTCCATGTCTATTAATTCTTCAATTGGTATATATAATTCAATGCCATCTTGTAATATACTTATTGCGTTTTCTGGTATTCCTATTTTGTCTTTTTGAACTATTATTTTTTCTCCAAATCCTAGTTTTAAAATAAAATCTTTTGTCTCCCATATTTGATTTTCATATTTTTGCGTTACAAATATTAATTCTGATTTTTTTGATGGGTGTATATTCATGTTTGCTCTTACATTTCTTATTTCTGTTATTATTTGTTTTATTTTTTCTACTATTTGCTCTTCTTTACTATAATCTAATGTTTCTTTATATTCAGGCCATTTTGATATCATTAAATCTTTATCATTATATGTTACTAATTTTTCATAAATTTCTGATGTTACAAATGGCATAAATGGATGTAATAATTTTAATGATATTCCAAATACATAGTCAAGAACAAAACATACTCTTGTTTTTTCTTCTTGGTTTTCACTATATAATCTTGATTTTACCATTTCTATATACCAATCGCAAAATTCATTCCAAATAAAGCTATAAATGTTATCTAATGCTACTCCTAAATCATAATTTTCTATATTTTTAGTTACATCTTTAATAGTTTTGTTTAATTTGCATATAATCCATTTGTCTTCTACTTTTAAACAATCTTTTTCAAAAGTTTCTGTTTTTTGATTATAATTTTCTTTATAAAATTCAATTATATCTTCATCATTTGGCATATTCATTGTTATAAATTTGGCAGCATTCCATATTTTATTTGCAAAGTTTGATGCTTGCTCTAATTTTTCTGGCATGTATCTTATATCATTTCCCATTGTTGTACCAGAAAGCACTGAAAATCTTAAACTATCGGCTCCATATTTTTCTATTATTTCTATTGGGTCTATTCCATTTCCTAATGATTTTGACATTTTTCTTCCTTGAGCATCTCTCACAATTCCATGTATTACAACATCTTTAAATGGATTTTTATCTGTAAGTTCCAACCCTTGTGTCATCATTCTTGAAACCCAGAATGTTATGATATCATATCCTGTAACTAATGTATTTGTTGGATAAAATGTTTTATAATCTTCTGATTCTGTATTTGGCCAACCCAGTGTAGAAAATGGCCATAAAGCTGAACTAAACCATGTGTCTAATGAATCTTCATCTTGATGTAATTTATTAGATCCGCATTTTTCACATTTCTCTGGCATTTGTTTTTTAGCAATCATATGTCCGCATTCATCGCAATAATAGATTGGAATTCTATGTCCCCACCATAACTGTCTTGATATACACCAATCTTGAATATTGTCTAGCCAGTTAAAATACATTTTTTCATATCTTTTTGGAACAAATTTAACTTGTTCTTCTCTAACACTGTCAGCAGCTCTTTTGGCTAAATCTTTCATTGATACAAACCATTGCTCAGAAATTCTTGGTTCTATTGTGCTATGGCATCTATAGCATTTACCAACATTGTGTGTATAGTCTTCTATTTTTACCATATTGCCTAATTCTTGTAACTTTTCTACAATTAGTTTTCTTGCTTCTATTGATTTCATTCCTTTGTATTCTGGAACCAAATCTCCCATTAAAGAGCTATCATCAAACACTTCTATAATTTCTAAATTGTGTCTTAATCCAGCTTGATAATCGTTAGGGTCATGAGCTGGTGTAATTTTAACACATCCTGTTCCAAATTCTTTTTCTACAAATTCATCTGCAATTATTGGTATTTCTTTATTCATTATTGGAAGTATACATTTTTTTCCTATTAAATCTTTGTATCTTTCATCATCAGGATGTACTGCAACTGCTGTATCTCCAAGCATTGTTTCTGGTCTTGTTGTTGCAACTATTACGTATCTGTCTTCTTCTCCTACTATTTTGTATTTTATATGCCATAAATGTGATGGCTCATCTTGATATTCAACTTCTGCATCTGATATTGTTGTATGACATGATGGACACCAATTTATCATTTTTTTACCTTTATAAATTAATCCTTTTTCATACAACTTTATAAATTGCTCTACAACAGCTTCAGATAATCCTTCGTCCATTGTAAATCTATTTCTTTCCCAGTCACAAGAGCATCCTAATTTTCTTTGTTGATTTTGAATTGTTCCACCATATTCTTTTGTCCAATCCCATGCTCTTTCTAAAAATTGTTCTCTTGTTATATCAGCTTTTGTTAGTCCTTCGTCTTTTTTCATTTTTTCAACAACTTTTACTTCTGTTGCAATTGCAGCATGGTCAGAACCAGGAAGCCATAAAGTATTGTATCCTTGCATTCTTTTAAATCTAATTAATACATCTTGTATAGTATCATCTAAAGCATGCCCCATATGTAATTTTCCTGTTACATTTGGTGGTGGCATCATTATACAATAACTTTCTTTTGTTTTATCCATACTTGGTTTAAAGTATCCTTTTTCTTCCCAATTTTTATATAGCTTATCTTCAAATTCTTTTGGATTATACTTATTATTTAATTTTTCTTTGCTCATATTTCTTCTCTCCTTCACTTATATTTATTTCATTGATTCTTTAATAAAATTCTACTGTATATTTACAAGAAAATTCTTTGTTTGGATCTAGTTTTATAATATTTTCTTTTTCTTCAAAATCACCTGTACTATCAATTCTATCTGCTATGTTAAACCATGGTTCTATACAGACGAATGGTGCTCCTTTTTTTGACCATAATGCTAAATATGGAAATCCTGTAAAATCAAATTTTAATATTTCTTTGTTTGTTAAATTATCTTTTAAAATTACTTTGTTTGATTTAATATTCTTCATAATTATAGCATCATTTATAAAGCTATCTTTTTTTAACTTGATTTTATTACTGTCAATAATATTTTTTCCTGGTTTGTCTGATATTAATCCATTTTCTAATTGTAGAAACTCTATATTATCCTCATTTTTTTCAAATTGTATTTCATAATTTTCTGAAGAATAATCACATATAAAAGCTGGATGCCCTCCAAGTCCAAATATCATTTTATTTTCATCTTTATTCATTACTTTATATTCTGTTATAAGTTTGTTTTCATTTATTGTATATGTAACATATAATTCAAATTTAAAAGGGAATTTTTCTAATGTTTGACTATTGCTTTTTAGAACATATTTGTGTACTTGATCAGTTTTTTCTAATTCTTGAAATTCCATATCTCTTGCAAATCCATGTTGACTTATTTTATATATTTGGTTATTAATTTTTGTTTCTCCATTTTTTATTTGTCCAACTATTGGAAACAATATTGGCGCGTGTCTATTCCAATATTCTTTTCCTTGATGTAGCATTTCTTTTCCTTTAAACTTTATACTTGTAAGTTCTGCGCCTTGTGTTTTGCTAGATATTTGTAAATCCATAAATAAACCTCCTTTATAAATAGCTCTCTTATAAATAAAAAACTCTCCCTAAAAATAAGGGCGAGTCTTTTTTCTCACGGTACCACCTTAATTATAATTTATATACATTTTAATTTCTAAATTACATCTCAATAGTTTTTAACGCTACTTGGGCGAATATTCTTACTTTCATTTTGTTATGGTTCAGAATATTAACAAAAAAGCTACCTTCAGTTTACCTTTGTTTAGAAAGCTTACAGCTTATAACTTTCATTCTCTTAAAATAAGTATAAACTTACTCCTCTTTTTTATAGTTTTTATATATTATAATGTATTTATTATGCCATATTTTTGAATAATTTTCAAGTGTTTTTATTAAAAAACTGTATTTTTAAAGCCAGAGGCAATACTTTCTCTGGCTTATTTTTATATAATTAAAATTATTTATTTATCTACATAGCTCTTCTATATAATTCTATAAAATCTTCCTTTGTTACTTCTCTTGGATTTCCTGGTTTGCATGGATCATTCATTGCTTTTTCTGCAAGCATTTCAAAATCTTCTTCTTTTGCTCCATAATCTTTTATTGTTGTAGTAATTCCAACTGCTTTGCTTAATTCTGAAATCATCCATACAAATGTATTTATAACATCTTGGTCATTTAAATGTTCTGCATCTGGTCTTCCTATGTTCATTAATATTTCTCTGAATCTTTGCGCTGTTGCTGGATCTTCTCCATTAAATCTCATTACAGTTGGTAATAACATTGCATTTGCTATTCCGTGTGGTGTATCATATACAGCTCCTAATTGATGTGCCATTGAATGAACTATTCCAAGTCCAACATTCGAAAATCCCATTCCTGCAATATATTGAGCTAATCCCATCATTTCTACTGCTTTTTCTTCTTTTTCGTTAACTGCTGCTGGTAAATATTTAAATATCATTTTTATAGCTTTCATATGAAACATGTCTGACATTTCATTATGTGCTGCTGTGATATATCCTTCTACCGCATGTGTTAAAGCATCCATTCCTGTTGCTGCTGCTAGTCCTTTAGGCATTGATGCCATTAATTCTGAATCTATAATAGCTAAGATCGGAATATCATTAGGGTCTACACAAACCATTTTTATTTCAGCATCTTCATCTGTTATAACATAATTTATTGTAACTTCTGCAGCTGTTCCAGCTGTTGTTGGAAGTGCAATTACTGGCATTCCTCTATTTACTGTATTTGATAATCCATTTAAAGATTTTATATCACTTCTGTCTGGGTTTGTCATAACTATTGAAATCCCTTTTGCTGTATCCATGCTTGAACCACCACCAACAGCAACTATTAAATCAGCTTTTGATTTTTTACAAGCTTCAACTCCGCCTTGTACATTTTTTATTGTTGGGTTTGGTTTTATTTCATCATATAACACATATGGTATTTCTGCACTTTCTAAAACTTCTTCTACTTTTTTTGTGACACCTGCTTCTACTAAAGATTTATCACTTACTAAAAATACTTTTTTAAAACCTCTTCTTTTAATTTCAGTTTTTAATTCCTCTCTGGCTCCTTTTCCAAAATATGATGTTTCATTCAATACAAATCTTGTTGACATCTTAAAATCACTCCTTTTCTTTTTTTACATTTCTTTATAATCTGATGGGATTTCAAATAATCCACTATCAACTTTTTCTGAATAATCTACTTTTAATAATTGTTGATTATCATTACTTATTATTGTCTTTATATATACTAATTTATTCCCTTTAAAATAAAATCTTGTTTTTATGCTTTCTTCATTAAAGTTAGTTTTATCACCTATATAGAATTTTGATAACACATTAAACTCTTCATAATCATATGTTTTTCCATCTATCTCTTCTTTTCCAGTAGTTGCTTCGTTGTCTTTGATATCTCCTATTTGCGTTTCTATTTTATACAATTCTGTTTCATTGTTTGAGTACGTATAATATGTTTTGCTATTATTTTGTAATAAATAAGTATTTTTATCTTTTATAAGATATTTTGAATTTTGTCCTTTATAGTTAGAATCAATATATGCTTTTCCATCATGTTTATAGTAATATATACTGTTTTTATCATCTAATGTTATAGAAAATGAGTAAGAATTTGTATTTGTTAATTTTTCATAATATTTATTTAGTTTTCCTACTTTATCATTTAATTTTATTTGCTTAATTATAAAATAAGCACCAATAGCAACTATTACTATTGTAATAATTGCTATTATTGTAAATAAAATTATTTTTTTCTTTTTATCCATAATTAATCACCTTAACTTTTGTTTCTTTATTTAAATTTAATCTTATTGTATATTATTTATATATTATATATAAATTTCAAAAAATGATAAAACAATATATACTATATAAAATATTCCTTGAATTAGAACGAATTTTTTAATGAATTCAGAGTTTTTCTCTACTCCAAATATTGCTTTTATAGTAAAATACATTAATACAGTTGATATTACATCACAAAAACTTGCAAATGGTGCTGTTATTGTACTTACTTTTGTTCCAAATATTGTTAATATACTAACAACTGATGCAATGACTGATGGAATGCTTGCAGAGATAATTGCTGTTATAACTGTAGTTAATTGTTTTTTATTTTTTGTGTTCATTACAAATACAATTAAAGACATAACCAATACACTTACTATTGGTGTAATTCCACTAATTAATATTGATAATAGTGCACTACCTACTCTTGATAATCCCCATATATGGCTAAAAGAAAAACTTCTATTGATTAATCTTGCAACTACCCATATAGCAAGTATTATTATTCCATAAGTAAAATATTTTGATGTATCTTTATCAACTATTTCTTTTATTTTTCCTAATGGATTTTTGAACATTTCAACAACAAAACCTTTTGTTTCTATACTGTCTTTTTTAATATCAACATTTTTTATTGTATCTTTTACCTGATTAACAGTATCTGTTGCTTCTTTTTTTAATTCTTCTGTCTTTGCATTGTTTTCTTTTTTTGTATCCTTTTTTGTGTCTTTCTTTGTTTCTTTTTTAGTTTTTGTTTCTTTTGTTTCATTTTTTGTAGTTTCTTTAACTTCTACTTTTTCTTTTTTTTCTTCTTTTTTGTTTTCTTCCATTTTTATTACCTCCATATTTTTTATATTATACTAATATTTATTCTATAATTCAAGTAATATCATTTAATCTCCTAAATTAATTCCTATATTTCTTGCCGTTTTTATTAAATCATCATCCATTGTTATTTTACGCAAGTTACTTTCTTGTGTGTTTCCAGATACAGCACCTATTTGTGTATTTGCTCCTACTACGTCTTCTAAAGAAGCATAATCTAATTTTCCGTTTTTTATAACTACTAATGTTCCAAATTTTCCTTCTAATGCAAGTTCCATTGCTTTTGTTCCATATTTTGTACATAAAACTCTATCATATGCTGTTGGAGTTCCTCCTCTTTGCATATATCCAAGAGTTGTATTTCTAGCTTCTAATCCTGTTAGTTCTTCAAGTTGTTGTGCAACAACTTGTCCAACTCCTCCTAGTTTTGTATTGTCAACGCCTTTTCCGTTATCTCTTTTGCCCATTACAGTTAGTTCTCCACCTATAGGTTTTGCTCCTTCTGCAACAACTACTACGCTAAAGTTTTTACCTCTTTTTTTTCTGTTTTCTATTTTAGTTGCAACTTTTTTTATATCGTATGGAATTTCTGGAATTAACGCTACATCTGCTCCACCTGCAATAGCAGACTCTAAAGCAATCCATCCTGCATATCTTCCCATTACTTCTAAAACCATAATTCTATGATGAGTTTCTCCTGTTGTATGTAATCTATCCAAAGCTTCCATTGCAACTGAAACTGCTGTATTATATCCAAAAGTAATTTCTGTGCATGCAACATCATTGTCTATTGTTTTTGGAACTCCTACTATATTAACTCCTTTTGTTGCAAAATCTCTAGCTGATTTTTGCGTACCGTCTCCACCTAAAGTAAATATGCAATCAAATCCAAATTCTTTTATATTTTGAATTGCTTGTTCTGACATATCTTTATATTCTATACTTCCATCTTCATTTACTATTTTGTAATTAAATAAGTTTGAATTTGTTGATGATCCTATAATAGAACCTCCTTTAGGTAATATTCCTATAGCCTCTCCATGTTGCGCTGTAGTTAATTTTTCAAAGTCTTTTTTTAATAATCCATTATATCCATCTATTATTCCGTAACACTCTACATCGTGGTTTTCAGCAGTTTTTACAATTGCTCTAATAACAGCATTGAACCCTGAAACATCTCCACCATTTGCTAATATTCCTACTTTTTTTAACATAACAATCTTGTATGGCATTAATAATTAAATTTCCATACTCTCCTTTCCTATATTTTATTTGGTTTTCAGCTTATATTTTATCATTGTATATTTTCTTTGTAAACACGTTTTATATTACATTTTAATTACAGTTTTTTATTCAAAGCATAGATAATGTCAAAAAATAAGAGATAAATTAAATTTACCCCTTATACCTATTTATTTGTTTGCAATATGTATATTTTCTATTTTCGCATTCATTTCTCGAGAAATAATATTTTGTACTTGTGCTACTTGTTCTTTTGATAATTCTGATGCACCTATAATAACACTTATACTTTCTCCATTTACAAATACTACGCTATTTTCAAAACCTTTTGTTTTTATTAGATTTTCGCAAATCATTATACTGTTTTTTATGTTATTAATTTTAGTTATTTCTTGTGTTGCTGATTGTTTTTGCGTTTCTGACGCATTTGAACTATTAATTACTTTTTCATATGTTTCAATCATTTGTGAATACATTGTATCTCTTTCTAATTTAGATTTAGTAAAATAGTCATTTGAATTATTACTACTTGTTTCTACTGTGTTATTTTCAGTGTTTGTAGAATTACTGCTAGTATTTGCTGTTTCGTTTTTTATTGTATTTGTAGTATTGTTATCTATTGTACTATTTTTATTATTTTCTTCTAATGTATTTTGTGTTTCATTTGTTATAACATCATTGCTATTGACTAGTTTTGCATCACCTATATCTGCAACTTGTGTGTCATCTGCTTCCATTTTCATGCTAGTTTCTACTGAATCTCCTTGTTGATTTGTAGTGTAATTTAGATAACCTGCTGTCATTAGCATCAAGGCTATGATATAAATAATTACTTGGTTTTTCTTAAATAATTTCATTTCTATTTTTCCTCCTTCTTATAAATTTTATTATCAAAAGGACCGTCCCCAGTGGCAATTTATTGCCAAAAAGGTCCGTCCCTGATGGCAATTTTAGTTCATCTCAAAAACTTGTATTTTGTGTGTTGCTAAACCTGTTGCTGCTTCGACTGCCTGAATGATATTTGTTTTTGTTGTCATATCATTTGCTCCTTTTGCTGTAATAATTGCACCTTCTATTTTAGGCTGAACTACTTTTTGTGTTATTGGTGTTTTTTCTCCATTTTCTTCTTTATATATGATATCTTTTTGAGAATCTGTTTCTTGTATTTTTCTTGTTCCTCCAGAAGTGTCACTTTCTTCTGTGTCGCTAACTTTTGAAGTTTCGTTGTACATTGCAACAACTTCGCTTGATTCCGAGTAATTAATACATACTTTTACATTTCCTACTCCTTGAATTTTTGATAATATAGCTTCTAATTTTTCTTCTAAATTTGTAGTTTGTGTTGTATCTTGTTTTATTTGTTCATCTGTTGAAGTTGCTAATTGTTTAGATGATGGGTTGTCCTCTTGTTTATTTGTTGTCTTGTTTCCATTCCATATTATATTAATTATTACTATTGTTATAATTAATATAACTATAAAAAACACTAGATTTTCAATTTTCTTTTTATCGTTTCCTCCATTGCTTTCATGATCATTTGAATTAATTACCTTTTTTAATTTATCTCTAAACATTTCTCATTCACCCCATATTCTTCAATTAAGAATTTTTTTATATTTTGTATTTCTGAATTAGATACTGTACTTTTAGATTTACTTTTTTCTTTGCTATTTTCATTTTTTGAATTAATATTAATTGGATTTATCTTTTGTATTTCTGTTACAACTTTATTTTCAATGCTTTTATCTTTTTGATTTTGTGTATTTGCTTCTTCACTTTTCTTTATACTTAGTTTTATTTTTGTTATTTGTGTTTGTTCTTCATTTTCTGCTATTTTAACATTAACCTCGCACTTATCTACTTCATATCCTTTTTCATTTATCTTGTTTTTTATATCTTTTTCTAATTCTTGTTTATATAATTTTTCAATTCTATCATTCATAGATGTTTGATCTACTTCGCTACTAGTTTCTGTGCTTTTATATGCATTTATATCAATATCATTTACATTAAAAATTTCCTTACTTTTAACAAATGGAGATATTATATTAAATACAATATAAACTCCCATCACCATTCGTATGTATTTTTTTGTTTTATTATTTGGCAATAGCATTTCTAAAATAGATATTATAACTATTGTAACTCCTAAGCTTTTTGCCCATGAACTTAAAAACTCTATCATTTGTATATCCCCTATCTATACATCATTCCACTATTAGATATTTTTAAAACAAGTGCTGTTCCTATTATTAGCATAAAAGAAATTGAACTTAATATTGCTAATAATATTTTAAAAACATCACCTATTTGATCTAGCAAACTTACTATTTTTGTATCAGCAATTGGCTGAGATACCGTTGCTAACAGTTTGTACGATATTGTTAATATCGATAATTTTATAATAGGAATTATGCAAATGCCTATTACTACTATTACTCCAACTAATCCAATAGCGTTTTTTAAGATTATACCTCCACCTACAACTGTATCTACCGCATCGCCTAAAATCTTTCCTACTACTGGTATAGCAGAACTGACTATAGCTTTTGTGGTTTTAGAGGTTATTCCGATCCACACTGCTAGACATTGTACCTTCTAAGGAAACTACCCCTACGAATATTGTTAATATAATTCCAAGAAACCACACAATACTTGAGTTTAAAAATTTTGATAGCTTGTCTATTTGTACTTGATCAGATATTTTCGATATAACTACTATACTTGTAAAAACTAGTACTAGTGGAATTAATATATTTTGTATTATATTTCCTATAAAGTTAATCATAAACAAGATTATAGGTTCAACAACACTGCTTGTTGCAATACTTCCTGTATACATCATTAATGTTATAAGAAGCGGAACTAATGTATTCATAAATGCTATTAAATTAGTACAAGTATTTTGTACCATTTTTATAATTTCAGAGAAATTAGTCATAATAATAGTTATTATTAATATGTATTGAACATAATAGACCAATTTTGCAATATTATCATTTTCCAAACTTTCACTAATTGATTTTAAAATCGTATGTATAAGAATAATCGCTAATATGCTAACAACTGCTTTTATACCACTAGTAATTTCTCCTCCTATTAAATTTAAAATTCTTTTTAAAAATGTAGAATTATCTACTTCTCCCTTTATAGCATCATTTAAAACATCCTCAATGTTTATATTTTCAAAAAATTCTCCTGAATACTGTTTGGCATTTTTTATAAAATTTTGAATTTGAAATTCTGACTGTTGCTCTTGTATGGTTTCTTCTGTAGACGCATCACAATAGAGTATTGGAAAATTAATAAAAAATAATGCTAATACTACTATAAATTTTTTTTTCATTTGTACTCCTTTTATATCTTTTACATATGTATTTATAAAAATCATTCTATGATGGTAAAATCTTTAAAATAATTTCAAGTAAACTTGATATAATTGGTATCGACATAGAAATAATTACAATTTTACTACCTATCTCTATTTTGCTAGCAATTGCACCCTCTCCAGAATCTTTGCAAATGCTAACAGCAAATTCAGAAAGAAATGCTATACCAGTTATTTTAATCAATAGCGACAAAAAAGTCATATTAACAGATGTTTTGTTAGCTAATGATTGCAATAAACTAATAACACCAGCCAACTGGTCCATAACTAAAACTAAAATCAACACACCTGTAAGAAGACTGATATAAACCGCAAATTCTGGTCTATATTGTTTCAACAAAATAATTATAATTAACGCAATTAAAGCAATTCCAATTATTTTTATAACTTCCATAATTTCCTCTCTTTTTTAGGTTGCCATCGGTTCCGGGTTTGATTTGCCAAATTGTCAACAGAAACAGACATTTTTGAAAACAACTTGGCAAATCAAACCCGGAACTGATGGCAACTCCTATAAATTAAATATTGTTCTTACTGTATTAAATAAACCACTAATTTCTTTTATAACCATTGTTAGCACTATTACTAATCCAGCTAAAGTAGTCATCATTGCTTGGTCTTCACGTCCTGCTCTTACTAAAACTTGATGTAATACTGCAACTAATATTCCAATCGCTGCTATTTTAAATAACAAATTTATATCCATTTTTCTAAATCCCCCTAGTTATTTTTTATTTTTATAAATGTTTAAAAAAGAATAATTACTATTGCTAATCCTATTGTTGTTCCTAATCTACTATATAATTTTTCATTTTTTTGTTTTTCTTCTTGTGCATTTTTTATTTGTACATCTATAAAGTTTTGAGTTATTTCTATTTGACTTATTTGTCCTTCACTGTCTGTTTGTCCTAATAGTTTTGATAATGTTTTTAATACTTGCTTGTCCTCTTTATTTAAATTTGTTACGCATTCGTCTACTGATTTTTTCCATGCTATGTTTGCATTATCTTTTTCCATGTTTTTTATTGCTATGTCAAATATGTTTGATATGTTTTTGCTTGCATTTAATGATATTTCTTTAAATATTTCCGGTATTGGCTCATATGTAAATTTTATTTTTGATTTAAATATGTTTAAACAATTTTGTATTTCTTCTAATTCTTGTAATCTGTAGACATATCTTTTTGATAAAAATCTTCCTATTAAACTTGAATAAAGTAATATTAAAAATAGCATTAAATATTTAACAATTTGCATACAATCACCTTGTCCATCTTTAAATTTTCTATATTATATTCATCTAATTTATATTTAGAACTATTTTTTTGTTTTTTATAGAAATAATATTTTTTCTATTTGATTTGTTTCAATTAATTTGTAAACATCTTTATTGTTTTTTATATCTTCCATTGTTTTTCCATGCATTGTAAATATTCCTTTAACCCCTGATGTTACAGCTTCTCCGTATAGCAATAACATCTTCTTTTGAGCCTATTTCGTCACAAGCAATTACTTCTGGTGCCATTGATCTTATTAACATTCTCATTCCTTTTGATTTAGAAATATTTTCTACTACATCTGTTCTTATTCCAATATCATTTTGAGGAACCCCTTTATACATTGCTGCTATTTCGCCTCTTTCGTCTACTACTCCGCATGTTTTTCCTGTAAAATTCATTTGAGTAATGCCATTACTTATTTGTCTTATTGCATCCCTCAAAATTGTTGTTTTTCCTTTTCCTGGTGGAGAAACAATTAATGATGTGAAAATATTATTGTTTTCCACATCTATGATTTCTCCTAAAATTTTATTACTGCAATCTAATATTTCTCTTGCAATTCTAAAATTCAAGCTTGTTACATATTTTAAATTTATAGTTTTCCCGTTTTCTACCACTGCTGTACCTGTAATTCCTACTCTATGTCCTCCTTTTACTGTTAAAAAACCTTCACATATTTGATTTTTATATGCATATATAGAATTTTCACATAATCTTTCTAAAGTCTGTAACACTTCTTTTTGTGATACAGTATATTCTATTAAAACATCTGCTTGTCTCATTTTTAATATAATTGGTCTATTAACTCTTATCCTTATTTCTTGTATATTTTTTTCAATTTGGCTATTTCTTTCAAACGTATATAATAAAATGTTATATATATTAACAGGAAAATATTTTATTATTTCATCCATTTTCAATTCTCCTTTGCATTAACTTAAATATTATAAAATTTATTAATAATTTTAAGTTTTTTACTATAAATTGTTTGCCTGATTTTTTCCACACAAAAAAGAAGCATATAATATTATATGCTTCTTTTTTATTTATAGAACATTTAATTTTTATTTATAACTGCTCTGTATATTAATCCTGTATTTTCATTTCTTTCAAATTCTACTTTATAAGTATCATCTAATGAAATCTCACTTTTTATTAATAAAATATTTTCATCTGTTGCTTCATACTCATCTCCATTAAAGTTGATTTCAGAAATTTGCAAGTATTTTTCTTCTTCATTAGTTTTATTATTAGATTGTATTGTTGTTATTAGTCCTTTAACAGTAGTTCCTTTAGCATCTAAACTTTCATAATTTTCAAATTTTGTATTATGAGATTCTATTGTATTTTGGTCTAAATCACTTGCTGCATTATCTATAGAACTCATAGATTGAGTATATATATCTATAGCAGGAATTGCTTTTATTAAAGGATTCTCTGTTTCTGTTAATCCCAGTTTTTCCATTTGTTGACTATTAACTTTTGTAATTCTTTCTATTATTGCATTAATTAAATTTGATGATTGTTCTTCTTCCAAATCTGTTAATGTTAAAGAATTATCACTTGTAAAGTCTTCTATTTCTGAGTTTTCTTCAAAATCAATATTATTATTAAAATAATATACATATTCACGATCATCACTTGTTTGAATTCCTAATTCCCAACTTTCTGTTATGCTTTGTAATGATTGTAACCCTGAAAAACTAGAGTTTAGATATATTCTTGTTTTTTTATTATCTTGATGAATTTCGCTTGATATATTATATTGTTTTGTATTAGCATTTTCGTTCTTTTCTATTGTGATTTCTGCTTCATTTAATGATATTACCAATTTACTTACTTTTTTATTTTGAATATATACTGTCATTTCAAATTTTTCATTATTTATATCTGAATTATTTTCAAGTTCTTTTATTACACTTTCTATTTTTTTAACTTTTATTTCATCTAAGCCTTTTGATTTTATATATCCATTTATTGTATCTAATGTTGTTTGATCATTTTTTAAAGTTTCCATTAATTTTACAAGTACATTTTTTAGTTCTTCTCCATTTAAAGTTAATTTATATCCTGTAACATTATCTTCAATAATTTTAACAAAGTTGCCATCTTGTAATTCTTGATTTAAAATTCCAAAATAAGTTTCTTGTATATTTTTCAACTGTTCAGAAGAAATCTCTGCTTTTTCATTACTTTCTGGCACAGACATACCACTAACATTAAATGTTGAGCTTGATAATTTATTTAGCTTATCTGTTTCTACCGCAATAAATTTATTTCCAACATATTGTGTTTGCAATCCTAATTTATTTCCAGACTGTTTATATGATATTGGAAATTTAACATCATTTGAGTAGTTAATATTTATGTCTTGTTCTGATTTTGAATTTGCCATATCAACTTTTCCTGAAAAGTCAATATTGCATTTATTAATATTATCAAATTCTCCTTGATTGTCATAAGACGTAATTTTAAAACTTATTGTACCATTATCTTTATATTGTGTACTTTTTTGTTTTTCAAAATATTTTGTTACTTCTTCACTTATAAATCCTTTTTTACTATCTCCAACTTGAGTTATATATTTAAAAAATAACTTTTTTTCACTTTTAAACATGTCTGTTGCTAAAATTATATATACTACTCCTATTCCTATTATAAGAATAATTGTTAATATAATTGATATTATAAGTATTTTTGAATTTTTCTTTTGATTCATTTTTTAGACTCCTTTAATTATTTTTAAGTCTTTATGTTTTTATAAATTATCGTTATTATTCTTCCCAGTTATGATAAATATTTGCTACATCATCTAATTCTTCTAATTTTTCTATTAAACGTTCCATTTTTTCAACATCTTTTTCTTCTAATTTAACGGTTGTTGTTGGAATCATTTGCACTTCTGCTTCTACAAAAGAAAGTCCTGCTTCTTCTAATTTTTCACTAACTGCTGTAAAATCTGATGGTTCTGTTGTAATTTCATATATTTCTTCATCTGATTGAAAATCTTCTGCTCCTGCATCTAAAGCAAGCATCATTAATTCTTCTTCATCCATTGTTGTTGATGATTTTTCTATTACAATTATTCCTTTTTTGTTAAACATATATGATACACAACCTGTTGTACCTAAATTTCCTCCTGATTTATCAAATACGTGTCTTACATCCGCTGCTGTTCTGTTTTTGTTGTCTGTAGATGCTTCTACTATAACAGCTACTCCACATGGTCCGTATCCTTCATATACCATTTCTTCATAATTTTCATTACTACTTGATGCCTTTTTTATGGCATTGTTTATTGTATCGTTTGGCATATTTGCTGCTTTACATTTTGAAATTACATTTTTTAATTTTGAGTTTCCTGCTGGATCAGGTCCACCTTCTTTTACTGCTATTAATAATTCTCTTCCTAATTTTGTAAATACTTTTCCTCTTGCTGCATCTGCTTTTCCTTTTTTTGCTTGTATGTTGTGCCATTTGCTATGTCCTGACATATCTCTTTCCTCCTCTTTAATTTTTTACTATATTTTCAGGTCTTTTATCCTTTATCTTATAATTTTCGTTTTTTATTGTATCACATTATTTCTTATTTGTGTAGTATTTTTTTCAATAAAATACTTTTTGTTTCATTGCATTTAGATTCTTCCGATTTTTTACCATCTATATATTTTGAATTGCTTTCTCTACTTGCCCTTTAATTGTGTTCCATAATTGTTTTAAGTTTAAATATGATAAAGTTTTTTCAACATCCTTAATATTTGTCCATATTGTTTCTTCTTTATCTTTTTCTTTTATTTCTTTTTCATACACCCCATCATCTACAGCTAAATAAAAGTAATTTTCCACCTCTTCTCCCTTTGAACTCATATAGCGTATTTTAGCAATTTCTTTATCACCTACGACATGGCAATTGTGTCCTGTTTCTTCTATTGTTTCTCTTATAGCACATTCTTGTATTGTCTCTCCTTTTTCTAAATGTCCTTTAGGGAAAGAATATTCATTATTTCTACAAACTAAAGCCACTTTTTTTGTAGAATAATTAATTAATATACAACCAGCTTTTTGTACCATCATTTGTTTTGAACCTTCTTTCTTTATTTCTTCTCTTATTCATTAAACCTCCTTTTCTCTTTTTTATTATAACATATAATTAGTATCTTACAGTCTTTTTAGATTTCTATTCTTGTCAAATTTTCTTTTAAATGCACGATTTGACTGTACATTTTTGGCGTATTAGGATATTTATTTTTCAAATTATGACACTTGTTTTTTATTTTCTAGTTAAAAAAGTTAATTTGATAATTCAAATTAACTTTTTTAAACTTATTTATAATTCATAAAAAATTGTTCCTAATTTTATAATCTATTAATCCAACTATCAACTTCATCTGGAGATGTTACTAATTGATTTTCACGGTAATCTTCTGTAAATACAATATTCATTTCATCTTCAACTTTTGAGTTAGGACATAATCTTTTTATTTCTTGGAATGTTTTTCCTAACCATCCCGCATTTGTTGCAAAAGGCTTTATTATTTTTCCTGACAAATCATTTTCTTTCAAAAAAGTTCTAATTACCGGAGCTATTGTGTACCACCATACTGGGCTTCCTATAATAATTTCATCATAATTTTTTAAATCTTTTTCTATTTTTTCAATTTTTGGTGTTTTATTTGTACTTTCATTGTTTTGTTCTTCATCTACCACTGTTTGATAATCTGTAGAATATGGTGTTACTGGTTTTATTTCTAAAATATCACATCCTAATTTCTTTTGAATACTTTCTGCTATTGCTCTTGTATGTCCTGTATATGAATAATATACAACTAATTTTTTACTATTTTCCATTTTAATTTCTCCTTTTTATCATAGGTTTGTGTTTTTTCATTATATCTATTTTCTTTATTCTTTTTCGTATTCAGGTTGCCAAGTTGCAAAATGTTCTAACATTTCATCTGTTCTTGTATAATATTTTTCATTTTTATTGATTTTGGCTATTTTTTCCATATCCTCATCTGTTAATTTAAAATCAAATATATCAAAGTTTTCTCTAACATGATCTACATTTTTAGTTCCAGGTATTACAATAAATCCCATTTGTGTATGCCATCTTAAAATAATTTGAGCAGGTGTTTTATTATATTTTTCTCCTAATTCTTTAAATACTTCTTCATTCATAAGCGCAGAATCTCCATGTCCTAATGGATACCAACTCATCAATTTAATATCTTCTTTATTTAATATTTTTCTTAATTCATCTTGTGTAAAATATGGGTGTGCTTCTACTTGAATAACTTGTGGTTTTATCTCACATTTTTGTAAAAGTTCCTCTATATATTTTCCTTCAAAATTAGATATTCCTATCGCTTTTATTTTTCCTTCTTTATAGGCTTTTTCTAGTTGTTTGTATCCTGCCATATAATTTCCACCAGGTTGATGAATAAATAACAAATCAATATAATCTAATCCAAGTCTTTCTAGTGTTTCATCTACTGCATTTTCATTTTCATACTCTGTAATCCATAATTTTGTTGACAAAAACACTTCTTTTCTGTCTACTCCTGATTCTTTTATTCCTTTTCCTACAGCTCTTTCATTTACATAAGCATTGGCTGTATCTATAAGTCTATATCCCATTTTTAATCCTTCTCTTACTGTTACTTCTGCATCCTTTGGTTTAATTAAATATGTTCCTAACCCAAAGTTTGGCATTTCTACACCATTATTTAATTTTAATTTTTCCATAATTCAAAACTCCTTTTCTAATCAATTTTTATATTATAAAATTTAATATTTCTATAACCAGTTTTCAATTTTATCTTTAGCTGATTTTACTGTTGTTCCTCTAATTGCAATTGCATCATCTAAAACATTTGCACCTTTACATACTTTTCTTACTTGTTCTGGAATAGAACCTAAACCAGATCCTTCATGTGTTGTAAATACTCTAACAATTTTACCTGTAAAATCTAATTTTTCTAACCCAGTTATCATTTCTTGTGGCATTATTCCCCAATATACTGGTGCTCCAATATATATAACTTTATATAACTTCATATTTAGATATATCTTCTATATATTCTTTTAGTTCAGGTCTTTCGTCTCTTTGTTGTCTTTCTTTTGCTTCCTCAATGCAAGTTTGATAATCTGCTAAATATCCTTGTACTCCTTCAATTTTGAACAAATCAGCTCCTATTATATCTTTTATATATTCTGCAATTATTTCAGTATTTCCTTTTTCAATATAACCTACTGCATAATTTTCATCAGCTCTTGAAAAATATATTACTAAACTTTTTTTATCTTTATAATTTTCTTTATTATTTCCAAATAAACTCATATAAATCACCCTTTTTATATATTTTTTCCTAGTTCATAGGCTTGTTTTAAACTTTCAGTATATTTTGCCTCTCCTTGATCGTTTAATCCTGTTCCATAAATAATTCCTTTTAATTTAACGTTATCTACACATCTTAAAAATCCCTTTACTGTTTCTAATGCTCCATCAATGCTTTCTTTAGATGTGTCTGCACTAGAGCCTATAAAATAAAAGTCTTTGTTTTTTATTTTATTATATTTTGCATAAGTTCTATCTATAAAATTCTTTAATGTTCCTGAAATGCTATAATAATATGTTGGACTTGCAAATACTAATATATCTGAATCTATTACTTTATCTAAAATATCATTTAATTTATCTTTCATAAAACATTGGCCATGTACTTGACAACTTCCGCATCCAACACAAGGTGCAATTCTATCTTCCTTTAATGATATTAATTCAACTTTGTTTTCTTGTTCTTCTGCACCTTCTTTAAAGGCTTCAGCTAATAAATTTGAATTACTTTGTTCTCTTAAAGAACTTGTTATTATTAAAACTCTCTTATTTTCCATAAATATACCACCTCTTTAATTTTTTAGTACATTTAATTAATATCACTTGGAGTTGGCTCAAAGTCAATAGTTTTTTTGCAAAAAATATTTTTTTCTATATAATTAAATAAAAACTACTATATTTCAAGCAGTTTCTAATTTTATATTTGTTAATATTATATACTAAAAAAACAGATAATTGCAATTAACTATCTGCTTTTTTATAAATTATTTCAAACTATCTGTCCATTTTTGTATATCTGAATCTGATGTTCCTGAACTAAATCTATGTCCATCTTGCCAACTACCTGAACCCGCTTCTTGTTTAAGCAATTTTCCGCTTTGTCCTAAACCAGATGATGCCGAAGTACAAAATGGAATTACAGTTTTACCATCAAAATTATTAGCCTTTACAAAAGTATCAGTTGGCCAAGCGGCTATTCTCCACCAAATCGGATATCCTATTAATACAGTATCATAATCTTCCCAATTATTTACTTTCGTATTTTTCAATTTTACATCTCTTAAAGATTCATCGTTGTGTTCTCTTGATACTCTTGAATCACTATTTGTCCAATCCAAATCATCTTCTGTATAAACATCTTCTGGTACAATTTCAAACGTATCTGCATTTAAATTTTTTGCAATTTTTTCTGCGATAGTTTTTGTGTGATTTTGAGCAGAATAGTATACAACTAATGTTTTTTCTTCACTTGTTTGGTTTTTAACACATTTATTATATACGTTGGTGTTAACTATAAGTCAATAGTTTTTATTAATTTTTTATAGTAATAAATTACATTTTATATTTTTCTATAATTACTTTTAAGAAGTTCCATGGTCCTGTTTTTTGAGTTAATCCCTCATAATTATTTTCAATTCTTTTAATTAATTCTTCTTTAGAAAAATATTTAATTTCTGATACTTCTTCTTTTTGGAGCACTATATCTGAAATGTCAATGTTTTTAGTAATTAAATAACATTCATTATAATGTTTATTTATTATATTTCCTTGTTTATTTATCGATGTTGAACAAACTAAATATTTAATGTCATCATCTGCTATTTCAATGCCTAGTTCTTCTTTAGTTTCTCTTATTAAAGCTTGTCTTCCAAATTCTCCACTAATAACATGCCCACCTACTGTTACATCCCACATATTAGGCCATAATTTTTTATTTTCACTTCTTTTTTGTAATAATATATTTTTCTTATCATCAATAATAAAAGCATATACTGCTCTATGCCAATAACCCTTTTTATGACATTCTTCCCTGGTTGCTATTTTTCCTGTAAACTCCCCATATTCATTAAGTACATCAAAACTTTCCATATTTTATTTTTTCTCCTTTTATTTAATTCTAATCTTCTAACATTCTTATTAATTGTTTTTTATCTGTATTTATAAAAATATTTTTATTTTTCTGTATCTCATCAGCTAATTTACTACAAACACTATGTGCTAAATCATAATCCTGTTTTGTAATCTTGCCACTTTCTAATGCTTCTTGTAATTCATCTTCATCCAAAATTTCTACTGTATTATCTGTTTCATTGCCATATATAATGTCTAAAAACAAATCATCATAATAAGGTCTTCCATCATCAACACCATTTCCTAAACTAATATCAAAATAATAGCTTACAGTATTTAAATTTTCATCTATAAATGCTCTAGCATTATATAGCTTATCCATAGGTGTATATTCCATAATATAATATCCATTATCAATTAGAGTAAAATTCTTTACAAATGGCTTATCTATTTCAATTATTTTTTTTAATACAATATATGCATTTTGTTTTTTTAATTCTTTTGTAACTACATGGTATTGTGTAACACCTCTTAAATAAGTTTCATCTGCATACTTCTTTCTCATATACATTCCTCCTACATTATTAAAACTGTAACAGATATTTTAAAATAATCATCTGTTATATTTTTATTTATATATTAAGTTTTTATATTTGTTTTTTATAAAAATTACCAAATTCAGTCATTACCTCTAACATTTTGCTTAGTTTTTTTCCTAATTTTGTCATTCCATATTCAACTTTTGGAGGATTCGTTTTATAATCTTTTCTGTAAATAATCCCATCACTTTCAAGTTGTCTTAAATTATCAGTTAATACCTTTTGAGATATTCCATCTATTGATTTTAACAATTCATTGAATCTCCAAGTTCTACTCATTAAATTTCTTATAATTAATAATTTTCATTTACTACCTACTAAAGAAATTGTTGTAGCAATTGGGCATTCTGGTAACTCTTCTTTATTTCTCATTTTTATACCTCCATTAAATTTATTAAAATTATATCATATATTATAAAATTAGTACATAGTTACTTTTAAGTGCGTACTTGTTTTTTATTGTGTACTCTGCTATAAAATAATTATAATATTTTTAAAGGAGGAATTAATAATGAAAAATTATATGAAAGTGAGTTTAGAAGAAAATGCACCAAGGGTTGAATTACATGATAAACTAGGTTTAACAGGAGCTGAAATTAGTATTATTTGTTTCTTTCTTTTTTCATTTTTTAATCTTTTATTGAAAATCATTTTCATTATAATATCACTTTTTTTATTTTTTTCAATAGTTTTGGAAAAGAAAAAGAAATGCTAAATTCTAACATTTCTTTTATAACATAAAAACGACTTTTATTTCGTTATATTATTTTTTCTATTTTGGTAAAAAGGCAAGTCCAATAAACGCTAAAACAATAAATGATAATCCTATAAAAAATAAAACTTTTACTGCTGGATTTTTTACAAATCTCATTACATAACTTTTATCTGGATTCTGAGGGTTATAGAAAACATCTAATTCTGTCCCCACAGGGAAATGTTCTTTTAATGCATCTGTAGAAATATGAGCATTACTATTAATTACTAAATTTCCTTCTTTAACATCATTTTCTACTTCAGTTTTTATTTTATTAAAAGATGATGACTTATTTACAATCCAACCGTATTTAAGTCTTTGATTATATTTAGTATCGTTAACAATATATTCTACTATGGGAAAATGTACTCCATTATTATTCCATAATGTGTACTTTATAACTTTCCCTTTTGTTGTTAGAGTGCATTGTTTAACCATCTTTTTATCTTTGTTCTTAAATATTAATGATAAAATTAAAAATATTAAGCCTATCAATATAAATATCGCAAAAAAACTCATTTTCATTTTTCTAATCTCCCTTACAACTTACTATTTTTCTTTCTAATTACTAATTTGTTAATTCCTTCCTATACTTTGCTCTTTTACAATATCTAATTATCGACAACTAAAGCAAATAAAAGTAAGTATATTATTTTTAATAAAACTGCTTCTATCATAGCACCACCTTCATTCTAAAGGACAAGCCTTTATATGTAAAGTGGCAAACCACATCTGCTTATTCTCATTTTCTATGAGAACTATTCTACAATATTATTTTTGATATGTCTATAAAATCTATAAGTTTTCATAATTTCTTACTGAACTGTAACATTTATTCTAAACCTAAACTTACAATTTTTACTTATATATTGTAATTTGTTACTTTGATTATTTTTTATTTAAATGAAGGAAGAGACTAAATATAAATTATATCTAGTCTCTTCATAAAACATTATAAATCTTTACCAAGTTCTATTTTTTTCATGCAAAACTGACTTAAATAGCATTCATCACATTTAGGATTTGTTGGTCTGCAATATTCTCTGCCTACCACCCAAAACGGAAGAGTTAAACAACCAGGAAATTCATTGCAAATTTTTCTTGCACTTGCTGTAACATCTTTGATATTGTCCTTATCAGTAAGTCCCATTCTTAAAAAGGTTCTCCTAATATGGACGTCATATGCAATATCAATGCAATACAAATTTTCAAGATTCACACCAAAGTCACGAACAAGCAACAAAGTTCCAAGCGCTGCTTTCTTATGGCTAATTCCTTTAAATTCTTCCAATTTTGCTACCACCTGTTCTGCATTCAAATCGTTCTTCCAAATATTTTCAACATCTGAATTATATTCTTTAACAATTTTATTAACTGCAAAAAAAATGTATTCAGCCATTTTTCTTGGATAACGATGTAATGCGGGTTTTTCTTTTATTATGGTTTCTAAAGATTCAACTGTTTCCTCTTCTGCGATTCTGCAGAAGTCAAAATGTCCTAATCTTTTTGAAAGATAATAAGGCAATCTCCACGCTATTTCTGCCTTCACAGATTGATCAGAAATTAATCCAATCAAAAAGGCATTCCAATCTGAAAGTAAGAATTCTTTTTCCTCTCTTTTCAGCATATTATCACTTAATATGCTATTATCTTTGATAACCTCCTTAGCAACCTCTTTGCATTTTACGTTTAATTGTTCATAGTATTTTTCCATTGTTTGTACCTCTACTTTCTAAATTCTATCGGCCAATTGCTTCCGAGTATTTCTTCCTGTTCCTTACTAGTCAATGCCCACATTTTGGACTTATCATATTTAGGGACTTTAATGTCACCCCAATCAACAATTTTTACTGCTTTATCTGTATAAACAGTATTTAACATATACAACTCTGCCAAAGTGTTTTGGTCAAGTTTATTTAATTCAGCTTCTAAATTAGTTGAATCAATACACAACCAATACATATCAGATTTAGCAAGTAATGTAAGTCTATCTTTTAAATATCTAGTTCCATTATCATCAAAACTATGATATAAAAAATAACTTAAAATGTTCTGAGGAGAAATCAGAAAAAATTGTAAGAGTCAAGCAGTCAGTCATTACATTAATCTTCTTTCCACCTAGAGTTTCAGTAGAAATATAATAACCTAAAGCCATCTCTGGATTTAATGCAATCATATCGTGTTTCAATACTAAATCACAAATTGCCAACATATGATGCATATCATCTCCATCAAAGGAAGTATAAACTACTTTCCGCAAAGGTTCTTCTCTGAATTTCTGAATGATTCGTTTAGTTTCTGATGTTAACATTCCATGAATTTTGTCTTTAAACATTTTAATCACTCCTTATTTTCTGTTCAATTAACTGTTGCAATAAAAGACATGACTTTTCAGTATAATCATTAGTTATAACAATATCAAATAACTTTCTATTGCTATAAAAAAATGCCAACTCATCATCGATATCTTTCAATCTTTTTCTTAAATCACTTACCTCCAGTTTTCTTGCTAAAATTTGTATTATTAAATATAATCTTACAAATCTTTAACTTTTTTGTACTCACTAATATATTCATAAATTTCTTTCCAAGAATTAACTCTAGTAAAATTATTATTTTTCCCTATATTGGTTTGACTATTGAATAATAAAACTTTATTTACTGAATCTTCTACTTTGTTTAAATTATCAATGCAATCGTCAATAAATAAATCTATATCCTCATTAATGCAAACTTGTCTTTTGTCAAATGAACAAACTAATTTATCATATTTAATCCCTAGTTTTTTTAATTGTTTTAATGTAAATCCAAACGGATCATCATATATCGTTTTATCTCTTGCTGTAATAATTATAATTTTATTACCTTCTTTTTTTAATTTGTCTATTATTTCTTTTGCATTTTGCTTTAGTTTAACATCTAGCAAAACTCTTCCAAATGTAGACTTTCCAAATTCAACTTCTTTTTCTTTATATTGTTTTGGCAAGTTATTATAACATATATTATTTCTTATTAGGTAATTTATATCTATTGAAAAATATTCTGCTACATAAGTCATTAAAAATTCAGATGTTTCTGTTATTGTATCGTCAATATCTATTCCTATATTCATAAATTTCTCCGTTCATATATTAAATCTCAACAATAAGTGAATAATATCACAAAAGCAAGTGATTATCAACAATCACTTGTCATATGTTTTAAATATATATATCTTTTATAACCTTACAAGGATTTCCTACAGCTACAACATTAGATGGTATGTCTTTAGTAACAACACTACCAGCTCCGATAACTACATTATCTCCTATAGTTACTCCTGGCATTACGCAAACATTTCCACCTATCCAAACATTACTTCCAACCTTAATTGGTTTAGCATATTCCAACCCTTTATTTCTTGTTTTATAATCTAATGGATGTCCTGCTGTATAAAAGCCACAATTAGGTGCAATAAATACATTGTCGCCAAACTCTACTTTTGCACCATCTAATATTATACAATTATGATTCATATAAAAATTTTCTCCAACATAAATATTATAACCATAATCACACCAAAAGTTCTGTTCAACTATTATTTGCTCTCCTGTTTTTGCAAATAATTTTTTAATTGTTCTGTCTTTGTTTTCAAAATCTGACGGTTTTAAATTATTATATTCAAAACAAATATCTTTAGCTTTATATCTATCTTTTATTAATTCTTTATCATAGTTAGCATCATATAATTCTCCTACTAACATTTTATCTTTTTCTGACATAACTTTCCTCCAATTACTATTTTATTTAATTACCATAAATTCTTTTCTACTATAATTTGAATATTAATTCTCATAATTTAACAATTCTAGTTTTAATTTATCATATACTTTAGTTTCAAGTTTTGATTTTTCCTTCAACTTTTCAAATTCATTTTCCAGAAGTTAGAAAAATCCATCTTTTTACTATTTCTTTAAATTACTATATATTTTTTATTTGATTTATCGATATCGGTCCTTCTCTTAATATTTTTATTTTTTCTGAAGTACAATCTACAATTGTACTTCCCTTTGAAAAAACAACATTTCCTTCCAACATTCCATCTAAAAGTGGGCATTCTTTTTCTATTTCATCTAAGTTAGAACATTCTGCCTTTCCACTTTGATTAGCACTCGTCATAAATATTGGACTTCCAAGTTTTGCAATTAATTCTTCTATCTTTTTTGATGTTGCCATTCTAATTGCAATTGTATCTTTTCCGTTTGTTACATATTCTGGTAACTCTTTATTTTTCTTTAATATTAATGTAATAGGCCCAGGCATAAAAGTTTTAATTAATTTTTCTGCCGTTTCATTTATAATGGCTATACTTTTTATTTGCTCTTCATTTGCACACATAACAGGAAATGACTTATTTTCTGGACGATTTTTTACTGCTATTAATTTATCGTGTGCTATTTTTGAATTTATTCTAGCACATATTCCAAAAACAGTATCGGTGGGAACACTAATAACTCCATCATTTTTTAATATTTTTACTAATTCATCAATTTCATTTTCGTTATATCTTTTTATCATTTATATTGCTCCTTATTTTATGTCACAATTATATAACAAAAGATAGACAATTTCAAATTGTCTATCCTAAATTTTATTTAATATGAATTTCAACCTTTTGTTTTGGCATAATGTTTATATTAAAATTATATAATTTATTTTCATTTATTCTAATTATTTTTTAACATTACAACTTTGCCTTCTTTGATACTTTTTTGTACATCTATAACTCTTTGATTTGAAGAACCTCTCCATTCAAGAGTTGGATCATGTAGCTCATCTTTATAAACTCCATCTATAAGTACATCAATATAATTTAAAACCTCTTTACCTTTTAAATCTTTGTCAAATTCAAATCCTGACCATACCCATAAATTTTTATTTGGATATTTTTCTTTAAATGCTTTTGCAAGTTTTGTAGTTGCATCTATATTTTTAGGATGCATAGGTTCTCCACCTAGAATTGATAATCCTTTTACATGTTCTTTACTGCACAACTCTAGCACTTTTTCTATTGTTTCATCAGTAAATTCTTTTCCACCTTCAAAGTCCCAAGTTTCTGGATTAAAGCAATTCTTGCAATGAAAGCTACATCCCTGCATAAATACTGATACTCTTACTCCTGGTCCATTTGATATATCCATTTTTCTAATTAAATTGTATCTCATAATTAATCTGCCACCTTATTATCAATATGTAAAACTCTTTCTTTTATTTCTTGCGTTCTTCCTTTATTCCAGAAATTAGTTCCTATGTAGCCACATGTACGTCTTGCTACATTTAATGTATTATGATCTCTATTTCCGCAATTTGGACAATACCATTCTAATTTGTCATCAATTAAAATTTCTCCTGTGTATCCACATTTTTGGCAATAATCTGATTTAGTATTAAGTTCTGCATACATAATGTTATCATAAATAAATTGTATTACTTCAATTACTGCTTCTATGTTGTTTTGTAAATTAGGTGTTTCAATATAAGAAATTGCTCCACCTGGACTTAATTTTTGGAATTCACTTTCTAATTTTAATTTAGAAAATGCATCTATTTCTTCAAATACTGGAACATGATATGAATTAGTAATATATCCTCTATCTGTTATTCCTTTTACTGTACCAAATCTTGCTTTTAAGCATTTAGCAAATTTATATGTAGTAGATTCTATAGGTGTTCCATATACAGAATAATCTATGTCTTCTTCCTCTTTCCATTTATTTGTTGCATCATTTAAGTGTTGCATTATTTCTAGTCCAAATTCTTTTCCTTCACCATCATCAGTATGAGAATGTCCTGTCATGTATTTAACACATTCGTATAAACCTGCATATCCTAATGATATTGTTGAATATCCATGATGTAATAATTCATGTATAGATTCTCCTTTTTCTAATCTTGCTAATGCTCCATGTTGCCATAAAATAGGAGCAACATCACTTGTTACATTACTTAATCTCTTATGTCTTATTTGCAAAGCTCTATGACATAATTCTAATCTTTCATCAAAAATCTTCCAGAATTTTTCTACATCTTTATCAGCTGAAAGTGCAATATCTGGTAAATTTATAGTAACAACTCCTTGGTTAAATCTTCCATAATATTTTCCTTTACCATCTACATAATTTTTAGCTTTTGCTATGTTTCCAAGACTAACTGATCTGTCTGGTGTAAGGAATGATCTACATCCCATACATGGATAACAATCTCCATCTCCATTCTCGTTTTTCTTTAATTCTTTCATTACTTTTTCAGAAATATAATCTGGAACCATTCTTTTAGCTGTACATTTTGCTGCAAGTTCAGTTAAATACCAATATTTACTATTTTTATGTATATTATCTTCTTCAAGAATATATAAAAGTTTAGGGAATGCTGGAGTTATATATACTCCTTTTTCATTTTTAAATCCTAATATTCTTTGATTTAAAAATTCTTCTATTATCATTGCTAATTCTTCTTTATATTCTTCTGTTTCTCCTAAATACATATTAACTGATAAAAATGGTGCTTGTCCATTTGTATTTGTCATAGAATTTACTTGATAATTGAATGTTTGTACTCCATCTGCAACTTCCTTTTTTGTATCTTGTTTTGCAAATTTCTTACAGTCTTTTTCTTTAAAATTTCTATCTTTATATTTTTTATAATATTTATTATAGCTATCTCTTACAAAAGGAGCTAAATGTGAAAGTGAAATTGTTGCACCTCCATAACTTGATGATGTAACAGCTAATATTATTTGTGTTGCTATAGTAGCCGCAGTAATAAATCTGTGAGGTTTTTCTATCATAACTCCATTTATAATAGTTCCATTTTGTAACATATCTTCTAAGTTGATTAATTCACAGTTATGTAAAGCATTTTGTGCAAAATAATCGGCATCATGAAAATGTATAATACCATCATCATGTGCTTGTACTATATCTTCGGGAAGTAAAAATCTTCTAGTAATATCTGTACTTGTTATTCCAGCCAAATAATCTCTTTGTGTAGTTACAACTTCTGCATTTTTATTAGAATTTTCATTATTCCAATATTCATTTTCGCCTTCAATTAATTCTTTAATTGTTTGGTCTGTTGTGTTTGCTTTTCTTACTAATTCTCTTGTATATCTATATGTTATATATTTTTTTGCTAATTTATATTTTTCAAATTCCATTAATTTTTCTTCAATTATATCTTGAATATCTTCAACAAGTATTCTTTTTTTGTTTAATTCTTCGATATATTTAATAATTTTTTCAATTTCTTCTTCTGTTGCTTTTTCTTTTCCTCTAACTTCTTTATTTGCTTTTCCTATTGCAGTTCTTATCTTTTCAGAATTGTAATCTACAATATGTCCGTCTCTTTTTATGATTTTCATTCCCTTAATTCCTCCCTTATTATTTTAATAAATTTTATTAATAATTCAAATAATACACAAGTTGCACTTGCACCTTTTTTGATTTTTTGTTAAAATCTTTTTAGGTGATTATTATGAACAGTCCTTTTGAGGGATTAACTAAATCTCAAGTTAATAAATTATTTGAATTATTAGGAGTACATATTTACAAATATGATAAAAATCAGGAGCTTATCCCAACAATAAGAAATGAAAATATAATTGGTATTATAATATCTGGTTGTGCTCAAATTATTAATATAGAATATAATGGAAATGAAATTTTAATAGAAGATCTTTTACCTAATAGTGTCTTTGGTACAAATATTTCAGGAACAAATAATGAAAATTATCAAATAATTGCAAAACAAGACACTCAAGTTGTAATAATTGATTATAATAAATTAATAAATCCTAAAAATTCTAAACATAGCTATTTTAATATTTTTATTAGAAATATATTTGATATAATAAATATAAAATTCAAAGAAAAAAATGAAAGAATTAGAATATTAGAAAAGAAACAAATAAGAGATAAACTCTTAGAATTTTTTGAAATAGAACATAAAAAAGGACGTTTAAAATATATATATCTGCCTTTTAGTTTTAGAGCTTTAGCTGATTATTTAGGTGTTAATAGATCTGCGATGTTTAGAGAATTAAGACACTTAAAAGATGAAAAACTTATTGAAATAACTGATAGGAAAATTACTTTATTATATAAACAACAATAATTTTAAAAGAACAAATTTATTTTATAAATTTTCTTTTATATAAAAAACTCAAATTGTTAAATTTTCACTTAACAGTTTGAGTTTTTATATTCAATTTATATTCTATTCTTTTATCCTAAAGCTACATCTAATATCATCATAACAATGAAACCAAAAATTAAACCTAAAGTAGCTAAATTTTTATTTTCTTTTATTGATTCTGGTAATAATTCTCTTGCTACAACTGCAATCATTGCTCCAGCTGCAAATGCTAATAAGAATGGTAATACATTTCTTATGCTTAGCACTAATATTGCTCCTATAACAGCTGATACTGGTTCTACTAATGCTGATGCCTGCCCAATCATAAAACTTTTAAATCTTGAAAATCCTTCATTTCTTAATGGCAAAGACACTGCTGCACCTTCTGGGAAGTTTTGAATTCCAATTCCTATTGCTAACATAAGCGCACTTACTAAACTTACTCCTGGAACTCCACTTGCAATTCCTCCAAAAGCTACACCTATTGCCATTCCTTCTGGTATATTATGAATTGTAATTGCTGAAACTAATAGAATGCTTCTTTTTAATGATTTACTGTTTTTTAAATTTCCTTTTTCTTTTAATGCTTTATCTAAAAATTTATCTGAAAATAATACAAATAAACCTCCAGTGATAAATCCAATTGTTGGTAATAGCCATGCTATGTATCCAAGTTCTTCAGATAATTCTATAGAAGGAGATAGTAATGACCAAAATGATGCAGCAGTCATAACTCCAGCACTAAAACCTAAGATTGTGCTTAATACTTTTTTGTTTATATTTTTGAAAAAGCATACTGTAAGAGCTCCTAAAGCTGTTATTCCCCATGTAAATATTGTTGCAATAAATGCTTGAATTACTACATTTTGATTTTCAAACCAATCCAATTTTACTCACCTCGCACATTACATAATATGCGTTTTATTGACATGATGATACAAAATTATCTTTTTATTTTTTGCAGACTGAATTAATGTAAACTAATACGAATTAATATGAATTAATACAAACCAATACGAACAGTAGATTAATATTTTAAATTAAAAGCTTGAGTAGCGCTAGCACACGGATAACTCGTGAAACCTCGAAAGTTTTAATTTAAAATATTAATCTACTGTTTGTTCATTGCTCATTTATAATTTATTTCTATATTATAACAGCATTATTTTAAAAATCTCTTTTATCTTTACCGAAAAACTTATTAAAGATTCCTTCATTTTCTTTATCTTTAATACTTTTATGTTGCTTTGATTTCTTTTTCTTTTTTACATACACTCCATTTTCATCATATTGATTATTTAACTTTGAAATGATAGATAAGAAATCACTATCTTCATCTTCATCATAATCACTTAATTTTAGATTAATACCATTTTTCATATTGTAATATTTTTCTTCATTATAATCGTTATAGTATTTATCCTCATCTTCCTCGTCTTCATCATCTTCTTCATCAAAATCAGCTGTTTGTACTTTTTTATCATTTATTATGTTATTTTCTTTACTATTTTCATAATATTTGTCTAGTTCATATTTTAGTTCTATGTCTTCTTTGTCTATAAAGTCTATTTCTTCTTCGTTTTTTTCTACTATATCTTCGATCTCTTCTAATTTGTATTCAGATAGATCTTTATCAAATTTATCTGTTATTTCTTTTTGGAATACCTCATATACATTTTTTATTCCTTCTATTCTCCAATAATTTGAATTAATTACTGCTCCCATATTTAATTTTATACCTGTTAATTCTTTTTCAAAACTTCTTTCTTTTTCTTGAATATCTTTTAGGTAACTTTTATTATACAATTCATTATATGCTCTTTTTGTAGATTTTCCAGCAATTTCTTTTAAAATCAATTCATATAAATTTTTTATTTGCTTTATGTCTACTTCAAAATCTTCGCAAGCTTTTTCCATCATTTCTTGATGTACCTTTGCTCCTGCCATAGCTGTCATTCTTTCATTATCTAAAAATTCTACTATATATTCTTTTTCTGCCTTTAGAAAAGCTAATTTAACACTTATATCTCTTAAGCATCTTTCATATTTATCAAGTTTTAAGTTATCATTTTCCATTTCTATTAATAATTTTCTTAATTTTTCATATATAGTTAAATAACAAATTGCTTCTTCTTTAGAAATATTAATACGAACATCTACTGCTTCGCTTATTACTTTCTCATCAAATGCAACTTTTTCATTTTTTCCATTTTTTATCATAGTGTCTATTATATTAATTTTTATGGCTTGTTTATCACTATCAATAAATTTTTTCATTCTTTGAACATCTTGTTCTAATATACCCTTGTATTTTTTGATTATTCTATTAAGACTAGATATGTGATTTGCTTCTATACTCTTTTTGTTTCTAGAGCAGTTACTTCTTTCTTTTTCTCTTTCAATAAATATTACAAATGCTCTTATGTAATCTTCTCTTAATTTTTTTAATTGTTCATTATTTTCTTGAACTATATCCTCTATTTTTTCTAGCTTTGTTTGTACTGTATTAGGATTGTCATCTATTGCATTAAAAACTTTATTTCTTTCGTCTTCTAGTTTTTGATTTGATAGGGATAATTTTTCTTGCAATTTTTGTATTGCTCTTATCTCTTTAGCTATATCATCAAACTTTCTAAGCACTTTTTCTTCTTCAGTAACCATAGATTTATATTCTTTTATTTCTTCTATTAAATCTTTGAAATTTAAAAAACTATCTTTTAAATTGTTTTCTTTGTTAAAACCAAATAGTTTATCAAAATACCTTTCTAGGACTATGGCACTTCTCTCATACATTGTAGTTAACCTCCCCAAAATTTAACTTTGTTTTATTATACATAAAATGTTTAAAAAAGTCTAGATATTTTTATAAAAAAGTACAGTTTCCTTGTATTCTAACTGATAGTAGACTAATAGTAGATTAATATTTTGAATTAAAAGCTTGAGTAGCACTAGCATACGGATAACCCGTAAAACCTCGAAAGTTTTAATGAAAAATATTAATCTACTATTAGTTAGAAGTTCAAAATTAGTTATTAATTCAAAATTGCACTTTCCTATAATATAAATACAATATAAAAAAGATGTAATAAATTACACCTTTGTTTTTTCTTTATATACTTCATCTTTATTATATATTTCATCTTCTCCATATTCTTCTGGTTTCAATCCTAATCTTGTTTTCATATATCCTATCAAGCTTATAGATATAACTAATAAAAACAATCCTACTATTACCATTGAATTTGCTGTATTTGTAATATCTAGCAAATAAGATCCTAAAAATCCAATAATTGCTCTTAATAAGTTTTTTACCATAGCATTAGCTGCATATATTTGTGTTAATATTTTTTCACTAGAAAAATTTCCTAAATATCTTGATACTAATACTAAACTCATTCCTTTATCTAAATTTATTATTATAAATATAATTGTTAAAACAATTAAAGTTATTAAATAAGGAACTTTTAGTAGTACTATTATTCCTCCTATTAATGTAGAAACTGTTGTAGATATTAATATTATTGTTAATGATTTGTTTTTAAATTTTCTGTTAAAATATAATTGATTTTTAGATCCTAATGCTGATGCAATTCCTACTATCGCAGCAATTGCAGTAATAATTTGTGTAGGTGTTCCTATATCAACTAAAACACTACTTCTATATGTTGAAAGTAAACAGAAAACTCCCCAAGAAACTCCAGCATATATAAATAAGCTCCTTAGCCTTTGAGATTTTATAATAAATTTCATTCCTTCTTGCAATTCTTTTATGTAATGTCTTTTTACTTTATTTTCTTCTTTTTTCTGTTGTTTCTTCGTTTTTTCTATATCTTTAAAGCCTAAAGATAAAATTACAGAAAATATAGTAAATATTAATGTTAATGTTATTGGAATATAAGGGTTAATCACATATAAAAAACCTGATATTACCGCTGTAATAGAATTTACAAAAAAGTAATTTTGGAATCCTTTTCCCTCTATCCTTGAAAATATATCTCCTTTTTTCTTTGTTTCAGGAATTGAATAATTAAGTAATGCTCCATCTGATATATCTTTTAATGAAAAACATAGTGCACTAATAAATTGTGCAAAAATAAGTTGATACATACTCCCACAAGTCATAATTAATATTATAAAAAGTGTATTAAAAACATTGGCAAATACAGTGCATTTTTTTGTTCCTAATTTATCTATAATTACACTAGCAGGTATTTGTAATATAATCATAAATATAGCATAAAAGGATGTAGACAAAACAGTTTGTGAAGGTGTTATTCCTTTAACTTGAGTTAAAAATAAAAATTCTATTGCATAATAAAATATTAAATCTAACGATATTGTCCTATATAAAGAATATATTTTCATATTCTGTTTTCTTGCATTTACTATTTCTTTATTCATTCGTATTTCTCCTAATTTTAATCTTCTTGTGAATTTTTAAATATATTTCCTATTTTTATATTATTCTTTGCTATTTTTAAAAATTCATTTAATGTTTTCATCATTATTTCTTTGCTTTCTTCATCTATGTTTTTATATGTTTTTAACATAGTTATTGCATTAGTAAACTTCTTACTACTAAATTCTGATAATGTTTTTACTTCTGTTGTATTTAATATTTCAAAAAATATATCAACAAATTTTTCTCTTTGTTCTGGTTTAACCTCTTTTAACCAATTAGTAATTGTTTGGTCAATGAATTCACTAGAATTTGTTAACTCATCTCTTGTAAATTTTTTACCTACTAATTGCCAAGAATATAAATCATGTTGCATAATTCCTGTTTGTGTACTTTTTAAAATATTTGTTTCTTCTTTATGATTTAATAATCTTCCAATAATAGATGTTTGTGGTATATATGTATGTACTCTGCTTAATATTGCTTCATATTGTTTTGAATTTACTACTTTATCGCAAAATCCTGGTCCATCATTATTATAAACACTTATAATTCTATCTTGTATTTTAGGATTACAAAATGTTGCTGCATAAATTGCTAAATTTCCTCCTTTTGAATGTCCTCCTACTCGTATTTTGCATTTATAGTTTTTAGATACTTCATCTAAATAAATTGCTGCATCTGTTTGAGAAGGAACTAGTTCACTAAAACTCATATTAAAGTCTTCTTTCCATCCTACAATTGTGTTATCAGTTCCTCTATAAGCTACATATATTGTATCATCTGGTAAAATAATTGTGATTGCAGAAAATTGTTTTTCACTTTCGACATCTAATTTATTAACATATTTTGAAAGCTTTATTTTTCCAAATCTCTTGCTTTCAGCAAGTAAAGGAAATAAATCTATATCCTCTTCTTGCAAAATTCTTCCTGTAGTACCTATTTTTTTATATCTTTTATAGCTTTCTTCAATAGTAACTTCTTCTTTTTCTTCTATTAACCCATCAAAAGGGAAGTAAGATAAACGAGCCAAAATAAGGTTATCAATCTCATTAAAGCCATCTATTTTTATGTCTAAGTCTCCTCTCCAATTTATATAATCAATTATATTTGACATTTTTTGTTTCTCCTTTTATTAGTTTATTTGTTAGATTTTATAAATTCAATTATTTGTTCTGCCAATTCTTTTTCTTTCCCATTATATTGATGATTTGCTCCATCAATATAGTCAATATCTTTATTTTTGTTTTCAATTATGTTAGTAACTATATTAACTAATTCATCTGCACTTTGCAATATCATTTCATTTTGATTTCCCCATCTCATCATTAATGGAACTTTTATATTGTTTAACTTTTCTAATTCATTGTCTTTTCCATAACCTGCAAAGTCTATATCTTTATTATCTCTTACATATCTTAAAAATGTTTTTGCACTTATTGGATTTATAAATGCATCTTTAGGCATTAATTCATATGATTTATATTCTTGTTCTTTCTCTTCTGCTAATGACACATATTCACTAAATTTATCTCCTAAATATACTTTTATAGCTTTTGGGATATCTATTAAAGAAAGTAATATTACTCCTTTTATATTTGATAACACATCATATTCTTCTTCATCAACTAACTCATTATATGTGTATACAATTTTAGTACAACCTAAACTATGTCCTTGTAAATATATATTTTCATATCCTAATTCTTTTAACTTTATGATTGCCCCTAGAATATCTTCATATCCTTCTAATACATCTTCATAAGATGTACCTGCTATTATTTTTTCTTCTTTTCCGTTTATGTCTTTTTTTATATATCTTGCTAGTTCGCTTCCTCTATTATTGAAGCAAAAATAATCTATACCATTTTTATTTGAATTTTCAGATATTACTTTATCTCTTTCTTTAAAGCAATTGCTTGTCATTCCATGAACTGCTAATATAACTTCATTGCTTTTTTCTTTGCAATTATATAATATTCCATTTAATTTAACTCCATCAGTTGCTAGAAAGTCTATTCTTTCCATACTTCTCTCCTTTTTAACATATAATTTTTTACATTATAACACAACATTTAAATATATGTCAGCATTGTAATATAATTTTAATATTTAAAAGCACAAAAAAAGAGCAAATCTGTAAGCCGGGTTCTGTCTTTCAAAATAGTCATTTATCTAGGATATATATTGCTACATATCTCAAGCCACGCAATTTAAGAAGGCGCCGAGCAGGCTTAATCTTCTAATATAGGTGTTGCTCCAGATGGGGTTTACACTGACCCACTATGTCACCATAATGGCGGTAAGCTCTTACCTTACCTTTTCACCCTTACCTAAAAAATTAGGCGGTTATTTTCTGTTGCACTTTCCTTAAGGTCACCCTCACTAGACGTTATCTAGCATCTTTGCTCTATGGAGCCCGGACTTTCCTCTCGTAATTCCTTTCGGATGTTTACCAGCGACTATTCAATTTACTCTTTTTCTATTTTATCACACAAAAAAGCAAAAGTCTATATTTTTATTTTTTACTTTTCTTATAAAAGAACACATATAACAATTTATATATGTTACAAATTGCTAATTTCTTCTATTAAATTTTTATACTTTACCAAAAATACTGATGTATCTTTTATTGATACCGCATTTTGTAACTCATTTAGCATTATATAAACCCTATTTATTGAATATTGTTTTTTAGAATCTATATTAGTATTTGTAAGCAATTGTGAATACGTACTTATTGCATTATTTACATCTTTTGATATTTCACTCCAATTATTTGTATCTAATTTAGAATATGCTTTAAATATATGTGATTTTGTTTCAATTTCTTTTTTATATAATTCATCATCTGTAACGTTTTGAACAAATTTTGGAAGATAATCATATAATTTAGATAATTGTTTTAATGTATCTTCTTTATTTCCTTCTTTTGCCGAAACTGTTAAGCCATCAAGTTCTTTATTAAATGATAATATATCTTCTTGATTTAGATTTGCTTTATATAAATCTAATGTAATACTTGGAATTGTACTATACAAGGTTTCTATATTTTGTTTAATATCTTCCCAATTAATTTCATCAGAGTTGCTTAAAATAGTATTTCTATTTAAATCAAATTTCACTATTTTTTTCTCTTTGGAATCATTTTGAGATTCTCCTTGATTTGAAGATTCTTCGCTGCTTCCCCCACTATTATTACTTTGATTTTCTGTTCCTGTTTTTTCTCCTTGTGAACTTGAACTATCTGAAGACTTTGATATTTCACCATATGTTACCTTATAATTTCTTGCTTCTATATTATTCATGGTATTTAATAAATTCTCTATTTCAGACTCTACAAATTTAATTTCTGTTAAAGTTTTTTGTTTATCATCTTGTTCATTGTTTTGACTTGCATTTGTATATATTGTAAACGCTAATATCACTATAATAATTATTAATAAAAGATATGCAAATTTTTTAAATTTTTTCAATATATAAACCTCCATTTTATCTTTTTTTCTAGTATTTACAATTTTATTTAACTTTATTCTAGGTATAAAATTTTATATATTATTTATACTATTATTAAATAATTTTTATGGAGTTTTTTATGGTTGCAACTGTTAATATTTATAGTAATAAAAAAGGAGAATTAAATAAATTTTTGAGTCATTTTTATAATACAGATCTTGATATAGAAAATGAATTAAAATGGGAAAAAAAGTATGAAAATCCTATTGAATTGGCTGAAATTATTGGTATTTATATTGATAACTCAGATAATTATATGCTTAATATGTGGATTTCTTTAGATAAAGATGTTTTTATTAATGTTACTAATGATAATGCTAATAAAATAATAAAATATTTATATGAAAGATTTCCATATTAAATTAAATAAAAACTCTATATTTTTTATATAGAGTTTTTTATGATATGAAAATTTTAAAAAACATTTTTAAATATATTTTTTAATAAATAGTATATTAATATTTTGAATTAAAAGCTTGAGCAGCGCTAGCATACGGATAACCCGTGAAACCTCGAAAGTTTTAATGAAAAATATTAATATACTATTTATTTTCGTATTATATATAATTATTCTTCATCTTCTAAGTTTTCTTCTATATCAATATCTGATTCTACAGAAACTGTTTTTTCTAAATTTGTAGTTTCTGAATTTTCTATATTTTCTTGTTCAGATTCTTGAATTTCAGTATTTCTGTCACTATCATCATTTTCATTATTGTCATTATCAATGTTTTCGTTATTTTCTTTTTCATTTGCATCATTATTTACATCATTAGTTTTTTCTTTATTTTCTATTTCTTTTTCTACTTCTTGTGTTTTTTGTTTTTCTCCGCAATTAGGGCAATAGTTGCTTTCTATATCTATTTCTTTATAACAATTTTGACATTGTTTTTTGTCTTTTAGACTTAAACATTGTTCTAACAATTCTTCTATTTCATCACTTAATACATCTATTTTTGTACATTCTGTTTCTAAATCTTTTTTTATTGAAATCTCATCTTCTATTACATGTTTTTCATATACTTTTCTTCCTATTTCTTTATACATATCATTTATTTCAGATTTCAATTCATTTATTTTTAATTTCATTTTTGTTTCTTTAGCAATTTTTCCAGTTTTATCTGCTGTAACTTTATATGCTTCAGATGCTTTTTTTCCAATTTTATCAAAAAATTCCATTTAACATTCTCTCCTTTTTTTATTGTTACATTTTTATTATTTGAAATTTTTATTTTATTATTCACTTTTTTTGTCTCTTGTCATTAAATCTTTAACGGCATCTTCCGGTTTTAAATTTTCATAAATAACTTTATATACTGTTTCTACAATTGGCATATATACATTATGTATTTTACATAATTCATATGCAACTTCTATATTGTCTATACTTTCAATTACCATTCCTACTTCTTGTTGTGCTTCTTCTAATGTTTTTCCTTGTCCTATTAACATTCCTGCTTTTCTATTTCTACTATGTTCACTTAGACATGTTACTATTAAATCTCCTAATCCGCTTAATCCATAGAAAGTTTCTTTTCTGCCTCCTAAATCAATACCAAGTCTTGCAATTTCTCCTAATCCTCTTGTGATTAAAGCAGCAAATGTATTATCTCCTAATCCTATTCCTGCTGCAACTCCACTACAAAATGCAATAATATTTTTTAATGCTCCGCCTAATTCAACTCCTTTAACATCATCTGATATGTATATTCTCATGTTTTCAGACATAAATGTATTTTGAATTAAATTTAAAACTTCTTGATGTTTAGAAGCAACAACTAAAACAGTTGGTATTCCTATTGTTACTTCTTCTGCATGGCTTGGTCCTGATAATACTCCAACTTTAGCGTTTGGAAGTTCATCTAATATTACTTCATCTAATGTTTTCAAACTTTCTTTTTCAAATCCCTTTGAACAAATTATTACTGGTTTATCTTCTACATATTTTTTATATTGTTTGAAAATATTTCTTGTAAATTTTGAAGGTGTAACATGTAAAATAAAATCACTATCTATTACTACATCTTCAAAATTAGTATAACACTTTATATTATCAGTTATTACAGCATTTTTTAAAAATTTGCATTTTCTTTCTTCATTTATTATTCTTTTTTCTTCTTCATCAAAAGACCATATTTTTATATTATGACCTAATTTAGCTAAGTGTATAGCTAGAGCTACTCCCCAACTTCCACTTCCTATTATTGCTACATTCATTTTTTCCTCCTTAGTTTTTTAACTTTTTTCTATTGTTTTTTATTTTTCTTTATTTTTTCCTAATCTATTTTCTGTTCCATTTAAAATTCTTTTTATATTGCTTCTATGATTAAATAATACTATTATAGCTAATATTAAGCTGTAAATAAAATATGTAGTTCCATTTTTACCTTCTGTTAAAACTGTGTAATTATCATTTATAAATAATGTTAAAACAGGAAATAATACAGCTGCTGCACAAGATCCTAAAGAAACCATTCTTGTTAAAATCATTAATATTAAAGCAAAAACTAGACAAATTAATCCTATTTGCCAATTACTCATTAATAATATTCCTAAAGATGTTGCTACACCTTTGCCTCCTTTAAATCCAAAAAATATTGGGAAAGTGTGGCCTATTACTACTGCAATTCCTGCTATTTGAACTAATAATTCTTTATTTGTATCTTTAAACATGTTTCCTAATATAATTGCTATTGATATTGCAACTACGCCTTTTAAAATATCACAAATAAGTGTTAATGCTGCTGCTCCCTTTCCAACACTACGAAGCATATTTGTACTACCTGCATTTCCACTTCCTTTTTCTCTTACATCAAACCCAGCAAATTTTTTACTAAAAATAACTGAGAAATTTATACTTCCTATTACATATGCAATTAATAACATAACAATATAAATAATCATTTTAATTTCTCCTAACTTTTATCTTAATTTAATATAAAATTTAAACATCTTTTTCATTTTTTTCTCTTACAATTATTCTTACAGGTGTTCCTTCTAAGCCAAATTCTTTTCTTATTTGATTTACTAAATATCTTTCATATGAAAAATGGAATAAATCTTTTTTATTTACAAATATAACAAATGTTGGTGGTTTAGTTGATCCTTGTGTTCCATAATATATTTTTAATCTTTTTCCTTTATCTGTAGGTGGTTGAACAATGGCAATTGCTTCGTTTATTACTTGATTTAACATTGATGTTGATATTCTCATACTATTTTGTTCTGCAACATGGTTAATTAAATCAAATAGTTTATGAACTCTTTGTCCTGTTTTTGCTGATATAAATACAATTGGTGCATATGATAAATATTTTAATCTTTCATATACTTCTTTTTTGTATTTTTCCAATGTTCCTGTTTCTTTTTCCATTGCATCCCATTTATTTACAACTATTATAACGCCTTTTCCTGCTTCATGAGCTTCTCCTGCAATTTTTGCATCTTGATCTGTTACACCTTCTGTTGCATCTATCATCATTAAGCATACATCTGCTCTTTCTATTGCTAATAAAGTTCTCATAATGCTGAATTTTTCTATAGATTCTTTTACCTTGCTTTTCTTTCTTACTCCCGCAGTATCTATTAATACATATTTTCCTTTTTCGTTTTCAAATTCAGTATCTATTGCATCTCTAGTTGTTCCAGCTATATTGCTTACAATTGCTCTATTTTCTCCTAATATATTATTAATTAATGATGATTTTCCTACATTTGGTTTTCCTATTACTGCAACTTTTATTGTTTCGTCATCATCTTCTCCTTCAACTTTAGGAGGAAAGCTATCATATATTTTATCCAATACATCTCCTATTCCTATTGCATTTGTTGCAGAAATTGGATATGGATCTCCTAATCCTAAATTATAAAATTCATATGCTTCTTGTCTATCTTTATCGAAATTATCTGCTTTGTTACAAACTAAAACAATTGGCTTTTTAGATTTTTTTAACATTAATGCAATTTCTCTGTCTGCTGCTGTAACTCCTTGTCTAATATCTGTTAAAAATATTATGACATTTGCCATTGAAATAGCTAAATTAGCTTGTTCTCTCATTTGAGAAAGTATTATATCTTCTGATTCTGGTTCAATTCCTCCTGTGTCTACTAATGTGAAATTTCTTCCTCTCCAGTTTGTTTCTGCATATATTCTATCTCTTGTTACACCTGGTGTATCTTGAACAATTGATATTCTACTTCCTACCAAATAATTAAAAAATGTTGATTTTCCTACATTTGGTTTTCCTATTATTGCTACTATTGGTTTTGACATATTCTTGGTTAATAGGTTTTAGTTTTTTTATATTGTTTTTATGTATAATATTGTTCCAAAAAACTAATTCCTTTCTCCTTTCTTTTTACTTTTTTAATATGTACAGTATATCATAAAGACTATAAAAAAACAAGCAATTACTCCTTTGAATAATTGCTTGTTTAGTCATATTGTTTTTTACTATATTCTTGCTATTCCACCTATTATTTTGCTGTCTTCTGCTGATTCTAACATTTTTGCTCCACCTGAAATAACAACCATATCGCCTTTTTCTAATATTTCTTTTTCTTTTAATTTTTCAATACCTTTTTCAACTGTTTTGTTGATTGTTTCTTGTTTTTCAACATATATTGGTGTTACATTCCATGCAATTGCTAATTGGTTGAATGTTCTTCTGTTATCTGTTATAGCTAATATTGGGCAACCTGCTCCTAAACCTGCTAATCTTCTTGCAGAATCTCCAGAATTTGTATAACATACTATAGCATCTGCTTCCATGTTCATAGCTGTAACACATGTAGAATAAGCTATTTTCATTTCTAAATCAGATAAGTCTATATTTGTATTTTTTCTGAATTTTTTCCAATAATCTATATCGTTTTCTACTCTATTTGCAATTTTAACCATTGTTTTAACACATTCTACTGGATAATCTCCCATTGCACATTCTCCAGATAGCATTATAGCACTTGTTCTATCATAAATAGCATTTGCTACGTCACTTGCTTCTGCTCTTGTTGGTAATGGGTTATGTGTCATTGATTCAAGCATTTGTGTGGCTGTAATAGCTGGTTTTCCAGCTTTGTTTGATAATTTTATAAATCTTTTTTGCATTACTGGTGGTTCTGTAAAATCTGTTTCTGTTGCCATGTCTCCACGTGCAATCATTTGAACATCTGCATTTTCTACTATTTCTTCCATATGTTCTAGACCTTCAACATTTTCTACTTTTGTTACTATTTTGATGTCTTTTCCACCATTTTCATCTAATACTTTTCTTACTTGATCAATATCATCTTTATTTCTTGTAAATGACATTGCAACATAATCATAGTTATGTTCACATGCTGTTTTTAAGTCTGCTATATCTTTATCTTTTAATGCTGGTAATCTTACAGGTGTTCCTGGTAAGTTAATTGTTTTTCTACTTCCTAATCCATTTCCATGAACTACTGTACAAACAATGTCTTTTCCTTCTATTGCATCTACAACTAATTCAATAGCTCCATCATCTATTAATACTTTAGCTCCAACTTTTATATCTTTGTATAAATTTTTGTATGTTACTGATACTTTATCTTTATCTCCAACAATATCTTCATTTACTAAAGTGAATTTTTGACCATCTTCTAACATTATTTTTTCATTTTTTCCTGTTACTAACATTCCTGTTCTTATTTCTGGTCCTTGCATATCTAAAAGTAAAGCTACTGGAATATCAAGTTCTTCTCTTAATTTAAGGATTGTTTCTGTTTTTTCTGATTGTTCATCCCAGCTTCCATGTGAATAATTAATTCTTGTTACATTTAATCCTGCTTTAAATAGTTCATCTAATCTATTTTCACTTGCAGGTCCTATTGTTCCTACTATTTTTGTTTTTCTTAAATCTTTTTTCATTTATAATTCCTCCCTTTTAAAAACCGATTTTTATTATATCATATTATATTTACAAAATTCAACTTTTTTTACAAAATTTGTCGAACATTTTTATATTTTTTATTCTTTATCATATGTTTTATAATTAATTATTGTCAAAACGTCTGTCCCCAATGGCAAAAAATTGCCAAAAAGGTCCGTCCCCGATGGCAATTTTTTAATTATTTTATATATATACTTGGATCTACTTGAATTGAGTCTTTTAATATTTCAAAATGTAGATGTGGTTCATCTGCAGTTTCGAATACTGCTGTGTTTCCAACTGTTCCTATACTTTGTCCTTTTTCTACTTTTTCTCCTTCAACTACAAATTCTGATGTTAAAAGGTTTGCATATACTGTTTGATATCCGTTTGCATGTTCTATTACAATTGTTAATCCATATCTAGGGTCATTTTTTATTGATTTAACTGTTCCCGCTTCTGCTGATTTTACAACAGTTGTTTTTTCTGCTTTTATGTCTATTCCCATATGAGTTGTCCATTCTTGTAATGTTTCTGAATAAATAAGATTTTCTTTTGCGTATTCTCTATTAATTTCACCTTCTACTGGTTTTTCAAAGTTTAATTCTTTAGTCTCTTCTTTTTTATCAGATGCTTTTGCGTTTGTAGCTGTAGTTTTATTAGTTGTATTTGATTTTGTTGAATTTTGATTTGTATTATTTGTTGCATTTTTGTTTGTACTGTTTTCTTTATTAACAGCTGAATTATTTGTTGTGTTGTTTAATTCATTTTTTGAATCTTCAACAGATTTTCCTATATCTGTACTGGCACTGGTTGTATTTTGTTCATTACTTTCTGTGTTATTCCCTGTTATTTTTGCCATTTGCTCTAATGTCATTGTTTCATCTTTAACACTATCACTTAAACTTTTACTATACATTAATAATCCAATAACAATAGCTGTAAGAATAGCTACTCCTATACCACTATACATTATGATTTTATCACTTAATGTTTTTTCTTGTTTTCTTGAATTTCTTCTCATATTATCCTCCTTAAATACTTTATTATTACAAGTATTTCCTTTTTTGAGAAGATTATTCATCTATATTGAATTAATATCTTTTATTTCTATTCCTACATAAAAATGTTTTATTATTTCTTCACAATTATTTCCTTGTTTTGCCATAGTATTAGCACCTGTTTGGCTCATTCCGACACCATGTCCATATCCTTTTACCAAAAATTTTATTTGATTATTCTCTTTTTTTATTTCAAAATTTGTTGATTTTAATCCCAATAATGTTCTTGTTTCTACTCCTGATAATTCATGATTTCCAAATTTTACTGTTTTTACTCTATTACTATCTGTATGTTCTATTATTTTTACATCTTCATCATTATTAAAATCTATTTGTATGTCTTCATATTTTGTTTTCAATTTATTTATAAGTTCTTCTTGTGTTAAATCAACTTCTGAACTGTATTGTGTATATCCTTCCTCTCCTGCTGTTTGAACAACTTGTAAATATGGCAACCCAGAACCTCCCCATACATTAACTGGCAATTCTGTTGTTCCTCCACTATTTGCATGAAAAAATGCATTTATAGGTTGATTGTTATATGTAATAATTTTTCCTTTAGTCTCATTTACACATTGTTGTATCTTATTCCAATTTTCTTCTCTTTTTGTTTCTTCCCATCTTTCTAATCTATTTTCTTTTGATACCCATGCTTGACAACAAGTTGAATCATCACATATATCTGCATTTTCATGTTTTTTGTTTTGCACTTTATATATTGTATATGTTCTTGCAACTATTGCTTGTGCTTTTAACGCCTCTAATTCATAGTCAGCAGGCATTTCTGCTGATACAACATTACATAAATAATCATCTATTTTTACTTCTTCTATTTCATTAGTTTTTTTATGAAGTAATTTTATTGTTCCATATTTATTATAATTGTATTCTGAAACTTCATTACTGTTGTTGTTTGATATTTGCTCATTATTTTCTTGTATATTTTCTTCTAAACCATTTGAAAATGTATTTATATTTCTTTTAGTAAAAAGTGCTGGAAGAATAAAACATATAGAAATAAAAGCAATAAAATATATAAAAATTTTTTTCACACTGTCACCTTCTTTTTTTAGGAAGTTAATTGTAATTTCATATTATTAAGAATTTTTCTTTCAATTCTAGAAACTTGTACTTGGGTTATTCCAAGTATTTTAGCAACTTCTGATTGTGTCTTTTCTTTATAGAATCTAAGCATAATAACTTCTTTGTCTCTCTTTTTTAAACCTTCAATTAATTGTTTAACTGTTAATTTATTTGCAATTAATTCTTCTTCATTTTTGTCTGTAGAGATTTTTTCTATTAAGCTAATACTATTTCCATCTTTATGGTTTATATAACTTGCATTTTCAATTGATTCTACATGAGATGTTGCTTCTAATGCTAAAGATACATCTTCTTTGTCTATTTTTAATTCTTTAGCAATTTCATCTATTGTTATTTCTTTTCCTTTTTTATTCATATATTCTCTTTGCAATTCTCTTATTTTAGTTGATAATTCTTTTATACTTCTACTTACTTTTATAGGTCCATCATCTCTTATAAATCTTTTTATTTCTCCTATCATATATGGTACTGCATATGTTGACAATTTAACATTAAAATTAGCATCAAATCTTTTTATTGATTTAATAAAACCCATACAACCTATCTGGTATAAATCTTCTATTTCATAACCTCTTCCATTAAATCTTTTTACAATACTCCATATTAATCCATTATTTTGCTCTATTAATTTTTCTAATTCTTCTTTATTTCCGTGTTTGGGCTCTCTTTATTGTTTCTATATCATTTTCGTACATTCTACCCACTCTTTTCTTTTAATCTTTTGTTAGCATTTCAAATTCTTCTTCATCTTTTTCTTCTCTTTGTTCTATAGTTTTTGTCATAATAATTTTTGTTCCTAACCCTACAATAGATTGTACTTCCATGCTATCCATGAAACTTTCCATTATTGTAAATCCCATTCCAGATCTTTCTAAATTTGGTTTTGTTGTATATAGTGGCTCTTTTGCAATATTTATATTTTCTATTCCTTTACCTTGATCTGATATTTCTATTATTATTTGATTTTGTTTTAATTTTGCTTTTATTTTTACTATTCCTTGTTTATCCTCATATCCATGTATAATGCAGTTAGTAACAGCTTCAGATACTGCAGTTTTTATGTCTGCTAATTCTTCAATTGTTGGATCTAACTGTGAAACAAATGCTGCTACAGCAATTCTAGCAAAAGCTTCATTTGCAGATTTACTAATAAATTCTAATTTCATTTCATTATCAAAATTTCTTTTCATTTTTATTCCTTTCTTGAACAAGTATTTTTGTTCATCTTTTATTTTACGATTTATATATTTTCTGTAACTGGTATTAATCGTAATAGTCCGCTCATTTCAAATATTCTTTCAACACTTCCGTGTTAAATTTGCTATTTCTAGTTTTGCTCCTAACATATTTGCAAATTTGTACCTACCTATAATCAGACCTATACCCGCACTATCCATGAAAGTAACATTATTAAAATCAAATATAATTCTTTCAGGCATATATCTCTCAATTTCATAATCAGCTTTCCCCCTTATCTTTTGAACACTACATTCATCAATTTCATCTGTGATTTTAAAAACTAGAAGCTTGTCCTTTTCATAAAATTTTGATTCCATATTTTCCTCCTTTTAGTTTTTCTTTTGGTATTATAATTTATTTTCCATTATTTTCCAAGAGTAAAAAAATAGAAGTTTTGTCGAACTTTAAAAAGTTTTCGACAAAAACTTCTATTGTAAAAATACTTTAATTTATTTAATTAATTTTATTCTTATTTAACTAACTTTTTGTTTTTGCATTTCTTCTTTAGTAATAGAAAAAATAATTAAATTCTCTGGCTTTCCTGTCTTATTATTTATTTTTCTATTTCTTAATATTGCTTCTTGTCTCATTCCAATATTTTTTAAAATATTATTTCTCGTTTTTTTTATAAATTCATTACTATCATAAAACTTGCAAATAATAATTGAAATACCTTCTTCATACATCAAATAATTCATTGTTTCTTCTATAGCTTCTTCTAATAATTTATCTTTTAGCCATTTTAGTCCTATGCCAAAATTCAAATTACATCTACCATTTTCTTTAGATATCTCTGTAGCTTTTATATACCCTACAACTATACCAGACTTTTTTTCTTCAATTGCCCATATTGGTTCACCTAGTTCATATTCTTTAATAGATGACAATATAATACCTCTTGTTTCTTCAACATTTTTATGCATATTATAATTATAACAATCTTCTAGTTTTTTTATAGTTGCTATATTATTATATATATCTTCTGCATCTTCAATTCTAAATTTTCTTATTATTGTCCTTTCGGTTTCTAAATCTTTCATTTTTTCCTCCCTTATTTTCAAACATTTTATATTCTAATATTACTTTTTTGGTATATAGTAATATTTTTACAAAAGTGCTGTTTCTTTATAAAAAAAATATCTTATGAAAATATATAAAACAAATTACATATTTCATAAGATATTTTTTTACTAATTATTTTAAATAATTATCGATCTTTTTTATAAATATAATATTTTCAATAACATCCATAATTCCATAACCTAAAATTATAACTCCAATTGTTTGGAATATAGCTCCACTATTAACCAATATATAAATACCTGCAAGAAGTGTTAATATTGATAAAATTATGCTAAATATCCATAATTTAGATTTGTAGTCTTTCCATGATATAGTTGTTTGTAAATTCATTATTCCACTATATATTATCCATACAGCAATTAAAATTCTAAAAAATGATGCTATAACATCTGAAAAAAACATTATAACTATTCCTATTATTATCGAAATAATTCCAACTGCTAAAAAATAGTTGTCCATTTTGCTTGTATAAAAATAGTTAGCTATTTTTATTATTCCTAAAACAATAAATATTACTCCTAGAATAATTGAAATTGAAGCCATTACTACCTCTGGATTTGCAATAAGTATTATTCCAAAAATAATAAATATAAGTGATAAAATTAGATCTGTCCATCCTGATTTTTTCAAAAATTTTTCTAACATATTATTACCTTCTTTATATATATTTTTTATATTTAAAGTTTAACTTATTTAGATTTTTTTGTCAATGCTAAAAAACAAAAACAGGAAAGCTTTAGAACTTTCCTATAATATAATAAAATAGCACCTTTATATAAGTGCTACTCTATTACGCATTTTCAGTTTCTTTTTTTGATATTACTTCTTTTCCGTCATAATATCCACAATTCTTACAAGCTCTATGTGGCATTACTGGTTCATGGCAATGTGGGCAGCTTGTGTATGTAGGATTTTCTTTTTTCCATGTTGATCTTTTTGAATGTGTTCTTGCTTTTGACCATCTTCTTTTTGGTTGTGCCATTTGTATTCCCTCCTTGTTTTAGATATATTATTTATATCTTTTTCTATTTTTTCGTTTTTATAGTCACTGTATTATTATACAAGTATTTTATTTTTTTGTCAATACTTAGAAAACATTATTCACAATACTTTTTATATATTGCTCTAATATTCTCTTTTTTAAATGTAGCATCAATTCCATTATCTGCAACTTGTTTTAAAGCATCAGTAATAAAATCTTTGGTTTTGTCATTCATTTTTATTTTATCTTTTTCTTTATTCCAATATCCATACTCGTATTCTTTTGTCCAATTCTTTCCTTCATAGACCATTCCTGCTGCTAATTTATCACACAACATTTCAACAGCATATTTATATGGTATAACAGGTGTTGGATCAGGTGCTCTGTCATCATTCCAATATTCTGCATGATGTTTATTTCTTCCTTTATGATGTAACCAAGCTTCTGAATATCCTTTATCTTTTTTAGCTTCTGTAATTGGTGAATGTGTTCCAACATAATATTTTATACTTTCTCCAAATTCAGTTGGTGAATATTTTGAAATATCATGCCAAAATCCTCTCCATGGTTCTCCCACCTTACAACATAATTTGAATACAATCCATTTATGGTTTGTTATTAATTTAAAGTGTTTTACTGCGTTTTTTAAATACATTTTTTCCTCCAACTATATTACATATATTTATAGTTTACTACATCTTTTTTGTAAAATCAATAAATCTTTTTCTATTTTCTGCATAAAATATTAAGAAAACTATTTTTGGGAGGTAAATTATGTGTGGATTTGTTGGCTTTGTAAATTATAAACAAAATATATTAGATAAAAAAGCTGAATTAAAAAAAATGAATGAATATCTTTCTAAGAGAGGACCAGATGAGGATGGCTATTACATAAATGAACATGTAGCACTTGGACACAAAAGATTAATTGTTCTAGATCCTAACGGACGGTAAACAACCTATGATAGAAAAATATGAATATGGTGATTATGTTATTGTTTATAATGGGCAAATATATAACACTAAAGAACTAAAACAAACATTAAGGGAGAATGGTTTCTCTTTTAATGGACATTGCGATACAGAAATACTACTAAAAAGTTATATCCATTATGGAAAAGATGTAGTAAAACATCTAAATGGTATTTTTTCTTTTGCGATTTGGGATAGTAATAAAAAAGAAGTATTTTTAGCACGTGATCATTTTGGAATAAAACCTTTATTTTATACTTTATATAATAATACATTAATCTTTTCTTCTGAAATAAAAGCTTTGCTTAAATACCCTGGAATAGAACTAAAATTAAATTCTGAAAGTATTGGAGAACTTATTGGCATTGGGCCAAGTCACACTCCTGGAACTACTATATTTAAAGATATTTTTGAAATAAAACCTGCTCATTTTGCTATATATAATTATTCTGGTTTCCATACAAGTAGATATTGGAAATTAGAAACAAAAAAACATTCTGATAGTTTAGGAGCTACATGTGAAAAAATTCATTATTTATTAGATGATTCTATACAAAGACAATTAATATCAGATGTTCCTTTAGGTGTTATGTTGTCTCGGAGGTTTAGATTCTAGTATTATAGTTGCATATGCAAGCAATTATTGTAAAAATAACGGATTGCCACCTTTAGATACTTTCTCTGTTGACTATGTTGATAATGACAAAAACTTTGTTAAAAGTGACTTTCAACCCAATTCAGATAATTACTATATAGAACTAATGAAAAAGAAATTTGAAACAAATCATCATCAAATTGTAATAGATACACCTGAACTTGCTAATAACTTAGAAAATGCAATGATTGCAAGAGATTTTCCTGGAATGGCAGATGTTGACTCATCTTTTCTACTATTTTGCCAAAATATAAAAAATGATGCTACAGTTTGTTTATCAGGTGAATGTTCTGATGAAATTTTTGCAGGTTATCCATGGTTTTTCCGTGAAGATGCTTTAAATAGCAATACTTTTCCATGGTCTATCGCATTAGATGAAAGACAAAAACTTCTAAATCCTAGTATTTCTAGTAAAATAAATTTAAAAGATTATGTAGATTACAGATATAATCAAAGTTTATCAGAAATAGAATTTATAGACTCAGATTCTAAAGAAACTTCTGAAAAAAGAAAAATAACTTATCTAACAATGAATTGGTTTATGCAAACACTTCTTGATAGGTCTGACAGAATGTCTATGTATAATGGATTAGAACTTAGAGTTCCATTTTGTGATTATAGATTAGTTCAATATATGTGGAATGTGCCTTGGGAGATGAAAGCTTTAAATGGACGTGAAAAAGGTTTACTTCGTTATATTGTAAAAGATTTATTGCCAAATGAAATAGTAGATAGAAAAAAATCGCCTTATCCTAAAACTCATAACCCAACTTATTTAGCTAAAGTAAAGGAAATGCTAACCCAAATAATGAATAAACCAAATGCTCCTATAAATAATTTATTAAACAGAGAATATATATTAGAAATATTAAAAACAGATGGTAAAGCTTTTACAAGACCTTGGTTTGGTCAGTTAATGACCGGGCCTCAACTTATGGCTTATTTGTGCCAGGTTAATATGTGGCTTGAGAGATATAACCCTAAAATTGAGATATAATTTTAAAATAGAGGTTCTTAGAACCTCTATTTTACTTTTTATGTATTGTTTAAATTCTTTGTTTCAATTGCAAACTTGTCAAAATCTAAAACTCCAAATATTTCTACTTCATTTTTTCTTTTATTCTAACTAAAGTATTTAGAGCGTCTATAGGTGTTAACTCATTTAAGTTTATTTTATCAACTTCATGTGCTATCTCAGCTAATTTATAATTGTACATGTCAAATTGACCTTCTACTTGTTTTTTATTTTGCTTTTCTTGTTTTTTTCCTGTCATTATATTTTTTCTTTCTAATCCTTTTAAAATTTCATCTGCTTTTTGTGTTACAGCTTTTGGTACTCCTGCTAGACGAGCAACGTGTATACCATAACTTTCATCTGTTCCACCTCTTAAAATTTTTCTTAAAAAGATTATATCTTCACCTTTTTCTTTTACTGCTATGTTGTAATTTTTAACTCCTTCTAATTTTTCTTCTAGTTCTGTTAATTCATGGTAATGTGTTGCAAATAATGTTTTTGCTCCACATTTTGTTTTATCTGCTATATATTCTGCAACAGCCCATGCTATTGATAATCCATCATATGTTGATGTTCCTCTTCCTATTTCATCTAATATAACTAAGCTATTTGATGTTGCTTCTTTTAGTATTGTCGCAACTTCCATCATTTCTACCATAAAAGTACTTTGTCCCATACTTAAGTCATCTGATGCTCCGACTCTTGTAAATATTTTATCTACTACTCCTATTTTAGCTGATGTTGCTGGTACAAAACTTCCAACTTGTGCCATTAATGTAATTAATGCAACTTGACGCATATATGTAGATTTTCCTGCCATATTAGGTCCTGTTATTATTGATAATCTATTATCGTTTTTGTCTAAATATGTATCATTTTCAACAAAGCTTCCTGCTCCTAGCATTTTTTCAATTACTGGATGTCTACCGTTTTCTATGTTTATAGTTCCTTCTGAATTAACTTCTGGCATACAATAATTCATATCTTCTGCTACTTGTGAAAATGATGTTAAAACATCTAATGTTGATACTATTTCACTTGTTTTTTGAAGCCTTACTATATTTTTTGAAATTTCTTCTCTTATTTTTGTAAAAGCTTCATATTCAAGAACAACAACTTTTTCTTCTGCGCCTAATATTTGATTTTCTAAATTTTTCAATTCTTCTGTTATATATCTTTCTGCATTTGTTAATGTTTGTTTTCTTATATATGTATCTGGTACTAAATCCAAATTAGATTTAGTAACTTCTAAGAAATATCCAAACACTTTATTAAATCCTATTTTTAAATTTTTTATTCCTGTTTTTTCTTTTTCTTCCGCTTCTAATTTTATTAGCCAATTTTTTCCTTCTGTTTGAGCAGTTTTTAATTTGTCTATATCTTCATCATATCCTAATTTTATTATTCCTCCATCTTTAACTGTCATAGGTGGATCGTCTACAATAGAATTATCAATTAATTCATAAATATCTTGTAATTCATCTAAATTTTCATACAAATCTTTTAACAATTCACATTTGCAATCTTTTAAAGACATTTTTACTTCTGGTAATTTGAATAAGGAATTTTTTAATGTAACCATATCTCTAGCATTAGCATTTCCATAAGCCATCTTACCTGATAAACGTTCGATATCATATACTTTTTTTAAGTTTTCTATAATATCTCCTCTTAATATAATACTGTCTTTTAATTCTTTTACTGCATCTAATCTTCTGTTAATTTCTTTTACATCTATAAGTGGATCATTTAACCATCTTCTAAGTAATCTTCCACCCATAGAAGTTGAAGTTTTATCAAGTACCCAAAGTAATGTTCCTTTTTTAGACTTATCTCTCATTTTTTCAGTTATTTCTAAATTTCTTCTAGCATTAATGTCTAAAGCCATATATCTTGAAAGTTGGTATACTACAATTTTATTAATATGATCTAAACTCGTTTTTTGTGTTTCTTCAATATATTCTATTAAACTATTTATAGAGCTAATAGCTAATTTTCTATCTTCTAAATTATCTATTTTTTTTGAATTTGTATCTATTATATTAAATCTTAAATTTAGATTATTTAATTCATTTGTAAAGAATTTGTCATTAAATTTGGTTATATATATGTTTTCAAATCTTTCTTTTATTTCACCTATTTCTTCTGTGCTATCAGCCATCATAGAATTAATAACTAATTCTGATGGTGTATACCTTGCAATTTCATCTAATAGCATTGGAAAATTATTATTGTCTTTTATTTCTGCTGAATAAAATTCTCCTGTTGAAATATCACATACACTTATTCCAAAATAAATTCCAGATTTAAATATAGACATTATATAATTATTTTTTCTTTCTTCTAACATATTGCTATCAACAAGTGTTCCTGGAGTTACAACTCTAATAACCCCTCTTTTAACTATTCCTTTTGATGTTTTAGGATCTTCTAATTGTTCACATATAGCCACTTTATGTCCTTTTGCTATTAATTTTGAAACATATAAGTCTGCAGCATGATGTGGAACACCACACATTGGTGCTCTTTCTTCTTGTCCGCAATCTTTTCCAGTTAAAGTTAATTCAAGTTCTCTTGAGACAGTAATTGCATCATCAAAGAACATTTCATAAAAATCTCCTAAACGATAAAACAAAATGCAATCTTTGTATTGTTCTTTTGTTTCAAGATATTTTTGCATCATAGGTGAATATTCTGCCATATTTATTCTTCTCCTTTTCTTTCTCCTTTTAAATACCACATATGTTCAGAAACAATTTTTAGTTCAACCATATTTCCAATTAAACTTTTATCTCCTTCAAAAATAACAACTTTGTTACTATCAGTTCTACCTGTAAGCATCTTGTCATTATTTTTACTAGTTCCTTCAACCAAAACTTTTTGAACTGTTCCAACATATTTTTGATTATTTTCTGCAATTTGACTTTCAACTAAAGCTTTTAATTTATTAAATCTTACATGTTTTTGTTCCTCTGGAACTTGATTTTCCATTTTATCCCCTGGTGTTCCAACTCTTCTTGAATATATAAACATATATACTTGTTCAAATTTAACCTTTTTTACAACATCTAAAGTATCTTCAAATTCTTCGTCTGTTTCTCCTGGAAATCCAACTATTATATCTGTTGATAATGTTAAATTTGGTATTTTCTTTTTCATCTTTTCTGCTAAATTTAAATATTGTTCTTTAGTGTATTTTCTGTTCATTTCTTTTAACACTTTTGTATTTCCAGATTGTAATGGTAAATGTACTAATTTACATACTTTATCACAATTTGCTATTGCCTCTATTACATCATCTGTAAAATCCTTTGGGTGTGGCGATACAAATCTTATTCTTTCTATTCCATCTATTTTATTTACTGCTTTTAATAATGTTGCAAATGAATTTACTCCATCATATTCTTCAAATTCAATGCCTTTTTCTCTTTCTACCCTTAAGTATGAATTTACATTTTGACCTAATAGTGTTATTTCTTTATATCCATCTTTTGCTAATTCTTTTACTTCTTCTATTATATCTCTTGGCTGTCTACTTCTTTCTCTTCCGCGCACATATGGAACTATGCAATAACTACAAAAATTATTACATCCATTCATTATTGTTACAGATGCTTTTATACTACTATCTCTTTTTATTGGTAAGCCCTCATATACTTTTCCATCTATATCTAGAACATCTTCTAGTTTTTTCTTTTCTTCCATCACTTTGTATAAATCCTCTGGGAATTTATGCAATGTATGTGTTCCAAATATTATATCTGTATATGGATAACTTTCTTTTATTTTATCTGTAATATGTTTTTCCTGCATCATACATCCACCAACAGCAATTATTGTTCCACGCTCTTCTTTTATTCTTTTTAACTCTCCTAATTTTCCAAATAATTTATCTTCAGCATTTTCTCTAACACAACATGTATTAAATAAGGCTATATCAGCCTCTTTTTGATTCTCTGTTTTGGTATATCCCATTTCTTCTAACATACCGCATAATTTTTCTGAGTCATTTTCATTTAATTGACATCCCATTGTTAAAATAGAATATTTTAAATTTTTATTTAAATTTATTTTTTTTATTTTTTCTATGTATTGTTTTGTTTTAATAATTTCGTTTTCTGTGTTCATTTTTCCTCTCCTTTATCGCTTTATTATTTTATTATAATTTGTCGCTTTCTGTCAAGTGGTTAAAGGGACTTGCTCCTTGGTCACCTAACAAATTTAACACCTATTAATTCTAAAGTTTTATTAACTGTAGCTCGCATTTTCTTATCTTGCTAATCTACACATATGACAATAAAAAAACTCTCAGTTTAACTGAAAGTTTTACTTTTGCCTTTTGATAAAGTAGTATTCTTACTTTATGCAAGACCATATTTTTTCTTAAATTTATCTGCTCTACCACCAACTGTTTCTTGTCTTAAATTTCCTGTCCAATATGGATGACATTTAGAACAAACATCTACTTTTAAATCTTTTTTTGTTGAACCAACTTCTAATACGTTTCCACATGCGCATGTTATAGTTGTTTGGTTATATTCTGGATGTAAATCTTTTTTCATTTAGTTCACCTCTTTCTCGAAATAAAATAATTTGACTATTTTCTATAATACCATATTTTTATTTTTTTTTCAAGTATTATTTTATTTTATTTATATTTTTTATTTATTTTCTTGTTTATCCATATATTGTGCTGAATATAACATTTCCTTATTTAAAGATAATTTATGTACTAATTTTCCCATAATATTAAATATACATGCAATTATCAAAATAAGCATTCCTATCTTTTTCCAATTTTTTGAAAGCATATTTTTCTCCTTCATTAATTAATACATATTTATTATACTTTTATTTTTTCTAAAAGTCAATAATTTTGAACTTTTTTGGTTATACTACAAAAGGTGATTATAATGAAAAACAATAAAAATTGGATAATATTAATTGTTGTTATTGTTATTTTAATTGGATGTGCGGTTTTCTTTTTCTTTAAAAACAATTCTACTTCTGATGAAAATAACCAAGAAAACAACTCATATGAAGCAAATAGAACTTCTGCTACATCAAATACTAATGAAGATACTAATTCTAATGAAAATAAAAATCCAGCTTCAGTAAATACTATTAATACTACTCCCCCTTCTACTCCACAACCTTCAGCACCTCCTCAACCAAAAGAAGAACAAATTTCAAGTTTTACAACTAAAATTTATTCTAGTGATTCTGCAAGACAAAATAATATTTCTATAACATGTAGATCTTTAAATGGTACAATAGTAAAGAACGGTGCATCTTTTTCTTTTTGTAATACTGTAGGGCCTTCAACTACTAGTAAAGGATATCAAAAAGCTGATATTTTTGATAATAATGGTCAAAAGAAAAAAGGTCTTGGAGGTGGAAACTGTCAAATAAGCACTACTTTGTACAATGCAATTTTAAGTATTCCTAACATAAAGGTTACAGAAAGACATGCTCATAGTAATAATGTTCCTTACATTCAGAAAGGAAAAGACGCTGCTGTTGCATATGGTAGTTATGATTTAAAATTTGTTAATAATACTGGAAATGATATAAAAATAAATACAAGTGCTTCTGCTAAAGAAATTTCTGTTAGTATTATTGCATTAAAATAATTTCATATTTTAATTTATTATTCCATATATTTTAAATGGTGATAACTCTGAAAAGGACTAAACTATTTTTAATAAATGGAATAATTTTAACTTTAACCACGCTTTTTATGAGAAGCGTTGGATTTATTTTTAATATCTATATAGCAAAAAAAGTTGGATCAGAAACAATTGGTGTATTTCAATTAGTTATGTCTGTATATTTATTTGCTATTACTTTTGCTACTTCAGGAATAAGTCTTGCATGTACATGTATTGTTTCTGAAGAACTTGAAAAGAAAAACTATAATTTAGTTATTAAAACAGTAAAATTATGTATAGTTTATTCTGTGATTTTAGGCGCTTTTTGTGCCTTACTTCTTGTTTTATTTTCTCCAACTATATGTACTACTTGGTTAAAAAACAAGATAACTATTACTCCTATTTACTCTATGGCACTAGGTTTGCCCTTAATTGCTTTTTCTTCTGTAATAGGTAGCTTTTTAAATGCAGTTGGTAAACCTTTTAAAAACTCTATTTCTCAAATTGCAGAATTTATAGTAAAAATAGTTTCTACTTTAATTTTATTAAAATTGTACTTTTCTAGTGAAATTAGCAATATTTGTACAATACTAATTTTAGCAGATGTAATATCTGAAGTAGCTTCTTTTGTTTTAAATATAATATTTTACCATATAGAAAAAAATAAAATATTTGTAAATAGAAATATAGTAAAAAATCAATCCAAAAAAATACTTAAAATAGCATTTCCTGTTGCAATAACTTCATACATACGCTCTGGACTTTCATCTTTTAAACAATTTTTAATACCTATTAGTTTAGAAAGATCTGGTCTCTCATATTCTTTAGCAATCTCAAATTATGGTGTAATTAATGGTATGGTTATGCCTATTTTAATGTTTTTTACAGTTTTTATTATTCCTTTTAGTAATTTGTTGATACCTGAATTTTCTAGGCTTTTAGCAGGAAAAAATTATAATCGTATGAAAACCGTTACAGAAATTATATTTAAAAACATTTTCATTTTTTCTATTTTTATTGCTGGTACTCTATTGTTTTTCTCTTCTGAAATTAGTTATTTGATATACCAGAATTTTGAATGTAGTAATTGGATAAAAATATTATCTCCTCTTGTAATTTTTATGTATATCGATAATATTATAGATAATTTATTAAAAGGTATTAATGAACAATTTAAGGTTATGTGCTGCAATATTTTAGATTTAGTAGTAACTATTACAATCCTTTATTTTGTTGTACCTATTATTGGTATGAATGGTTATATTTTAAGTATTTATGTTAGTGAAATTCTAAATTTTACTATTAGTATGTTTCAATTTAAAAATAGAATACCATTTAAAATTTCTTTTAAAAAATATATTGTTCTACCAATTATAGCCTGTATTTGTAGTTATCTTATAACTTCATTATTAAATTTCACATTTAATAATTTTTTATTTTATATAATTTCTAAAATATTGATATTTTTAATATTTTATTTGCTATGTATTTTTTTAGGATATTATATAAAGAATTTATTTAGAAGCAATTATTTTAAAGTTCTTTTTTATAAATAATTTTCATATAGTTTAATAAAATATATCTATATTACTGGAGGTATCTCTATGAAAAAAAATATAAAATGTATTGCTTCAATTACTATTTTTATTATGACTTTAGCTTGTTTTACTCCTTGTTTTGCTACCGCTGAAGATTCTATTTACGTTTGGGCTAGCACTTCTAATACAATTGAAACTTCTAATAACACAGCTAATTGTGTTAACAGTGATAATACAGCTACTTCTCAAAATATCCCAAATTTTTCCAATGCTAATCTTGTTAGCACTCCTACAAGTAGTGAAGAAACTGAAAGTAATTCTTTAAACTTAGAATCACAATCAGCAATTTTAATTGAACAATCAACTGGCCAAATACTATATTCTCATAATATACATGAACAATTAAGACCTGCTTCTGTTACAAAAGTTATGAGTATATTATTAATAATGGAAGCTTTAGACAGTGGAAAAATTTCTTTAACAGATTCTGTACCTTGTAGTGAAAATGCATCATCTATGGGTGGTTCTCAAATTTGGTTAGATCCAAGAGAAACTCTTTCTGTTGATGAAATGTTAAAGGCAATCTGTGTTGCTTCTGCCAACGACTGTGTTGTAGCAATGGCTGAATATATAGCAGGCTCTGAAGAAGCTTTTGTTCAAATAATGAATGACAAAGCAAAAGAACTAGGCATGAATGATACTTGTTTTAAAAATTGTCACGGATTAGATGAAGATGGACACGTAACATCTGCATATGATATATCACTTATGTCTAAAGAATTATTAAATAACCATCCTTCTATTACTAAATATACAACAATTTGGACAGATTCTCTTCGTGATGGTAAATCACAATTATCAAACACAAATAAACTTATTAAAAACTACAAAGGTGCTACTGGTCTAAAAACTGGTTCTACTGGCTTAGCATTATACAATTTATCTGCAAGTGCAACACGTGATGATTTATCTTTAATTGCAGTTATTATGAAAGCACCTTCTACAAAAGTTAGATTTGCAGAAGCACAAAAATTACTTGATTACGGTTTTAATACCTTTTCTTTCAAACAATTTGGCAAAAAAGGTGATGTTGTAAAAAATGTGTTAGTTAATAAAGGAGTAAAATCAAATGTAGACGCCATTTATGAACAAAATGCAGGCACATTATTAGAAAAAGGAAATGATAAAAATATTGAACAAAATTTAACACTTGAAAATAACATCTCAGCACCAATTACTGCAGGACAAAAATTAGGAGAAGTAAGTTTTTCCTTAAATCGGAGAGACTTTATCCACAATTAATATAGTGGCTAAAGATAATGTTGATAAAATAAATTTATTTACAATGTCTAAACGTATTTGTTATTCTTGGATAGATTTATTAAGGAGTTAAAAGTTGCCACCGGGGACGGACCTTTTTGGCAACTTTTTGCCATTGAGGACGGACCTATCTGATGATTTAAAATTATATATGTGTAATTAAAATGTAATATAAAACTCATTTACAAAAATATTATCAAATGATAAAATAAATATATTATTAAATATAATTTAAAGGAGAATTTAAACAAATGAAAAATAATAAAGGTATAACATTAATTGCATTAGTAATTACAATTATAGTTCTTTTAATACTAGCAGGTGTAAGTATTGCTATGCTATCAGGAGAAAATGGGTTAATTGCAAAAGCAATTTCCGCAAAAGAAAAAACAGAACAGGCGGAAATAGATGAAAAAGATAAATTAGCAAAAACAAATGAGCTTATGGATAAATTTGTTACAAATAGAGATGGTTCTATTACTGTTGATAAAGATTCACTAAACCAATTAATAGATGCTAAAATTAATGAAAAGATGTATTCGCCTACTATTTTTCATGGAACATCTATTACAAATAGTATGCCTGCTTCAGATAATAGCACAAAAGTTAATCAATTTACTGTAACAGAAAGTGGCAAATATGTTATAAATTATATATCTAAACTAAATTGGACTGCAAATTCTGTACTTATTGTATGGATTTATAAAAACAATGAGCCTATCAGTCGGAAACTCTTATTCTAATTCTCTTCTTATTTATAATAACAATGGATTTTTAAATGCCTCTTCTATAACAGAATTAAACTCAGGAGATACTATAAATATTTATATATATCAATATGGAAATGGAGCGGCAGGAGCTAATAATTTAGCACAAAATGATTTACAACTAATAAAAGTTGGAAATTAAAAAAATATAAAAAAGACATAAAACTTAAATATCATAAAAGTTTTATGTCTTTTTTTGGTATTGTTATTTAATTAAATTTTATTCATCTTCTATTATATCATCATATTCAAATTCATATGTTTCATCATCTGCTTTAGTTTCTTTAGTTATCTCATCTATTTTATTTTTTATCTTTTTTTCTTCTGCTTCTTTTTCTTTTTTTATATCTTTATTTTGTTTTTTTTGCATTTCTTTTAATATTTTTTGTGTTTCTTCTTTTTTATTTTGCATACATCTATTCATCATATTATTAGTTTTTTCTATTAAATCAGGCATATAATCTAATAATTTATCTAATGATGAAGTATGATTTACTGGCATTAATTTAACATTATTTGATTGTATAACTAAAAATGCAATTGGATTAATTGTTACACCTGCACCTGATCCTCCACCAAATGGTAATCTGTATTGAATTGCCTCTTCTTTATCTCTTTTAGTATATTCATCAATTGTCTCTCCCTTAAATTCACTACCTCCTGCAGCAAATCCAAAAGATACTTTTGAAATAGGTATAATCACTATATTATTTGAAGTCTCTATTGGTTCACCTATAATTGTATTTACATCTATCATGTCTTGAATACTATTCATAGCTGTAATCATAAGACCTTCTATTGGATGTTCGCTCATGTTTATTCACTCCTTTTTTTCTATTTAAGATATATATTATATTTATAATATGTATCATTTTCATTTCAAATATACCTGAAAATACTATATTAATTAAATTTTGATTAATATATACTGGTTGTATAATAAATAGTTGATTTTTAGGATTCTCTATTTTTCTACTTAACAAAATAGCTAAAATTGTGCTAATTGTCGGAACTATAACAGATGTTAATGTTGCATTTTCTGTTCCTATTTCTAATTTCAAATTTATTTTATTTATATTAATGTTAGATTTTTTTATTGCTTTTATAGCATTTTTATCAAACTTATTTTTATTTTGAATAATTTTAAAATCAATATTTTTTATTTTTTCTTTAATTTTCATCTTTTCTAGTTTTGTTTTTGTAATGTTTACTTTTAATATTGGTATTTTCTTTAATATGCATAGTTTTATAATTACTTTATAATCTTTGTTTATATGCCTTTGGGTTTGAGATGAAAATTTAAAATTTATTACTTCAATTCTTATTCTTGAAAAGACTAACAATACTATAATTAATATTAAAACAAAAATAAAAACCAATATTATCGCCCTCCTTTAGAGGATATAATATTAGCTTTTCCATTTTTTTCTTTTTTAAACATTAATTATTATAGTATTACTTTTGTTTTTTAATTCCAAAATATATTTTTATTTAAGCTCTCTTTGCTTTTTCTACTGTAATATCTCCAAAAATTTCTTCTTGTGTCGTTTCTACTTTACTTCTTCTTGACAATTCTAATAACCCAGAAAATGCTGTTACCACTTCTTGTTTATTATGTTTTTTTATAGAAAATAATTTGTTAAACACAAAGCTTTTTTGTTTTACTAATACTTTAAACATTTCCTTAACTTTACTAGCTACTGTATAATTTTCCACAATAGCTATTTTTTCTATATTTTTTGCATTTTGATTTAGCTTTACTTTATTTCTTTCTATTAATTCTTTATAAATTTGTGGTATTACTTCTTTTTCATAAACATCTTCTATTTTTCTTTTTGGTAATTCTATTTCTTCTTGTGCTTTAAAATATCTATTAGAATACTCTAAATAATTTTCTTTAAATACTTTACTAATTTCTTTAAACTTTTTATATTCTATAATTCTTCTTATTAACTCTTCTTCTGTAATTTCTTCTTGTTCTTCCTCTTGTTTAGGTAAAAGATTTTTTGATTTTAAATATAAAAGCGTTGAAGCCATTACAAGAAATTCACTCGCAATTTCTAAATTCAAACTTTCTTGTTCTTTTAAATATTCTATATATTGATCTGTAATTTCACTTAAATTTATATCATATATATTCATTTTATTTTTATCTATTAAATGACATAGTAAATCTAATGGTCCTTCAAAGTTATCTATTTTTATTGCATATTTTTTTGTTTCTAGTGTTAAAATTGACATTTCTTCTCCTTTTTTGCCACTGGGGACGGACCTTTTTGGCAACTTTTTGCCATTGGGGACAGACCTTTTGAGACAATTTTATTATTCATTAAAGTTTTCCATTGCTATAGATATATTTTCTGATTTATATCCTTTCTTTAGTAGATATTGTTTTATTTCTTCATCTTCCATAGAATTTGTTTTTTTATAAAATATATTTTCTGCTGACTTTATTTCATATTCTTCTAATTCTTCTTTATTTTCGCATATATAATCTTCTATTTTATTTTTATCTAATCCTTTTGAAATTAATTTATATTTAATTTCTTTTATTGAAAGATTTTTTAATACCATAAAGTTATTTATAGCTTTTTCTATATATTCTTTATCATTTATATAATTAGCTTCTTTTAAATACTCTATAATATCTTCTAATAAATTTTCATCAAATTCTTTTGAAAACTTTTTTCTTATTTCATTTTCACTTCTTTTTTTGTATATGATGTATTTTAATATCTTAGTTTTTGCTTTATCAAATTCTTCTATTGTGTACATTAATTTTTCCTTTCATTATAATTATTCCCATTTTACTATATTTTTTCTTAAATATCAAATATAAATTCAAATTTTTATCTCATTTATATTTGTTATTATATTTATTATTATATTTGTTATTTCTAAAAAATACAGATAAGTTTTTTGCTTATCTGTATTTTTATATTTATATGATTATTATTTTTGATTGTTATTTTTAGTCTTCATCATCAACTTTAGGTAATTCTTCTCCTAGGCTTTGTTCAAATGCCTTTGCAAAATTATCTCTTACTTTATTTTCTACTTCTTCTAGTATATCTGGATTCTCTCTTAAATATTTTTTAACGTTTTCTCTTCCCTGTCCAATTTTTTCTCCATTATAACTAAACCATGATCCTGCTTTTTCTATTATGTCTAAATTAACAGCCATATCTAGAACATTACCTTCTTTTGAAATACCTTCTCCATACATAATATCAAATTCTGCTTCTCTAAATGGTGGTGCTACTTTATTTTTTATTACTTTAACACGTGCTCTGCTTCCTTTTATTTCTCCATCTTGTTTGATATTTTCTATTTTTCTTATATCCATTCTAACAGATGCATAAAATTTAAGTGCTCTACCTCCTGTTGTTGTTTCAGGATTTCCAAACATTATTCCTATTTTTTCTCTTAATTGGTTTATAAATATTAAAACTGTTTTTGTTTTGTTTAATGCACCAGCAAGTTTTCTTAATGCTTGTGACATTAATCTTGCTTGTAATCCCATATGAGAATCACCCATATCTCCATCTATTTCAGCTTTTGGAACTAATGCTGCAACAGAGTCAACAACAATTACATCTAATGCTCCACTTCTTACTAAACTTTCTGTTATTTCTAATGCTTGTTCTCCTGTGTCTGGTTGAGAAACAATTAAATTATCTATATCTACTCCTAATTTTTTAGCATAAACTGGATCTAATGCGTGTTCTGCATCTATAAATGCTGCTTCTCCACCCATTTTTTGTGCTTCTGCTACAACATGTAATGCTAATGTTGTCTTACCAGAAGATTCTGGTCCATATACTTCTATAATTCTTCCTCTTGGAACTCCTCCTATTCCTAATGCAATGTCTAAACTTAGAGAACCTGTTGGTATAGCTTCTATTTCCATAGCTTTAAATTCTCCTAATTTCATTACAGATCCTTTTCCAAATTGTTTTTCTATTTGACTCATTGCCATTTCTAATGCTTTTTTCTTTTCTGTATTTTCTCCCATAATTTCCTCCTTAATTTTTTTGAACTTTTGTTTGATAAAATCATTATATACCAAATTTTTGTTTTGTCAAGTATTTTTTTATTTTTATTTTAAATGTTGTTATATTTATTATTTATACCAGCCTTCTATTCCATAAAATAAATTATACCAATTAGGAGATATATCGCCTACTAGCCCTGAATTATAAGCAACTACATACTTGTTTGAATATAAACTTATATATGGAATATCTTCTTTATAAATTTCTATTAGTCTTTTATATTTTTCTTGTAAAATATTTTCATCTGTTGTATTTTTTACTTCGTTTATAATATTGTTAACTTCTTCATTTGAATAATTAGACAAATTATTTCCTCCAAAAAATGTTTCTAAATCTGGACTTAATGAAAGATTTATACCACATAATGCAATGTCATAATTTCTAGCAGCTATACTAGCATTATATTGTTGATCAGATGCTTGTACAATATTAATTCTTATACCTTGATTTTCTAATTGTGTTCTAATATTGTCTGCTACTGCAACTTTTGCTGAATCACTTGCTTTTACCAAAAGATTTAAAGCAATTTTTTGAAGTTTTCCATTTTCTACTTTTTGCCAATTTGGATTTTTGTAACTCCAACCATTTTCTACAAGAATTTGTTTTGCTTGATCTGTATTGTATCCTAGGCTTGCATCTTGATCTTGGCAAAGCCAATTTCCATAATCTAATGGAAAACTACTTGTATAATATTTGTTTCCAAATATACTAGATACAATATTATTTTTATCTATAGAATATGATATTGCTTTTCTTACTTCTTGTTTAGATAAAAAATAATTTCCTGTATTTAATGCTAAAAATGTATGTTCTCTTCCTTTTAATTCTTTAGAACTATATCCTATTGTTCCAATATATTCTTGAAGATTATCATTTGTTGTTGCAAGCATATCTATATTACCAATTTTAAAACTATTATATAATTCTCCTACTGATGAATATAAATTAACAGTTACTTTTTCTATTGATAAATCTGTAGTATTTTTATCCCACCATAAATTATTTTTTTCTAAATCAATATATGATGATTGAACATCTGAAATTTTATATTTTCCTGTTCCTACTGGTGCTTTATTTTTTTCTGTATTCGCAAAGTCTTCTCCTTCATAATATTCTTTTGATAATATTGGAAATGTTAAATAGTATTCAAAAAAAGGAACTTCTTTATTTAAGTTTATTTTTACTGTGTAATCATCTACAATGTCAATTCCTATTACATTTTGTACATTATATGAATAAATTGATTGTATTTCCTTTAATTTATCTATTGTAAATCTTACATCTTCTGCATTAAATTTTTGTCCATCTGACCATTTTGCATTTTCTCTTAATTTAATTAGATAAGAATTATCACTTTGCTTAGCCCACTCCTTTGCTAAACAAGGTTCTGCTTTATAATCTGATGTTAAATTAACTAAGGGCTCATAAATTAATTTAGTTATATTTTGTACATTTTTATTATTACTTAAAATCGGATTCATTGTATCCATTTGAGCTATTCCTAGTTTTATTTCTCTTATTTTTTCTTCTTCAGTACTGCTCGTTTGTTGTTGTTGATTTTCACCTTCATCTTTTCTGATTTTATATATCGAAAAAACAAGAATTATTATTATAAAAATTATAAAAATATATTTAAACCAATTAGATTTCATACTCCACCTCTACTTTTGTTATCATATATTAATTTACTTAAAATTTCAAGTTTTTATTATATTTAATTTGATTTTTCACATAAGTTTTATTTATAGAATATAATTATATAACAAATTTGAAAAACACAAAAACAGACTGCATTTAACAGTCTGTTATTATATTTTAAAATTAAGTTCTTGATTCTACAATTAGTTTTATACCTGTTCTGTCTTCTCCTTCTACTTCAACATCCGCAAATGCTGGTATACAAACTAAATCTACTCCTGCTGGTGCTACAAAACCTCTTGCTATAGCAACAGCTTTTACCGCTTGATTTAATGCTCCTGCTCCAATTGCTTGCATTTCTGCCTTATTTGATTCTTTTACTAATCCAGCTATTGCTCCTGCTACTGAATTAGGATTTGATTTTGATGAAATCTTTAAAATTTCCATTTTCTTTTGCCTCCTATAAAATTTTATTTTTTGTTGCAACTTTTACGATTTTTATTTTACAATATATGGAAATTAATGTAAAGCGTTTTATAATATTTTTTCATAGATTTCATCGCAATAAAATTATCTTTTCGACAAAAAGACAAAATGAATACGCTCCTCAATCTCTAAAGATCAAGGAGCGCTTATTTTTTATTTTACTCTTTCTATATTTTTTACTTTATTAGTTTCATCATCTATGTCAAATATAACACCATTTAATTTACATTCTCCTGTTGCTATTCTATACCTTTCTGGTAATGTTGTTTCAAATCTTTTTATAGAAGCTTTTATATCCATTCCTATAACAGAATTTTTTGGTCCAGTCATTCCTATATCGCTAATATATCCTGTTCCTTTAGGTAAAATTTGTTCATCTGCTGTTTGAACATGTGTATGTGTTCCATAAACTATAGTTGCTTTACCATCTAAATAATTTCCCATAGCAATCTTTTCTGCTGTTGCTTCTGCATGGAAATCAACAACTATTATATCAACCTGATTTTTTATTTTTTCTATTATTTTTTTAGCTATTATAAATGGATTTTCTGAAAGTACATTCATGTCAACTCTTCCAATTAAATTAATAACTGCTATTTTTTTATTTCTAAAATTGTAAATATTATATCCTTTTCCTACTACGCCTTCTGGATAGTTTGCTGGTCTTATTAGTTTTGGATGGTCTATAAACTTAAAAATATCTTTTTTTCCCCAAGTATGATTTCCCATTGTAATTACATCAATATTTTGTGCTAATATATCTTTAAAATTCTTTTCTGTCATTCCCATTCCCTCTGCTGAATTTTCTCCGTTTACTATAACAAAATCTATATTTTTATCTTTTCTTATTTGTGGTAACCTTTTACTTAATTCTTGAATTCCTGCATTTCCTATTAAATCTCCAATAGCTAATATTTTCATATTTATCACTTCTTTCTCTTATATCTAACTTACTTTTTTATGATACTATATATTTAAAAATTAATCAAGTTTGCTTTTTTAGGCATTTTATGTTAATATATATTAGTAACTAAAAATTTAAAATGTTTACTTTGTAAAGGAGGTCTTCCTATGCAAGAAAACTATTATGTTTTTTTAAATTCTGATTTACTCCTTCATGAAAAGGAATTTAATGCGTTACGGGATTTTATGCAAAACAAAAAAAATCAATCAACATTAGAGCCTAATTGTTGCATTGATTATTCTTTAGAAAAAGAGTGCATAAATATTTCATCTATTATTTCAAAAGAAGATGAAGCAAAATTAAGTAAAAATACTACATCCCGTCCAGAATTATACGCAAACAAGAGAAGAAACAAGCTATATTCTGGATATGTTTTATTAACCATTAATACATTGAAAAAACTTCTTTGCATGTAAATCAGAAAAAAGGCTGTGGCTTTTGCCACAACCTTTTCTTTTTATTTTGCATAATCAGATACTCTTGTTTCTCTAATGACATTAACTTTTATTTGTCCTGGATAATCCATTTCATTTTCTATTTTTTTAGCAACATCTCTTGCTAAAATAGTCATTTGTTCATCAGATATTTTATCTGGTTTTACTATAATTCTAACTTCACGTCCTGCTTGAATTGCAAATGATTTTTCAACACCATCAAATGAATCAGCAATTTCTTCTAGATTTTGTAATCTCTTAATATATGCTTCTAATGTTTCTCTTCTTGCTCCAGGTCTAGATGCTGATATTGCATCAGCTGCTTGTACTAAAACAGCTTCCATTGTTTGTGGTTCTACATCACCATGATGTGCTTCTACTGCATTTATAACAAGTGAGTTTTCTTTATATTTTTTAAGAACTTCTACACCTATTTCAACATGTGTACCTTCCATATCATGATCTAATGCTTTACCAATATCATGTAATAATCCTGCTCTTCTTGCAAGTTTAGCGTCTAATCCAAGTTCTTCTGCCATTATTCTAGCTAAGTTAGATACTTCTATTGAATGATTTAATACATTTTGTCCATAACTTGTTCTATATTTTAGTTTTCCAATTAATTTTACTACATCTGGATGAAGTCCAATTACTCCAGTTTCAAGTACAGCTCTTTCTCCTTCTTCTTTTATTGTGTTGTCAACTTCTTCTTTAGCTTTTTCAACCATTTCTTCTATTTTTGAAGGATGAATTCTTCCATCATCAATTAATTTTTCTAATGCTATTTTGGCAACTTCTCTTCTTAATGGATCAAATCCTGATAAAACTACTGCTTCTGGTGTATCATCAATAATTAAATCTATTCCTGTTAAAGTTTCTAATGCTTTTATATTTCTACCCTCTCTACCAATAATTCTACCTTTCATTTCATCATTTGGAAGTGATACTATTGATACTGTAGTTTCTTGTGAATGATCTGCTGCACATTTTTGTACTGCATAAGTTAATAATTCTTTAGCATTTTTTGTTGCTTCTTCTTTAGCTTTTTGTTCTTTTTCTCTAATAATAGCAGCTTTCTCTGCTGTTAACTCTTTATCTAATTCAGCTAGTAATCTTTCTTTTGCCTCTTCTTTAGATAAAGAAGCTATTTTTTGAAGTTCAACAATTTCTTGTTCATGTAATTTTACTATTTCTTCTTTTTGTCTTTCAATATCTTGTAATTCTCTTTCTACTTCTTGTTCTTTCTTTTCAAAATTATCTGAACGCTTTTCTAGATTTTCCTCTTTTTGAATTAATCTTGCTTCTTGTTTTTGTATTTCGCCTCTTCTTTCTTTAATCTCTTGATCTAATTCTTTCCTGTTGTTCATTATTTCTTCTTTCGCTTTAAAAATCTCTGCTTTTTTAAGATTTTCTGCTTCTATTTTTGCTAAATCTACTAATCTTTTCGCTTCATTTTCTGCTCCTTGAATTTTAGATTCTGCAATTTTCTTTCTATATGCCATTCCTGCTGGCACTCCAATTGCAAATGAGATTAAGATAGCGGCGATAATGATTAAAATATTCATAATCAATACACCTCTTTCTTATTTAATTTTCAATGTTCGAATAAAATATATATTTTCTAATTTATATTGATATATTTTTTCCTACTATTATATTTTAACTTTATTATTGTAAACTGTCAAGTAATTTAATAAATAAGTATGAGTTTTTTGGGGCTATTTCCTTTGATTTTCATATTTTAAAATGGGGATTTTAATTAATTAACTTTTTGATTTAAAATGTTGATAGTTAATTTAAATTATAATTAAAGATTTTAAATTTTATTTATAAATTTGTCCTCGATTATTAATTTTTGTTACTAAAATAATTAATTCACTTTGATTTAATTCATATATAATTCTATAACTTCCGTATGCGAAGTCTATATTGCTCTTTACAACCTACCATTTTTTTAACATCTCCATATGGCAGGTTGTAAATCGCCTTATAAATTCTTATCCTTTGGGGTTTATCTTGTTTTTCAATAAATTTAAGAGCCTTAGGTCTAATCTTTATCTTGTAATTCATCAATTGTCAACCCCTCTCTCTTTAGTATTTCTTCAAAAGATACCGCATTCTTTTTCTGATCTTCTTTAAGGTTTTTATCTTCTGTTAAATAATCTAAATACATTACTTTTTCAGTAATGTCCATATTTTCTAATATAACAGTGGGTTCAAGTTTTAAAAGTTCTGAATCAATTGTTTTTTCCATTAAAACTTTTATAGAATTTAAACATTCTATATTTAATCTCGGTGTCATTTTTATTATGTCTTTTATTGTCTGTATTTGAGCTTCAGACATTCATAATCAGCTCCTTTCTTTTTAGTATAAAAACATTATATCAAAATTGGAAATAAGTTACAATAAATTTTAATATTATTTAATAATTTTAATCTCATTTCCATTCGTAATTAACTCTATTGTGCCTTCTTCATCTGTTCTATGAATTTGTATATTTCGTTTATTTAATCTGTCTAAAATCTCTTGTTTTGGTAATTTATAACTATTATTCTTTCCAACCATAATAATTGCATATTGGGGTTGAACTTCATTTAAAAATTCTTCAGAGCTACTTGTAAGAGAACCATGATGTCCTACTTTTAATACATCTGTTTTGGGCCAAGTTCTTGTTTTCTCGTTTTCTACTTCACTATCTCCCATTAATAACATACTATTATTTCCAAATTGTAATCTGATAGTAATAGATGATAAATTTAAATTTTTTTCATTTATAATACTATCTGTCATAATTTCACAACTTGCTTCTCCTATTTGAAAAGTATCTCCTTTTTTAGGCTCTGTTATTTTAAGCCCTTTGTTTGAAATCGCATCTAATACATCTTCAAATGTCTTTGTATTTGTCTGAATTTTAGGCATTAATATATTTTCAATTTCTATATCACTATTTATAACATCATCTAAGCCTCCTATATGATCTTCATGTGGATGTGTACCTACTACATAATTTAATTTATTTATTCCTTTTTCTTTGATGAATTTTACTACATCTTCTCCATCTTCATTGTTTCCTGCATCTATTAACATAGCTTCATTATTATTTTTTATTAATATACTGTCAGCTTGCCCAACATCAATAAAATATGCTTCTAAATTTGAACTTGTTGAAGTCGAACTGACCTCTTCTTTTCTATTTAATTGATTTAATATTTCATTTTCTGTTCCAAATATACTAATTAAAGCTAAAATAACAATTGCTATTATACTTTCAATAATTTTTATCTTATTATTTTGCTTTTTTCTTTTGCCCATTTTTATCCCCCTATTTTATCTAATTCCATAAATCGTCCATTTTTCTTTTGATTCTTTGACTTGTTTTTTGTGTTAATTCTTCATCTATAGAATACTTTCCATCGACTTCTTTTAATATGTCTCCTTCTTTTATATTTGCTGGTAAATCTTCTCTTTTTACATTTATCATTTTATTATTTTTTCTATCTTCTAGTACAACAATATCTCCTTCAAATCTATCAACTGTAATTTGACCTAAAAGACGTGTTTCTTTGTCGCTTTTTAAATTTAATTCGTCCTCCATTTTTTCATTTTCTATATTTATACTATTTTCTTTTTCAACTTTTTCTTGAAAATCCATTCCTAAATCATCTAAAAAAAACATAATTCTCCTTTCGTAAAATACTTATTTTGTTTAATAATTTTATTAAATCATATTCCACATATAAAATCAATCTTTGTTCAAATAATTTATACTGTAGCTTTTGGCTGATATCACTTTCTTTTAATTTATTTTTCACTTTGATTTTTTTCTTTGAGTTTTAACTTTGAATAAAATTTATTGATATAAAATATTGAATAAATATGTATATTTATATAATGTTTTCCATTTTTTGTCAATACCGTTTTTTAAAAAATCAGAAAAAATTAAAACACATAAAAAAATTAACAAGAACATCCTCTTAGTCAAAAAAAATGACTAAAGGGTGTGTCCCCCTTAGTCAACTTCAACATCAATATTTAATTTTTCTCCATTAATGTTTGTTTCAATATAACTTTCTCTTGTTTCATTATATTTAATGTCTACTGCTAAAGTATCATGTTTAATTAGTTCTTCATTTTCTTTTATAACTTTTTCTAAAGTTTCATTTCCAGATACATATAAGTTTATATTATCAAGAACTTCAAATCCTTTGTCTTTTCTCATATTTTGTACTTTTGATAATATTTCTCTTACATATCCTTCTTCTTTTAATTCTTGTGTTATATGTGTATCTAATACAACACCTATTTCTCCTTCTCCACTAAATGCAAATCCTTCTTTTCCTTGCATTGTTATAAGTAGATTTTCTGAATTTAGACCAATTCGTGTGTCATCTACTTCTATATATTCTACTCCACCGTTCTTTACTGTATTTGCTAAATCCATTTGATTTTTTTCTGATATTGCTTGTTTGATTTTTGGAATTAATCTTCCATATTCTTTTCCAAGTACAGGTAAATTTGGTTTTATTTCAAAGTTTACATATTCAGACATTTCTGCACCTAATTCAATTGATTTTACATTTAATTCTTCTTTTACTATGTCTTCATAATATTGTGGTAATGTATCAATAGAAATTAACATTTCTGATAATGGTTGTCTGTTTTTAATATTTGCAGAGTTTCTTGCACTTCTTCCAAGTTTTACTATTTTATATGCTAAGTCCATTTCGTTTTCTAGGTTTTTATCAATTTCGTTTTCATTTACTTCAGGCCATAAGCATAAGTGTACACTTTCTGGTGCCTTGCTATCTAATCCTACTACTAAGTTTTGGTAAATTTCATCTGTCATAAATGGAACAAATGGTGCTGCTACTTTTATTAATGTTGTTAATACTTTGTATAATGTCACATATGCTCCTATTTTTTCTTCTGTTAATTCAGTCATCCAAAATCTTTCTCTGTTTCTACGAACATACCAGTTTGATAATTCGTCTGTAAAAGCTTCTATTTGTAGTGCTGCACTTGTTATGTCATATTTTTCTAGTTTTTCATCTACTTCTTTTACTAATGTATTTAATTTTGAAATAATCCATTTATCCATTACATTTGTTGTTTTAAAATCTTTATATTCTAATGGATTAAATTTATCTATTTCTGCATACAAAACATAGAATGAATATACATTCCATAATGTGCTTAAAAATCCTCTTTGTGTTTCTTGTACATTATTTAGTCCTAATCTTGTTGGAAGCCATGGTGCTGATACTGTATAAAAATGCCAACGTGTAGCATCTGCCCCAACTTGATCTAATAAAATCATTGGGTCTACTCCATTTCCTTTTGATTTAGACATTTTTTGTCCTTTTTCATCTAATACATGACCTAATACTATACAGTTTTCAAAAGGTGTTCTTCCAAATATTGCTGTTCCTATTGCTGTTAAAGTATAGAACCATCCTCTTGTTTGATCTATTGCTTCTGAAATAAATCCAGCTGGGAAATTATTGTCAAACATTTCTTTGTTTTCAAATGGATAGTGCCATTGTGCAAAAGGCATTGAACCAGAATCAAACCAACAATCAATTACTTCTTTTGCTCTTTTCATTTCTTTTCCACATTTTGGACATTTTAAATGCACTTTATCTATATATGGTTTATGTAGTTCGATATCTTCTGGACAACTTATTGCTTTTTCTTTTAATTCTTCTATGCTTCCTATACATTCTTGATGTCCACAATTTTCATCTTCACATGTCCATACTGGAAGTGGTGTTCCCCAATATCTATCTCTTGAAATTCCCCAATCTATTACATTCTCTAAGAATTTACCAAATCTTCCTGTTCTTATTGTATCTGGATACCAGTTCACTTTATTATTGTTTGAAACTAATTCATCTCTTAGTTTGCTCATTGCAACAAACCAACTTTCTTTTGGATAATATAAAAGTGGTGTGTCACATCTCCAACAATGTGGATATGAGTGTAAATGCTTTTCTTTACTAAATAATTTATTTTCTTGTGCTAACCATTTACAAATATCTTCATTGCAATCTCTAACAAATCTTCCTGCCCAAGGTTCTACATCTGGTACAAATTTTCCTGATTTATCTACTAAATTAATAAATGTTATTCCATTTTGTTTTGCAACTAAACTATCATCTTCACCATATGCTGGTGCAATATGTACTATTCCTGTACCATCTGTAAGTGTTACATAGTCTCCATGTATTACTTCAAATGCTTTTCCTTCAACTGTTCCAAATGGCATCAATCTTTCATATTTTATTCCTAATAATTCTGTACCTTTAAATGTTTTTATAATTTCATATGGTGTTTCTTTTAATACTGTTTCAATTAGGTCTTTTGCTAATATATAATTTTCATAAGTTGGTTCTTCGTCTGTTCCAACATTTGCCTTTATCATAGCATATTCATAAGATTTGTTTACACAAAGTGCTAAATTTGAAGGAAGTGTCCATGGTGTTGTTGTCCATGCTAAAATATAAGTATTTTCTTTTATATCTTCATCTAATATTTTTTGTTCTGGTTCAACTTTGAATTTAGCAACACATGTTAAATCTTTTACATCTTTATATCCTTGTGCAACTTCATGTGATGAAAGTGCTGTTCCACATCTTGGGCAATATGGCATAACTTTATGACCTTCATATAATAAACCTTTTTCCCACATTTGTTTTAATGCCCACCATACAGATTCAATGTAATCATTATGATATGTTACATATGGATTTTCCATGTCAACCCAATATCCTACTTTATTTGTCATTTCTTCCCACATATGAACATATGTAAATACACTATCTTTACATTCTTTTACAAATTTTTCTACACCATAATCTTCTATTTGCTCTTTTCCTGAAATTCCAAGTTTTTTCTCTATTTCAAGTTCAACTGGAAGTCCATGTGTATCCCAACCAGCCTTACGAATAACTTTATATCCTTTCATAACTTTGTATCTTGGAATAATATCTTTCATAACCCTTGTTTCAATGTGTCCAACATGTGGTTTTCCATTTGCTGTTGGAGGTCCATCATAAAAAGTAAAATATCTTTTTCCTTCATTCATAGCAAAGTTCTTTTTTATTATATCTTTCTTTTTCCAACCTTCTGCAACTTCGTGTTCCATTCCAACAAATCCATTTTTTAATTCAACTTTTTTGTACATAAATATTCCTCCTTTTTAAAATTCAAAAAGCCTTTCATCCTAATATATAGGACGAAAAGGCTTTTATTTTTCCGCGGTACCACCTAAATTAGTAAATCTATATAAATATACAATCCACTCTCTTAATTTCCTTTAACGCAGGTTATACGGCTTTGCTTACTTGTGTTTCAGCTAGCAACAACAAGGTGATAATAAATAATTTTTACTTGCCAAATCTCACCATTCTTGGCTCTCTTTTAAGATATTACATTATTTATGTTGTCCTTGTTTTTGTTTTTGTTTATATTGTTTTGTATTATATCACATTTTTTTTATTTTTCAAGTGCTTTTTCTTATTTTTTACTAATATTCAAGTTTACAAATAAATTCTAGTTTTATTCAAACTCTTTTTTATTTAATAAGTCTTTTTGTTTCTTTTGCTATCATTAATTCTTCATTTGTTGGTATTACATACACTTTAACTTTTGAATCTGCTTTAGAAATTAATTTTTCTTCTCCTCTCATATTGTTTAAATCTTCATCAATTTCTACTCCCATAAATGTTAATTGTTCACAGATTCCTTTTCTTATTAAAATTTGATTTTCGCCTACTCCACCTGTGAAAATAATGTAATCAATCCCATTCATAGCAACTGCATATTTAGCAATATAACTTGCTATAGCATATTTAAAACTGCTCATTGCAATTTGTGCTCTTTCATTTCCTTCGTTTGCTGCTTGTTCAATAATTCTAAAATCTGGTGCTAATCCTGAAATTCCTGATACTCCTGATTCTTTATTTAATATTGATTCCATTTCATCTGCTGTTAAATTGTCTTTTTTCATAATATATGTTAATACTGATGGATCCATATCTCCACTTCTTGTTACCATTGGAATTCCTCCAAGTGGTGATAATCCCATACTTGTATCTATTGATTTTCCGTTCTTTACAGCACATATACTAGATCCTTGACCTAAATGGCATGTTACTATTTTTAAATCTTTTATATCTTTATTCTCAATTTCTGCTAATCTTTGTGAAACATACATATGTGATGTTCCATGGAATCCATATTTTCTTACTTTATATTTTTCATAATATTCATATGGAATTGGATAAGTGTATTTTTCTTGAGGTATTGTTTGATGGAATGCTGTATCAAATACTCCAACCATTGGTTTTTCTGGCATTACTTTTTTACAAGCTTCTATTCCTAAAATAGATGCTGGATTGTGAAGTGGTGCTAAGTCTGTACATTCTTTTAATACACTAATTACTTCGTCATTAATAACCACTGATTCTGAAATTTTTTCTCCACCATGAACTAATCTATGTCCTATAGCTTCAATTTCATCTAGGCTATCTATAACTTTATATTCTGGATTTACTAATTGTTGTAAAGTAAATTCAATTGCTTCTGTATGATTATATGCTGGATTTTTAATTTCTATTTTTTGTCCATTTACTTTATGTGTTATAAAAGCTTCTTTTTCTCCTATTCTTTCATATTTTCCAGAAGCTAAAACCTCTTCTGTTTCCATATTAATTAATTGATATTTTAATGATGAACTTCCACAGTTTACTACTAATATTTTCATTTTTTTGTTTCCTTCCTTTTTATTTTATTTCTTATACAATATACTATAAATTGATATTTTTAGTCAAATTTTTTCAATTATATCTCTTGTTTCTTTTGCAATCATTAATTCTTCATTTGTTGGCACTACATAAACTTGTATTTTAGATTCATTACTAGATATTTTTGCTTCTACGTTTCTAATTTCTTGGTTTTTTTCTTTATCTAATTTAACTCCTAAAAATTCTAATTTTTCGCAAATTGCTTGTCTTGAATCTTGCCCTTTTTCTCCAACTCCAGCTGCAAATGTAATAACATCAATGCCATTCATTGCAACTGCACATTTTGCTATATAAGAAGCTACTAATTCGTGGAATACATCTAAAGATAATTTAGCACGTTCATCTCCTGAATTTGCTTCTGCTTCTATATCTCTAAAATCAACAGATACTCCTGATATTCCATAAGCTCCTGATTTTTTATTTAGAATATCTTCCATTTCTTGTGAAGATAAATCTTCTTTTTTCATAATATATGAAACTATTGATGGGTCTAAATCCCCACTTCTAGTTCCCATGCAAATCCCGCCAAGTGGTGTTAATCCCATACTTGTTTCTACAGATTCTCCATTTTGTATAGCACAAACACTTGCTCCTTGACCTAAATGGCAACTTACAATTTTTAATTTTTTTATATCTTCTCCCATTAATTCAGATACTCTATTAGAAACATATTGATGTGATGTTCCATGGAATCCATATTTTCTTATTCTATATTTTTCATAATACTCATATGGTATTGGGTAAATATATTTATCCTTTTTTATTGTTTGATGGAATGCCGTATCAAATACTGCTACCATTTTTATTTTCGGTGCAACCTTTTTACAAGCTTCTATTCCTAATATAGCAGCTGGATTATGTAATGGTGCTAATTCACTACATTCTTTAATTTCTTTAATAACTTCATCTGTAATTAAAACTGGATTTGAAAACTTTTCTCCACCATGAACAACTCTATGTCCAATGCCTTCTAACTCACTTAAATGTTGCATAACGCCATATTGCTTATGCATAATTCTACTTAATACAAATTTAATTGCTTGTTCATGATCTTTAGCAAAATGTTCAAATTTATGCTTTTCTCCATTCACTTTATGTGTTAAAAAAGAATTTGATTGACCTATTCTTTCAAAATATCCTTTAGCTAATGTTTCTTCTGTTTTCATATCAATAACTTGATATTTTAAAGAAGAACTGCCTGAATTTAAAACTAGAACTTTCAAATTTGACCTCCTTTTAGTTTTTTATTTGATTTTTTGTGCTTGAACAGCAGTAATAGCCACAACTCCTGCAACATCTTTACTATTGCATCCTCTTGATAAATCATTTACAGGTTTTGCTATTCCTTGGCATAAAGGTCCATATGCTTCGGCTTTTCCTAGTCTTTGTACTAATTTATAACCTATATTTCCACAATCTAAATTTGGAAATACTAATACATTTGCTTGACCTTTTAATGGACTTCCTGGTGCTTTCATTTCTGCAATCTCTGGAATTATAGCTGCATCTAATTGTAGTTCTCCATCAACTTTTAATTCTTGTTCTTTTTCTTTAACTTTTTTAGTTGCTTCTATTACTTTTTGAGTTAATTCTGATTTTGCACTTCCATATGTTGAATATGATAACATTGCTACTTTAGGTTCTTTTTGTACTAATTGTTTAAAACTTTTGCTTGATGAAATTGCTATTTCAGATAAAGCTTCACTATCTGGATTTTCATTTAATCCACTGTCTGCAAATACAAATGTACCTTTTTCACCATATTCACAATTTGGAACTACCATTACAAAAAATGCTGATACTAATTTAGTTCCTGGTGCTGTTTTTAATATTTGTAATGCTGGTCTTAATGTATCTGATGTTGAATGTGCTGCTCCTGAAACTAATCCATCTGCATTAGTTTGTTCATCTTTTACCATTAACATTCCATAATATACTGGGTCTTTTACTAATTCTTTTGCTTGTTCAATTGTCATTCCTTTATGTTTTCTTAATTCATACAACAAATTAACATATTCATCATGTTTTTCAGAATTATTTGGATCTACAATTTCTGCTCCTATAATATTTATGTTATTTTCTTTGGCCTTTTTTTCAATTTTTTCTTTATTTCCTACTAAAATTATATTTGCATATTGTTCTTTTAATACTTGTTGAGTTGCTTCTAATATTCTTATATCTTCCGCTTCTGGTAATACTATTGTTTTTATATCTTCTTTTGCTCTTTTCTTTATATTATCTATAAATGTCATTTTCTTTTCTCCTTACTTACTCTATTTTTTATAATTTTGAAAACTACTTTAATTGTTTTATATCTTCATCTTGTTTTAATTCTTCTGAAATAAAATGATATGCTTGTTTATTTTGTGTAACAGCTATTTGTGCAAGTTCTTTATCATTTTGAAGACGTGAACTTGCATATTTTATAATAATTCCTTTGTTTTCAACAGCTGCTTTTACAACTTCTCTATCATCTCTTAATTCTTCACTTGCATAATACAATGCTTGTCCATAATTTTTACAACTTGTAAAAATTAAATCTCTATCTTTTTTTAATCTTTCTGAGGCATAACAAATTGTCCAAGGAGCACTTTGTATTGCCATCATTATTATTTCTTTATTGTTTTTTAAATTATCACTTACAAATTCTAAAGCTTCTCCATCTTGCTTTAATGCTTCTTTTACTACTTCTTCATCATTTTGTAATTGAGCAGATGCAAATTCTAAAAGCTTTCCGCTTTCTTTTACAGCTTTTAAGATAAATTCTTTATTATCTTTGTTGTTTATTACTTCTTGTATTTCCATTGTATTTTCCTTCTTATTTTTCATATTTTGCTATACATGCTTTTATTTTTATTCCTTGCTCTGTAAACATTTTTTCATGTTCTGTTTCTATATTATTTTTAAATATTGGTTCTTTATGTAAATCATATGTTTTACTTACAACTTCAAATCCACTTTCTTCTAGATAAATTAAACTTGATTCAAATAATCCATCATCATCTGTTTTAAAGTATATCTCTGCATTAGGTTGTAAAAATTGTTTGTATTTTTCTAATTGTTTTGAATGTGTTAGTCTTTTTTTTCTGTGTTTTCCTTTTGGCCATGGATTACAAAAATTAATATAAATTCTTTCAATTTTATCTTTTTCATCTAGTATTAGATTAATTCTTTCAATATCAAATCTAGTTATAATAACATTTTCTGGCTCAATATTTTCCTCTTTGTATGTGTTTTCTATATTTCTTTTTGCTAATCCTAACATTGCATCAACTAAATCTATTGCTATATAATTTGTATTTTGATTTTCTACAGCTAGCTTTGATATAAATTGCCCTTTTCCACATCCTAATTCTAAATGTATTGGATTACTAGTTTTTGTAAAATGTTCTTTCCATTTTCCTTTCCATTCTTCTGGATTATCTTCATAAAACTTACTTGCTTCTAACTCTGGTCTTGCCCATTTTTTATATCTTATTCTCACTTATATTCCTCCGTTTTGTTTTATTAGTATTATTTCTTCTATTGCCAAATTAATATTGGATATCCATCATTTGTGCTTCCTATATCTTTTTTAAATTCTGTTCCCAAAGTTTTATATAATTCTTTTAATTCTGATGATGTTTTTACTTCTGCTGACCCAGTTTTATCTTCTGCTGTTGTTGTATTACTTATTCCTATTCCGCCACTTGCTGCTCCTTGCAAATAGAAACAGTTAGATACCATACCATTATTTTCTACTAAACCGGCAATTGCTCCAAAATTATGACCACTTAATACGCTTCCTATAGAATAACAATTTTGTATATTTCCGTCTATTAGTTCCATTAATCCCACCATAATTAGTTGATGCACTTATATCTGCTGTATTATAACAATTTTTTAAGGTACCTCCTGCAAGATTTTCACCTGCAATTCCCCCTATAGATCCATATCCTGACACTTTCGCTATATTATAACATTCCTGAATTGTTCCACCTTTATTTGTACCAGAAATTCCTCCTGTTTCGGCATATACACTTATACTTATGTTATTACTACATTTTTTTATTGTTCCTGTATTATATCCTGTTATTCCTCCTGCATTGTCTGTAATACCATTTCCGCTTATTTGTCCACCTACAGTCTTACAAGATATAATCTGGCCTTTATTATAAGATGCTATCATTCCAAAATAAGATATTGAGTTTACATTACAACTAATTTGGCCTGCATCTATTTTTATATTTTTTATAGTTCCTTCATTTATACCAAATAATCCTTGATAATCTCCAGTTGCCATTATATATAAATTACTAATTGTGTAGTTTCTACCATTAAATGTCCCTTTAAATGTTTTTGCTGTACTATTTCCTATTGGAGTCCAACTTCCTATAGTTGATGAACATACTGAAGATAAATCAATATCATTCATTAATACTACTATCTTTCCTTCAAATGTGTTACCACCATTAACTTGATTAGCAAATTCCTTTAACTCTTCTGCAGTTGTTATTTTTAAGTCTGCTTCTATATTATTAGAATCATTTTTCATTTTTTCTTCATATAGTTGTGCCATTTTTTCATCATCACTATTTTCTTTATAACTATTTTCTATAGATTTTAATTGCTTTTTCTGGTTAATAACTTTATTTTGGCTTCCCATAAATATTCCTACAAGTATAAATGACATTAAAAGACATGCAGATAATGTAAATACTGTAACAGAACCTCTTTCACTTTTTATCATCTTCTTTAGTTTCCTTTCTCGTTTTTTTTATTATATATTATTAGTAAGTATAAAATCAATACTATAAATATTATTTTTCATTTTATTTTTATACAAAATCAAAGGTTATTGACTTTATAAAATTGTATAATTATAATTACTTTAGTAAATTATTATATGAAGGTTTTTAATATGATTATAAAATATATAAACAAAGATAATTACAATACGGTAAATGATGTTTTAATAAATGAATTTCAATTTTCTAGTAGGCTTATGTCAAAATTAATAAAAAATAAAAAAATATATTTAAATAATTCTTTTTGTGATACTAGAAAAAGTATAAATTATAATGATGAAATTGTTGTTGATTTATCTGGTAAAGAAAATAATTCAAATATAGTAGCAACTAATATGGATTTAGATATCATATATGAAGATGATTGGTTTTTAATTGTAAATAAACAACCTGGTATTGCTGTTCATCCATCTAGCTTACATTACAGCGATTCTCTTTCTAATGGAGTTAAATTTTATTTTGATAAAATAGGATTAAAAAAGAAAATTAGAGTTGTAAATAGATTAGATTATAATACTTCTGGTATTGTTGTATTTGCGAAATGTGAATATATACATGAACAATTTAGTAAACAAATGATGCAACATATTTTTCAAAAAGAATATTTATGTATCATCAATGGATTTTTAGATAATTCTTATGGAATTATAGATTTACCAATTGATCGAAAACAAGGTAGTATTATTGAAAGATGTATTGATAAAAATGGTCAAAAATCTATAACTCATTATGAAGTTTTAAAAACATTTTCAGATTATTCTTTAGTTAAATGTATTTTAGAAACAGGTAGAACTCATCAAATACGTGTCCATTTTTCTGCTATTGGGCATCCTCTTTTAGGAGATACATTATATGGAACAGCTTCTGATTTAATTAATAGACAGGCTTTACATAGTAATAAAATAGACTTAATACATCCTATAACAAAAGAGCACTTATCTTTTGAATCTTTATTGCCAAATGATATGAAAAAATTAGTCCTAAATGCATAATAGCATTTAGGACCTTGTGAATTTTATATATTATTAGTTATTTTTTCTTCTAAATATTTTTTGTCTCTCATTCCAATAATATTTGTTGCTACTTGTCCATTTTTAATTAATAAAAAAGTTGGAATGCTTGAAACTTCATATTCTATAGCTAAATCAGCTTCTTCATCAACATTGATTTTTGCTATTTTCACTTTTCCATTTAGATTTTCAGCAATTTCTTCAATTATTGGTGACATCATTTTACATGGTCCGCACCAATCTGCATAAAAATCCACTAGTACTGGTATTTCAGATTCCAATACTTCTTTTTTAAACTCTGCGCTCGAAACTTTTAAAACCTCCATATTTTACCTCCTTATATATTACTTTTAACTTTTAAAGTTTAAAAATCTTTTAAATATTTAATTGCTTGTAATCCAGCAACAGCACCTTCATAAACAGCTTTTGATATTTGTAGTATTCCTCCTGTACAATCTCCACATGCATATAATCCTTTTATATTTGTTTCCATATTTTCATTAACAATGATTTTGTTTTGTTTTATAAAAGCACCCATTTTTTTAGCAAACTCTGCACTTCCTGCAACACCCTCAGCTATAAAAATGCCATCTACATTCATTTTGCTTCCATCTTCAAACTTTATTTTTTCTACTTTTTCTTTTCCTTCTATTTCTTTTATTTTTTTAGTTTCTAATTTTATTCTATCATCTCTTATTTTAGGTTTGTCTTTTCCATTTGTTAAAACGGTAATATCCTTTACGACATTTATTAAATCATTTACTTCTGAAAGTGCATATTTACTATTTCCTAATACAGCAACACTTTTGTTTTTATAAAAAAAGCCATCACATATAGCACAATAACTTATTCCTTTTCCTTCTAATCTATCAATACCATCTATTTGTGGTTTATTTTTCTTATTGCCTGTCGCTAATATAACAACTTTTGACATATATTTATTTTTAGATGTTGTTATACTAAACTTCTTATCTTCGTTTACAATATTTACAACTTCTTCTTTTTTTACATCAGTTCCTATTTTTTCTGTTTGTTTTATTCCTGAAAAATATAATTCTTTGCCATCTACTCCATCTTCAAATCCATAATAATTTTCTATTTTATCAGTTTTTTCTAGACTGGATTTATCACTATATAATACTAATGTTTTTAAATTTGCTCTTCTAGTATATAAACTAGCAGATATTCCTGCTGATCCAGCTCCAATTATTATTACATCATACATAAAAGTATCCTTTCAATAATATTTTTAACAATTATAACATCTTATATTTTTTATTTCAATTTTTAAGATATTATTATTATGTAAAAAAATAATAAGCTATATTCATTTTTTTGAATAATAGCTTATTATAAATTAATTAATAATAATTATATCTAGAATTCATTGCTCCATAAACTCCTGTTGTAGATATTGTTATAAATTTAATTGAATATATATCACAATATATTAAACTGTCATTTTCAAATGAACGAAGTAATATGTAACTTGCTCCTACATCTTCTAGAATTCCTATTCTATCTACTAAATTATTTGTGCCAATTAAAAATTCTACTCTCATTAATTTTCCTATTTGTTCTCTTAAAAAACCTGGTGTATAAATTGGATTAGTTAAAATTTCTGGTGCATTATTTTGTTCTTGTTGCCTTGCTTCTCTTTTGTTAACATTTTTTTCATCGGGAATAGACATATATTTTACCTCCATATAAATTAAGTTTGTGAATATAATTGAGTTGGCCTATAAAAACAATGATTTCCAAATCTTGTATGGAATGTTCCTGATCCATTACTAGGAAATGTGCTACTACATGTAGGTTTAAATGGATTAAAATACCATAAACATTCTCCTATTTCATTTAACTTATTTCCAGATAATGCCCAATCTGCAATATAATAATGAATTTCTGTTGGATTCATATTATAAATATTTTGTGGATTATATCTATTTAATAACGTTTCTGTTGCACAATCAAATTGTCCTTGTTGATAAATAATATTTCTTACACTTCCACCTTGTGAAACTCTTGCATACTCTCCAATTGATGCATATACTCTGTTCATAATAACTGTAGCAACAGCTTTCATTCCGATTATCTCCTTCTCCCCCTGCTTCGCATTGTACTATTCTTGCAATTAGTTCTCTATCAGAATAGGCCATAAAATCACCTCTAATATTTATATTATATTAACAAATTTAAAAATTGTTCCTTAAATTATTTTTTATTATTATTTTCTAATTTTTATGCAAACAAATATTTGACTTTTAGTTTTAAAAATGATATTATAATTGTACAAATGTTTGGGGGAATATTTATGGAGATTTTTGATAAATTAAAAATATTAGCAAATTCTGCAAAATACGACGCATCTTGTAGTTCTAGTGGAAGTAAAAGAAAGAATACTAATACAGGTATTGGAAATGGTAATGTTTCTGGAATTTGTCATAGTTGGGGTGCAGATCGGTAGATGTATTTCATTATTAAAAATTTTATTAACAAATTGCTGTATGTATGATTGTAAATATTGTATCAATCGTTGTAGTAACTCTGTTAAACGTGCAACATTTACTTCAAGAGAAGTTGCAGACTTAACAATTAATTTTTATAAGAGAAATTATATAGAAGGTTTGTTTTTAAGTTCTGCTGTTATTAAATCACCTGATTACACAATGGAAAGGCTTATTGAAAGTGTATCAATATTAAGAAATGAATATAATTTTAATGGCTATATTCATTGTAAAACTATCCCTGGATGTAGCAAAGAATTAATAGATAAATTAGGAGCTTTAGTTGATAGACTTAGTATTAATATTGAACTTCCCTCAAATAACAGTTTAAAATTGCTAGCTCCACAAAAAGAAAAATCAGGAATTTTAGATCCTATGTCTTATGTTTCTAAAAATATTTATCAAAATAAAATAGATAATAATAAATTTAAAAAAGACTTTGTTCCAGCTGGGCAAACAACTCAGCTTATTGTTGGTGCTACTCCTGAAAGTGATTTGAAAATTCTAAAACTTTCTGAAGGGTTATATAACAAATTAAGTTTAAAAAGAGTTTATTATTCTGCATATGTAAGTGTAAATGAAGACAAAAATCTGCCAACTCTGGAGTCTCCACCTCTATTACGAGAAAATAGATTATATCAAGCTGATTGGCTACTTAGATTTTATGGATTTAAGGCTGATGAATTATTAGATGATAATAACCCTAATTTTAATAATGTTCTTGACCCCAAATGTGACTGGGCTTTAAGAAATATTGATAAATTTCCTATAGAAATAAATAAAGCTGATTATTTTACACTATTAAGAGTTCCTGGTATAGGCGTTATTTCTGCAAAAAAAATAATTAGGGCTAGAAGACAATTTTCATTAGATTTTGAAGCTTTAAAAAAATTAGGAGTTGTATTAAAAAGAGCAAAATATTTTATTACTTGTAAAGGAAAATATTTTGATAAAGTATATAAATTTAATCAATCATTTATAGAAACTAATCTTACATATCAAGAAAGAGCTTATTTGCCTCAGACAAATTTTAAACAATTATCATTATTTGAAAATCTACAACCTACAAAGGAGGATAAAATAAAATGTCTAACTGGAAGCTTATAAATAAAACCTATCTATATGATGGTACTTTTGACGGATTATTAACAATAATATTTAATTGTTATTGTGATAAATGCTTTCCTCAAAAAATTTTACCTGAATCTGATTATATAGAAAACTTTTTAGACAATATAACATTAATAAAAACTGATTATTCGAAATCAAAAAGGATATTTAATGGAATTGAAAACAACATTTCACATAAAGCTTTATATAACAGCTATTATGCCTTCTTGTCAGATAATTCTGAAAAAGAAATAAATATATTAAAATATGTTTGTACTGGTTTTGATCAAGGGTCAAAAATTGATAATATGCTAACTCTTAGTTATGTTTACAAAGTTATTAATATGAGAAAACGTGCTTTGGGTGAATGTCATAAGTTAAAAGGATTACTTAGATTTATTGAAGTTGGTGATAATATGTTTTATGCCTCTATACATCCAGATAATAATATTATCGAGGCATTAGGTCATCATTTTATAAATCGCCTACCTTCTCAAAATTTTATAATACATGATAAATTTAGAAATATATGTTTTATATATAATACTAAAGAATATCAAATTATAAATAGTTCTAATATTAAACTACCTGAAATTTCTTTAAAAGAAAAGCATTATCAAGAATTGTGGAAAATGTTTTTTAAGACAATTGCAATAAAAGAAAGAATAAATCCAAAATGTCAAATGAATTATATGCCAAAAAAATATTGGAAAGATTTAATAGAAATTCCTTAATCTTTAATTTGAAATAATTTTGATTTTTTATATATACTAAAGTTGTATTGCTTCTAATTAATTAGAATTAATCAGAAGTAATTAAAATTAATAGTAAACTAATATTTTGAATTAAAACCTTGAGTAGCGCTAGCTCACGGATCACCCGTGAGACCTCGAAAGTTTTAATGAAAAATATTAATTTACTATTAATATAAAATATAAGTTATAAATTTTAAATTTTATTTTTGATTTTATTCTGTTTATTTTTTAAACAGTAGCTTTTCTATTTGCTCAAAATTAGCATTATTTTTAGTTAAAACAACATCAAAATTTTTATTGTATAATTCCAAATTTTCTTCATTATTTAAAAAACCTACTGTAACTATATTATCTATATTATTTTTATCCGCCATTTTTTTATCATCAATAAGGTCTCCCATTAAAATCCCTGATTTTCTGTCTTTTATTTCATTTTTGCATTTTTGAGATAAATGACCTTCAATTGTTTTGTTTAAGCTATGTATCATATTATCTTCAAATTTTTTCATATTTCCATTTTCGTCAAATTTAATAAAATTACTGATAATATATATATTATTAAAATAACAATTATTTATTTTTAAAAATTCCTCTATAACATTGCCAATGCCTGCAGATAATATTATTAATGGTATATTATTTTCTTTTGTCTTTTCTATAAATTCTTTTGCTCCTTCTCTAAATATTAATTTACTTTCTTTAATTGATTTTTCTAATTTTTCTTTTGTTAAACCATATTCATAATATAAGTTCATGCATTTTTCATACCATTCAATCATATATTTTTCTTTTGTTTCTTGATCTATATTGTAATTTATTTCAATTGCTCCATAATATTTATAATATTGTCCTAATTTTTCTTTAAATTCATTACTTAACAATCCTCCGCATGCATCCCATGAATCTTCACTTTCAAAACTTGTAATTGTTCTGTCAAAGTCTGAAATTATATATAAATTTTTATTATTTAGTTTTATTTTTTCTAATTTATTTGTATTTATATATTTCATTTTATCTTCCTTCTTTTTTTATTTTTTTAATTTTCTTAAATTTTACTATATATGTATAAAAAAGTCCACCTTACTAAACTCTTGTCTAATAAAGTGGATTAATTTGCTGTAGGTTAGTCAATCATATGTCACACTTTTTTGAAAAATATATACTTTGAGTACTCTATATTGTTTGTAACGATTCTTCTTGACTTTTATATT